>QWCE01000560.1_pt1 | contig 69317 bp, 61 predicted proteins | sample 1972531 | NCBI WGS metagenome assembly QWCE01 (sample SAMN09866716, study PRJNA288562) | Human gut metagenome isolate term4_stool, whole genome shotgun sequencing...
TATAAGCGCTGAAAACATCTCTTAAATCTTCCGGCCCGTTCAGCACCGCAAGTGAAACCAACCCCATCGCAGGTGTATAATCTTTATTCTCCAGCTTGTCTGGAATACTGTTAATCCTTCCATACATCGGGAGTCCTTCAAAAATTACGTTAGACGAACTTTCACCTGAAATAGAAGTTTTTAAGCTTTTATAATCACTGTAAATCTCGGGAAATTTTTCTTCACCGTATTGCATCATAACAGGGTTTATTGCCATGATAAAACCTTAATCATTTACTACACTATACTTATATAAAAACAATTTATTTACCAAAATTGTCATATTTTAAAGAAAATTTACAAATCTTGTAATAATTAGTGCCTTTCGTGCTATAATACGTCAATAGGAGTTTATATGCAAATAACAAGAATTAGTTTGAACCAGCCATCAACACCTCAATTTAAAGCTGTAAATCAGAAATACTTTGAATGGGCTAAGAAGGATTTTAGTATTGGTGGTAGTGTTTCGACAGAATGGATGCACAGGTTACGTTTTGACGTCTTTTTATTTAAAGAGATATCCAAAAAAGATGCCATAGATACAGTCAATGCAGTAAAGAAACATATGAATAAAACCACTGAATGTCTTGAAGACATGTTAAAACTGTTTAAAAATCCCAATTAATTATCGAATGTTTTAATAATGTCTAAAGCTTGTTTCTGTTTTGCTGGTGATAGTTTTGATACTATTGCTGAAATCTGGTCTGTGTAATAGTCACTATGCTCAGGCTTGAATGCAAAAAGCTGCACCTCCTCAATATCTAATGCCTTGCATAACCTTACCAGGGTCGGATACTCGATAAATGATTTACCATTTTCCCAGAAAGCTATAGTTTTGGTTGATACATCCACAAGTTCCCCAAGCTTTTCCTGACTATAACCGCAAAGTTCTCTATAGCCTTTTATCTTTTTACCAAATTCATTCAGAAAATAACTCATTTTATTAGGATAGAATATTATGTTGGTGGTATCTATAACTAATGGGGTAAAAATATATTACATTCAAGGTAATAACACTAGTTTTTTAGTATTAGTTTTTCAAAATTAAAATCAGCTATGTTTCTTTGAGAAAGTGAGATATAGATGTATTTATGACTTAAAATATGGGGTGAGTTTTTTATATAATTTCCAATACCTTGGCGAACTTAACGGCCTGAGTTATATTTTGGGCTTGAAGCTTATAGCAAATGGAAGCTTTAATCACCCTTGTGTGGTATATTCCGCTTAGTGATAATATTTCTATTATATTTTTTATATTGGTACCGGATGATGCCAGTTTAAGGAATTTTATTTCCTCTGCTGTCAACGGTTCAAGTAAAACAGCCTGCCGGTCTGCTTCGTGTGACAGAAATCGTTTTCTAAATTTTGGTTTAATATTTCGGCTGTCTATTAGTTTTAGATTTAAGGTTTTCAATATTAATTCATTTCTGTTTGATACTTGTAGTTTTGCGTAAAGAGTTTTAATGCGTGTTTTTGCTGTATTGTAACTTACGCCAAGCATTTGCGCAGCTTCTTTATATGTAATGCCGGAAGCAAGAATATATAGTAAAAGTTCTTGGCTTTTTATAAGTTTAATTTTATTAGAATTGTCATTATACAAGGGTTTCATATTGTTATTTTGTGAGTCCAATTGGTAGCTGTACTACAAATAGTAGCACAAAGATAATAGTTATATGAAAACTCGGGTTCGTGTGAAAACTAAATTGTTAAAAAATTTAGGCTGTAATATTCAGAAGTTAAGAACTTCAAAGAATATTACTCAGGAAGAACTCGCGGAGTTAATTAGTTCTGACAGGTCTTATATAGGTGCTATAGAACAAGGACGCAAGAGTCCTTCTATTTATTGTCTTTATTCAATTGCTGTCGCATTAAAAGTTAAGCTTTCTCAAATCGTTGATTTTGATATCTAAAATTATTCAAATACTCGCCCAGTTTTTGAAGTGCAGGAGTTAAATTTTCTGCACAGAAGCCTGCTCTTACGTAACCTTCCATTTCCAGCGTTTCACCGGGTAAAAGTGCTACACCTGTTGTTTTTTGCACATCTCTGCAAAATTCTCTTGAGGGAACATTAACATTATATTTCAAAAGAACTGTTGTTCCGCCTTTTGGAAGAATGCATCTAACTTTCGGGGTTGTATCCAGCCAGTTTTTCAAAATACTTAGTCCGTTTTGCATAATTTTGAAATTTCTCTCAGCGATACAATCCTTTTGTTCAAGTGCTATGGCTGCGAAATAATCATCCAGAGCACTAATGCTTATCGTATTGTATTGTCTTTGATGGTTAATTTCGTTAATCAAATCTTCTCGTGCAGAAGTAATCCAGCCGACTCTAAGCCCCGGAAGCGAGTATGTTTTTGACATACTGCCTACGGAAATCCCTTTATCATAAATATCTGCAATTGACCTCGAATAAGGCTTTCCAATCAGGTTTAAACCTCTGTATACTTCGTCGGATAAAATCCAGACATTTTTTTTCTCTGCGATTTCCGTAATCTTTTCAAGCATCCAGTCGGGAATAACTGAACCTGTTGGATTGTTCGGATTATTCAGGCAGAGCAGTTTTGTTTTTGGGGTAATAATTTCGTCCAGTTCTTCTAAATCAGGAAGCCAGTTGTTTTCTTCTTTTAAAAAGTATAATTTTACATTACAGCCGAGTGATTCCGGAATTGAGTAGTGCTGCTGGTAAGTTGGGACTATTGATACGACTTCATCTCCCTTTTCAAGCAGTGAGAGAAAGACAAGCTGGTTTGCTCCTATAGCTCCGTGTGTAACTGTAATATTTTGTTTTGTTTCATAAAGTGTTTGTATAGCTGTTTTCAGCCTCTCAGAACCTGTAATATCGCCGTAGCCGAGCTTTATATCAAAGATTTCCTGTGAAAAATTAAGCTCATTTATGCAAAGCGGTGAAATACATGTTGTTGTAAGGTCATACTTTGCTGAGGCTTCGTATTTATTCATCCATTCTTCTATCTTAAAAGCAGCAATTTTCATATCTATATATTATCATAAATTGGTTGAAATTCCGGCTGTTTTTTGTTAGGATTTATTCATCAAAAGAGGGAGTTATATGAAAAAATTATTTTTATCAGTATTAACAGCATTGTTGTTATTTTCACCGGCATTTGCCGCAAACATAGAGGTTTTGCCTACAATGCAGAGCAAGACAAATGTTCAGGACAGAGTCTGGGTTGGAACATTCCAGATTGTTTGGAATGATTTTATGGACAAAATTGCGTTCACTAAGATTAAATTTCCTACAGGCACACCTGTTATTGTAAATGAACTCAACAAACAGGATTTTACTGTTGATGAGCTTTCTGAAAAATGTTATTACAAATACGCAGGTATTATTAAAAAGAATACTAAAAAACTTATTACGAAGGCAATCAAGAAGAAATTCAATGAAACGAGTGATATTCTTGACCAGCTTGATTTAACTCCGGGGAAAGACAGATTTCTTGTGTATGCTATGCTCAAGAAAGATTTTCAATTCGCAGCACCGTTTGATAAGCTCGGCAAGTCTAAATTCAGAGATACGGAAGCTGAGTATTTCGGGATTAAATCAAGTTCACCTAAGGAACTTGACGATACTGTAGAGGTATTATTCTATAATAATCCTTCTGATTTTGCTGTAAAGCTTGATACTGCTGGAAATGACGAAGTTTATTTGTACAAGACTGCTAATACAAAAACTTTTAATTACCTGTATGATGATATGTTAAAGAAACAGGAGCAGTTCAGCGGAAGTACAAAATTTAGTGAGGAAGACGAGCTGAAAGTACCTAACCTTAAATTCTTTGAAGAAAAGACATTTGAAGAAATCGGCGGAAACAGGGTTAAGGGTACTAATATAATCATAGACAAGGCTATGGAAACTGTTAAGTTTGAGATGGATAATACAGGTGTCAAGCTCAAGAGCGAGGCTGCAATTATCGCGAAGATGACTGCTTTACTTCCTGCTGAGGAGTCAAGACATTTTTATTTTGACGACACGTTCGTAGTATTTCTAAAAGAGAAAGGTAAAGAAAAACCTTACTTTGCTCTGAGGGTTTATGACATCTCGAAATTTCAGGGCTAGAGTTGTTTAATTTCTTATGGGGCGCATTCTCGCAGAGAATGCGCTTTTCTGATGATAAAATGTAATTTTTTATTACAGGATTTTCTTTTTGCATGTTTCTATATTAAAATATTATTATTGTGAAGACCTTGGTCTTTTATTCTAGAAAAAGTTTAATAAATAGTTGGGAAAAATTTGAATGAGAAGAAGAAGGAAGTATGATTTTTATCTGGTTGTTTTCTTGACCATACTTACTGTGGGATATTTTACGTACAACCATATGTCTGCTGAATCCAGAGGGGTAGAGAATTATTCGGAAGCTCTTGAGGCGTATAAGTCAAGTGATTATGAAAAAGCTTATGAAGAATTTGCAAAAGTTCCGTCCGGTTCTACGCTTAAGCCGTCTGCTCTATTCAGGCAGGCCAGATGTGCTACGAATATGGATAAGAAAGAACTTGCAATAAAAAAATATAACCGTATTGTGCATTCTAGCGTAAAGTCTTCTATTGCACCAATAAGTGAATACAATATGGCAAATTTGATGTTTGAAATTCAGGATAAGGGTGCGAAAAAACATTTCAAAAAAATTATTAAAAAATATCCAACGAGTGATTATGCAGTTGCGTCAAATTATTACCTCGGGCTTATTGAGGTTTCAAATCCGCCTAAGAGTGAGAGGGGTTTAAAGAAATCTAAGAACAGGGCGTTTATTTATTTCAAAAATTATCTTGAAGAAGCGCCGGACGGAAGGTTTGCATTAAAAACAATTGATGAGATCAAAAAGCTTGGGGTTCAGCTTACAAACTATGATAATCTTTTGATTGCAAAATCTTATTATGCAAACGGCGAGTATACAAAGGCAAAGGATTACTTGAACAAGACTACGCTTGCTGAAAGCTGGTCTGACTTTGCAAAAAATGAGTATAAGCTTGGGAATAAAGAAAAAGCGAATTACTATGCAGAACTCGGGTTGAAAAAGCACGCCTCTAATACGCCTAATGCTGATGTTTATGAGGTTATTGACAATTATATTGCTTCTTTTCCTCTGCGCAGGGATGGGATTATTAAACTTAACTCGCTGGGGTTGAATTCTACCGGCGCAGATTATGCAGCGTATCTTAATTGTAATGAGGTTGTCGCATCTAACCTTAAGGAAGCCTGTTATAGAACTTTGTATGAAAAATATCCGAGTGGTCAGTTTTCCGCTGATTCTCTGTTTAATATTTTTATGGCAAAGTATCTTCAGAAGAAATATTATGATGCACAGAGGCTCGGGTTTCTTCATTTGAAAAAATTTCCAGATGTTAATTCAAGTCCGGCTGTGACATATTATATGGGAAAAATTGCGTTTAAGCTTAAGCATTATGAAAGCTCAAATAATTATTATAAGCAGGTTATAGCTAAGTATCCGGATTCTTATTATGCTTTCAGGGCAAATTATAATTTGTATAAGGATGACGGTCTGTTTCCGTTTTTAGAGTTGAACGAAAAACCGGTTGTCTTCCCTTACAAAAAGTCACTTGATAATAACCTTGTTGTAAAACTGGCTTATCTTAAGGATTATGATTTAGTAGAAGAACTATGTAAAAAGGATAAGTTTATTCAGAGCTGGATTGCCTACGAAAAAGAAAATTATACAATTTCAGCGGTTCTGGCGCGCAAGGGAATGGAAGAACTTGCTGTAAAACCTTCTTTTGAAGATTTGAGATGGCGTCTGGTTTATCCTATGCACTACTATGATATTGTTGATAAGGTCAAGGGCGGCAATAATCCGATTATTCTTGAAGCTATTATTAAAGAGGAAAGTCATTTTAACCCGTTTGCAAAGAGTTCTGTCGGTGCGGCCGGTTTAATGCAGTTAATGCCTGCTACATATAATGAAGTCGTCAAAAAACATAATCTGCCGTCCGATTTGAATGCTGAAACTGCTAATATTACAGCAGGAAGTTATTATTACAGCGGGTTAAAAAAGGTACTCGGTAATAAAGACTTGTACGCAATTGCTGCTTACAACGGCGGAATCGGCTCTGTAACCAACTGGTTCTCAAAGCTTATTTACAGTGATATAGATGAATTTGTCGAGCAGATTCCTTATCCGGAAACAAAGAATTACGTTAAGAAAGTTCTTAGAACATACTGGGTATACGGAAATGTATATTAGGGGTAAATGTTTTTTAGCAATTTTATCAACGGGGATTTTTTTGTCAGTTTCAGCTGCCGGTAACCCTTATGAGATGATGCTTACAAATAATCAAGACATCGAAAACAGGCTGATTTTTTTCGATAAGTTATACGGTTGTGTGCCGTATAAATATCATCAGGATGGTGTCGGAATTTACCTGATTAATGGAAAAATTAACGGTGCGTGTTCCTTAAAATGGGTTATGGCTGATTGTAATTTCCCTGAAGGCGTGTACCAGAAGTTTGCAGAGGTTCAGAAACACAGGACTATTGAAAGAGTTAACAGGCTGCATGATGGCTACAGGCAGGAATTGAAGGATAAAAACTACAGGTATCTTTTGTCAACCGGTAATAAATACTGTAAAATTATTTTTTAGTTTTAAAAGTGAGGTAAACAATGAAAAAGATTTTATTTATTTTTGCGTTATTAATCTTAAATATAGCCGTCTGCAATGCAGAAGATACTGTTATTACATTAAAAATGTACAGCTGTAAGTCACGTACGCCGGATCCGATATGGTTTAACTATTATCCTGAACGGAGTGCAGAGCAAACCTGTATGCCGCTTGGCCCGGCTTCCTCAAGCGATGAGTATTATAAAACAACGCCAGATTTCACGAGCTGCGTTAAGGATTATATTGAAGGTGTAAATATATATAAGTCAGGTATGGCTGATTGCGAAGAATTTATCCGTAAAGAACATATATTAAGAAATGGGGCTTGCGTAGTTGATATAGAGAAATCAAGTATGCGTGTGAGAAATTTTATGTGCGGCGGCGCAAGTGATGAAGAAGCTGACAGAATAAGAAAACTGTACTCTAAGTAATGGAAATCAAGGCTTTAAAAATCACCTATTTGAATGTTATGTGTAATGGCAAAATCGTGTACAATATTGGTGCAATTTAGTTATTTAAAGGTTAATGTATGAAAAAGCTATTCTTAATGACTTTAGTTTCTATTGTATCAGTTTTCTGTACAGGTTGTGTGAAATTCTCATATGATATTCAAATTGATGACAAAGATAAGGTAACAATTTCCGAGTTGAAACAGGTTAAATTTCCACCATTGAGTTCGGAAACTTTTCAAAGAGATTTGAAAAAAGATTTAGGACCTATAGTTAGCAAATATATAGATGCCGGTTATGAAGTTGATTTGACTTTTGCTGATAAGGATGGTAATTCAGGCTTTGTTATAAAAAGAAAAGGGCTTTCATTCCTTGATGCTTCTGAAAATATGCCAAAAGGATTTAAGAATAATGACAAAAATTCTTTTGTCGTTAAAAGAGGTCTGTTAAAAAGGTTCTATAAGCTTCATCTCGTATATACTCTTGAAGATGCCGTAAATGAGGCTGCTACAGAAGCTCAAAACTTAAAACTGGCCAGTAGAGCTTTTATAAAATATAAAGATGTCTTAAATAAGATTGCTATGTCAACAACTAAAACAATCGATCCGGTTAGCGGTAATGTTTTGGTAACTACTAAATATGCTGGAGGAAATGTTGTTCTAAGTCAGTATGATTCGCTTGCTGCCAGCGGCGGATTTCAAGAACAGGCTTCGCCTCAGGCAGAATTAACTATAAAAATTCCTGTAAAAGCGACAAAACATAATGCTTCTAAAGTAATTAGCGATACTGAATATAAGTGGATTTTGTTAGATGAAAGTCAGCCGGTAGAAATTATTATTGAATATGAAAAATATGATTTCTCTACTATAGCAATGATATTTTCAATATTAGTAATAGGAATAGGCGCCGTATTGTTAGCACAAAAACTTCGTGCTGAAGATCCGGTACAAGGTTTATAATAAGAATAGGAGGACACGAATGTCAATAACATTAATAGCATTGGTTGCTGCAGCAGTAGTAATATTTTGGGCGTATGGTATATACGTATCTTTGATTAAGACAAGAAACAAAACACAGGAAGCTTTTTCTGCAATAGATGTACAGCTTAAAAAAAGATATGATTTAATACCTAATATCCTGACAATCGCACAAAAGTATATGGATCATGAACGCGGGTTAATGGAAGAAGTTACCAAATTGAGAACTCAGGTTATGGGTATTCCCAGCAGTTTTGAAAATATAGACAGAAAAATTGCTCTTGATGCTCAAATTGCTCAAAAAATGGGACAAATTATGGTTGCAGTAGAAAACTATCCGCAGGTTAAGGCTGACCAGACAATGATTACTGCAATGCAGACATATAACGAAGTTGAAGAACATATTGCAGCTGCAAGACGTTTCTATAACTCTGCTGCAAACGAGTTAAAAAATGCAGTAGAAATTTTTCCATCTTCATTCTTTGCAAGAATGCTTAATATTAAAGCTGTTGATTTCTTCAAAGCAGAAGAAAAAGAAAGACAAGCAGTTAATGCTGCAGACTTTTTGAAATAATTTCACAATAAATCCCCGTATTTTACTGCGGGGATTTTTATTAGCTTAAGGAGTATTTATGGATAGTAAAAAAATTAATGAACAGTTTGAACAGCTTTATAAATTTTGATTTTATTCATCACTTCAAATTAGAACAAAAGATAGGGTTATAATTATGACAGAAGAAAAAACATATTCACAGATGCGCAAAAAATTTCAGGAGGTCTTTTTCAAGAAAATATCTCCGGGGTTGTCTGTGTATGAAGCAGAGCGCCTGCGTCAATTCGGGTATACTCGCGCAGTTAAGATAGCAGCACTTATCATTATTCTGGTGCTTGTTTTTCTGACGAAACAAATAGACATTGGCTTAATACTCTTTATATGCTTTGTTGCCGGTGCAGTATGTTTCGGGCTGAAGAAAAAATTTGAAAATGAAATTAAACAAAAAATTATGCCCTATGTCTGCAAGTGTCTGGGAAATTTGAGCTGGAAAAGTGCACAGTGTTCTTTTGAGCAGTTATTATGCAAGTCCGGTATAATTGACCGTTATAATTGCGTCAGCTATGATGATAGTTTTACAGGAAATTATAAAGATATAAATTATGAAATTTGTGAATCGTGGTTTACTAATGAAACAGGCAGCGGAAGACACAGGCGCATAGAAACAATATTCCGCGGTGTTATGGTAAAACTGGATATGAATAAGAGCTTTACGGGGAATACGGTTATACGTCCGGATACCTCATTGCATCGTTCTCCTTCGCAGAACCTTAAACACACAACTTTAGAAGATGTAGTGTTTGAGAAAAAGTTTGATGTTTTTACGGATGACGAAGTAGAAGCAAGATACTTGATAACTCCTTCTTTTATGGAGCGCTTAAATAATATGAAAACTGCATTTGAAGCATATGCAGTTTCCTGTGCATTCTATGATAAATATTTGCTTGTAGGATTGTCAACAAGGAAAGACTTGTTTTCAATTGGAGATTTAAATAAGCCGGTAAATGACGGCAAGCAGTTTTTTACAATGTTTGAAGAAATTTTATCAATAATCAAGCTGATAGACCACTTCAAGCTGGATCAGAAGATTGGTTTGTGATGTTTGATAAAAGTATTATTTTTGTGTAAAATACTTTTATGAAAAACGGATTATTTATAACATTTGAAGGGGCTGACGGCTGTGGTAAGACTACCCAGATTGAGCTTCTGGATAAATATTTAAAAGATAAAGGACTGGAAACCCTTATAACGCGTGAACCCGGTGCAAAAGGTCTGGGGGTTAAATTGAGAGAAATTCTTTTGAATTATGAGGGGGAAGTCTCTCCTAAAGCCGAATCTTTTCTGTTTCTTGCAGACAGAGCGCAGCATGTTGATTGTTTAATTAAACCTGCAATAACGGAGGGTAAAATTGTTCTTTGCGACAGGCATACGGACTCAACTGTTGCGTATCAGGGTTACGGACGTGAACTTGATATTGAACAGATTAATTATTTGAACAATCTTGCAACCGGAGGACTGAAACCTGATTTGACTATTATTTTTGATATAGATGTTGAAAATTCTATGCAGAGAGTAGGTAAAAATAAAGATAGAATGGAGTCTGCCGGTGTGGAATTTTTTAACCGCGTAAGGTACGGGTATCTGGAAATTGCAAAACAAGAACCCCAAAGGGTTAAGGTTATAAATGCTTCTGATACAATTGAAAATATACATAATCAAGTCTTGGAGCTCGTTGATAAGTTATGAATCTTCTGGAATTGGAACAAGCTGTAAATAAGAACAAGCAGGGTATAAATTTTGATGCTTTAAAAAAGGAGCTTTCTGATTTGGAGGCGAAGCTTCAAACTCCGGAAGTATGGTCTAATCAGAATTTGGCATCAGAGTTGGGACAGAAATCCAGAGAGATTAAAGAAACTCTTGAAATGTTTGCACGCTGGGATTTGATTATTGAAGATGCAAAAACAGCGCGTGAAATCGGGGATGAAGAGCTTATTAATGAAAGTGATGTTCAGTTGGGTCAGCTTGAAAAAGAGCTGGATAAATACGATTTTGAAAAAATGCTTTCAGGTGAATATGACGAAGCTGATGCCTTTTTGACGATTAATGCGGGAGCAGGCGGAACAGACGCACAGGATTGGGCAAGTATGCTGCTTAGAATGTATACCAGATGGGCAGAATCAAGAGGCTGGAAAGTTGAACTTGTAGATAAGTCTGACGGTGAAGAAGCCGGTATTAAGTCTGCAACAATAAAAATTTCAGGAAAATACGCGTACGGTTATGCTAAAGCAGAAAAAGGGGTTCACAGACTGGTCAGGATTTCTCCTTTCAATGCTAACGGCAAGCGTCAGACAAGTTTTGCATCGTGTGAGGTTTCACCGATTATTCCTGATTTTGAGAAAACAATTGTAATCCCGCCGGAAGATTTGGAAATTGACACAATGCGTTCAGGCGGTGCAGGCGGGCAGAATGTTAACAAGGTAGAAACTGCTGTCAGAATTTTGCACAAGCCGACCGGTATTGTAATAAAATGCCAGCAGGAGCGCTCTCAGCTTCAAAATAAAGAAAATGCAATGCAGATGCTTGCTTCTAAACTTTTGGAGCTCAGGCAAAGGGAACATGAAAAGAAGCTGGCTGAACTTAAGGGTGAAAATTTTGATATAAATTTCGGCTCACAAATCCGCTCCTATGTTTTCCACCCTTATAAAATGGTTAAAGATCACAGAACCGGTTTTGAGATGGGAAATGTTGATGCTGTGATGGATGGTGACTTGGACGGATTTATTGAAGCTTATTTAAAGTCTAAGTGATTTTTTTGAAAAGCTCCAAAAATTTTATTGCCGGTTTTACAAGATATTTGTCTTTTTTGTAAAATATAGCAAATTCACGTTTATAATTATAGCCTTTAATCTTTTTGATGCATACATTCTCCTTTTGCGGGAAATATTTTATAAACAATTCCGGTAAGAATGATGCGCCCAGACCTTCGTCAATCATCGAATATATGGTTTCTGCATTGTGGCATTCTATTACAGCTTTCGGTTCAAAGCCGTTTTCCTCGCATAAGGCTTTAAGGTATTGGCTTAGTGCCAGCTGTTCGGGGAAAATTATAAAATTGCTTTCTTTGAACTTCCTTATATCAATTTCATTTTCAATGCATTCAATATTCCAGCTTTTAGGATATGCTGCAAAAACTGTTTCATCGCAGATATGCTCTGCTTTATAAATCAAACTGTCAGGGTTTTCTGTTCCAAGATAAAAATCAATTTTATCTTCGGCTAACATCTTTTTTAAAATAAATGTCGGATATTCTTCTATCTTAATGTAGCAGTTTGGAAATTCTTCGTGAAGTTCCTTTAGAATTTTGGGCATAAAACAATAACACCTGTGAGATGGAATTCCGATGACTATATAAGTTTTTGACCGGCTTGAAATATCTGACATTTCTATTTCCAGCTCTCCTATATCAGCCATAATCCGCTTAGCTTTGCTTACGAAAGATTCGCCGGCGTGGGTAAGTTTTATCGGGTTCCTTTCAAAGAGTTCAACGCCGAGTTCTTCTTCAAGAAGCTTAATGCTTTTGCTTAATGAAGGCTGCGAAATAAATAATTTTTTTGCAGCATTTGTAAAATTTTTTTCTTCTGCAATTGTCAAAACTTGTTTTATCTGATTAATGTTCATAAATACATTATAGCAAAAAGAATATAATCTTAGCATTTTATTATAGATAAAAACTATAGCTGCTATAAATTATTAGTATTATACAATGGGATTTGAGCGTTTTATACTAAATACAGTCAAGGGATAATAATTACGTGAAAAAGATAATTACAATAATAATACTCGGAGCTTTAAGCTTAAGCTCTTTTTGTTTTGCCGGAGAAAATGCCCCGATGGCTGTTAAGGCTGAAAAAGAAAATACCGCATCATACTGGGAAAATTATGGTGATGAACTTTTGAACGGGTATATTCAGGAAGCTCTGGAAAATAATTTAAGTATAAAGATTGCGGGAGCAAGAATTAAGGAATCTGAGGCAATTTTAGGTACTATAAATGCGCAGAGGCTTCCTCAATTGAGCATAAATCCGAGTGTTTATCCATACAGGACAATATCGCGCTGGTCAGGAAATTTCGGAAGCGGAAACTTGCTGTATTTCCCTTTGCTTTTAAACTGGGAGCTGGATATTTTTGGTAAGATTTCTGACAGGGTTCAGGCATCAAAAATGGGTGTAAAAATCAGCAAAGAAGATTTGAATATTGCTAAACTTGCAGTATCGTCTGAAATTGCAGCTTCTTATTTTAATATTGTTCTTGATGATAAGCTGATAAAGAATTATGAAGAGATTGCATCCAACCTTGATGAAACAATCAGGCTGAAAAGACAGTTGTATGAAGGCGGAATTATTCCTTATGATAATCTATATGTTTCGGAATACGAACTTGTAACTCAGAAAAATCAGCTAAATTCGCTGTTAAGACAGAGGGAAATCCTTCTTCATCGTCTTGCAGTGCTGAGAGGAGTTTCTCCGGACGGCGGTAGTAATATTCAAAGAACTTCGGTTGAAAAACTTGAATTTCCTTTTGGTGTAAATGCTGAGATTTCTTCTGATTTAATCTTTAACAGGCCGGATGTTGTTCAGGCTGAATATGTAATAAAAAAGGCGGCATTTGATGTTAAAGCTGCTAAAAAAGCATTTTTGCCTTCAATTAATCTGAATGAAATGGTCGGGTTCGAAAGTCTTAAGGCTGGCAGACTTTTCAACTGGAACAGCACTGTGTATCAACTGGGCGCAGGATTGCTTCTGGATTTATATACAGGCGGTTACAAGATGTCCTATCTTAAGTATAATAAAGAACTTGCAGTCGAAAAACTGCATCAGTACAACAATGTTCTTTTGAATGCAGTTTGTGAAACAGAGAATTCAATTTCAAGCTACAAGGCTGATTATAACTCGTATAGCGAATTTAAAAATATGATAGAAAAATCTGGACATTACTATAAGGTCGCAAATATAAGATATACAAATGGTACCGGTAATAGAATTGATGAACTTGCCGCAAGGCGTCAGTTTCTTGTGAACGAAAATTCAATGTATCTTGCCAAGATAAGTGCATTAGTGGACACAATTAACATCTACAAAGCACTGGGAGGCAGTATAAATTGAAAAACTTTATCAAAATGGTTTTAAAATATTATTATACAGTAATCGTTATGGCACTTTTTATCCTGATTATGGGTATTGTAACCATAGCAAAAACGCCGATTGATATTTTCCCAGAGATTAATACTCCTGTTGTAACTGCTGTATGGACTTATACAGGTATGCCGGCTAAGGATATTGAAAGAAGGATAGTAACAATTGCTGAGCGTGCTTATGCTTCAAGTGTTAATGATATTGAACACATAGAGTCACAGTCGCTTCTCGGGGTTGGTGTAATCAGGGTTTTTCTTCACCCCGGTGCAGACATAAATACAGGAATTACTCAGGTCAGTGCAACATCCCATGTTTGTATGAAAACTATGCCAACAGGGATTATGCCTCCTAATATTCTTAAGTATACTCCTACAACTATTCCTGTTCTGCAGGTTGTAATTTCATCCTTAAAACTCCCTATTCAAAAAGTTACAGACTTAGCGCAGAACAATATCAAGGTTCAGCTTACAAAAGTTGAAGGAGCACAGGTTCCGCTTCCGATGGGAGGTAAAGTCCGTCAGATTATTGTTGATCTGGATATGCAGAAAATGGAAGCAAGAGGGCTTACGCCTGCTGATGTTACAAAAGCGGTTGCCGGCCAAAATGTTATTATACCTTCAGGAAATACAAAAATTGGCGGCAAAGATTATCTCGTTTCTTTGAATAATGCTTCTTCAACAGTAGACGAGATGAATAATTTCCCGATATTTTCTCCAAAAGCAAATCAGGTTGTTTACCTTTCAGATGTCGGATATATTCATGACGGAAACGCTATTCAGACAAATATGGTAAGACAAAACGGCGCACCGGGATCTTTAATGACTGTTTATAAATCAGGAAGAGTATCCTCTCTTAAAGTTGTTGACGGAACAAAAAAACTGCTTCCGGTAATTTCCAAAATTATTCCTGAAAGTGTAAAGATGCAGGTTCTTTTTGATCAGTCTGTTTTCGTAAAAGCTTCAATAAGAGATGTTATTTTTTCAGGAACTCTTGCTGCGCTTCTTACAGCGTTAATGGTTTTGATATTTTTAGGAAGTGTTCGGTCAACTTTTATTATTGCAATTTCAATTCCACTGTCCGTGTTATTTGCGGTTATATGTTCTTCTATTTGCGGACAGACTATAAATATGATGTCCCTGAGCGGTTTGGGGCTTGCTATAGGTATGCTTGTTGATAACGCAACAGTCGTAATTGAAAATATTTTAAGAAACAAAGAGGCGATGAAATCTGCCACGATTAAAGAAGTTATTTATAAATCTACAGCAGAAGTCGCAACCCCGACATTTGTATCAACCCTCTCAATATGTACTGTTTTTGCGCCGATATTTTTGATGGAAGGGGCTACAAAATACCTTTTTATTCCGCTAGCGATGTCTGTAATCTTCTCAATGCTCGGGTCTTATATGCTTTCCAATACGCTTGTACCTGTACTTGTTGATAAGCTTCTCAAGAAGAAAGAAGTCTTAGACAGTAAATCATTGCTTTTTAAAGTTAATAATTTTGTCAATGTAAATTTTGAAAAACTGAGAAAAGTTTATAAAAAATACCTTGTACGCTCTATTATGGCGCGGCCAAAGAAAGTCGGTGCTGTTTACGGCATAATAATTTTATCTTCACTTCTGCTTATTCCGTTTATAGGCGAAAATTTCTTTCCGGAAGTTGATGCAGGTCAGATAAGACTTCACGTTTATGCTCCGCATGGTACAAGAATTGAAGAAACAGCAAGGGAATTTACCAGAATTGAAAATACAATTCGAAAAGTCATTCCTTCAAGAGAGCTTGATACTATATTGGATAATATTGGTCTGCCTGCAAGCTCACTTAACCTTGCGTTTATGGACAGCTCTCAGATTGGTGTCGGTGACGGCGAAATTCTGATTGCGCTCAAAGAAAATCATAAGCCGACAAAAGATTATGTAAAACAACTTAGAAAGACTTTGAATAAAGAATTTCCTGATACTGTATTTTTCTTTCAGAATGCTGATATGGTAGGGAAAATTCTTAATTTTGGACTTGCGTCCCCTATTGATATTCAGATACAGGGTAAGAATGTTACCGAGAATTATAAACTTGCTGTTAAAATGCTTGAAGATATCAAAAAAATCAGAGGAGTTGCCGATGCTCATATTCACCAGATTACAGATGCACCGGAATTAAGGATAAATGTTGATAAAACACGGGCAGGCATAATGAACCTTTCACAGGAAACTGTTTCCAGAAATGTCCTGACAGCGCTGACTTCAAGCGGTCAGGTTGCTCCTAACTACTGGGTTGATCCTGAAAACGGTGTTAATTATACTCTTGCTCTTCAGGTTCCGCAATATAATGTTGATACTGTTAAAAATGTTACTGATATCCCTGTTGCATACAGCCATAATTCTCCGGTCAGACTTTCAAATATAGCTGAGGTGAGCTCAGGTGTAACCTCAAGTGTTGTAAACCATTATGACATTATGCCGGTTTATGATATTCTGATGAACCTTCAAGACAGAGATCTGGCAGGTGTAGCTTCTGATGTTAACAAAGTAGTTAAAAAATATCAGAAACAAGCTCCAAGAGGTACTTTTATAAATATTCACGGTCAGGCTAAATCTATGAATTATGTATTTTCATCGCTGCTGTCCGGTTTAATGCTCGCGCTTATTCTTGTTTATTTATTGATAGTTGTTAATTTCCAGTCTTGGAGAAATCCGTTTATTATAATTACTCCGGTGCCGCTTGCTCTTTCCGGAATTATATGGATGCTGTTTGTTTCTGATACAACATTCAGCGTTCAGGCTTTGATGGGTTCAATAATGGCGGTAGGCGTTTCCTGTGCTAACTCAATACTTGTTGTTTCTTTTGCAACGGACAAGATGAGAGCGGGTTATTCTTCTGTTCAGGCTGCTATACAGGCCGGCTATACAAGAATAAGGCCTGTTATAATGACTGCTTCTGCTATGATTCTTGGTATGCTTCCTATGGCGCTGGGTATTGGAGAAGGCGGAGAGCAGAACGCACCAATCGGACGTACAGTAATTGGCGGACTGATGTTCGCAACTTATGCAACACTGGTTATTGTTCCGATGCTTTTTGCAATACTAAATAAAAATAAAAAGTTCGAAAGGATGGATAATGAAAATTAACCGTAAAAATATAATAATTGCAGTTGTCGTAATCTTTTTCTTAATTGGAATAATTCCGAAAATTGCAAGGTACATTACAACATCTTTAAATGCAAAAGAAACTCAGTATGTTGCATTTGTTGAGAAACCTCAAATTTCTGACGGAGCAGACTCGCTGGAACTTTCCGGTGAATTAAAACCTTTTTTACAGACTGAAATTTTTTCAAGAATTAACGGTCTTGTAAAGGACAGATATGTACAGTTAGGAGAAAAAGTTAAAAAAGGCCAGCTGCTCGCAGAAATTGATACGCCTGATTTGGATGCAGAAGCTGCAAGTGCAAAATCAACTTTAATTTCGGCACAGAAACGTTTAATGGAGGCAAAGTACCAGCTTGATTACGCATCGAGAACTTATGAAAGGTACAGAAATTCTTCTCAAGACGGCGCTATTTCTGCTCAGGAACTGGAGGCTAAATATAACAGTTTCAAGACTTCCGAGATGGCTTACGAAGGAGCAAAGGCTGATGTTGAAAAAGCCAGAGAAGATTTGAACAGGCTTACGGCTTTGCAGTCTTATAAAAGAGTGACATCACCTTTTGACGGAGTTATAAGCAAATATAATATTGATGCAGGTGCAAATGTTGTTGCAGGAGGAAGCAGTACAAGCACAAGCCTTTTTGAAGTACAGCAGATTGATAAATTCCGTGCTGCTATTTTTGTTCCTCAAAGCTATGTGAGATTTATAAAAGACGGGCAGGATGTTGATGTGTACATTCCGGAAAATCCTGCACTGAAAGTTAAGGGCAAAATTTCACAAATATCAGGAAAATTAGACAGTGTATCAAGGACAATGGAAGTTGTTCTTGTAATTCCTAACGACAATAAATCAGGACTGTACAGCGGTTTGTATGTTAAAACTAACCTTAACCTTCAGGGAAAACAAAAGTTTCTCACTGTTAATCCTTCCTGCCTGACGACTCTGGCAGGGCCTGACCAGTATGTTGCAGAAGTAAAGCCCGATTCTGCAATACATTTCATAAAAGTTAAACAAGGGCGCGACCTTGGTGACAGAATTGAAATCCTTGAAGGCTTAAAGGGAGATGAACTGCTGATTACGAATATTACAGACGAATTAGAAGAAGGGCAGAAAGTGAAGTTCAAGGAGGTAAACTAAGCTTTAGTTTCCAGTCAATCCGTCTGAACTTTTCTTGTAGCTGTCTTTAATATACTGTTTGCGCTCATGGATTTTAATCATCGTATCCATATCCATCTGCTGAATTTTGCGCTGGTATTCAAGTCTTTTTACCTGTTTTTCGAAGTTTTCAGCATCTTTAGCTTCTTTTTCTTTTGCTTTTTCGAGTTCTTTTGCCTGTCTGGCTTCAAATTCTACTTCAGAAACAGGCATTACATCAGCTTCCTGTTCAAGTCTGTATCCTACGGTCGATACCGGAAAACTTGAGCCTGTTAGTGATTCAAGTCTTGAATTCTCTCCATAGATATCAATGCTCCAGGTACCCAAAAACTTAGGGATATCGCCAGTGTATGCATAAGCACAGAGAATTACTCTGTTTTCGTCATTCGCATCAAAACCCATAGGATAAATATCCCAGCGTTTTTCATCAAAATCAACCCCGCCTGATAAAGCCCAGTAATTTACGATAGCTTCTCTTATTTGAGGAAGCTTTCTGGCTTCTTTTTTTTCAAAATCATACACCCATAAATCTGTTTTCCAGATTCCGTCGTGTCTGTGCCCTACTTTTTCTTTAACAACAAGTTTTGTGTTATCACTCGAAAAATCAATAGGCGTAAGGGTTCTAAATATAAACTTTGTATCTATGTCTTTCGAGGTTGAAATTAAAGGATCTGGCTCTTTATTTACAATATTTGCCTTTTTTACTTTCTCTATATTTGAGAGTGAAGAATCAAGGTTAATTAAAAATAAATCACAGCTTGTGCAGTCTGACTGGGCATAATAATAAACTGCCGGATAAACAAGCTTTGTATAATCTCCCGAAATAATTCCCTGTGCATTAATCTGTCTGTCAAAGTTAAGTTTTCTTGGAAGTGTTAATTCCGGACTGCCAACGGGATCATTATACTTAACAAGCTTAAATTTTTTCTGTGGAATGTAGACCATATTCTTATCTTCAGGCATTTCTGCCTTATCAAGAATTTTAGCACTAATCTCTTTTTTTGATTTGCCTCTGGATTTTTCTTCATACTCAGCAACTGTCATATACCCGGATTCCGGAAGCCTGCTTTTCTCGTACTTCTCTTTTTCATCAACTTTATCAACTTCGTTTAAGTAAATAGTTTCAGCAACAACCCTGTCCTGCCTTTTGAACATATGATATTTCATCTGGCAGAAGTTAACTTTCATAGCCATAAACATACCGGCTAAAGCTTCAAACATTAAACAAGTCCTTCCTTCATTGCAGTGACTGTTGCCTGTGTTCTTGATGAAACACAGAGTTTTTGCAATATACTGTGTACATGAGCTTTTGCAGTTGCTCTTGTGATAACAAGCTTATCTGCAATTTGAGGATTTGAAAGCCCTTCAACCATTAATTCCAGTACATCAAGCTCACGTTCTGTAAGTCCGTATGAATTAGTTGATTTTTTTATCTCAGGCGTGCTTATAATCTGCTTTTCCGGCCTTTGAAGATTTGAAAAAACTAATCTTGCGATTGCAGGGTCAATCCATCCTATACCTTCATATACTGATTTAATAGCAGAAATTGTCTGTTCCGGAGTTGCTCCTTTCATAATATAACCGTCAGCACCTGCTTTAAAAGCTTCAAAAACATCATTGTCGCTATCTCTTGAAGTGAAAATTAATATTTTAACATCCGGATTAAAATCCTTGATGCGTCCTGTCGCTTCTATACCGTCAATATTAGGAAGTCCTATGTCCATCAGTATAACATCGGGATTTAATTCTCTTGCTTTTTTTATTCCGTCAGCTCCGTCAGCAGCTTCTGCACAAAGTGTTATACCATCTGCTTTCTCAAGGAGCATAGAAAGCCCCATTCTATATAATTCGTGATCTTCAACCAGCAGTACATTTATCATACCAAACTTCCCTCTTTTACTGTATCTGTAAGCAGAAACGAAAATTCACTTCCCTTATTTAGTCGGCTTTCCAGCCAGATTTTTCCGCCGTGTGATTCAATAATCTGCCTTGAAAGATACAGACCTAATCCGGTTCCGGTTGAACGTTTTTTGCTCGTGCCCTGAGAGAAACGCTGGAACATATTTGGAATATCTTCTTGAGGTATCCCGCAGCCGTTGTCGGAAACAGAGAATATTAAGTCTTTACCTTCACACTTTAGCGTAATTATAACTATACCGCCATCCTGTGTATAATTTATAGCATTTCCGCAAAGATTGCAGATTACCCGTCTTATTTCACTTCTGTCTGCATTAATTTCAATGTTTTTATTTGTACATTCAATCTTAAAATCAATATTTTTTGATTGTGCAAGCGGTAAAATTTCATTATAAACCTGTTCAACAAGATTATAAATATTAAAGTTTGTCTTTGTTAACGTAAGCTTTTCTGCATCATACTTGTAAACTTCAAGAAGGGCGTTAACCAGACCTAGTAAATCCTCATTGCTTTTCTGCATTGTTGACAATAGCAGCTTCTGTTTTTCATCCAAATCTCCCAGTGCACCCTGAAGGAAGAATGTTAAAGTTTGTATTGCAGCCAGGAGCGGTGTTCTTAAGTCGTGAGTAAGTGTTGCAATAAAATCATCTCTTAATTTATCCGATTTTTTCTGCTCGGTAACATCTCTTATAACGCCAACAAAACGTTTAAATTCATCATCCGGATTGATTCTGGCAAAACTAATCTCAACAGGTGTTTCTACGTTGCTGAGCGGATTTTTTATATAAAAATCTCTCAGCAAAAGTTCCTGTTCGTCAAGTTTGTGCAGTTCTTTTGAGATAAATGTTTTTTTGCTGAAAAGGTAGTCATCTATTGAAGACATTAAAAGCTTGCCTTCTACAAGTCCTATTAAACTTTCGCAAGCCGGATTTACCTGCTCTATAATGCCGTCTTCATTTATAATAATAATTCCGTCTGCACAGTAATTAACAATACCTGCAAGTTTTGCATTTGACTGTCTTAAATCAGTAGTCCTCTCTTCTACAATCTGTTCCAGATTATGAGAGTATTTTTCTAATTCTTTTTTAGCATCTTCAAGCTCAGAAATTTTTTCCCTGAGTTCGCTTAAAAGATAGCTTCTCTCAATACCGTTTTTGATGTTTATAATTAAATCATCATTATTCCACGGTTTTTCAATATATCTGTATAGCCCGATTTCATTAATCGCTTTTATTGCATTTTCTTTGTCTGCATAACCGGTAAGTAAAATTTTACTAACTTCCGGATACATTTTTTTTACTTCACTTAAAAACTCCAGCCCGTTCATCTCCGGCATTAAAAAGTCTGAAATGACTAAATCAGGGATATTAGAAGCTAGAAACTCCAGCGCCTCTTTTGGATTATTAAAGAAATGCGCATCATTAAAGCCTTCAACTTTCAATAATGTTTTGAAAGCTGAGGTTACAATCTTCTCGTCATCGACTACTACAATCTTCCCCGTTTCCATAATTCTATATTACCCTAAAGATAGTGTTTAGACAAATTATTAACTTTTATAAATAATATGATATAATCAATTTTGTATATATTAAAAAGGAGAAAAAAATGGCAGGAAAATTATTAGCAAGTATCCAAAGAACTGATACAGAGCAATTACAAATTTCAATTTCAGAATACAGAGGAAAGAGCTATTTTAACTTGAGAATTTTCTATACAACAGATGACGGCGCAAGCTGGCTTCCTACAAAAAAAGGAGTAACATTTGCACCTGATCAGCTTGATATCCTGTCAGAGGCAATTGAAGAAGCTAAAAAGGAATTTATGACCGAGGAAGAGGGGTAAGGTTTAATCACCTTATTCCCCTCTCCGACAGGGAGGGTTTATGATGAACAACATGCAGGATGAATTTATAGCAACAGTTTCTCATGAGTTGAGAACTCCTCTTACAAGCATACGAGGGTTTTCTCAAACTCTTCTCAATTCGTGGGATAAGATTGATGATGAGAATAAAAAAAAATTTATAAAAATTATTGAAGATCAATCAAACAGGCTTATTCATCTTGTAGAAAATGTTCTTTCCGTTTCAAAAATGCATGCAGGCTCAGAAGTTCTAAAGAAAATTAATGTTAATGAAGCAATTTCAAAATTAATTCCTTTGTTTACTGAGCAATACAAAACGAGGCATTTTGAGCTTGAGCTTGAAAAACATTTACCCCCCGCAAGACTTGATGAAGATAAATTTCAGCAGGTTATGACTAATCTTATCGACAATGCCGCAAAATATTCAGTAAATGGTAAGACAGTTCTTGTTTCAACCGGTATCTCTGAAAATATGATTTTGATAAAAGTAAAGGATGAAGGCGTTGGAATTAAAAAAGAGGATAGAGATAAAATTTTTAAAAAATTCAGCCGGCTTGAGAACCATCTTACAAGCACCACACAGGGTAACGGGCTGGGACTTTATATTACTAAACAGCTTGTAGAGCGTATGCACGGAGATATTGATTTTGAAAGCGAAGAGGGTAAGGGGACTGTGTTTATTGTCCGATTTCCTGTCTATAATCAAGAGGAGGCTTTAAGATGCTCTCATATGTCTTAATTATAGATAAGAGAAAAGAATTATCTGTTAAATATAAAAAAAGCATTGACGATGAACAGACTTCTGCCGTAATCGCACGCACTCTTAAGGATGCTGTTGCTCTGGTTCAGGAGTCAGAACCGGATTTGATAATAATATCTGACAGCATTGATGAAGATTTATCAAATTTTTGCGAAAAAATGAGAACATTGACTTATAATACAAGACCAACTATCATTGCTCTTTCAAAATCAGCAGATACTGCAGATAGGATTAAGGTTTTGGCAAGCGGTGCTGATGATTTTTTGAGTGAGCCTGTTAATATTGAAGAGTTTAAAATGCGTATTAAGGCTCATTTGAGAAGAGATATTGAATCTAACTTGAATAATGTAACTCTTCTGCCGAATAAAAAATATGTTTATAAGGCAATAAGACGCCTTCTGCATTCAGAAAATAAGCTTGCCATCTTGCTTGCAGGTATAGAAAATCTTGATAATTATAAGAGTGTATATTCTGATATAGCAGGTGATAAGTTATTACAAACTTTTGCTGCTATTACAAAATCAGCGCTTGATGCAAATGATTTTTTGGGGCAGCTTGATGATAAAAATTTTGTGATAATTACAAATCCATATAGTGCGGAGAAAATGGCCGCCTTCCTGACATTTGCATTTGATACTGTAACTCCTAAATTTTATTCCGAACAGGATGTAAGAAGGGGGTATACATTACTCGATGGTGATAGGAAAGCCGGCATGAGAGCTAATTTTGTTTCTGTGCTTATAGGTGGAATACTGGATAATTATGAATCAATTTCCGGAGTTGACGGGCTTCTGGAAAAACTTTTTGCAATCAAGAAAATCGCAAGAATTCCAAGCGGTTCTAACTACGCAATAGACAGAATAAAATTGACCGGTGAAAATTCTGTAATTACACCGGAGATAAACCGTTCTGTATACATAAGTGAACCTGATGAGGCTCTTGCTTTGCTTCTGAGAACAACACTTGAGCTGCAAGGGTATGAGATTTGCGAAACACTTGATAATCAGCCGGGGATTGTAATTCTGGATAGCGAAGACGATATGTCAGGGCTTAAGGTGTGCAAAGATTTAAAGGCAAATTTGAACTTCGTTAACACTAAGATAATCGTAACAAGTACTGTTCATGATAAGTCTGCCATCCTGAATGCCGGAGCAGATTTGTATCTGCCTAAACCTTACGAAATATCTGATTTGATAAGGTGGATAGAATTTTTCTTTAAATAATTTTGTTATCTAACCAAACTTTTAGTTAAGTTGTAAATAATTTCTAGTCTGTCGGAATCGTCACCAATTAAGGCAATATTCTCGTTTATTTTTTGAAGTAAATCTTTTGCGTCCTTGAATTTATTTGTAGCAAAAAGTTCTTCAGAGGTTATTTCAAGTGCATTTAACAGTTTATCAAGAGTTTCTGCTGTTACAAAATTTTCTCCTAATTCAATACTGCTAAGCGCCTTTTGTGAAATATCAATCATTTCTGAAAGTTTATCCTGCGTATAGCCTTTTTCAAGGCGTATACGTTTAATTTTTTTGCCTAGTTCCTGTTTGATGCCCATTTTTTTACTATTTAAAAGTATTTTATATTAAGTTTTGTAAAGTCTAAACCTATTGTAAATAGTACACAATGGCTATTTAGTATTTAAAATTCTAAAAATGGGGCAATTTTTTAATCAGGCAAAACTTTATATAAACATAACACAGGTAACACAAAAGATAAGGAGAGAAAATTATGACGACACCTATTTCAAAAAAAGTACAGACAGAAGTTTATGCGCAGGGGAATGCAGGAGTTTTACGCAATCCTGCGGGAGAAAATTTTTCAAACATCGGGGCTGCTTTAGGCGGTGAAATTAATTACAAAGGAACTTACCTTAAGGCAGAAGCCGGTATCGGAACTGCAGTAACAGGGAAAGTGGAGTTAGGGCACGAGTTTGATATAGGTAAAAACCTGGGATTCGAAATTTTTTCGAAAGCACAGACAATAAGAAACCTGAAATCAAACAGTTATCATACAGAATTCGATACAAGAATGAATGGTGAAATTAACGAAGTTCCTTATTCAATAGGTAATTTACATACCGGTGATGCTAAATGGTATTCGGGCGAAACTCGTCTAGGTGCCGCTGCTAAATTAAACTTTAAATCTAAAAATGCTAAATTTGGTATCGGGCTTGAAGGTGGGATGCGTAAAAGCACAGCAGGAGATGTGAATTTTCATTTCGCTGACCATGAATCCGTTACTGTAGCTGTAAATGGAGAGAAGCCAGAAACTGTAACTTTGGGTGCAGAATGTACACAACATTTGAATTTAAATCAGAAAAACGGATATATCACACCTACAGTGTCAGCAGAAGTAAACCTTGGTAAGAAAAGCGGATTTTCATTTGTGGCAAATGCTGATTTATATCAAGGACAGGCTGGTATAAGGTATACATTTTAAAATTTAAAGTCGCGGCGGTGATATTATCACCGCCGTTTAACAAAAAAAAGAGCCTTTAAATGGCTCTTGGAATTAAGAATAGCTGGAAGTATGAAAAAGATTTAATACATATATTAAACTCAATTTTAGCAATTAATGCTATTACCCGACTGCCTTATTTATTTATGACAATTAAGAAAAAGTTCTTGCAAAAAAAGATTGATGTGTTATTTTAGAAATACAGATATGATTTTATGCGTCTGTAGCTCAGCTGGATAGAGCATCTGCCTTCTAAGCAGTAGGTCAACGGGCGATAGAAACAAAGAATTGAAAATTAAATAGAACACAAGATATGCGTCTGTAGCTCAGCTGGATAGAGCATCTGCCTTCTAAGCAGAGGGTCCCGCGTTCGAATCGCGGCAGGCGTATTTTTTGTGCCAAAAATCGTAAAAGTCGCAAAAAAGTTGCAATTATTTTAAAAGCTGCATTCTTTATTTTGTTTTTTGTACGACGAGTTTTAAGGCTTGTGAAAAATTTTTTATATGTATTTTTTTATACTCGACAAGTTGAAAAATATGACAGCAGACGCCGTAACTACTTCATTTTAAACTATAAAGAAATGATGTGGAAAGGCTTTAAAATAAAAATACCCGCTTAAAATAAGCGAGTATAAATATGATTGCAATATATAAATTCTTATTAAGTCCCAAATCTTACAATTTTTTCTTGTGCTTCAACTGTTGCATTAACAATGTTATTTAAAAGATTAACGCATTTGTCATTAACTTCAGGCAACAGATGTGTGTATAAGTCCATTGTCATAGTTATAGAAGCATGTCCCAATTGACCTTGAACATATTTCATTGGTGCCCCATTAGCAAGAAGCAAGCTCGCGTATGTGTGCCTGAGGTCATGAAATCTTATATCTTCTATACCTGCACATCTTAGAGCAGGTTTAAATCTTCGTTTTAGCATATTATTAGCGTCAAAGTGCAAGCCTTCACTATTAGGAAAAACTAAATTTAATTCTCCATTAGGGCAAGCTAAACGCCATCCTTTAAGCACCTTTGCAAGTTCATTGCTCATATCTACGTATCGGATTTTGTTTGTTTTTGGTGTCCCAACGCGACCATGAGTATAATTTTTATCAATCTTGATTTTACCCTTTACCCAATTTATTGAACTCCAAGTTAATCCCAAAAGTTCGCCCTGTCTCATTCCTGTAAATAATGCTGTGAATAAAAGCGGATAAAAATCAGGGTATACTTGTTTTGTCTTAGATAACAATGCTTGCACTTCTTCTGTTGATAATGCCCTAATTTTATCGTTTTTAGTTTCCTTGAGTGATTTAATACGGGCAAGAGGATTTTTATTTACTACATCATTATCTATCATAAAGCTATAAATCTCACTCATGAGCTTTGTATACTTGTTTACGGTAGAATTAACTCTACCTGTTTCAAGTTTTTGTTTAATAAATTCTTTAACCATAATTGGAGTAATATCAATAAATTTCATATCTCCAAAGAATGGATTAAGATGATTTTTTAAATAACCTTCATAACCATCTTTTGTTGAAGGTTTACAATTAACCTCGACATGAAGACGCATAAAAGTTTCAGCAGCTTCTCTGAAAGTTATTTTTGAATCAATAGTACAAATACCTTTGTTTAATTCTTCTGTTAATTTGCTTTGTGCTTTCAATGCTTCTTCTTTTGTTTTAAAGCCTTTTTTAGTCTTGCGCTTGCCTTGTAGGTCTTTGTAATCAAATTCCCAGTTACCTGTTTTAGGATTTTTTCTTATCGCTGCAATCATATTTTTAAAATTTCCTTTACAATTTTATAATGGCGTGTTTTGTGTGATTTGTAAGCCCCTTTGCTAAATTTTGCTAACTTGAATTTCAAAGAAAAAGGCACCGTATCACCGAAACAATACGGTGCCATAAGAAAGGTATGGAAATTATGTTGGAATTATTGTATTTTGCTCAATATATTTCTTTAAAATATCTTCTGAAAATAGCACCCTTGAGCCAATCTTGATGTATTCTATTTTCTTTTGATGAATCCACCTGTAAAGTGTACTTTCAGAGATATGCAGCATAATAGCGGCTTCAAAAACAGGGTATAATTTATTCATCTTTACCCCCTTTGTCAGTTGAAATAATGTTTTGAGCCTTATCCATTGCATTATCAAAAAGGCTGTCATTAGTAGGCGGCAATTCAAACTCTTTATCCATAAGTTCAATTTTGTAGGACTTCTGATTTGCTCGTTCCTTATAAACCGTTATCTTGACATCATTTGAGATATTACCTTTAATGTTTGCAATTCTGCGGGTAAGTGATTTTACACTTTTGTATTTTGCTCGAAATTCAGGTATATCAAAGTTATCCTCGTTTGCAAGAAATAAAAGCTGCTTGTGCAATTCAAAGCCGGACATCTTGTGGGGTTTAATCTGCTTTTTAGCAAAGATTTTTAAGGCATACACAAGACTATCTTCTTCAACAGCGAAATCCTTTTGCGTTTGGCATACTTTGTCTAAAATGCTTGCAAATTCTTCTTTTCTGCCTATGACATCATTTATTCTTAAGCCAAATTTAGCAAAGTCGGCTATTCTGAATTTTGTTCTATAACTGCGGTTTTTGGTTTCTTCAAGAGCTTTTAAGATTTTTTGTAATTCATGCATAATGTAAGATATGATTTGACTACGGTTATCTAAGACGCCTTGTATAAGGTCATTTTCAGGAATGAAACTATCATCACCTTTTTCATCTTTGATTCTTTTGAAATTTATACAAATCAATCTGTCTGCGACATCATCACGCGTAAATTGAGGAGTTCTTGAAGTTACACCGATAAAGGTTTTTGTATCGAATTTAAGCAATTTCATATCAGAGTATAATTCTCTTTTTTGAATTGTTTGACCTGTTGAAACAGAAGCCAGTTTGTCATTCAGCCACGGTGTCCCTGTGTCAACATTATCAAGTATTGCAAGATGAGAATTTGTGATTAAAGCGTCAAAGTCATCGGCCTTAGTTGGTAATGGTGCAACATTATATTTTGAGCCATAAAGGATAATTCCTAACCGCCTTAATGTTGAAGTTTTACCGCTTCCTTTTTCGCCTATTGCAGCTAGAATAACTTTTGAAGGCATAATTGAATTAAAAAATGTTGCCATTGTCCAAGTGCGTAATAGTTCTTTTTGTTCATCCGGACTCAATATTCCTGATTCATCAAGATTCATATAATCCAGAACATGCTCTTTGAAGTAATCTTTATTTTTATCTATTTCAACAAATTCAAACGGCTCATGTTCAGGTCGGAAATTAAATAAGACCCCTTCATCACCATTTTCAAGAGTTTCAATATTATCAGCCGTAATTTTATAAACAATGCTGTCATTATTAAAAAGGTATATCGCAAAGTTTTTAGAATCGTAATGGCATGAATTGTAGGTCTCTATTTTTATCCCATTTATGCGGCAAAATGTTCTTAGTTCTTCTGCTACAAAAGGGTAAAAATCTTTTGCTGCGTTTACTCCCATACGATTTAATAATATTCTAAACTCCTCGTTATTATTGACTAATGGTATTATGTGTTTGCTATCATCCGGGAAGAAGTAAGGGTAATTGTTATCTTGAATGAATTTTCCACGCTGCAAAAATTCGTTTATAACAATGTCTGCTACAGCCTGATTTCTATCAAGTATTTTTACATCAGGTAATTTCATTACTGCTCTGATTTGTTTTCTAATACCGTCAAATTCTCTGTGGTAAAATTTTGCACTGTTTAACAAGTCAACAACTGCGTTCCTACACGCTTTATCATCATTAAAACTATTGATATATTCGTCAATATCCTTATACGGCTCAGGTGTAGTTACTGCTCGAATTGAGCGTAATTCTTTTGCTTTTTCAAGAACACTTCTTCCTGCTTCATCGTTGTCATATAAAACACATTGCTTGTCTGATGATTTTAAGGCTGTTTCAATATCGCCATTTGCTCCACCCAATGCACAAGATTGAATAGGAATTAAGTGTTTTAAACCCCAGCTTGCCAAAGTAAGCTGGTCAAATTCACCCTCAACGATAAGCATTTTTTCAGCTAATTTTTTATGCTTTTTTGAAGCCAGTTCATCAGGTGTAAACAGGCGGGCATTGAAAATACCTGCTTTTGACTGTACTTTTATAATTTGAAAAGTTTTAGTATCAGCGTAAGGCTTTCTGGTCTTGAATTGTGTAATCAATTCTTTTTCATCACGGTAGAAGAACACAAGTCTGTTGTAATTATCATTAATGAATTTTTGCAATTTAATAAGAAATTCCAATAGTTCGCTCAACTTGTTTTGTAATTTTTCTTTTTTCTCTGTGTCTGATTCATCTTTAATCTTTTGTTCTAATTCACTGATTAAATCTTCATTTTCTTTTTTTACATCATAATCAAGCGGGATTGCACCAATGTCAGAACGCATTAAAATATTTTCAGAGATGTTACGCATTTTGTTTGCATAAATAAATGGTTGAATTGGCTGTCCAGTTTGGTCTTTTGCAAATAAATGTTCATGTGCTTTTGTAGCAAATCTTTCTGCTGCAATAATCCTATAATCTACATTTCCATTGATAACATTAAGATTCAAATGTAATGCACAACTTGGATGAAAACAGGTTGCTTTTTGGCAATCTTCATACATCTGAAATGTTTTGTGTCCGCATTTAGGACATTCCTGTTTTTGTTTTGATAGTTTAATCTTTTTTCTAAAAGTTGTTTCTGAATATTCGTTTAAATCTTTAAACATTTTTTAATCCTCCTTTTTTACAATCGTTTTTTACACTTTTTTCAAAAATTTTGTACATAGTTATTCTCCTTTCTTTGCTTATGTACTACGTTTTGGAGTATAAACGATTTGTGATATAATCCTTTTTGAGGAATATATGCAATGAGAATAAAAAGTGAATCTAAAAAGGATTACAGGCAATTATCAAATGTTTTTGAGAAATGGTATCTTAAGAAGCAAAAAGAGATACAGGCTTGCGAAAATTTAGAATATCCACCAGAAGAAATGCTTAAAAGATTAAAAATTTCAGAAGATGAGTATTATAAAATCTACATTGAACCTTATAAAAAACTATCTAAAGAAGATTTAGAAATAACATTTAGAATATTAGCACCAGAACTTGTTGAAAAATTTACAGGTGTAAATGTTGATATGGACTGCGGTTTAAATATAGTTTATGACATATCTTATACAAGAAAGAAAAATGCTTTAGCCTGGCTCTTGTTTCAAATTGATAATATTGGTCTGTTTCCTTTATCACCAAAACTGGATAAACAGGTAGTTAAACCTTATAATCAATGTTTTTATTGCGGGAAACCGGATAGTTATAAAAAGGGATATGAAGAAATAAAATTCAATTCTAAAGTTACGTATTGTCATAAACCAAAATGTCAAAAATCATCTAATCCCGAAAAACATGATAATTGCTGCTATGCCAAGTGGGCAAGAAGAAGAAAAACTCTTGAAAATGCTTTAAAAAAAGCTGATACATTATATCAGGATGTTCAAGAATATGAAGACTATGATTTGAGTGGTAACCAAGAAAAAATTTTATTAACTAAAATAGAGAAAATATTTATTGATTTTTGCGAAAAACAATATCAAGAAAATTTAAAAATTGATTATACAATTCAAATAGAAAATGGCGAGGCCTATTATCTAAAAGATATTTCTTTATAGTTCTGCGAAAATATATTAACCATATTAACCAAATTCATCGATTATTTTGGTTAGTATGGTTAATATAAAATTTAAAAGTTATTTCTATAAAACTTCTATCATGTCTGTAATACACCAATCTCAAGCAAAAATTTTTAATACATGCCGGTAATTTTAGGTTTTTCTGTTTAAATACTACTGAAAATCAGTAATATCAAAAGACACAGAGATAAAATGCGAAATTATTTGATAGCACCTTTGTTTAATAATTCAAGTACAGATATTGCCATTTTATAACTTTTCATAACATTTTGATATTCTTCCATATTACCAAGCTGCAAGCATTGTTCTTTTGCAAAGTTCAAATCTTTAATTGCGTCATTCACTCCTGTAGTTGATTTTTGAGAAGCTGCAATATTTAATTTTGCTAATCCTCTATAATGAAATGCTTCCGGATATTTTGGTTGTATTTTTATTGCATTTGTTGCATCTAAAATTGTCTCTTGATATTTTCCCATAATTGAATAAACCAATGCTCTTGTACAATATGGCAATGCTTCTGGCGTCCCCTTGTGATTGTTTATAGAAATTGTTTTTGTTAAATCAGTTGCAGCACCGTCTATATCACCCAGTTTCATTCGTGCAATTCCTCTATACGTATAATTTGAAGCTTCTTTTGGATTATATTTTATAGCATTTGAAAAATTACTGATTGCGAGTTCATAATTTCCATACTCTTCTAAATAAATAATACCCTTTAAAGAATATGCACCTGCATTTTGAGGGTCAATTTTTATCATCTTGTCATAATAATAAATCGCAGATTGATAATTTCCTGATTTATAAGCATTTGTTGCTTTTGATAATAATTCCATAAAATCATCAGCAAAAACCAATGTGTTAAATTGAAATAAAAAATAAATTATGATTGTAAATAATATTGATTTTTTCATTGTTTACCTAAACTTTCTTTAAATTTTTTGGTTGCTTCTATTGTTCTGTCGTATTCGTCAGAATTGCTTTTACATTTTTTTGTTGAATGTCCTTTGTATAATTTTTCTTGATATAAAAAATCAGGATTAATCCATTCTTTATATAATCTGTTTACTTCTGTTGCAGGACAACAATTCCCTTCCCAATTCCAGGCATAAACTTTATTTGTATCACTATCAACACTCAATATTCTTGCGCAGTAAAGAGTTCTGTAATATCCGCCATAAATCATATCGCCTGAGATTCTTGCAGGAACATAAGATTTAGCTTTAAGTATCCAATAATAATCAATATTGTCACCAGTATATTTTAACCTTTGTGGTTGTCCCCAGTGATTAACTACTGTGCGAAAATCACAGCCAACCCAGCTTTTCATAATTTTTCGCATTGTCTTTTGTAAACCAACAGCCTCTGATTGACAAGGGAATAATAAAAGTATTGAAAGAAAAATTATTACTTTACGCATAATATTCCTCAATTTATCATTTCAGTGTAATAATCATGACCGGCTTCAACAGTTCGCCTTAAAGTATGCTTTTTGCCGTCTAATTCTATATCAATTTGTACTTCGTCTTCATTGCCATTGTGATAACCTAAAAGACGAATTTCTTTTATAACTATTTCTTTGTGTCCACCAACTGTATATTTTAAATTAGCTTTTATTGTGTCTCTTTGCGTTGTTGGATAGGTTGAAGAATCTGCAAAAACAGGAATTATTGTGAAAAGATTTAGCAAAATAATAATTAAAAACTTTTTCATATTTACCTTTCTTAACCACATTTAGTATTTGTCCTTAAAGTATTGATTTATAAAAGATTGATACATATTAACGCACGGTCAGTTTGTTTATTTAGTTTCATATTACCACGAAAATTACAATATGAGCAAAAAAGATTTACAAAAATTCGGAAAAAGACTAAAATCTTTAAGACTTGATAAAGAATTAACCCAGCTTGAACTGGCTGAAATTCTTGATATGTCACCTAATTTTATCGGTATGATTGAGCGAGGTGAAAGAAATACAACTGTTGAAAATGTGTTTAAAATCGCAAGAGCATTAAATATAAAACCTTCTAATCTTTTTGAGAATCTTTAAAATCCAGTATATCTATTACTTTTTGCAACTTTTTGTTCATTGTTCTAAAAAGTATGTAATAGTCGTCGCCTGCTTTATCAAGTTGCAAATCATCATCAATAATGCCAGAATCACCTGCAAGGGTGCCTAACTTAATGAACACTTTTAAATCGTACAAAATCATTCTTGCGCCTGAAATCCTTTTTTCTAATAGTTTTATCGATTTTTTATTGCACATTAAAATTTACTCCTTTATGTTTATATATGTATAACTAGCTATTTTATGCTAATCTATACAGACATCCTGCGGTTATAGTGTGGATTTAAGCCATAATCGTACAATAACGCAAAAGTAAATTTCCGTGCACCATGTTAATTTATGCGAGTTGTAAATCTTAATGTTATAATAGTCAGTTTAAAATATTTGTATTAACACTTTCATTTTCTAAATTTTTAAGATGGCGTCTCGTTTCTTCTCTTATATACTTGCACCTAGTAGCAGTGTGCGAAGAACCAATTTCTTTTTCAGTTTGATGAGCGTAATCATTTCTTAATTTGCTAAGACATTTTTCTTCTTCACTTATATTATTATAAAAACTTGATAAGATTTCACCTTTCTTTTTATCTACAATTTTATAAACATTACGCAATAATTCTGCACGTAGATGAGAATCAAATTGACAAGGATTATTGATAATGTATTGAACTATCTCTTTTAGAGAATTATGCACAAGATTTTCCAGTAAAGAATGACTATTGTTTTCCTTATTTTTTATCTTATCTAAAATAAATTTTTGTTTTATTTTGTTTGCTTGCTCTTCTGTCAACTGTTCAAGAATATCAGAGTTTAATACCTTTAGAATTTGAGCGTCAATTTCACTAACCCTATCCATTAATAATCCCCTTACTCGTTGGGGTTGCTCCTCTTTCTTAATTAAGGAATCTAATATACTCTGAGTTTTACGAAAAATATCTTCTCTATCGCAAAAATAAATTCCGTCAGAAATATTGAATTTATCTGTTGTATTGGCCTTAAAAATTACTTCTTGTATTTTTTGTGGTCCGTCTCCAGAGTAAAATAATATTGGAATATGGTAATGATGCATATTTTTTCTTATGTGATTTATAATATCTGCTCCTGTTTCTCCCGACATATTAAAATCAATTAACACTACATCTAATTCTATATCATTTACTGCATTTAAAAATCTCGCATCCTCAACCACTTTTTCATCGGGATTTTGTTCTATTTCTATTGGCTTAAATGTTATACCATGTCTTTTAAAATAATTTTCAAATTTTCTTTTATCACCGCGTAATGTTTTAAAATTATCATCAATCCATAGCATCTTATAATTAGTTTTCATTTGACAACTCCAATATTAATTTAATTCCATAATCTTCATTGTTTTCAATATCTATATTTGCTTTGATATTTTTTGCAATATTCATACAATGATATAATCCTAAACCAGAACTTATGTCCTCACAAGTTGTAAATCCTTGTTTAAAAAAGCGGTGCTTTTCTATTCCTGCTTTCAATGGTATACCATTATTTTTAAATATAATTTTATTTTTTTTACATATTACTTCTAATTCACAAGGTCTTTCATTTGATTTATATTTAATAGTATTATCAATAATATTTACCATGAATAAGCATATTTCAAATGGAGAAAATACCATATTATGAATTAATTTATCATTGTTTATAAATCTAATTTTTAAATTTCTACTTGGATTTTTCAGAGCTACCTGATTTATATAATCTTCAATAAAACCATATAAATCTGTTCTAACTTTATTCTCTTTTAAATTAAAATTAGCTATTAATGAAACTTTTGCAGCCTGTTTCATTAGAGCCATATCAAAAGAAGCAGCTTCTAAAACATCTATTAAATCTTCTTTTGATACACTATCGGTATTTTCGTAGTATATTGCAATAATTGAATTAACATCATTTTCAATCCCACCTGCTAATTGTTTAATTATATGTGTAATTAGGGCGTCTAAAACTTTGCCAGGCTCATTTTGGTTTTCTAAAAAGTTTGCTCTCCTAGTTTCACTTTCTAAGTTTGCTTCTGCAGCTTCTTGAGCCTCTTTTGCTTTTTTTACATCTTCTTCAGCTTGTTTGCGTTTTTCTTCTTCCGCTGCTTTAGCTTTGCGTGCTTCTTCTGCTTGTCGCTCAGCTTCTAATCTTGCTTCTTCTTGCAATCTTTCTTGTTCTTCTCTTTGCCGTTCTATCTCTGATTCAATAGCTACTTCTTCTTGTTTTACTTCTTGACCTAATTTTACACGTTCGCGAATCATTTTACCGACAATAGGATTTAATATTTCAATAAGTAATTTTACTCGTTCATCATCAGTTACTAAACTTTGTCGGTTAGTGGTTGCAATATCTTCAAATCTATCATCATCCAGTATATCAAAACTAATTTCACCTTCTATATAATTTGAAAAGGCTTGGGTATTCTTAAGAATGTCTAAAAAGTTTTCAACAGCTAATTTTTTTCTTACATATAGGCGGAGTTGATTAGGATTAAAAACTTCATTTTTTAAATATCTATCATCATTTAAATTTGCATATTTATTCTCAATAGATGTGTGTAAACCAATCCAGCCTTTCATTTCATATTTTATATTGGATTTAGTTATACCATCTTTTAATGTTAATATCCGTTCCCCTTTTATATTTGGAAATTCTGACTCCGTTAATACTTTTACATTTCTGGGTTTTTCTGCGACTTCTGGATATTGTGTTTTTCCAACAACAACAGTATCGCCAATTTGTTTATTTGCATTAGATTCATTATCAGAAAATAACAAATACATATTTTTGAATGCTATTTCTTTCTTTACAGGTTCAAAATGTATTCTGTCTGTTTTATTATTTAGCACACAAATTTCAATGGAACTTCTTAATGAATCTGTCAAAAAGAAGTTTGCCAATCTTGCTTTTAACCCTTCTAGTTTATAATAACCTATACCTGTTAAATCAACATCAGTTAATTTAATTAAAGTTCCTGATTTATATGTATTCCAGATATCAGCAGTTTCTATGTTTGCATCTTCTATTTTACATCTTTCTAATGTTGGTATAGATGAATCATCAGCATTTTTTGAATCTAAATACCAAGAAGTTTCACCACTTTCTATTGTTTTAGTAATAATAAAATATTTTTTTGATAAAAATAATGCTGCAAGTTTACCAATCCCCTTGCGACCCATTACTGAATTTTTAAGTTCTTCTGGTAAATTATCGCGTTTGTTTTTTCCCATAAATACATATTTATTAGCTAAATCGTCATAACTCATACCTGAACCATTATCTAAAATTTCAATAGTAGAATGTTCTTTATCTATCATATTGATAAATAATTTTACCGAAGTAGCTTGAGCATCTAAACCATTTGCAACTAGTTCTGAAATGGCACTCCAAGAATTGCTATATAGATTTTTACCTAAAAGTTTTAAAGCATAGTACGAAAAATTAAATTGTATGCTGTTTTCTGTATTTACCATTTAAACCTCACTTAAAACTTTTTCAATTTGTGTAGCAATTTTCATTGCTAGCAAAGGAGGTACAGCATTTCCAATTTGAGTAGTAATATCTTTTTTAGTTCCAACAAATTCAAACCAATCAGGGAATGACTGGATTCTAGCACCTTCACGGGGAGTTAAAGCACGATTTTCATTATAATGAATACATCTCAAACCTGATGGTGTTGACATATTATTTGTTATAGTAGTGCTAGGCTCACTTTCAACTAATCTACCATAAGTATTATTATAGCCAGAAGTAAGACGATATTCTTTTGGTATTTTACCCTCATCCACAAGTCGATTTATATAATTTTTGCCTTCACCTTGTTTTACATGATTAATAACAGTTTGAATTTTATCACCATATACAGGGGAAAAATGACAAGTGATATGTCCTTTGTGACTACGCATAAGTTTTTGATAATCATTTGTTGGTTTGCGTCCTTTGTATGATTTCACATTGTTTCCAGCAGAAACAGAGGGTAAATCATTAATAGCTTGTTTTATAGAGAGTTGTTTTGATGATTTTTCTATATTATCGAAAGACCAATTTATATTTAAATCTTTTCTGCAACCAATAATAAATACACGTTCTCTATGTTGAGGAACGCCATAATCAGCAGCATCAAGGACTTTAAAATAAATATTATAGTTTACACTATCAAATTTCTTTCTTATATCATCTATTACTTTTCCTCCTTTAGGATTTTTCATAGATAACATGCCTTTAACATTTTCAAACAAAAACATTTTAGGTTTTATTATAGATAGAATGCGATAATATTGCTTATACATTTTTGCTTTATCATCGTATTTGCGGCGCCCTATTGTACTATAGGATTGGCAAGGTGGTCCCCCAATAATTAAATCTACTTCTTGATTAGAAATATTATCCAATATTTCTTTTTTTGCAAGCTTTTTAATATCCTTATTAATCATTTTGATTTTAGGAAAATTTTTACCAAAAGCTTCTGCAGCAGCTTTATCCCACTCATTTGCAAACACAATATTGCAATTTTCATTTTCAACAAATTGCCCATTAACTAATTTATAATAAAATCCAAAGGTTAAGCCTCCAGCACCTGAAAACAAATCTACAATACGCATTTTGACTTAACCTCAACAGCATGCTTTTTCATAGGATAATCTTAACAAAAGTTAACATACAAGTCAATAAAGGAATAGATTTTAATGAAGTTCTATTAAGTAAAAAATGCAAAATTTTTCTATGACTCCGATTAAAGGAGGCTAAATATGGGTTTTACCCCTCCCCCGCCCTTGTATAAAATGTTCATTTTAGAAATATCAATCTTTCCTTAATCACATTGCGGTTGCAAATTAGTTGCAAAAGTTCTGATAAATTTATACTAAAATTGACAAAAGCTGATAATAAAATTAGTCTCAAATTCATGTTCTGTAATAAATAGAGATAAATTCTAATAAAACCTGGAAACCTGCGCCAAATCAGCCTTATACAACTTCTAAGCAGAGGGTCCCGCGTTCGAATCGCGGCAGGCGTAAATTTTTAAAAAGGGCTGAAAAGCCTTTTTTTATTTTATTTAAGTATTGATTCTTTACTACCAGGATTTGAATAAGTATGGTTTTCAATTTTTATGAATTGATTGTTGATTAATAATTTTGTTTTAGAAAGATTCCCCGATTGTATATATGATTTCTCACTAACTAACCGTAACTGGTAATACAAAAATTTGGTTTAAGTATCTACTATAGTTATATTGATAATTATTAAAGTTTGGAGATGGATACTGTGAATTTAGGTAGAATTTTTGTTATTAATCTGTTTATTTTAATTGTTATATCTGCAAATAATATTTCTTTTTCTCAAGATTTTGATGCTAACAATACATCAAGCTTTATGGATGCTATTGCAAAGATAAATGCTGCTCCAGAAGCAAGTCATAAAATTTTTATAACAGGTGATATTTCATTGGAAACTCCGATAAGTGAAGCTGTAAATCTTGAACTTATTGGGGATACTACTTCTTCTGAACATTATAACTTTGTTTTAAATGGAAATACATTTACTTATAGAGAGAATAAAATCTCAAAAATTTCTGATTTAAATATTGTGTCCAACACTAGCGGCAGCGGGTTTATAGTTAATCAACAAGATTTAACAATAGATAATGCCAATTTTACAAGTAGTGCAGCTTCAAATACTCAAAGTTCCCTTAATAACATAGGAGGGAATCTTCATATATCAGAATCTAATTTTACCGGCAATAAGAAGGGAATGGACGGTGGTGCTATAAGTAATCAAGGAAATCTAGAAACAGTGTCTACTGATTTTATTTCTAACCAGGGGCGTAATGGTGGAGCTCTCTATCTAAGCAGCGGAACGGCAAATATAAAAGAAGCAGATATATTAAATAACTATGCTTCAACTTATGGCGGTGCTGCGTATGTTAATAATAGTACATTAACTATTACTGATTCTACTGTAAAGGATAATTCTGCGATGGTATCCGGCGGAGCTTTATATATAGAGGCAAATAGCAATGTAGTAATAGACAATACTGATTTTGATCATAATACTGTTTTACAGCAATCAGGGGGCGGAGCAATTTATAATAAAGGTAATCTGGAAATTAAAAATGGTTCTTCTTTTACCAATAATTCTATTGCAGGGGGAACTGGCGGTGCAATTGTAATTTAGGAACTCTAATTATAGATAATACGACATTTGACAATAATTCCGTTCTAAATGATGGCGGGGCTATTACCGGTTCTGGAAAATTAACAATAACAAATTCAATATTTAATAATAATCGTTCTACAGGAAGTATAGCGGGGGCAATAATTAATGATAGTTTAGAGATAGAAAATAGTATATTCAACGGTAATTCAGCGTATAGTTTTGGAGGGGCAATCGTTTCAAGCAATGCTCTTATTAAAGGCAGTACTTTCTTAAATAATGAATCTGAAACTTCAAGCGGCGGGGCAGTTGTTAACTTATATGGAAATATTGATTTTAGCGGTGTAAGCAAGTTTGAAAATAATATAGCTGGTGACAGCGGCGGAGCTATATATTCAACTATGGAATCAACTACTAACATTACAGGACCTGTACAATTTCTAAATAATAAGGCTAAAAATGGCCGTGGCGGAGCAATATTGGCACAGGGAACTTTTAATATTAATGCTGATGATCCTCTGGCACCTGTTGTGTTTGAAGGAAATACAGATTCAACAGGCAGCAATGCTTTTCACCTTGATATTGGACAAGGAGCAACAGAAGATAAGGTTGGAACAATGAATCTAAATGTTTCAAATGGCTCAAAGGTTATTATCGCAGATTCAATTTCAGGCCTAAAGGGTACAAAGTTAAATATTAATGGAACTTCTTCTATTAATGACCATGTTTATTTCGGATCAACGAATGAAGAATTTAGAGGTGATATAAAAACAAGCAATATAGATTTAAATTTTTATAATGAATTATCCGGCATGCCTAATGCCAAAATATCTGCAGTTAATACTCATTTTAATCTTATGAATGGATTTGCCAGTGACATTCCTTTAAATTTGGATTTATCACAAGGCGGCAATTCCTTGTCTTTAGATGTAGATCCTGCAAATCTGACCTGTGATTATATAAATATGGTAGGTAATCCGGCTGATATGACCCAGATTTTGATACGTGATATAAATGTTTTGAGCAGCCCTATACAATCAGTTACAGTCTTTGATATTTATAATCATGAGGTTTATGGTACTGATTTGGCGCTTTCTCCGGAACTGGAAAATTCAGTAGTATATGGGGCTTTAAAGACTTATAAGTGGGCTTTAACTCCAAAACTTACATTAATAGAACTAGGGGGGCTTAATCCTAATATACAGAGGTATCAGGGAGCAACAGCTGCTGCTTTTATGAACCAGATGTTAAGCTATGATTATTCTTTGAACAGAACAGATGAAATATATACAAATTTAAGAGAGCAAAAACTTGCATCCAGGAAGCTTAATATGTATGCTTACGCCGGCCATGGCGGTATGTATGTTGACCAGCAGTATGAAGATGGTTCTGCCTTCTGGATGAGACCGTATGTTAACCTTGAATCGTTTCATTTATCAGGAGCATCTGGTACTGTAAACAATCAGTCATATGGAACCGTAATGGGATTTGACTTCCCTTTGCATATTGCAAAATACGATTGGAAACTTGTTCCGACAATTTATGCAGCATATCTCGGTTCCAGCCAGCAGTATTTAGATTCTAATATGTATCAAAATGGTGGGTATGGCGGCTTTCTACTTAGCGCTTACAAAGATGATTTTTATGCAGGTTGGACAATAAATGGCGGTGGACTCGGGGTAGAATCAAAATACGGTGCAGGAAAAGATGATTACGCTATTGTAACAGCAGGTACCGCCTTGAAACTTGCATACAATTGGAAAATTTTTAAGCGGTTTATTCTGCAGCCTAATTTTACAACAGCATATACATTCTTGAGTCCATCAAACCTTGTAAATTATCAGGGGGTTAGTATAGATCAATCTCAGGTAAATGGTTTGACAATAGCTCCTTCATTAAGATTGACTTATAGAAATGAAGAAGGTTTTGAACCTTATGTGTACGGAGGCTGTGTAATACCTTTAATGAGTGATGTAAAGGCTTCTGCCGGAGATTTTAAACTTGATAAAATGACATTAAACTCCTGGGCACAATTTGGGGCTGGTATTCGTAAACGTATTAACGAGCGTTTTATTTGTTTTGCAGAAACTGTTATACGTACTGGAGGAAGAGATGGATGGGGATTAATGTTTAATTTTGAGTTTAAAATTTAAATTTCAACTTTTATTAATTAACTATATTCGCAAGTTTAGTATCCAGGCAGATGATAAAAATATCTATTTTTTAGATTAGTATTTATATGCAGTGTATTGCTGCAGAAAGGCGGATAAAATGAGTTTTAATCCATTAAAAGAAAAGGGTATTCCAGTTGAAAAACAAGTCAGAAACTGGCACCAGATAGTAGGTAAGCCTTATAACAAAACAGATGTTGATTGTTATACAAGAACAAGACAAATTTTGATGAACGGTATAGAAATAGAGGCGTGGGGTTTCAAACACCAGCTTAACCGATTTGTTCCTAATACTAAAGATAAACAGCTTATTGCACTGATTAGCAGAATAGAAGATTCTCAACAGACGACTGCAAACTGGATGGGACCTGCAGATCAGTCTGTTTTAGAAACGACTCTGGGGTATGAACAAGTTGCTGTTGATTTGACTGCGTGGATGGCGCAAAATGAGCCGGATCCTTATGTAAAAGAAACCTTTGACTTCGGGCTTCTGGAAGATTTTGACCACCTGTATAGATACAGTCAATTTGCATATATGACTGAAGGTATTGAACCTAATGATATTGTACAAGGTAAGACTGATGTTATTGTAGGAAGACCAACTCAGCATCACCACAATGATAATGGCTTGAGAATAAGAAAACATTATGATAAAAATACAGCACATCCTCAGACAAAGGTTAATATTTTAACTCTTCTTTCCGGTGAACAGCAAACTCATAATTACTATGCTGAACACGGTTTTATGTACGGTGACCACGTATTAAGAGAAACTTATGCGGAGATTAAGGATGTAGAGGAAGAACATGTAACTATGTATGAATCTTTGATTGATCCGACAGAGTCTATGTGGGAAAAGTTCCTTATACACGAATTTACCGAGGTATGTAATTATTATACCTGCATGGAAGATGAACCGGATGATAGAATCAAAAAGATTTGGGAATTGTTTGTTGATATAGAACTTGGACACCTTCAAGCTGCAGCAAGTTTGTTCTGCAAGTATGAAAAGCGTGATCCTGAGGAAGTTATCGGCAGCGAAATCGTTATTCCTTGCAGATTCAAGAGTCAGAAGGCTTATGTACAAAAAGTTCTTGAAAAAGAAGTTGATAAACGTCTGGAATCTCAGGGTGAGTTTACTACAATAAAGGCTCTTCCGGAAGATTGGCCTAGCTATGATGTTCAGATGAAACAAAATGAAATCAGCTCTCCTTCGGAAAATGCAGTTAGACTTGCAGGCACATATCATGATAGAGATATTGTTGCAGCAGACGAACAACTTAAAGACAAAGAAGTCGCTATATTGAAAAAAGGTCTTCAAAAAGATGGCGTTGCCTGGAATACGGTAACTCCAGAAGAGTTAGAAAAAATGATTAAAAAGCACGAAAAAAGAGAAGACGAGAAAGAAAAGTTAATATAATTTATTAAAAAAAGAGTCCTATTTATTAGGACTCTTTTAAATGTTTAACGTGTTTGTAGATGTATAAAATACCAAGTATACCCACTACAACAACGATTAAAATATCAAACTTATGCCAGAGATGCTTAAACATTTCCATATTCTGTCCGAATTTTACCCCGACATAAACAAGCAGATAACTCCAAACAAGCGAGCCCAGGAATGTAAGTGTAAAAAATATTCTTTTTCTTGCCCTCAAAATGCCGGCAGGAAGTGAAATAAAAGTTCTTATTACAGGCAGCATTCTGCATATGAAGAACGCCCAATCACCATATTTTTCTACCCACTTATCAGCATCATCAAGATCTTTATGCGAAATTAAAAAATATTTTCCATATTTTTCAATAAACTTACGTCCTCCGAAATAGCCAAGGTAGTATGAAGGAATTGAACCTAATACGCATCCGAATGCACCGGCCCAGGCAGCTACGTGAAAATTCATTTCACCTTTGCTTACAATATAGCCCGCAAAAGGAAGTATGGCTTCACTCGGAAGCGGTATATTGCAGGATTCTATTGCCATAAGCAAACTTATACCGAACGGACCCATTACGGTGATAATGTGTTCTATAAATTTAACAAGAACAGCAAGTACAGTATTAATTAATTCCATAAATTTCTCCCATCATTTATATTTAACTTTGTTTATCAAGCAGGCTGTTAATTGCGTCGTAAATTCTTTGGAAATCATGATTAGGCGCCAATTTAGGACAGCGTCTGAGTTTATTCCCTTTGAAATATGATTCAAGAACATCAATCAACTCCGCGAGAGGTTTAATAAGATTAGTAGTTAAAGTTTTTATTAGTATTAATCCAAGAACCCAGGTAATAAGAGTTAGAAAGCCAATAACCCAGGCACCTGCAGAACTTAATTTTTTTGCCCGTAAAGCTGCATTCTGCATCCCGACTCTATTTATTCTTGACAATTCTATTATATTATTAACTGTTGTTTCTTTGTATCCGGCATTATTTTTAAAAGCAGATTTATAACCCTTTTCGATTTTGTTGATTACTTCTGCTTCTCCCTTTTCTGTAACATTTGTTTTTCCTTTGGCTAAAGCTTCTTCAAAGGATTTTATATCTTTGTTCACAGTCAGAGCTGACATCATACTTTCTGCGATATAAAGTGATTGAGTGTTGTGTTTATTTATCTGCTCAATTGATGGTGCGAGTTTTAGAAAACCGCGGATACCAGCAAGTGCAAGTAATGTAGAAAAAACAAGAAGCAATATGAACGAAAGATAAAAAGATCTTGAAAAATTCATTATTTATTCTCCTCAATCATTTTTGCTATTGCATCTTCAGTGCATACCAGTAATAACTTATCTTTTGTATTTAATATTTCATTTGGAAATGGTCTTGCAAGTTTATTCCCTTTTTTAATTGCCGCAACAATAATTCCATATTTGTTAGGAAGTGCGAGTTCAATCAGGTTTTTACCTTCCATAAACGGCTGTACATTTATTTCAAGGAGCTGGATATCTTCTGATGTTTCATCTGCGATAATATTCTGGAACATTATTTTGTATGCGAATTTTTTCCCGTATTCAGCATCAGGATTAATAACATTTTTAGCTCCGACAGCTTTCAGAATACGTTCATGAATTTTGTCAGTGGCTCTTGCTATTACATTATCACACCCCATTTGTCTTAAAATTGCAGTTGTAAGTATAGACGGTTCCCTTGCACCGATTGCACAAATTACAACATCGCGCTCCTTTGGACATAATTTCCCGAGAGCAGTTTCATCTGTAGCATCAAGACAGAGTGCGTCATCTAAAAATCCTGCGGCTTCATCAACAAGCTCTTTATCTTGATCGACTGCTATAACCTCTGTGCCTTTTTCTGATAGAGTTCTTGCCAGTGACATACCGAATTGTCCTAATCCTATTATTAAAACCTGTATAGACATATTTTTCTCCTATGTTAGTGAAATTTTTGCATCAGGATAACTAATCCTTGAATCTATATTTTTAGTATTTAAGTAGCAAATCAGTGTTGCAGGAGCAACCCTTCCAAGAAACATTGCTGCAATAATGATAACTTTTCCAACTCCGTCAAGCTGGCTTGTAGCTCCCATTGACAAACCAACTGTACCAAGGGCTGATGCTGCTTCAAAAATTAGCTGCTCAGCATTGGCAGTTTGAGTTGTCAGGAGCATCAAAACTATTGTAACAAGTATTGATAGATACACTACTGTTAATGTTACGGCTTTTTTTATTGTATCAAGTTTAATAACTCTATTTCTTACAACATTATCTTTTATGCGGATTGCATTGTAGCAGGTTAAAAATAAAACACTGATCGTTGTCGTCTTTAAGCCTCCAGCAGTACCTCCCGGAGAGCCTCCGGCTATCATAAGTGCAACCATAAGCAGGAATGTTCCAGGATTTATACTGCTCAAATCTACTGAATTAAATCCTGCTGTTCTTGAAGTTGCTGATTGAAACCAGGCGTTATGAATTTTATCTGCAATGCTCATTCCGCTTAAAACACCATTATATTCTGAAAGGAAGAAAAACAGGGTTCCTCCGATTAAAAGTGCTAAAGTTGTATAGAAAACCAGTACTGCAACCGGAGGGAGTTTTTTCCCTTTGAAAATATTTTGCAGCATAAGGCAGATTGCCGGTGACATACCGCCAAGAATTATTAAAAATGAAACAGTATAGGTTAAAAGAGGAAAACTGTTATAACCTATAAGGTTGTCATTTTTTAGGAAAAATCCGGCATTACAGAACGCTGATATAGAAGTAAAGAACCCGAATTTAAGCCCTGTAAGCAGACTGTGTTCGCTAAATGTAAAACAGGCAGAAAGGATAATTGCTCCTGTTAGTTCAACGATGAATGTATATTTAAAAATACGTATTAGGGATTTTTTTATTTCTTCCTTGCTTTCTGCTTCAAATATATTTCTGGCATTTTTTTCGTGTGTAAGCGACATTCTTTTGCCCAGAAGTATAAATATAATAGAGCTGATACTCATTATTCCCAATCCGCCGGCTTGTATTAACAGTAATAAAACAAGCTGTCCTACGCCAGTAAGTTTATCACTTACGCTCACAACAGACAGGCCTGTTACGCATACTGCGCTTACTGCTGTAAACATAGCGTCAATAAATGATACACCATGCGGAGAGCAGAATGGTAAATATAATATTATGCCTCCGGTCAGGCAAAGCAGGAAAAAGGTTGCTGGAAGTATTCTCTCCGGAGTTTTAGTAATAAATTCAAATCTGTTTTTTTGTTTTGCCATTAAATTTATCATCCACTTTTGAAAAAAGTATAACATAAAATTTTTTATAAAAAATTCTTATGATATGATATAGAAAAAAGGAGAGTTAATATGTTAACTAAAAATTCATCATTAAAAACAATGTTTTCAGGTGTTGATTTCTCTAAATATTCTTCTAAAACATCTGATTTTGTAAACGAGTTTTCATCACGTGCTAATCAGCCGGGCAAGTTCCTTAACTGGGTAAATCTACCTCAGGAACAAGCTAAAAGATTAGATGATATCTATTCTTTAGCTTCAAAATTAAAATCTCAGACCGGTGTTGAAAAATTAAGCGTAATGGGTATTGGCGGTTCAAAACACACTGTTGAGCATATGCTCGGTATTAACGGGTTGAACATCAATTCTGATAAAATTTATTTCTATTCTGATGTTGATTCAATCAGCTTCGCCAGATTTTTAGAAAAACTAGGTAATGATGTATTGTCATCAAGCTATATGATTGCATCAAAATCAGGTTCAACATTTGAAACTAAAGATGGTTTCTTGAGAATACAAAAAATGCTTGAAGATGCATATATTGCTAAAGGACAATCTTTAGAAGAGGCAAAAAAATCTGCGGCAAAACATTTTATTGCAGTAACAGACAAGAATGCAGAGAAGAGCGAGCTTAGAAGAACATCTAATGAAAACGGCTGGCTCGGCGATTTGTATATTCACGATGATGTAGGCGGAAGATTTTCTGCTTTTGATGATCACGCTTTATTCACATTAGCATTTGCAGGTATGAGCAAAGAAGATATGAAAACAATGTTAATTTCAGCACAAGAAATTTCTTCACGTTCTTTATCTGCTGATTTAGAACTTAATGATGCATTAAAAGAAGGTATTTTCTGGGCTGATGCTAAACTTAACGGGATTGAAGCTTCTGTTCATCAGTATATGGGTTCTATGTTTGAAAACACCGTTTACTGGCATGCACAAATGCAGAACGAATCTGTAAAAGATACTCTTAAACAGATTGCAAAAGTTCCTGATGCAATGCATCACTCTGCAGAAGCACACTTTAACCCAGCAAATAAACTTGTATTTGCGCTTACTGTTCCTGTAGATAAAGGTGTTTGTGCTGAAAATGCTGAAGCATATATAGGCGCATTGACAAAATCTTACGAATCAACAGGTGCTTTCTTCAAAGAATATGTTGAAACTTCAAAGCTTGGCTTGACTCCGGAAGCAGCAGGGGCTGTAACTCAATTGAGAGCATTTGCAACCTGCTATCAGGAAATAGTAGAAGCTGTTATGCAGAATAAAGCTCTTCCTGAAGTATTAGACAGCGTACTCCAGCCGCACGTAGAATTTTATAAAAAGAATTTGAAGGGCGGGGTTGTTGTTCCGGGAAGAATTTCAGGTTAAATATTTTGATAAGGCCTCCGTGCAAACGGAGGCCTTATTTGTTATAATAGATTTATGGAACTTATAAAAACAGATGAATTTAATATAATTTATAAGGATATGCTGGCTCAATTTCCGAAGTCAGAGCTGAAATCATATGAAAAATTCTTGAAGCTATTCGGTGAAAATTATATTCTCTACAGGGTTGTTGATGGAGAGTTTGCAGGTTATATAATTCTTTTTGAGTATGGTGATTTCATTTTTATAGATTATATTGCGGTTTTGAAACAATTTCATTCAAAGGGGTTAGGCAGAAAAATTTTATCTCTTTTGAAAGATATTTATCCTGAAAAGAAAGGGTGTTTTTTAGAGGTAGAACCGCCTGATATTTCTAACCCTGATACAATAAGACGAATTAATTTTTATAAGAAAAACGGAGCACAGAAACTTGATGTAAATTATTTGTATCCTAATGAGCAGGGGTGTATACCGCTGGATTTATATTATATAAAATATAAAGATTTACCCTCTGATGAGGATATCAGAGTATTTATAACAGAGCTTTTCAAACAAGTTCATGGTGATTTAGCGCATTCTATGGAAGTTTTGCAAAAAATTTTTTGTTAGAAAACATAACAAGTGTGGTATTAATTAAATAGAGGTGTTTATATGAAATACATTTGGCTTTATATTATTGCAATAGTCGCATCTTTGGGCGGTTTATTGTCAGGGTATGATACCGGCGTAATTTCCGGCGCACTTTTATTTATTAACGAAACCTGGGTTCTGCCGGACACGTTGCAGGGTTTTCTTGTAAGCTCTGTTTTGATAGGTGCGGTAATCGGGGCTGCAACAAATGGTATTCTTGCAGATATTTTTGGACGTAAGAAAATCATCATGGCAACAGCTGTAATATTTATATTAGGTTCAATATTGTGTGCTTTTGCTCCAAATGTATATGTGTTAATACTTTCGAGAATTTTTGTAGGCTTTGCAGTTGGAATTGTTAACTTTGTTGTTCCTTTGTATCTGTCAGAAGTTTCACCTAAAAACTTAAGAGGAACGCTTGTTTCATTGTACCAGTGGGCAATTACCGCAGGTATTCTTTTCTCTTATTTTATTAACGCTGTTTTTGCTCAAGCAGTTTACAACTGGAGGTGGATGCTTTTTGCCGGTGTTGTTCCTGGACTCGTATTATTTATAGGAATGTGCTTTATGTCCGATACTCCCAGATGGCTTGTTTCTAAAAACAGAGATGATGAGGCAAAGAAAGTTTTTTCTAAAATAGAACCGGATATTGAGCCTGAAAAAGAAATTGCGGAGATTAAGGAAACTCTTGTTGATAACAGGCAGGAAAAGACTTTCAGATTAAAAAAATGGATGATAATGCCTTTTGTCGTTGGTATCGGAATTATGTTTGCGCAGATTTGTACAGGCATTAACACGATAATTTATTATGCTCCTACAATATTTAAGACAGCAGGATTTGACAGCAACCTTACTGCCATTTACGCAACAACAGGTATAGGCGTTGTAAACTTTATTATGACTATTATAGCTGTATTCTTTACAGACAGGATTGGACGTAAACCTCTTCTATATTTTGGACTTACCGGTGTAATGTTAAGCTTGTTTGCTCTTGGCACATCTTTTGCATTTGCCGGGGTTTTGGGTTCAAGCTTGAAATGGGTTGCTGTAGGAAGTCTGGTAACTTATATAATTTGTTTTGCAATGAGCCTCGGGCCAATCGGCTGGATACTAGTTTCGGAAGTTTTTCCGCTCAGAATAAGAGGTATTGCAATGAGTGTGTGTACTGTTTCGAACTTTGCATTTAATTTCTTTGTCGTCGGAAGTTTTCCTGTACTGCTGCATAGAATTGGTGGAGCGTGGACATTCTGGATATTTGGTATTGTTTCTATTCTTTGCATAATTTTTGTTTACTTCTTCGTTCCTGAAACAAAAGGGATTTCGCTTGAACAAATTGAATCAAACTGGAGGCGCAGTGTCAACCCGAGGGATTTTTGAATTAGCATAAATAATGCCTGACTGCCTAATACAAAAGCGAAGCCTTTAAAAAATAATTAAAATATGAAGAAACTTTTGATTTTAATATTAGGAGCAGCACTCGGTATTGCAGGATTTATTTTTGTTGTTCACAGTTTTTATAACATCCATATAACTGCGGTTTTTGAAGAGTTAGAACCGTTTCCGAGAAATCTTAATGTATATTACAAAGGTTTCAAACTAGGGCGTTCTGTTAGAGTTCGTCCATCTAAGGATTTTACTAATACGCGGGTTGATATGATTTTGAACGCGAAAGGTATAAGCTTGCCTGATAATATTACTGCAAAGGTTAAAAGAAAAGATAAAAAAGACTATATAGAGCTTGAATATCCTGATGCACCGTCGATTACGGATATAAAAAACCATTCTGTTATACAGGGTAAAAAAAGTTTTGATATTTCAGGATATATTGATGAGCAGGCAGAGGGCGGCGGTTTGGATGAGATAAAAGATAATTTGAATGATACTGTTGCATCTGCGGGCGATACGCTGGATGCGCTTACAGAACTAATTGGAACTGCAAATGATATATTAAAAGACTTAAGACCGTCACTAAAAATAACAGGAGAAAATCTTGCTGTAATGAGCCAAAATCTATCGGATGTGACAGGTGAGTTAAGCCGCTCTGCAAAACCTAAGCGCCTTGATAATACTTTTGCGAACATCGAACAGACAACCAAAAATATAGAATGTGCTACAAAGAATTTGGAGAATGCCAGCCTCAATGTTTCCAATATAACAAAACACGCGGACAGCCAAACAATTTCACTTGTGGATTGCGTTATTCAAAATACAAATGCGGTTATTGAAAATGTAAATGTCGTAGTATCAAATGTTAATGATATTGTAAAAGGTTTTAAAGCAACTTTATCAAAACGTTTCGCCGGTATGAAGATAATGTTCGGCAAACCAATCGGGTAAAAACTCTAACTTTACATTGCGTCACACTTTATTGAATTGGAATAACATTTAAGATATCCTTAAATCAGTTGTAGATTATTTGGGAATTATACATGGAAAAAGGTTTTGTAGAGAACGGATTTATTATTGATTTGAGCGATGCTAAAAATACAACACAGCTTGTGTTTGAACTTAGTTCAATAATGGAGCATCCTGATGTAAAAAGAAAAAATGTTTGTTTAAAATTAGGCAGTCTTGATTTGAAACAATCCCAGCTATTGAGTATCAAAGCTTTGATAGAATCAATGGATGCAAGTATTGCTTTTATTGATACGAATTCTGAACAAACTGAAGCGTCAGCAGTAAGCCTTGGAATAATAGTTTCAGAAATCAGCGACAGCTCTGTTCCTTCTGTGGGCTGTACTGCTTCAGAAGAAATTAAGGAAGAAGCTGTGGTTGTAAAAACAGAAGATGAAGCTGTTGAAGAAATTAATAAAACTGTTGAAATTCACGCAGATCCTGCAGCTAATTCTAATCCAATAGAAACAGCTGAAGGTATTGAAGATATTTATGATGAAGAATCAACGGAAGAATTGTCGGAGATAATTCCTTCAGAAGCATTTACTCCTGATTTTGAGGCGCTTGCTGCAAACGAAGGTTTGATAAAAACAGAAGAAACAAGTAAGTATATTCTTCTTGATACCGGTGATGTGCTTCCGGAAGGTGCAGAAGAAAATAGCGTAAACACTGAAACACTTCCGACTCTTTATATAAACCAGACATTGCGTTCCGGACAAACAGTAAGCTATGAAGGAAATATCCTTATAATCGGGGATGCACATCCGGGAAGCGAAATTGTAGCCGGCGGAGATATTACTGTATGGGGTATCCTTGGCGGCATTGCACATGCTGGTTCACAGGGCAATATAACATCAAAAGTAAGAGCATTAAAATTAAATGCGATTCAATTAAGAATAGCCGGTTTATATGCAAGACGTAATGATACATTAAATGTACCATACGTTCAAAAAACTAACGAGTTTACCCCTGAGGAAGCTCAAATTGAAGATGGAAAGATAGTAATTTACAAAAAGTTAAGGAGAGATTAATGACTGGTCGCGTAATAGTAATCACATCCGGAAAAGGCGGAGTAGGTAAAACCACTACCAGCGCAAATATAGGTACTGCGCTTGCAAAAGCCGGATATAAAGTCGTCCTTATAGATACTGATTTAGGTTTAAGAAACCTCGATTTGCTCTTAGGACTTGAAAATAGAATTGTATACACAATTGTTGACGTTATAGAAGAACGCTGCAAACTTAAACAGGCACTTGTTAAGGATAAGAAAAATCCAAACCTTTCGCTTCTTGCAGCAGCGCAGACAAGAGATAAAACAGCTGTAAATGCAGAACAGCTGAAAGAAATCTGTGATACTTTAAAAGAAGAAAATGATTTCGTTCTGGTTGACTGCCCTGCAGGTATAGAACAGGGATTCCAAAATGCAGTTGCAGGAGCAAGCGAGGCTATTGTTGTTACAACTCCTGAAATGTCAGCAATAAGAGATGCAGATAGAATTATTGGACTTCTGGAAGCTAAGGAAGAAATTAAAAGCTATAAACTCTTATTAAATAGAGTTCGTCCGAGCCTTATCAAATCAAATGAGATGATGGGCGTTGATGATGTTGTAGAAATTCTTTCCTGCCCTCTTGTAGGCATAATTCCTGAGGATACCGGAATTATTACCTCAACAAATAAGGGCGAACCGATTGTTAATGATGAAAATGCGCTTGCCGGTAAAGCTTACAGAAACGTAGCTCAAAGAATTTTAGGCGAAGAAGTTCCATTCTTAGATTTGGATGAGCCTAAAGGTTTTATGGCAAAAATTAAAAATGCGTTTGCAAAATTGAAAGCGAAGGTGTAGGATGGGGCTTTTCTCTGATATCTATAATACAGTGGCTAAGTTCTTCCGCCCTCAAGAAGAACAGGGTGACGCTTCCAAGTCTGTAGCGACCAACAGACTTAAACTGGTTTTGATGCAGGATAGGACAAATCTTACTCCAAAAATCCTTGAACAGATGAGAGGCGAATTAATTGATTTGCTTTCAAGATATGTTGAGCTTGACAAGGAACTTCTTGAATTGAACTTTGAACAGGAAGGCGAACAAGTTGCTTTAATGCTTTCTATTCCTGTTATTAGAGCAAAAGATGAAGAAGAAATCGAAGCAGCAGGTGTGAATTTGAAAGGTGACACCAGCGAAGATTCTGAATTAGAAGAAGATTCGGAAGAAGAAGCTGAAGAAAGTATTGAGCCAGCTTGTGAAGAGTCATCAGAAGAAGACACAAAAGTTGTTTCTGCTCCAGAAGGAATAAATTCAAATAAGACGGCAGAAGAACTAAAAGAAGAATGTCATTCTGAGAATTAAAGAATTAGTTTTTACAAGGGGCGGAGGCTTTAGCCTCCGCCCTTTTTGTATTAGAATATTTTTATGCTTCGGACTCTGTTTTAATATTTTTTAATAGCAGGATTAACGGTATAATAACAACACCTGCAATTGCAAAAATCCTAAATGCATCGATAAATGCAGATAGGTTTGCCTGCTGCATAAGAAGATTGTAAGCAGTATGTTGTCCCATATAAGCAGCAGTGTGCGGATCAACAGTAGTCATAAACATACTTCCGTATGCCTGAACTCTTTCTGTGTAAGTTTGTGCTGTATCAGTAAGGTGCTGTATAAGCATAAACTGGTGTTTTTGAGCACCCCTTGAAAGCAGTGTTGCTACAATAGATGTTCCGAATGCACCGCCTATATTTTTAAGCAGGTTTTGAAGTCCGCTGGCATTAGTCATCTGATCATTTCTAATTGTTGCAACAGAAAGTGTAATAATAGGAATCATTGCCAGCCCCAGCCCAACTCCGAACAAGAAGTTTGGAAACCCGATGTTCATTGTGGATATTTGAAGATTTAAGCCTCCAAGCATCCAGCTTCCTGTGGCAATACAGCCAAGGCCAATCATAACCAGCACTCTGTTGTCTATAAGATTAGCTAAAGTTGCACAAAGCACCATAGCCAGTAAAGCACCTAAACCTCTAGGCATCATGGAAAGCCCGCTCTTGTATGCATCATAACCCATTAGCGATTGCAGGAATTGCGGTAAAATTGCAAGCGAGGCAAGAAGCACGGCCTGCATAACTATCTGCACAAGTGTTCCGATTAAGAAATTTTTATCTTTGAAGACACTTAAGTCAACAAGAGAATCTTTGTTTCTAATTTGTGATACGAGAAATGCAATACCGGTTAAACAAGAAAGTGCTGACAACCAGCATATCCATGGTGCATTAAACCAGTCAGCATTATTCCCTTTATCTAATACAATTTGCAAAGTCAAAAGCCAGATAGAAAGCATAAAGAAGCCGAATGCATCGGTTTTAACACCTTTTTGCTTCTGTGCATATGGCGGGTCGTAAATTAATGATTTTGCGAGGAAAACAGTTAGAATACCTATTGGAATGTTGATGAAATAGATAAACGGCCAAGACCAGTTTTCTGTAATCCATCCGCCGAGTACCGGCCCTATAATCGGTGCCATTACAATAACAAGACCAAACATTGCCATTGCTTTACCTCTATCCTGAGGTTTGAAGTTTTCAAGCAAAATGGCCTGGGAAATAGGAAGAAGGCCGCCTCCGCCTATACCTTGAAGGATTCGTGCAAAAATCATTGTTTCAAGATTTTCTGATATTCCGCATAAACCTGAGGCTACAGTAAATAGAATAATACTTAGCATAAAAAAGTTCTTTCTTCCAAGAACTTTGCTGAACCAGCCTACCATCGGAATAACAATACCGCTGGCAATAAGGTAAAACGTTAATATCCACATTGACTCTTCCCGGCTAACCGAAAAACTGCCGGCCATATGCGGTAATGCTACGTTTGCAATTGTTTCATCCAATACAAACATAAACGCAGCTGCCATTGTAGGCATACAGGCAAGCCACGGATTTCTATTCTGCTCTTCTATATTTTCTGTCATAATTTATTTCCTTTTGTAAAAAATCGTACCATACTAATGTTGCATAAGCAACATGTTGTTTGAGCAACAAATTTTGTAAATATTTGTAAAATCAGCTGTTAAAAAAAATATACAAATGTGGAATATAATATATATAAGGATATGTTGTAAAGAATGAAAAGTTTCAATAAAATATGCTTAATTAATGGCCCTGAAACCCTTACGGCTGTAGGGGGGGGGGGCAAAACACCCTAATTTACAGAGCTTTTTAAGCGAGGTGTTAAAATGAAAATTAACACAAATTTATCAAGTTTAATAGTGCAATCCAGCCTAAAAGCATCTACTAATGGTCTAAATACCGCAATAGAGCGCATGACAACGGGTTTTAAGATAAATCATGCGAAAGACAATGCTGCGAACTATTCAATAAACACAAAGCTTTCAAGTAAATTATCATCATATTACGTAGCTCAGGATAATGCTTCTATGGGGCTGGATATGATGACAAGTGCAATGGATAATCTGGATTTAATTTCTAGCCACCTTTCACGAATGCGTGATTTGGCAGAACAGGCCGCAAATGGGACTTATGGAGAAGACTCTTTGAAAGCTATACAATCGGAGATTAATGCAAGACTTGAAGAGTGTTCAAGAATAATTGAAAATAGTGAATATAATGGTATAAAATTATTTCAGGGCACAGAAGGATTGAATGGAAAGTTTTTGGAAGAAATAAAACCTTTGACAGAACAAGAAGCAATTGCTCAGGGGTATACTGTCATAAAAACGGCTGATGAATTACAGGCAATGGAAAATAATGTTAGCGGTAAATACATTTTGATGAATGATATTGATTTAGCCGGATATTCTTGGACTGCGGTAGGTACATCCTCAGACCTTTTTAGCGGAGAATTTAACGGCAATGGGTATGTAATAAAAAATCTTACTGTTAATCAGTCAGGATTAGACTATCAAGGACTGTTTGGAAGAGTGAGTCGTGCAAAAATAAGTAATGTAGGTCTGGAGAATGTAGAAGTAAAGGGTAATACGGGTACTGGAGCTTTAGCCGGATATACAGATAACTCAGATTTCAAAAATTGCTATGTTGATGGCGTTAGCATAAGCGGTGGTCTTGAGACGGGGGGACTTATCGGGACGCTGGATAGCGGCGGGATTAGCAGCTGTTATATTATTAATGGTAGTGTGACATCTTCAGGCTTTAATGTCGGCAGTACGTGATACAGCAGGCGGTTTTGTGGGAAATTTGAACGGCGGCACTCTTTCAAGCTGTTATACAACAAGTCTGGTAAATTCTGGTGATCCTGCAAAGATGGGAGCTTTTACAGGTGTTTTAAGTATCGGGAATATAAATGTTTCATTTACGAATTGTCATTATTATAGTTCTTACAACCCCGGTATGGCAGCAGTTGGTTACAATCCTAATAATAAAGACACAAGCGGCTTAACAGACGGGGGAACTCTTCCAGAACCAGTTATACCGAATATAATAAGTTTTCAAGTTGGGATTTATTCTGACAGCAGCTCTAGATTTGCTTTAGACTTAGAATTTACTCTGGATTTAAAGGTTAACGCTTCTGATGCCAACTCTGCAAGAAATGCTTTAACTAATATTGATAATTTACTTGCAAAAATAAATACTCGCCAGACAGAATTTGGCGCCGCATATAATCGTCTTGAGTCTGCACTTGAAACAATCGGTGTAAATATTGAAAATTTAACCTCAACTCAATCGACAATTCGTGATGCAGATATTGCTGAAGAATCAAGTGCATATATTAGAAATCAAATTCTCCAGCAGGCAAGTGCAACGCTTCTTGCGACAGCTAATCAAACACCAGCTATAGCTTTGCAGCTGCTGTAATTAAAACTTAGCATATGAGCCTATAATTCTTACTCCTTCAGCTTGCGGCTCTAAATCAGAGATAAGAAGTTTTATTACTTCATCATCCTTGTGGCCGTCAAAATCAATAAATACAGCCTGTTCCTCAGCATTATTATTCATCATTTTAGAATTAATCTGGGTAATATTGATATTGTATTTTACAAAGACTTGAACAATATCTAAAAGCGCTCCCTGTCTATCATTTAGAAATAATACAATACTAGTTTTATCTTTTCCTGTAGGCAGAGTTGAAGCATCACCAATTACTATAAATCTGCGTTTGTTGTCCTTATCGTCTTCAATATGTTCTTTTAAAACATTTAAATTATAAAGTTCAGCAGTTTTATGAGTTCCAATGATAGAGTATGTCAGGTTGTAGCCGTTAAGAAGTCTTGCAGCATCATCCATACTCTCTGCCACAACAATATTCAATTGTCTTGGCATCTCATCTCTAACAAAAATTTTACTTTTTGCAAGAGCATTAGGATTTGCAATCAACCCTGTAATGCTGTAAAATTCAGTAGTTTTAGATAAAATACAATCATTAACAGGAATAATTGTTTCAGCTAAAATTTGTATATTCTGGTTTTTTGTCTGAATAAGGTTGTCTATTGTTTCGCGTATAATTCCTTTATAAGTAGTTTCTACAGGCAAAACAGCAATCGCATTGCAATTCTCGTCCACATAATCAATACATTCTTTTATAGAATTAAGCGAACGCTGGTACAAGTATAAGTCATAGGCTTTGAATAACTTATCCTTTGCAATTTCAGAATACGAGCCGCCCATACCTAAGCAGACAACTTCATTAAAATCTTCAAACATGATAAACTCCGTGTTTTTTATAATTATAACATACAAGCATAGCTTGCTGTTAAATTTATTTTCCCCGCCTTAACGTCCGATTTCAACAGCTTTTGCCGCCATTGATTTAGAAATATTAACCAGTGCAAGGTTAGCTTCATAAGCTCTCTGTGCCATAATAGCATCAGCCATATCAACCATAGCATTAACATTAGAGGCTCTAATATATCCGTTTGCATCAGCATCAGGATGCCCCGGTGAATAAATTCTTTCACCTACAGTAGGGTCTTCTACGCAGCCATTAAATACAACACCGCCTTGAAGGTATGGAAGTGTACCAACTCCGAATACATCGTTTTTCATTGTATTCATAAGGCCATGGAAAGAAATATCCTCTGAAGCATTTAAAACAGGAATACGTCTTACATAATTCGGTGTATCGACGTTTGCAATGTTTTTGGCATGGATATCTAACCTTAAACCGTGTGCTTTTAAGGCATTTGAACCGATGTTCATTGATTCCATTATACTCATAGTTATTTCCTTTCTTGCGTTACAATTGACCGCATAGTTTTGACTTTAACCCCCTGCATTTACCCCTATTTGCCTACGTTAATAACAGTTTTCATTTCTGTTATTATATTTGACATTCTTCTCGTTGCCATAGTGTATAGTAAAGCGTTTTTCTGCATTTCGGTAAGTTCTTCTGCTATATCAATTTCCTGTTTCTGTCTATCTTCAAGTATTCCGGATGGGCCTAGCTCTGTAGAAAGTTTTGTTTCAAGAGGGCTGTTCATAGTACCTAGATATGAAGAAAAATCAATGTCACGACGAACATAACCAGGAGTATCTACGTTTGCGACATTAGAACCCAGAGCTCGCTGTCTTTGAGAAATCAAATCAAGCATTAAATTGGTTTTTCCCATTGAATCTAAACTTGTGAATGTCATTTTTTAATCTCCTTGGAGTTTTGTTGCTTTTGTCACCCGACTATTTTCTACGTGCGTAGCACTATTCTCTAATATTGATTGCTTTGTTGTACATATCGTCTGCAACTTTCATAAGGTTCATACTTGCAATCATTGATGTATTTAATCTCATTAAATCATTGAGTTCATCATAGATGTTTGTATTCGAAATCTCTGTTGCGTATTGCTTTATATTCTCTGTACCTTTAATTATTTTCGGAGCACCGGATTCGTCATTATAAACCATTTTATTATTATGTCCCTGCTCTAAAGCTTCCGGACAGTCGAATTGAACAATAGGAATTGTGCCGATTTTTTCGGGCAGAGAGCCTGCGTTGTCATAATTCATAACATCGCCGTTTGGTTTTATTTCAAATTTATATGAATTGGCTGGTATTCTTATTCCATCTCCCACCATCCAATCATCAACCGTCATAAGATATCCGTTTTCACCTCTTTTGAAAGCACCATCACGGGTGTATTGTATTTCTCCGTCTGCTGAAACAACAGGAATATAACCTTCCCCGTCAATTGCGACATCGTAAGGATTTTTACTGATTCGAATAGAACCCTGCAGTGCATTTGTTCTGATAGCACCGTCAACGTATCCATCTTCTCTCAAAATTTGTTCAAAACGGTTGGTTTTATATGCAGCAGTGTTGTAGTTTGCAAGGTTATTGGCTACATAACCTAGTTTTTCAAACTGCATTGTTGCGTTATTAATACTTTTTCTGACTACCGCCTGCATGTTATACATAATTTAAAACCTCCTAAGATGTACTGCTTAACTGGCTTATGACTTTTTGTAAGTTAGTACTTTCAATAAGAAATATTTGTCTGTTTGCTTCAAAGTTTCTTACAACCGGTTTAACTGCAAGAAATTCATTTTGAAGCGTTACATTTGAGTACTCGTTGTAACCCTGTTTAACATCAGGATTTAGTACAGCCATTCCATTTGCATCTACAATGCCGAGAAACCCTGCGTCAACAAGTTGATTAGAGTCTTTTGCATATACGCTGACTTTACCTTTTGAATTTACAATAACCTGTGCCGGATTATCAGGAACAACAGGGAGTTTGATAGGCATACCGGCATCAGAAAGAACCGGACAGTCTTCAAGGTTTAATAAATTACCGGCTTTATCAAGTTTAAATCTGCCGTCACGGGTTAACTTAACTCCTTCAGGGGTTTGGACTTGAAAATATCCTTTGTTAGCCATAGATATATCAAGCGGATTTTTAGAAACCATTATACGCCCGACCTGATCATCGACAGTTGTTGATAGTCCGTGTACACCTATATATTCTGTGAAAGAAGAAACAACGGGTTCTCTGCGCTGGAAACCTACTTTGTCAAAACCAGCTACATTATCGTTAATCATTCCGAGAATTTCGCTTTGAACATGCATAGCTCTTATAGAAGCTTTCATGCCTTGTTCACAAAATCTGACACCGCCATTGATTTGCATAGTTATACCTCATCTACTACCTAGTTTTATCGGATAATTAGTATATTTGCTTTAGTAAATATTTATAAAATCATCCGTTTAATGTAGTTTAATATGTTTATAATGTTTCGGGGAAAAAAGTCAAAAATTTTTGTTGACAATAAAATTTGTTTCTAATATCATAGAACTTGACGCCGGTATAGCTCAACGGTAGAGCAACGGTTTTGTAAACCGTAGGTTGTAGGTTCGATTCCTATTACCGGCTTTTTTCCCGGGGTGGAGAGAATGGATTGGTAAGAAGCTCCAAGCTGGGTGAGACTGTTCTCGCAAAGCCCTTGTGGTTTAAGCCTTTGTGGCGCAGGGGTAGCGCACTCCCTTGGTAAGGGAGAGGCCACGAGTTCAAATCTCGTCAAAGGCAGTTTAAAAATTAAATAAGGGTAGGTGGCCGAGTGGCTAAAGGCGACAGACTGTAAATCTGTTCACGAGAGTGTACGGTGGTTCGAATCCACCCCTGCCCATTTCTAAAAAGCCCTATTAGGGCTTTTTATTTTAAAGGAGCGTGTGTGTATGAAAATAAATTCTGCAAATAGTACAAATTTTCAGGCGATTACTTATCGCCCGGGGTGTCAGAAATATGTGGCGGAATATCTTACATCAAGAGATAAAGGTGTTTTGAGGCGGGCTGAAAGAGCTATGTCAAGGTGTAGAAAGTGGGATTTAGAGATTACATCAAAAGGTTTGAGAATTGCCTCAAAAAAGACTGCCGACGCAATACTTGTAGAAGAATCAAGACTTTGTAATGTACCACATGATAGAAATTTATCAATGAAAGCTATTTATGACGGTCATTCTGAAACTTGTGAAACGGGACAATATTGTAAATTTGATATTAAATTGCCAAGCTATGAGGCTGCTATGGCACAGTATGCCAGATATTCAACTATGCCGTTGGTAGAGAAAGCTATTGATTTGGTAGAAAAATTTGAAAAACAAGACGTGATTTTTACATATAATAAACCTTTTGTAAGAAAAATATGGGATATATTATTTAATTAATTGTGGCGTAAAAGGAAAATTTCTTGTATTTTTCAAACCATAGTAGCAAAATTTTATATTTTCAGGTTTTAGGAAAAGTATGAACATATCCCCTTATACATACAGCAAAACTATGTATCCGAGTTTTTCAAGTAATATTGAGATAAGCAAGATTAATAAAAAGTTAATCGAATATGAAAAGAATGATTTTATCAGCGGGATTTATTATGTAGATTTACTGGCAAAAGATAAAAAACAATTTATAAAAGATAAGATTAACACATATATGCTTGATAAAAGGTTTGAGAATTACAGTTCAAAACTTTTTGCAGATAAGAAAAATGATGCTCCATACAAGCTGGCAGCAATTGTAAAAAAGCTTGATGCTTCTGGAAAAGAAACAATTATCAAACACAAAGTTCCGTCATTGTTTGAGGGGATGAATATTGACTCTATTACTAATGCTCTGGATGCTTTATCATATTTAATTCGTGATGGATATAAAAGTTTAAAAAACGAGAGTAATCAACTCTTGATTGATAATAAAAAAATAGATTTAGAATATTTAGGCAAAGGGTGTAACAGCATTGTGTTTAAACTAAAAGACGGCAAAAATCCGCCTGTTGCAATGAAAACATATATAAATCCGGAAGATATTAATAGTTTGAGTATCTGGGGAGAACTTGCTGTGTATCAGGATGTACAATCAGAAAATATAAACAACATTCCGGCATTATTTCTCGCAAATCCAATATGCGTAAAAGTTGAAGATAAAACAAAAGAATATACTGAAGTATTTGATGTTGATGAAATAAAGGATTTTGATGGTTACAAAGGCGGTTGGACAATTGTTGAGTATATAACAAAAGAAACTCCTGTTAAGAAGGGTGGTATATCATTTAATGATTGGTTAACACAGAATAATATATATCATCTAGACATGTCTTTTGATAATTTTATAGGAGCTTATGTAACAGATTTAGGAGGTATTGATGCAGAGTGTTAAGTTTCCCATCGTTTTTCATATGCTTCAACAGCGAGAGCTGCTTCCTCTTCTGAATATTCATATCCGGATAGGCTTATCATAATTCTGCCGTGCGACTCCTCAAATAATTTTTTCTTAATTTTGTATGGATAAGTTTCATTGCCAGGCATATTACCGTTATGTATTTCTCGAATGATGTCATCTATGTAAATTTGCATATACTTAGGTATTTTAGGATGCCTTTTTATGTATTCGCATAAAGGCATATTTTCACGATAACGATTGCCGCTTGCAGATGTTAGAAGAAAGTTTCCTATTGTATTAAGTCCCCCATTTGAGGCCGGAGTTACATGCTCAATAGAACCTGTAGATGCTATGAATAAACGGCGGGTAATTTCTATCTGGTTTCTTTTAGAATATTTAACTATAAACGCATTACGGCTGCTTTCAGAGGTTGGAAGAAATAGAGCCTTGTTTTTTATGTCATTAAAAATCTCTCGCTCATTTTCTTTGGGGATTATTTCTTCAAGTGAATTTAAAAAAGTTTTTCGTTTGAAAGTATCATGTTTGTTGTTGCTTATGATTATCTGACGGCATTTTGTTGTTTTTGTTCTTATTTTTAAAGCTGTTTGAGGAGATAATCTTCTTGTGAGGGCATCTACATCATCCAAAACCTCAAACTCTTCAAGTTTTAGCCTTGTTAAACAATTATTTTTAATCATCTGGAGGCAGTTTTGAAGATTATCATCAGGGTTTAGCATTGAAAAGTCTTTAAAAATAGCAAGTACTGATTTTTCAACAGACAAGAGGTTAGTCTGATATATAGATAATAGCTCAACAGCATCCTCAGCAGTTTTACATCTTGATAAACCCTTCTCAAAACTTTTAATAGTTTCGCTAGGAATAATTTTAATTCCGCGGTAAGGACAGGTTATATTCTTTAATCTGCGCAAAGGTTTACCAGCAGAAGTCTTACCTTCATAAGGGATATCGTAATAGTATTTTAAATAATTCTGAGAGGTTATTCGTTTTAACTTTTTTGAGGGCATAAATCCTCACTATTCTTTATTTCATGATATCAGATTGAGTATAGCTTCGCAAGGGAGGTGCTTAACATAACATTTTGCATAAAATGTTATGTAAAAATTTAATTAATATAACCTATATTTTAGTAATAATAAACATTATAGACATTATTAAGTTTTGTAAAATTTTTATTCAAAAAACTAAAAAAACGCTTTAACAGGCGTATATAAAAAAAATAAACAATACATTTTATGCAAAATGTTATATAAGAAATTAATTGTTATACGAGCTTAAATAAAGAGGTTTAGCCTTTATAGATATAAGAAGAAAATTCCTATGAATTCTATGTAAACTTTTGTAAAATTTTTAAAAAATTATTAAAGTTTTACCATCATGTTGCCGTTATAGATAATACGAACAATGAAGTTATTAGGTGTATCATGAAAGACAAGGTAGAGAGCGTAAACAATCTTTCTGCCCGTGGGGTATCCCGGCAGCGAAAGATTATAATCGCAGTATTAGCTGGTATGTGTTTTGTGGGTGACGGTCAGCAATCTTATGCAATCGGAACCGGCGGAGCACAGGGTGATACTGATATTGGTGATGCTCGAACTTTTAAGTTTAAGGATAGAATTAATGTTAAATTCGGGCAGGGAAAGCCTTCTGGATATGCTGCTAATGCTTTATATAATGTTGTAGAGGGAACATCAAGCGATTACAATTATAAACAAGAAACTGTTAATGCTGATGGAACAGTAACAGTTCATTATTACAAAATAACGTTAAATGCTGCAAATACCGGAACATCTTCAAATATAAGCTGGACAGAAGTATCTTCTGCCGGTGCAGATACAATACAAATAAAATTGCCGAATAATCAGGTTAAGTACTTAAAGTATACTTATACTCAGCCTTCTGGATATACAGTTGACAGTTCAAGCTATACATCAACAAACCTAGCAAATAATGTTACCAACAAGGTTTTTAGTGCAAGTAGTAGAATTGATCAGAAAGCAGCATATTCAAATCAGGCTTATGGGAGTGCCAGTGCAAATATTTCTACGGCAAGCTATGGCGGTTCAATATACAATCATACGTCAAATTCTTCCATTGATATTACATCAGATTTTAATGGTTCTAGCCTTATTCAGACTCTTACAGGTGGTACAGCGTTAGCTGGTGAGGATTATACATATGCAGAAGATGATTTTGCCTCTTCTACAGATGGCAGTGCGTCAGCTAATGCAGATGCGTATGCGTCAGCTTGGGCAGAAGCAAATGCTTCATCTTCAGCTTATGGTGGTGCTATAGGTAATACAAGTTCAGGTTCTTTAGGTAACGTAAAAGGTGATTTTGTTAAAAATTATGTACAATCAAATGCCTATGGTGGATATGCAGAAGGCGGTTATGCCGAAGCTCACGCCGGTGATGCAAAAGCAGTTGCCGGCGATGCTTATGCTTCAAGTGATGATGGTAGTGCATCGGCTACAGCTACAGCATCAGCTAGTGCAGATGCAACTTGTAATACATCAGCAGATGCAAATGGCAGTGCAACAGCAGGCGGTGGTGCAATTGGCAATTTAGGAACAATGGGAAATGTTACGGGAGATTTTGTTGGCAATTATGCTCATGCAAATGCGAAAGGTGGTACTGCTATTCACGGTTCAAGTATGGAATATAGTGGTACTGCAACTGCAGTTGCCGGCTCAGCTACTGCAGATGCGAGTAATACTAAAACTATTACACATACAAGTTCTTATTATAATGATGAGGGTAAGTGGGTAACAGAAGAGGAGTCAATAACCTTAAGTGTTTCAGCCTCTTCGTCTACATCAGGTTCTTCTGATTGGAATTCTGATTATGATGGCGGGTATTATCATACTTGGAAAGATGGTACTACACAATGGATTAATTCATTATCTGTTACTGCTACTGCCAATTCTAGCACATATGAATATGAGAATACATATTGGGATTATAGTGAACATGCTGATGCAACTGCTAATGCCTATGGTGGTGCTATTTACAATTCGGGTAAAATGGGAAATATTGTAGGTAATTTCATAGGTAACTATGTTCTTTCAACTGGAGAAGGAGGAAGTGCACAGAATAATGGTGTATATACATATGCCTATGGCGGAGGAATATATAACTACCAGTATGGTACTATAGGAACAATTTTAGGCGATTTTACCGGAAACTATGCCAAAGCAGATTTGAACACAATGGGCGGTGGTATTTATAACAGCAGATATGCAACAATTGCCGGAATAAGCGGTGATTTCAATAGCAATTATGTAACTACTGATACAGAATTAAACCTGGCTACAAATTATAGGTCCCAAGGTGGTGCTATTTATAATGAAGGTGCTATTACAAATGGTATAACAGATTCTACATTTACAGGCAACTATGCTATCGCAAATTACGGTGCAGCACAAGGCGGAGCGTTATATCACAGCGGTTACAGCAGTTATAAAATAAACAATATAAGTGCTGATTTTTCTAATAACTATGCTTCTTCGACTAATTATCAGGCACAAGGCGGAGCTATTTACAATACATATAGTTCTAGTAGCAGTTCTAATGGTATTGGTAATGTATCCGGTGATTTTATCGGGAACTATGTAAGTGCTTTAAAAGAGGCACAGGGCGGGGCTATTTATAATAATAATTCAATTGATAGTATAACCGGTACTTTTAGCAGCAACTATGCAAAATCTGAAACAACCGGAGCTCTTGGCGGTGCGATTTATAATAATTCTAACAGTTACGCAAAAATAGGTTCAATAACAGCAGATTTTATAGGCAACTATGTTTATGCGATTGGTAACTCAGCAGGCGGGGCTATTTATAATATTAATAATTCTAATGCTATTGGACTTATTTCAGGTGATTTTATTAATAATCACGTAATTTCCGCAGCTGATGCCAGCGGCGGAGCAATTTATAATACAGCGGTTGCAAACGGCTTGGCTAGTGGAACTTATTCAGGTAACTATGTTCAAGGTAATAATGCGTATGGTGGTGCTTTATATAACGCATCAAACATATCAAATGGCATCAAGAATGTAAGCTTTATCGATAATTATGCGCATGCAGAAGAAGGTGGTACTGCTCAAGGCGGAGCGATTTATACAACTTATGATTTAAACATTATTGCTGATAACGGAACCTCTAAATTTTCCGGCAACTATGTACAGGTAGGAGATGGACCGAAAGAGTCGCAAGCTGTTTGGCTGCAAGGCTCCGGGACAAACCTTACTCTTACTGCACAAAATAACGGTAATATAATTGTTGATGATACGATTACAGGTCAGTCTAATTACACTCATCAATTATATTTAACCGGTGACTCAACTGGACAAATCAATTTGAATGGTGTCGTAAAAAACGCTGAAGCGCGGTTAAATTATACAAATCTAACATTTGGTACAAATACTTTTGCAGATACAACTTCAAGATTATATACGAACATTGGTACGGTTAATCTTCAGGATAATGAGATAAATAATTATAATATTAATTATTTATCATCATCTTCTAGTGCAAAATGGGAACTCGACGTAGATTTAGCAAATCAAAAAGCTGATACCCTGACGATATCGAATGGCTCCGGTTATGTCTATATTAACGATGTTGATTTAACCGGTATACCAGTAGAAGATGGTTCAGTTACTGTTCAGGTCCTTAAAAATGGAAGCGGAAGCAGTGTTTACCTGGCGTTAAATAGTTCTTTAACATCTAGAAATTTGCTTAAAGAAACTGAAACCGCTACAAAAGATGCGATTTTAGCAAATACGAACTGGTCGGCTGTATATTCCCAGCTTGATCAAATTGTAAAAGTATATGGACAATTAAGTCTTACTACAACTGATACAGACCGAGATAGTATAACTTATACAACAACGTCTGAAATTTCTGGAAACGGCTACAGTGTTCAAGGTGATACTCTGAGATTATGGAACCAGCTTGATACAACAGAAACTAAAAATTTCCAGTTTGATGCCGCTTCTAATACTTATACGGTCGGTGAAAATCTAGGTGCAACGGCTGGAAGTGTATCAAATGTAAATGGTGTTGCAAGCGGTTCTTCCAAATCTACTATAAATATGAATGGCAAGACCGGTTTTGAACTTTCAAACGGAAAAACTCTCTCTCTTTCTAATGTTAACATTACCAATGCAGTAAACTCTGAAGGTTCAGTTGTTAATGCTTCCGGCGGTACAACAAATTTGTCTAATGTAACCATTGCATCATCAAATTCGAATGCTGCAATTAAAAATGCAGGTACTTTAAATGTAACTGGCGGAACAAATACTTTAAACAGCGGAATCTCTGGAACAGGTTCAACAAATGTAAATAACGGAGCAAACCTAACGCTTGCTAATGGTGTTTCTATTACTCAAAACACTGTAAATGTTAATAATGGTTCATTAAATGTGTCTGATACGGGTAAGGTCAATGCAAACCTGACTATAGGCACTCAGGGTAGTGCCTCAATGTCTGCCAATAGTATAACAAGTGCTGTGTCAAACTCCGGAAATTTATCTTTGAGCGGAGGAACTGTGAGCAAAGCAATATCAGGCTCCGGTACAACTACGCTTAAAGGAAATACCACAAACAGTGCCGGTATTAATCAAGGTGTAAATGTAAATAGCGGTGTTACATTGACTAACAATGCTGCATTAGGTTCAGATAGCGGAAAAATTACCAACGCAGGAACAATTAATACAAATGCAGGCAATATTAAGGGGGCAGTAACCAATAACAATGCTCTTAATCTCTCCGGCGGCACATTAAGCAAAGCAGTTTCCGGCTCAGGAACGACAACAATCAGTGCCAATGCAACAAACAATGGCGGAATAAGTCAAAAGGTAAATGTTAGTTCAGGTGTTACTTTAACTAACAATGCCGCATTGGGTTCAGACAGCGGAGTTGTTACTAACTCCGGTACGATTAATACAAGTGCAAGCAATATTAAGGGAGCAGTAACCAATAACAATACTGTTAACTTATCCGGCGGAACTCTTTCAAAAGCAATTTCCGGAAGCGGAACAACAAATATTACCGGAATTGTATCATCTAATTCAGCTATTTCTCAGGCAATTTCAATTGCATCAGCAGGTGACTTAACTATCAGTGCAAGCAATGTTGGTGGAAATGTTACAAACGCAGGTGATTTAATCTTAAATGGCGGAACGTTATCCAAATCCGTAACCGGCTCAGGCAAAACCAGTATTACCGGAGCCGTAACTGCAAACTCTGCTATTTCTCAGGCAATCTCAATTGCGGCATCTGGTGATTTAACCGCAAATGCCGGAAATATAGGCGGAGCCGTAACCAATGCCGGAGATTTAATCTTAAATGGCGGAACATTAACCAAAGCCGTAACCGGCGCTGGTACAACTAGTATTACCGGAGCTGTAACTGCAAATTCAGCAATTTCTCAGACAATCTCAATTTCTTCTTCCGGTGATTTAACCGCAAATGCCGGAAATATAGGTGGAGCAGTAACTAACGCCGGAGATTTGATATTAACTGGCGGAACGTTATCTAAATCAGTTTCAGGTGCCGGTTTAACTACAATAACCGGTAATACCACAAACAGTGCCGGTATTAATCAGGGTGTAAAAGTTAATAGCGGTATAACTCTTACAAACAATGCAGCTCTTGGTTCTGCAAGTGGAAGCGTAACGAACGCCGGAACTATTAACAGCAGTGCTGATAACATTAAAGGCACTGTATCTAATACAGGCAGTTTAAATCTTTCCGGCGGAACATTGTCAAAAGCGGTATCCGGTTCCGGCAAAACCACTATTACCGGCAATACAACAAACAGCGGCGGTATTAATCAGGGTGTAACAGTCAATAGCGGAGTTACTCTCACTAACAATGCTGCATTGGGCTCAGATAGCGGGACAATCACTAACTCCGGTACGATTAATACAAGTGCAAGCAATATCAAGGGAGCAGTTACCAATAATAATACATTAAATCTCTCCGGCGGAACATTGAGCAAAGCAGTTTCCGGCTCAGGAACCACAAATATCACTGGAGCAGTAACATCAAATTCTGCTATATCACAGGCAATTAATGTAGTTGCAGCTGGTGATCTTACTATCAATGCCAACAATATAGGCGGAGCCGTAACCAATGCTGGTGACTTGATACTCACTGGCGGAACATTAAGCAAAGTGGTTTCCGGTTCTGGAAAAACAACTATCACAGGCAATACAACCAATAATTCCGGTATCAATCAGGGCGTAAATGTAAATTCTGGTGTTACTTTAACCAACAATGCAGCTCTGGGTTCAGAAAATGGTGCAATTACCAATTCGGGTACTATTACAAGTAATGCAGGTAATATTAAAGGAACTGTAACCAATAACAACACATTAAACTTATCCGGCGGAACATTAAGTAAAGCAGTTTCCGGCTCAGGAACCACAAATATTACCGGAGCAGTAACCTCCAATTCAGCTATATCACAGGCAATTAATATAATTGCAGCCGGTGACTTAACTATTAGTGCAGGAAATATCGGCGGTGCTGTAACCAATGCCGGTGACTTGATACTAACCGGCGGAACGTTGTCTAAAGCAGTATCCGGTGCAGGTTTAACCACCATCTCCGGCAATACTACAAATAACGGCGGTATAAATCAGGCTGTAAAAGTAAATAGCGGTGTTACTTTAGCTAACAATGCAGCTCTGGGCTCTGCAAACGGAGCAATTACCAATGCCGGAACCATTAATAGTAATGCTGATTACATCAAAGGTACTGTTGCCAACTCCGGCAGTTTAAACCTCTCCGGCGGCACCTTAAATAAAGCCGTATCCGGAAGCGGT
>QWCE01001136.1_pt1 | contig 68942 bp, 62 predicted proteins | sample 1972531 | NCBI WGS metagenome assembly QWCE01 (sample SAMN09866716, study PRJNA288562) | Human gut metagenome isolate term4_stool, whole genome shotgun sequencing...
ATACACCTGTTCCCATCCCGAACACAGAAGTTAAGCTCCTTTGCGCTGAGGATACTTGGTGGGCAGCCGCCCGGGAAAGTAGGTCGTCGCCGGTTTTTTATTGCAAAAAATAAAACATTAAACTCTCAAACAATTTCTCCATATGCCAATCAAATTGCAAGATACTCTCAAATGCTTTTATTAAGTTCACAGTCAATTTACCTGCCTGTCAAAGAAAATACTTGACAGCTTTTTTTTTATATGTTATAGTTCGCTAGTATGGTTAGGAAGATTGATGAAATTGAATATGCAAGCCTCTTATATGATTTTTATGGCGAGCTACTTGATGAAAATAAGAGGGATATTATGAGCTTATATCATGATGAAAATCTCTCTTTATCAGAAATTTCAAATGAAATAGGACAGTCAAGACAGGCGGTGCATTACAATCTAAAAAAGGCTGAATCTGAATTAAAAAAGTTTGATGAGGTTTTAAATCTTATCCCTACATATTTAAAAAATATTGAGAGAGCAAATATTATAGATAAACATATAAGAGAAATACTATCTACGGAAGAATTGAAAGATATATCGAAAAAAAATTTGGAAGATATAATTTGTATCATAGATGAAATGGTGGATTAAAAATTGGCATTTGAGGGTTTAGCAGAAAAATTACAAAATACATTTAGAAATTTATCAGGCAAAGGTGTCATAGGTGAAAAGGACATAGATTCAGCTATGCGTGAAGTTAGGCTTGCACTTCTTGAAGCCGATGTAAACTTCAAAGTAGTAAAAGACTTTGTGGCTCGCATTAAAGAAAAAGCTTTGGGCGAAGAAGTCATGAAAAGTCTGACGCCAGGTCAGCAAGTTTTAAAGATAGTTAAAGAAGAGCTTATTGACATGATGGGTGGCTCTGGCAGCAAACTCACATATTCACCGAGTGGATTTACTACATATATGCTTGTAGGACTACAGGGAACGGGTAAGACGACAACCTGCGGTAAGCTTGCGAATTATTTAAAAGAAAGTGGTAAGAAACCAATGCTCTGTGCCTGCGACATATATAGGCCTGCTGCGATAGACCAGCTTGAAATTGTAGGAAAGGCTGTAAAGACCGAGGTTTATACAGATAGAGACAATAAAGATGTACTTGATATAGCAAGTAAAGCGAGAAAAATAGCAGAGAAAAAGGGATATAATGCCCTAATCATCGATACGGCAGGAAGGCTCCAAATTGATGAAAATCTCATGCAAGAATTAAAAATATTAAAAAAGGGAATTAAACCCCACGAAATTCTACTTGTAGTAGATGCACTTACAGGGCAAGATGCAGTCAATGTAGCAGAAGGCTTTAACGATGCCCTTGGAGTTGATGGAATAATAATGACAAAGATGGATGGTGACTCCCGAGGCGGTGCAGCCCTATCGACAAAGGCAGTCGCGGGTAAGCCTATCAAATTCATGGGAACAGGGGAAAAATACAATTCTCTTGAACCTTTCCATCCCGATAGAATCGCTTCAAGAATTTTGGGCATGGGCGATGTGATGAGCCTAATAGAGAAAGCAGAAGCTTCATATACTGAAGCCGAAGCTGAAAAAATGGCAGAAAAATTCAGAAAAAACAAGTTTGACTTAAATGATTTTTTAGAACAGATTGGGCAGCTCAATAAAATGGGGGGAATTGCTAAAGTTCTAGACATGGTGCCAGGAATCGGGCAGGCACAAAAAAATCAAATTGACCTAGATAGGAGTGCTAAGGAATTTGAAAATATGAAGGCGATAATTCAATCGATGACTGCTGAGGAGAGAAGCAATCCTGCAATTTTAAATGCCAGCAGGAGAAAAAGAATTGCAAAAGGTTCGGGGCAAAGCGTATCTGCTATCAATCAACTGATGAAGAGATATAATGAAGTCAGAGGGATGATGAAAAAAATAAATTCAAATCCATCTGCACTCAGGCGAAACAAGCTTTTTAAAGGACTTTTCTAAGAATAAGTTCATTAATGATAAATTATATTTAATATATTAAAGGAGATTTTACAAAATGGTAAAGATTAGACTAAAGAGAATGGGAACACACAAAAGACCTTTTTACAGAGTTGTTGTTGCGGATTCACGCACACCAAGAAATGGTAGATTTATCGAGGAAATTGGAACTTACGATCCTCTAAAGGACCCTGCTGAAATTAAGATTGATAAAGATAAGGCAGTAAAGTGGATACAGACTGGTGCACAGCCTACGGATACGGTAAGAGCACTTCTCAAAAAGAGCGGTTGCATTGAATAATTTTAATAAGTAGAGAGGATAGGTATATGGGTGAATTAGTAGAGCTCATCGCCAAAGCTCTCGTATCTAATCCCGATGGAGTCAGAACAGATGTTGAGGAAAATGGATCTAATGTCCTAGTAAAACTCAATGTAGACAAGGACGATAAGGGAAAGGTTATAGGAAAACAGGGAAGAATAGCAAAGGCGATTAGAACTGTTGTGAGAGCGGCAGCTGTAAAACAGAATAAAAAGGTAACAGTTGATATTGTCGATGATTGATGGCGATATAGACCTTATAAGACTAGGCATGTGTAAGATTGACACATGCCCTTTTAGTGCGTAAAATATTCAATATGAAAATTAGTGCGTAAAATATTTAATATGAAAAAAGCGAATATAAATTAGGCTACTAAGAAAAATAAAAAATATTAAAAAAATCAAACAAAGAAAAAATGAAAAACCAATTGAAAAGCAAATCAAAAATATACTCAAAAGGCGAAACGGAAATCCAATCAAAAAGCGAATCAAAGGCACCGCAAAAAAGAGCATATCCGCTTATCGAAATAGGAACTCTTGGCTCGGCGGTAGGCATAAGTGGTGAGGCAAGGCTTAATCTATATTCTGGAAGCGACAGAAATATATTCATAGGTCAGAAGATTATCTTATCAGATAAGGTAGATAGCGAGGATATGATTGAGCTTGAGATAAATTCTGTGAGAACACAAAAGGGATTTCCGATAGTGAGATTTAAGGAAATATCAGATCGCACAGAGGTATCCAAATTAACGGGCAAGGGTATTTTTTTGCAAAAATCAGACATGAAAAAGCTTGAAGAGGATGAGTTCTATGTTATGGACCTGATAGGAATGACAGCCTATGACATAAGAAGCAAAAAAGAAATTGGGAAGATTAAAGATGTTTTGACTAATACAGCTCAGCCCATATATGTTATTGAATCAAATAAGAAGAAGGATATTTTGGTGCCAGGCGTGCCTCAATTTTTAAAGGACATTGATTTAGATAAAAGAGTTATTGAATTTGAGCTTATAGCGGGATTTATAGAAGATGAAATATAATATTCTCACCATTTTTCCGGAAATGTTTACGCCCCTAAGGGAAAGTATGCTCGGCAGGGCTGAGGAGAATGGAATAATTGAATTTAATCTTATTAATTTTAGAGATTATACAAAAGATAAACATAATAGAGTTGATGATACTCCTTTCGGCGGCGGAGCAGGAATGATTCTTCAGGTTGACCCAATAATATCGGCGATAAGAGATAAGGGGCTTAAGGGCAAATTTATATATATGTCGCCAAGAGGTAAGATTCTAGATGAAGATAAAGCGAGAGAATTATCGACAAAAGATGAGATTACAATAATATGCGGACATTATGAGGGAATTGACCAGCGAGTTCTTGATGAGCTTCATGCAGAGGAAATCTCGGTAGGCGACTTTATTCTAACAGGAGGAGAACTTCCCGCTATGCTACTTATTGACTGCGTTTCAAGATTTATAGATGGCGTTTTAAGCAGTGAGGAGAGCATGGAAGATGAGTCGATATATTCAGGACTTTTAGAATATCCTCAGTATACGAAGCCAAGAGAAATTATTGAGAGGGGAGTGCCGGAGGTTTTGCTCAGCGGTAACCATGAGCTAATAAGGCTTTGGAGATTTGAGCAAAGTCTAAGGCTTACCAAAGAAATAAGGCCGGATTTATTTACAAAATATATAAATTCAGGAAGAAAATTTTCAAAAAAAGAGAAAAAGATAATAGAAGAAGTTAGTAGCGATAAATAAGACAAACCACTAAATAAGCCCTTAATTTGCCATATTAATAAATATATATTGTAATGGAAAAGATTTTAAGGTAAAATTAAGTGGTAGGAGTGGGCATGAGAAAGAGAGCCGGTTGGATAGCTATATATATAATAATTGTTCTTTTGCTGGCGGTAATAATATATGGTATTCCGTCGATTTCAGGTTTTATTAAAGGTAATTACACGGCAAAGCCGGGAGAGATAAAGAAAAATATAGATCTCAATGGATACCTTATAAGAAAAGAAACAATTTATACAGCGAAAGACACCTATTCCATAGAGAGAATTGCTAAAGAGGGTGCACTCGTAAGCTCAGGAGATGAGATAGTCAAGCTAAGCGAATCTGGAAGAGCGGTGGCAGGCACTCAATATGGTGATTTGCTCAGAGGTGCTGGCGAAAGCGTACAAACTACAGACGATGGGAAAGCGGTAGATGCCGGCTTTGTAATGTATAAGGCAGATGGCCTTGAGAATATTTTTTCTCCTAGCGGATTACCGAAGATGTCAGAGAAATATCTTTCTGATCATGCGAAGATTAAGACAACTAAATTCCCAAAATCCTTGGCTAGGAAAAACACGCCAATTTTTAAAATTTCAGAAAATGGCCCTTGGGGAATAGTATTTTTTGTAAGCAATAAAGATAAAGAAGATTTTTATGTCGGGCAAGACTTCGATATAGAATTTAAGGAAACTAAGAATATAATCAGGGGTAAGGTTGTAGCCAAAGAGGAGAAAAAAGAAAAAACTAGGGTTGTAGTTCAGAGTCAGGACCATTTCAAGGAACTGCTTGAAATGAGAGAGGCAAAGATTAAAATCCCCGTATCGAGAGGCAGAGGACTTATAATTAGAAATTCTAGCATTGTTAAGAAGAATGGAAAGACTGGAGTTATCGTAAAAAATAAGGTCGGGAAGAATGTATTTAAACCTATAAGCATAATTGCAGATGACGGGATAAAGTCAGCAGTCTATGATGATATATATGTAGATGAAAGAGGTCAATTTGTCGAAACGCTGACTATATATGATAGAATACTCAGGCGTCCAAATAAAAAGGAGATTAAAGAAGCATCTGAGCTTCCAAATAATATAGATTGATTATGACAGTTAAAGATAGGTATGAAATAGTATTAGATAATATAAAAAAAGCTTGCGAGAGGTCGGGAAGAAATCCAGAAGATATAACACTTATCTCCGTGACAAAGACCCATGGAGCGGAGCTTATAAATGAAGCGATTGATGCCGGTGCAAAAGATATTGGTGAGAATAAGGCACAGGAGTTATGCAATAAGTATGATGATGTTAAACCGGTTAGATGGCATTTCATAGGGCATCTACAGACAAATAAAGTTAAGACAATTATTGACAAGGTTGTCATGATACATTCGGTTGATTCTGACAAATTGGCATCGGAGATAGATAAAAGAGCAAAATCGAGCGGAGTTGTTATGGATATACTTGTCGAGATAAATATCGGTATGGAAGATAGCAAGTCCGGAGCAACTGAAGAAGAAGCTAGAGATTTGATAAAAAAGATAAGAGATGAATATCAAAATCTAAGGGTAAGAGGACTTATGTGCGTTCCTCCTATCACAGATAATCCCGAAAATTCAAGGAGATATTTTAGGAAGCTTAAGGATATATTTGAATCAATTAAAGAGCTGTCAGAAGATGAATACTTCGACACTTTGTCCATGGGAATGTCGGGAGATTACGAAGTTGCCATTGAAGAAGGTGCGACAGTGGTAAGAGTCGGGACAGCGATCTTTGGAGCTAGGGAATATAGATAAAGATAATAAATAAAAGCAAAATATGAAGTGCGAAAGGCAAAAACAGATTTAACCGAAATGGAGGAGTAGAGAATGGGGATCAAAGATGTTTTGACTAAGCTTGTCGGATATGAAGATATGGAAGATGAATTCGACATTGAACCTACTGAAGAGGAAATTGCTGAAGAAAAAGAAAAGATGAAAAAAGAGGAAAAATCCACGAGCAATCTTCAGGCGGACAATCACTACAGTGGTATTGCACCACTTGCACCTAAGGGAAGGGTTAATAAGTACTCGATGAATGGTTCAGCTCCATTTAAGATGATTGTAATTGAACCAAAGAACCTTGAGGAGTGCAAGAAGCTTGTAGACAATTTGAAATCAAGAAAACCTGTTATAATCAATCTAGAAAAGGTTGAAACAGAACAGGCAAGAAAGATGTTTGATTTCTTGAGCGGAGCTGTTTATGCTTTAAATGGTAATGTTCAGAGGGTTACATCAAATATTTTCATCTTTGCACCTGCAAATGTTGATATAGCAGCAAAGGTTAATAAAGAAACAGTTGAAGATAATGTCTTTGGCTCAGATAAAAGTCCTTGGGAGTAAATTCAAGTTATGAAGATAGTTCTGTTAAAAGCCATAAGTTGGTTTGCGGACATCTTGATTTTCATGCTATTAATTAGAACTTTCCTGAGTTTTCTAATGGTTAGCGGTAATAAATCAATAGCTAGGATATATGAGTCGCTGGCATTACTCACAGAGCCATTTGTTTCGCCTTGCAGGACTCTTTTGCAAAAGTTAAATCTTGGTTCCGGTATGATAGACTGGTCCATTTTGCTGGCATTTATTTTAATAAGATTTATAGCACGGGTTTTGATTCAGCTTGTGACGATTATTTTATAAAATTATTTTTAATAGAATAGAAAGGTAAGAGGTTATACTTATGATACTGCCAATCGATATTGAAAAAAAAGAATTCAGTCGTGATAAAAGAGGATTTTATAATGCTACAGAAGTAGATACATTTTTGGATTTGATAATCGTTGATTATGAGAAAGTGCTTCAAGATAACAGAAGCATGGCACATAAGATAAAATTCTTAGAAAAACAGCTTGAAGAATCTCAGAGATCGGATACGGCAATGCTTGATACTCTCGAAACTGCAAAGAGGCTTATGGCTGACATTTCTGCAAGTGCTGAGAGGAGAGCTGAGCTCATGATGAGAGATGCACAGCTTGAATCAGAGAATATGATTCTCGAAGCTAAGAACACAGTTAGAAGCATTAATGATGAACACCTTGTATTAAAACATAAGGTTGAAAGGCTTAGAGCAAATCTTAAGCATATGCTTAAGTCAGAGCTTGAAAAACTTGAAGGCGACGAATATAGCCTTTTACCTGAACTAGACAGGAGTGATATTCCTGAGATTGAGAGTGAATTTGAGGAAAGGGCATATGCACTTTCTGATGAAACTCTGGTAATGAAAAAGAAAAATATGAAAGATACTATTACAGGCAAAGATGGTGACGAGATAGAAAATGCTATAAATATGGGTCTAGGTGAAAATCCTGCTGAAAAATCTGATGAAGATTTAAATAGCAATCTCGAAGAAAATCCTAATGGAGAGCCTGCTGAACTTACGGAGGATATTATTAAATCTCTAGCAGAAAAAAAGGAATCGCTGGACGACACGATAATAATTAAATAAAGATTGTGACTATTACAATTATAATATTTGCACTTATCTTAATAGACCAGATAACAAAGTATTTAATAAGAATTAATTTTCAAGAGGGAGAGACGCTTCCCATTATTTCAGACATATTCCATTTAACATATGTGAGAAATAGGGGAGCGGCTTTTAGCATATTTGAAAATATAGAGATTGTAACAATTCTAATACCGATTATAATAATCGTTCTTACCATGGCTTTTCTGATATATTATAAGAATAAAATTTCAAAAGCGATGTTAATTTCCATGTCTCTCATAATCGCTGGGGGACTTAGCAATCTGATTGATAGAGTAATTTTTGGATATGTAACAGATATGATTGATTTCAGATTTTTCCCTGTCTTTAATATAGCTGATATTGCAGTTACTTTGGGTTGCATCTTTATTATTATATCTATATTTATACCATTTAATGGGGAAAATGATAAGGCTGAAGGCAGTAAAGAATAATGATAAAGCTTAAGGCAGTAAAAAATATGGAAAAAGAGATTAAGATACTAATTATAGATGAGGAGCAGTCTAACAACAGGCTTGATATTGCAATAAGCGAGCTTAGCAAAGATATATCGAGGAGCTATGCTCAGAATCTAATAAGTGAAGGCCTTGTTTACCTTGATAATAAACTTGAGTTCTCAAAAAAGGTCAAGGTTAAAATTGGTCAGGAAGTAAAAATCAAATTACCAAAGATAGAAAGCGAAGAAATTCTGCCTGAAAAAATTGAAATTGAGATTGTGTATGAAGATGAAGATCTTTTAGTTGTAAATAAGCCAAGAGGAATGGTTGTCCACCCTGGGAATGGGAACTACAGAGGGACCCTTGTTAATGCTTTAAAATATAGGTATGGTGATAATTTAAGCACGATTAATGGAGATATAAGGGCTGGGATAGTTCATAGAATTGACAAGGATACGAGCGGACTTTTAGTAGTAGCAAAGAATGATATGGCTCATGAAGCCCTTGCAAAACAGTTAAAAGATCACACCGTGGTTAGGAAGTATATAGGGCTTGCCATAGACAATATAAAAGAGGACGATTTGACAATAGATGAGCGAGTAGGAAGGGATAGAAAGAATAGGCTTAGGCGTCAAATCAATGGAAGCAATCCAAAAGAAGCTGTTACACATATACATATTATAGAAAGATTTGGAAGATATACCCTATTTGAGGCAAGGCTTGATACCGGAAGGACTCATCAGATAAGGGTGCATATGGCATATATAAAGCACCCGTTGGTAGGTGATACCTTATATGGACTGCCTATGAAAAAGCAGTTATATAAAATAGATGGTCAATTGCTCCACGCAAAGACGCTGGGATTTATCCACCCTAGAAATGGCGAATATATGGAATTTAGCTCGGAAATCCCAAGCGTATTTTCAGAAGTTATAAGGAAGCTTAGGTTGGCAAAGAGGGATTGACATATACGGTCTTATTTGAATCAAAGATAACCATTCCGGGCTTTGCATTCTTAGGCTTTTTAACTCGTCTAACGGATACATAGTCTACAGGAACATTTTCACCCTTAGACGCCTTGCTATGATATGCGGCAATTGAAGCTGCTTCATATATAATATCGGGGTCCAAATCAGAAATTTGAACATCATTAGGAAGAGATACAATTACATGAGAACCGGCAATGTCTTTGGTATGAAGCCATAGGTCGGTTTTTTTTGCAAATTTTGTTGTTAGATAATCATTTTCACGATTATTTCTTCCCACATAGGCGGTATATCCCGAGCTAAGAACATATTTTAATGGGCTAGGCTTGTACGAATTTCTTTTATTTTTATTATTTTTCTGATTTTGGGCTCTCATATAACCCTCGTCTTCTAGCTCTGAGCGGATAAGAGCAAGGTCATCTACTGATTTTGCATTGTCAATTGACAAAAGAACTGACTCAAGGTATTCAATATCCCTATCGACATCGATGAGCTGAATTTTCTTTTCTTTCAATGCAACCTTTGATTTTGAATATTTTTTAAAAAATCTCTGTGCATTTTTGGCAGGGCTTAATCTGGTATCCAGCGGTATTTTGACAAGGCTACCATCATACCAATTCAAAAGCTCGACTGTAGGCTCACCACCTTTAACCATATGTAAGTTTGCCGTCAAAAGCTCACCATATAGCTTGCATGATTTAGATTTTTCAGCACTTAAAATATCTTCATTTAGACGCTTTTTCTTTAATCCTGCCTTGTCCAAAAGCTTTTTAACATTCCTATGTAGGGGAGCAGATTTTTGCTTTAATAGGTTGGTATTTTCCTTATGAAAATAAAAATATTCTACGCACTCACTAAGGCTTCCATAATATTTGATGTCGAGGTCTTTATATTCTGACAAATCAGCCAAGTGAAATTCTATTGGAACACCTTTATCAAAGTAAATTCTAGGCTTAAAAGACATCTTATCGACCGAGGAGATGATTTCATCAAGCCTTTTTGCAGGAGGATTATAATTTGATATTTCCCTTGCTACTGCAGGAGATATACCTGCTACCTTGCCTATGATGATTTTTGCATTTTCCCCTATATCTGTTTTCCCTGTTATTCCTTTAAATGGTATTTTATCTTGAACAGGTGGATATTTATATATAGCTCCAGCAAGAGTTTGCCTATATTGATTAACATCAATAGAAATTCTTTTACAAGCATCTATTATCTTGTTCGTATCCATATCGACCAAAATAATATTGCTATGCTTTCCCATTAGTTCAAAGATGAGGCTTCTGGATATTGTAAATCCCATCTCAGATAAAGCTTCAATATCCATCTCGATAATTCTCTCAGAATCCTTTTGCCTTATCTCTATAACCCTGCCCCCGAGCAGATATTTCCTTAGGACCATGCAAAAATTAGGAGGATTAACTGGGTTTTCGTATTTATTTTCTGTCAAGCAGAGCCTTGAGGACATTCCATTGCAAGAAGCAAGTAACCTAAAATTGCCTGCCGTCGTATGGAACTGAATTATTATCATTTCCTTAGCAGGTTGATATATCTTGTCAATCTTTCCTAGTTTTAAAAGAGAGCTAAGCTCTTTTGTCATCCCATATGTAATTATTCCATCATAAGCCATGCGTACAATATAACATCAGTATTAATTCCTTGCAAGTGCTGTCATAATAGAATAAAAATGATATAATAAATAGCGAATTTTTTATTGAAACTATTATAAACTATTATATAGAAATTAATAGAAGATAAAAACGATTGTACAGTGAGGAGATAGCATGATTAAAAGCATGACAGGATATGGACGAGGCGAATATAGTGATGATATTAGAAGCATAACAATTGAGATGAAATCTGTTAATCACAGATATTGCGATATAAATGTAAGGTTGCCATATAGATATGCCTTCCTAGAAAAAGATGTAATCAGAATAGTCAAAGAGAGATTGCTAAGGGGTAAAATAGACATATCGATAAGGTTTGATATATTTGGAGAATCAGAAAGCGATATAAGGCTAAATAATGATTTGGCAGATAAATACTACCTTGCATTAAGAGAGCTTGCGAGCAAATATGATCTATCAGATAAAAATATAAGCCTAGAAATGCTTGCAGGAATGCCCGATGTAATAAAGTCTCTGCCACTTGCAACAGACAAGGAGCTGGTTAAAAATCTGATAATGAAGCCACTAAATGACTCGCTTGAAAGTATGTGCCTTATGAGGGAATCAGAGGGCAAAAAGCTTGCAATAGATATAATTAATAGGGCAGAAAAGATAGATTCGATAAGGGATAAAGTTGAAGAAATTACAAAGGACTCTACATCAAAATATCAGGATAAGTTAAAGCTTAGGATAGAGGAACTTCTAAAAGACAGCATTGAAATTCCGGAGGATAGAATTGCAGTTGAAGCTGCCATATTGGCGGATAAATCCGATGTCACAGAAGAAGTCGTAAGGTTAAAAAGCCATGTTCAGCAGTTAATTAATTATGTGAAAAGCGATGAACCAGCTCTTGGGAAAAAGATAGACTTTCTAGTACAGGAGATGAATAGAGAAGCAAACACCATAGGTTCAAAGGCAAATGATGATAGAATTACAGGGTGCGTAATTGATCTGAAGGCGGAAATTGAAAAAATCAGAGAGCAGGTACAGAATATAGAATAATCTGGATATTTATAGATAATTCATGTTATAATACTTAGCAACTTTGATGAGGAATTATTATGAGCAAGAGAATTAAGACTAGGGGCAAGCTTTATATAATTTCCGGTCCGTCAGGAACCGGCAAGGGAACTATTTGTTCGAGGATTATGGAGGAGAGAAAGCTTAGCCTTTCAATATCAATGACGACAAGAGCACCGAGAGATGGAGAAAAAGACGGGCAAAGTTATTATTTTGTAACAAAAGAAGAATTTGAAAATAAGATTAAAGAAGATAAGATGCTCGAGTATGCAAAAGTATTTGACAATTACTATGGGACGCCTAAGGATAAGGTGATTTCAAGACTTGAGCGAGGGATTGATGTTATTCTTGAGATTGATATTCAAGGAGGCTTACAAGTTAGAAGCAAGATGCCGGAAGACTCCGTACTGATATTTATACTCCCACCGTCCCTTGAGGAGTTAAAAAATCGCTTACTTGCGAGGGGAACAGAATCCATAGAAGCGATAGAAAAAAGGCTTAGCAAGGCATTAGATGAAATTAGATTCATAGGGGAGTATGAGTATTATATTGTAAATGATGACCTCGAGAAAGCAGTTGGCGAGGCATTAAGCATAGTAGATGCCGAGAGGCTAAGAGTACCACCAAAGGTTAAACCAATAATTAGACAGTATGAGGAGGAATAGATTATCATGATGTTATATCCATCAATAAATGAAGATCTTAACGATAAGACGGACAGCAGGTATACCCTTGTTATGTTAGCAGCCAAGAGGGCTAGAGATATAATTGCAGGAAAACCTGTACTCACAGATGTTGACGATGTGAGACCTGTAAGTCTTGCTACAAATGAAATTTCAGAGGGCTATATTTCATATAAAAGGCTGACTGATGAAGAATATTTGATGAGCAGAGATGATAATACCAAGGCGACAGAAATAGCAGAACCTGCGGGAAACGAAGCTCAAATTGAAGAAACAAAGTAACCGAGGGCATGCCAGGTGGAAATCGTCAGATTTCCATTTTTTATTCTAGTCATAAACATCATAAAATATTTTCGATAGGTAAAAATTTTAAAATTCAAAATAAGCATGAATAAAAAGGAAAATACAAAGGAATACGAGTTTTCAAATAAGAGAATGACAGATATTAAAATATCTGTAGGAGATGCCTTATTTAGCAATAAAAATTTTAATATTATCGCAGGACCTTGCTCTATAGAATCTGAAGACCATATCTTTGAACTGGCTCATGATATAAAAAAGGCAGGGGCAGGTATACTTAGAGGCGGTGCATTTAAGCTTAGAACTTCGCCATATGATTTTCAAGGGCTTGGAAAGGTGGCACTGAAATATCTAGTGTCTGCGGGAAAGAAGGAAAATCTTCCTACTGTATCTGAAATAATTGATGTAAGGCACATTGATTATTATGCTGATCTAGATATGATTCAGGTCGGTGCAAGAAATATGAAAAATTATACCCTACTTAGAGAGCTTGGAAGAGGCGATATTCCAGTCCTTCTTAAGAGGGGCATGGACTCGACTTATGAAGAATTGCTATTTGCAGCTGAATATATTATGTCCGAGGGCAATTCAAATGTTATTCTTTGCGAAAGAGGCATAAGGACATTTGAGAATTATACCAGAAATACCTTAGATATATCCGCCGTACCAGCGTTAAAAAATTTTACGAATCTTCCAATAATCGTTGACCCTAGTCACTCTACAGGTAGAAGTGAATTGGTAGAGCCTGTTTCACTAGGAGCAGCTGCTGCAGGGGCAAATGGACTTATAATTGAAGTGCATAAAAATCCTAGTAAAGCATTGTCAGATAAAGAGCAGGCGGTGACGCCGAGTGAACTTTCAAACATTGTAGAAAAATCGAAAAAAATCATTGAGGTGCTAGGATAGTAAAATCACCATAATTAGAATAAGTTTCATAATTAAGATAATTTTTATAATCATAATAAAATTAATAAATTGGAGCGAAAACGCGGAAAATGAAGAACGAAGATAAGCTAAATGAGCTTGAAAAATTCAGGAATAAAATTGACGAAATAGATAGTCAGATATTTAGCTTGCTTGGCGAGCGATTAAAAATTTCTGAAGATATTGCAGAGATTAAAAAAAGCTCAGGGTTGCCTATATTTGACGCTGTTAGAGAAAATAATAAGATAAAAGATATTTCTGAAAGTAGCACCTTAGATGTTAGAAGGGCAAATATTAATATATATAAAATTTTAAGTGAAGAGAGTAAAAATCGTCAGAATGAAATAATTGAGAAAGGAAGATATGGACTTATAGGAAGGGGTCTTGAGCATAGCATTTCACCCGAAGTTCACAGAATGTTAGGAGTGGTGAATTATGAGCTATTAGATATTAAAGATTTAGAAGAATTAAAAGATATACTTTATGATAAAAGCTTCCTAGGATTCAATGTCACAAGTCCTTATAAAAGGGAAATTATAAAATATCTCGACGAAATAAGCTATGAGGCAAGCCTTGTAAATGCAGTAAATACAATAAAGCGAACAAAAGATGGAAGGCTTATTGGATATAATACAGATATTTATGGATTTGAAAAACTAGCTAGGGTAAGCTCGCCAGCTGATAAAAACATACTAATCCTAGGTTCTGGCGGTGGAGCGATGGCTTCCTGCATCGGAATGAGAAATCTCAAGGCGAAGAAAATTATACTGGCATCAAGGAATCCGCTTAGAGCAAAAGACAGGGTAGCGGGACTTGCGGACGAGATAATATCCTATGACGAAATTTCAAAATATGAGGACATAGATATTATAATAAATGCAACGAGGATTGGTATGTATCCATATAATGGAAGGACTCCTTTTGACATTCAAGGGAAAAAGGTTCCAACCTTTGAAAAACTCAGCTGGGCGATAGACCTTATATATAACCCATATAGAACGAGATTTCTTTTGATATATAAGGATTATGGCAAAAAAATCATATCTGGACTTCCAATGCTCGTATGGCAGGCGATAAGATCAGAGGAGATATGGGAAAGGCTTCCAGAGGATATAGACAAAGAGCATCTTGCAGAGATTATAATTGCTAGATGTCTACTAAACAATTTAAATATAACATTTATAGGTATGCCAGGTAGCGGGAAATCTTCAATTTCGAGAAGACTTGCAGGCATAATGGGCAGGGAATTTATAGATATTGACAGGCTCGCAGAAAAGGAAATGGGAACTAGCATAGCTGATGTTATAAATGATGAAAATCTAGGAGAAGAGTATTTTAGAAAAATTGAAACATCCGTTTTAGCAAGGGAATGTAAGGAAGCTGGAAGAGTGATTGCAACAGGCGGTGGATCGATAATACGAAGGGTGAATAGGAATTGCATTAGAGAAAATAGCATAGTCATATATATGAAGCGACCTCTAAAATTGATAACAACAAAGAATAGACCTATAAGCATAAGAGAGGGAGTGTTAAATATATATAAAAAAAGGGCAAAGATGTATGAAAACACCGCAGACATACTCATATTTAACGACAGGAGATTTGGGGGCATAGGCCTTGGAGGAAGAAGCAAGGCATATAATAAAGATATTAATACTTTTGCAGCTGAACTAAGGGAAATTATAGAAGTAGAAATTAAAAATATGGCAAGGGATATTTCTGGTGATTAAAAAATGAAAATACTTATAATTAATGGTCCAAATATTAATATGCTCGGAATTAGAGAGCCGGACATATATGGAAGTAGGTCATATGAAGATTTAATAGAATTTATCAAAGAGGGTGCAGAGCCTTCTGATGAGCTTATCTTTGTTCAATCAAATCACGAGGGAGATATTATTGATTATATTCAAAGGGCATATTTTGAAGACTTTGATGGAATAATAATTAATCCGGCAGCATATACTCATACAAGCATAGCGATTGCCGATGCATTGAAAGCTATTAAGGTTCCAGCTGTTGAGGTGCATATATCGGATATTAAGGCAAGAGAGAGCTACAGAAGCAAATCCATAGTTGAAGATGCAACTGTAGCTACAATTACGGGTAAGGGATTTAATGGATATATAGAAGCTCTTAATATTTTACATGAGCTAGACTAGGACATTGCCTTTCATTTCTTCTGGCACAGGGATATCCATAAGGGTCAAAAGCGTTGGTGAAATATCGGCTAGTTTGCCGGTATTTTTTTTGAAATTAACAGGTTCATTACATATGTGGCAGAGCGGAACAACCGACAGGCTGTGTTTTGTGACAACCTCATCTTTGTCATCCAACATGTAATCGGCATTACCATGGTCTGCGGTAAGAAGTATTTGACCATCTTTTTCTAATATCGACTGAACAATCTCTCCGACCAATCTATCGAGGACTTCTATGGCTTTAATCGTAGCATCAAAGACACCTGTATGCCCAACCATATCAGGATTTGCAAAATTTAAAATATACAGATCGTATTTATCAGATGAAATTGCCGCTAGAACCTTTTCTGTAACCTCAGGAGCACTCATCTCAGGCCTCCGATCATAGGTTGCAACCTTAGGAGAAGGAACTAAAATTCTATCCTCACCCCTATATGGGGTTTCCACACCCCCGTTGAAAAAGAATGTAACATGGGCATATTTTTCAGTTTCAGCTATGTGTAGTTGGCGTAATCCATTGAGAGAGATCACTTTTCCAAGGGTTATATCAACACTCTCAGGCGGATATGCAAGTTTAACATTTGGCATACTTGCATCGTATTCTGTCATACATACGAAGTTTAGGTTCTTTGGGAAAACCTCTCTTTCAAAACCATCAAAGTTAGGGTCGGTAAGTGCTCTAGTAATCTCTCTAGCACGGTCAGGTCTGAAATTGATAAAGATTACGGAATCATCGTCTTTGATAGGTGCTTGGTTAATAATAGTAGGGATTACAAATTCATCAGTTTCTCCCCTTGAATAACTATTTTCTATTGCTTCTAAAGAAGTTGACGCCTTTAGACCTTTTGATTCTGTCAAAGCTTCATAAGCCAGCTTAAGTCTATCCCAACGCTTGTCTCTATCCATTGCATAAAAACGGCCGGATATGATACCAATCTTTCCAAGGGAAATTTCTTTTGCATGTTCTTCAACCCTGCGTACAAAAGGAAGGGCACTCTTTGGTGGAACATCTCGACCGTCCAAAAAACAGTGAATATACATCTCTTTAACATTATTAATTTTTGCCATATCCATTAGTGAAATAAGGTGGTTGATATGGCTGTGCACACCGCCGTCAGAGATTAGCCCCATTATATGAAGTGCGTGCCCCTTAGCAGAGTGAGATATTGCATCTTTTAGAGCTTCATTTCTAAAAAAATCTCCATCTTCGATGGACTTATTTATTCTTGGTAAATCTTGAAGAATTACATTTCCTGCTCCTATATTTAGGTGACCGACCTCAGAATTACCAATTTGACCATCAGGTAAGCCGACAGCTTTTCCGCTCGCTTCCAGAGTTATAAAAGGGTATTTTGAAAAAATTCGGTCGAAATTAGGTGTATTTGCATTAGAAATTGCATTACCGTGAGAATTATTTCGCCAGCCGAATCCATCTAAAATCATAAGCATTGTTGGTCTGTGTTTCATGTGTTTAAACCTCCATTTAAGATTAGAACAGTAAGATTATATCACAATATATTAAAAAAGGTATTGACAATAGGGGAAAATTGAACTATTGTATTAAGGAAATAACACAATATAAAAATACTGCTATAAAGGGGAGATAATATGGCATATAAATTTAAAAATGGCATACCTATATATTTGCAGATAATAGATGAATTATCCATAAGCATAGCCAGCGGTAAATACGCACCGGGCGATAAGTTGCCATCGGTGAGGGAATTTGCTGTTGACATAGGCGTTAATCCCAATACGCTTCAGAGAGCATTTAGCACAATGGAGTCTATGGGAATAGTTCATGTTGATAGAACAAATGGTAGATATGTTACAGACGATGAAATGGTTTTGAAAGAGCTCAGAACTAAGCTTTCCAAGCGATATATCGAGGAGCTTGTTACAAGAATGCGTAAGCTTAAGATGAACGATGAAGAGATCTTAAATGCGATAAAAAGATGGTTAGAGGAGGTATAGAATGGCTTTAATTGAGATTGAGGGATTGTATAAATCATACAACAAGCTGTTAGCACTAAATAATTTAAATTTATCCCTCGAGGGTGGACAGATTGTTGGGCTTCTCGGACCCAATGGATCAGGTAAGACGACACTTATAAAGATATTGAATGACCTGCTAAAGGCGGATAGAGGAAGTATTCTAATAGATGGTAAAAATCCTTCGACTGAAACAAAGGAAGTGGTTGCCTATCTTCCTGACAGGAACTCACTTCCGGATTATATGAAAATCAAAGATTTAATCAATATGCAGGCTGATTTTTTCAAAGACTTTGATGCGGATAAAGCAAATTCAATGATCGAAGATCTAGGAATAAATACCAATATTAGATTCAAATCTCTATCTAAGGGCATGAGAGAGAAAGTTCAACTTGCTCTTGTAATGAGCAGAAAAGCGAAGGTTTACCTGCTCGATGAGCCAATTGGTGGAGTTGACCCTGCCGCAAGAGATTATATTTTAAGAACGATAATAAGCAATTACAATCCAGAGTCCGTGGTTATTATTTCAACCCACCTCATTTCAGAGATTGAATCGGTGCTGGACGATGTAATATTTATTAAAAATGGAGAAATAGTATTACACAAGTCACCTGATTTAATTCGTGAAGAATATGCTAAGGGAGTAGATGAATTATTTAGGGAGGTATTCAAATGCTAAGCAAGGTATTGAAATATGATTTTAAGGCAATGGGAAGAATACTTCCACTATTCTATATAGCTCTTCTGTTTTCGACACTTATATTCGGAATTAATTTGAGATTTATTCCAGAGCAAACGGTAGTTGGTTCAATTCTCTGGAGCTTATCAGGCAGTTTATATGGAATTATCTTAATAGCTACAGCCGTTGTAACCCTCGTTGTTATAATAAGCAGATATAAAAAGAGCTTGCTTGGGGATTCGGGATATTATATGCTGACGCTTCCGGTAAAGATGGAAACGCATATTGCTTCTAAGACGATTTCAGCTGTAATTTGGACGCTTTTCTCATTAATAGTAGCAGTTCTGTCAATGATGCTCATAGGGATTATTACATATAGGGGAAATATCTTTGATGTTCTAAGACCTATTTACGAGGAGCTTTTAGAATTATCTGGTAATGATTTATTTTTCCTAATTATACTAATGATAGAATTTGCAATTATAGGGGTATTATCCATTATAAAAACTACACTTACGATATATGCTGCCCTAACATTCGGTCAGGAATCTAGAAATCATAATAACCTGCTCGCAGTCGCACTCTATATGGGATTCGGATTTATAGAAAGCACTGTAATCACGATTGTAATTAGCATATTTGATAATTTGAAATTTATAAGTGATTTAACAAGTAGGATGCTCCAAAGCATTCAAGGCGTTGATTTGCTCATGCTATTATTTATAATTTTCATCACGATATTATGTGTGATATACTTTATCATAACAAACCTATATATGAAGAATAAATTAGATATATAGTGCTCATATCATTATTTAAAATATAATAATATATGAATAATAATATAATAATGAAATACAAAATTAAAAAAATTAAATTGATGGAGAAGTCGCCAGATGTCAGGAAAATATACCGAAGCTCAAAGAACTGCAATTAGGACAAGGAATAAGAACTTACTCGTTTCAGCTGCAGCAGGCTCAGGTAAAACAATGGTTATGGTCGACAGGATTCTCGAACTCATCACCGAAGGCGAAGCAGATGTTGATGAAATGCTCATAGTCACATTTACTAACCTTGCTGCAACGGAGATGAAATTAAAAATTAATAGAGCTTTGAAAAAGGCTATGGCTAGGGATTCAGATATTAGAGAGAGGCTTTCTTCCCAGTCAGATAAATTGTATCGTGCATATATTTCGACCTTTGATAAGTTTTCTGGCAGGATTATTAAAGAGTTTTTTTACAAGGCAGAGGTAAGCCCGAATTATTCAATCTGCGACAATATAAGAGAGGAGCTGTTCATGCGAGATGCTGTGACAGCTCTTTTTGATGAGATGTTTCAAAATGATTTAGCAATATCTGGTATATCTTTTAAGGAATTTTTAAGGACATATTCCGATGTTAAGAGCGAAGAAGAATTAAAAAAGCAGATGATTTTCATATATAAAAAGCTAAGAAGCATCCCTAATTATTTTTCGTGGGCAGAGGAAAAACTTGAATTATTAAAAATTCCTGAGGGCGGATATAAGGAGTCGGCAGTATATAAGGAATTTATTCAAAATATTAGAGGCGAAATAATTGAAGCATCTAAGATCGAAAATCTCTATATTCCCCTATTTGACGAAAGCTTGGTGCCAAAGATTAGGAGCAAACTTGAAGCTGAAAGAGAAGAATTAAGAGAGATAGCAAAGCTTAGCGAAAGCGAGGAATTTAGCGAAAATGTCTTTGAATTAATAAGAAAGAGATTATCTGAATTTAAATTTGTCACCTTGAGAGGTACGAAAGAAGAAAAAGAGCATATAAAGGAAATATCAAACGAGGTAAAGCAGGTTAGAGATAAGACGAAAAAGCTTATAAAAAATATCAATAAAGAGATAGAAAAGATTAATAGGGAAGATCTATTTGTTGAAAATGAAAGAACTCAAATGTATTCAAAGTATTATATAGATTTGCTTAGAAGATTTGAGGAGATATATAGCGAAAGAAAGAAAATAGAAGGCATGATGGACTTTGCGGATGTCAATCATTTTGCCTTGAAGATTTTAAATGATGATGAAGCAAGAGCCATATTGAGGAAAAGATTTAAATATATTTTCATAGATGAATATCAGGACACAAATTATCTTCAAGAAAGCATCATATCAAAGATTGCAAGAGAAAATAATCTTTTTAAGGTTGGAGATGTAAAACAGAGTATTTACAGATTTAGGCAGGCTCAGCCACAAATTTTTATAGAAACTATGGATAGGTATGAGAAAGAGGAAGAATCATCTAATATCATTTTAAGCCATAATTTCAGGAGCAATCCTAGGACGATAGATTTCATCAATGAAGTATTTAAGCCACTTATGAAAGGATATGATGAAAACTCAGCTTTAAACGCGGGGCTAAGCGGTTTTGGTGACTATGACTACAAGCCGGAGGTGCATTTTATCTGCTTAGATAATGAGGATGACAAGGGTAATAAAGAAAAGATTCAGGAAAATGATGGAAAAAGTGGAGCAGATGAAAATAATAAGATTAGGATAACAAAGGATGAAAAGGAAGCCGAGTACATAGCTGATATTATCGATGATATGCTCGGCAAGAAGTTCTACGATTCAAAGCTTGGAGTCATAAGGGAGGTTCAACCGAAGGATATTGTTGTGCTCATGAGGTCTGTCAAGAAAATGGGTGGTACAATTTATAGAAAGCTCCTTGAAAGAGGTATTTCATCATATGTAAATGAAGAGGACGGGTTCTTTGATACGGTTGAAATAGAAGTTTTTCTGGCACTTTTAAATGTAATAGATAATGATACAAAAGAAGTCCCGCTCGTCGCAGTTCTTCATTCTGAAATTTTTAATTTTACAGCTGATGAACTTGCAGAGATCAGAGCTGAATATAATATGGCTGATGAACTTGCCTTAGAAAATCACAAAAATGATAATTCGTATAGAATGGCACTTTTATGGTATGAGGAGAATAAGAAAAACAAATTATCGGAGAAGATAAGAGATGCCTTTCTCAAGATAAGGGAGTGGAGGTCTTATAATGGCCTTTTGCCAATTGAGGACTATCTATGGTATTTGATGAAAGAATCAAGATATTATATCTATGCAGGAGCGATGAACGATGGTGTGCAGAGGCAGGCAAATCTAAGAGTTTTAATAGATAGAGCACTTAATTACAGGCTTAATGGAATTACAACGCTTGGAGGATATATAAAATATCTTAATATTTTAAAGAAAAACAATGTCAAGACGGGCGAAGCAACAATTGCAGGAGAGAATGATAACCTCGTGAGAATTATGACTATTCATAAGAGCAAGGGGCTTGAATTTCCATTTGTAATTGTTTCAGGTTTATCTAAGAAATTAAGGACTGAAAGGCGGGATAGAGGAATGATTATGGATTCGTCTATCGGTCTTGGCTTGTCATATGTTGATAGAGATAAAGGATATAGGCGGTCATCTTTGATGCAGGAGCTTATCCTAAATAGCATAAAGAAAAAAGATATTGAAGAAGAGATAAGGGTATTATATGTTGCATTGACGAGAGCTCGCCAAAAGCTCATATTGACAGCAACAGTTGGTGACAGACTTGAAGCTGACTCATTTCTTGATAAACCGTGGAATAATCCAAGCGAAGAAAATTTTATTTCAATGATGAGAAATGGTCTAAGAAAAGAATTGTGTGATATACATATATCTAGCAATATGTCTAATTTGAAAAGGAGCAGAAAGAGGAGAGCCCTTGAATATTTTGAAAAAAGGGATAGAGGAGAGATAATCCCGCCTGAAGAATTGCTAGATGAGGTGGAAAGAAGATTAGATTATATTTATGAATATAAAAAAGATACCTTGCTAAAAGCAAAATACTCCGTTAGTGAACTAAATAGCAAATTAAATTTAGAAGAAGATGCAAAAGAAGATAGTTATATAAATTTAGCAAGGAAAGAGGGCGATGAATTTGCAAAAAATGCTATCTCAAGAAATTTTTCCGCGGAGCTTGGAACAGCATATCACAGGCTTATGGAATATTTGGACTTCGGAAAGCTAGTAGGAGAAACATCAAAAGATAGAGGAGACAGAAAAGATAGAGAAGATGCTTCAGAATATATTAAGGATAGCCTAGAATATCTGGTAAGCACTAAGGCAATATCAGAGGAGCTTGCCAAATCAATTGACCTAGATAAAATTTATAATTTCTTTAATTCTGAGATTGGAAGAGAGGCAGGACTAGCATCTAAAAATGGCAGACTTTATAAGGAAAAAGCCTTCACGCTTGAGATGGATAGAGATGGAAGTTCAATTCTTGTTCAAGGAATAATAGACTGTCTATTTTTGGAAGGTGATAGGGCAGTTCTCATAGATTATAAGAGCAATAAGATGAGGGATAATTCTCTAGAGGAAAAGAATAGAATTAAGGAAATGTACAAGGCTCAGGTAAAGATATATGAGGAAGCGGTAATAAAAGGACTGAATATTTATAATATAGATTCTTATTTATACTTATTTGATATAGAAGAATTTATTAAAGTCTAAAACATAAAACTACTTTTATAAGAATTACCATTCAAAGAATTACAATATAAGGCAATTTACAGAAAAAATCTCACACAGTCAAAAAGGGAGAAATTATATTTCTCCCTTTTTATATTTTTCATATTCTTCCATAATATCGCTTTTTATCTTTTTAAATTTTAAGGCTCCACCCACTTTTTTGCATTCGACATATCCATATTCCATAAGGTAGACCATATGAACCATTGTCTCTCCTACTGCAAACCATTTTTGCTCAATCGGAAAATCTTCCCAGCTATTAGCCCTAATTCTCCAAGTTATTTTTGAAGAAATTTCTCTGATGGTATAATCGTCCCTATCACAATTCATTGAATCTAGTATTTCTTGAAATCTTAGATAATGGTGGTAGATGATTTCTGATATTCTTTTATTTGGATTTGATATTGGAGCTCTATGAGAAGATAAGATTACATCGATGCCAACAGTCATAAGCTTTTTAAGTGTATTTATATATAAACCGAGAATATTACCATATTCAAATCCCCAAAATGTTATATTTGGCGTTATTGGATCTAGAACCGTATCACCTCCGAAAAGGAACTTGTGATTTTTCTCATATAATCCGATATGCCAAGGGGTATGTCCTCTTAAGTCAAGAACTTCAAATTCATAATCGCCGACCTTAAAAATTTCGCCAATTTCAAGCCCTATAAAATTCAGCTCGTGTGATAATTTAAATTTATGACCAATATAATCTTCTAAAGTTAGCACTCCAGCCATATCATAGAGAGCAGGAAATGTCATGAAATATTCCCAGTAGCTATCCTTTGTATTATCATTTATCAGAGCACCTTCTTTCTTGCCTGTATAAACGCTTGACCCATTATCTTCGAAAAAGGTTGCAAGCCCCGTATGGTCTGCGTGAAGATGAGTAAGGAAGAGGTCGCAATCTTTAATTTCAAGACTGATTTTTGCCAAATTTTCCTTCATATATTTTTTTGATTCTTCATTATTATATCCTGTATCGATGACAAGCGACCGACCTTCAGATTTGATAACATATATATTGATTTCTTTTAAGGCACTTTTTGGAAGCGGAATTTGAAATTCGTATATATCCTTATAAATCTCTTTCATAAAATATCCTCTATAATTTGAGCGTTAATTAGTAATATGACCATTTTAATAAAAAAACGGCACAAAGTTAAACCTTGTGCCGTAAGTAGTTAAATGGTAGATATAAAGTATATTATACAATACCCTGCATCATCATAGCATCTGCAACTCTCTCGAATCCAGCGATGTTAGCACCAGCTACGAAGTTGTCACCAAGATCATATTTAGCACAAGCTTCAGCAGTGATCTTAAAGATATGAACCATGATATTTTCTAGTTCTTCATATACTCTTGACTTGTTCCAGATGAGGTGCTCTGCATTCTGAGCCATCTCTAGACATGAGCAAGCAACTCCACCTGCATTAGCAGCCTTTGAAGGAGCAACAACAACACCATTCTCCATTAGGTAAGCAACAGCCTCATTTGTTGTAGGCATATTAGCACCTTCGATTAGGTATCTTGCACCATTCTTAACCATTTCCTTAGCCCAGTTCATGTTGATGTCGTTCTGCATAGCACATGGCATATATAGATCAGCCTTAACTTCCCAAGGTCTCATTCCAGGAATGAACTTAGCGTTAGGGAATTTCTCAACATATGGCTGGCATATATTCTTGCCTGAGTTACGAAGCTCAAGAAGCATATTGATCTTCTCAGGTGTTGTAATACCTTCTTCATCAAGGATATATCCGTCAGGACCAGAAATTGTGATAGGCTTAGCACCTAGCTCAACAAGCTTTGTGATAGTTCCCCAAGAAACATTACCAAAACCTGAAACAACTGCAGTCTTTCCTTCAAGTGTCTCACCGAAGTGCTTTAGTACCTCTCTAGCGAAGAATACGATACCAAAACCTGTAGCTTCAGTTCTTCCATTTAGACCACCATTAGTAGGTCCTTTACCTGTCATTGTTCCATCATAAGCATTAGTTAGTCTCTTGAACTGACCCATCATGTAACCGATTTCTCTACCGCCAACACCCATGTCTCCTGCTGGAGAGTCAGTGTTAGGACCAACATGTCTGAATAGCTCAGTCATGAAGCTCTGGCAGAATCTCATTACTTCTGCGTCAGACTTACCTGCTGGGTCGAAGTCTGAACCACCCTTACCGCCACCGATAGGTAGACCTGTTAGAGAGTTCTTGAAAATCTGTTCAAATCCTAGGAACTTGAGGATACCAGGGTAAACATTAGCCTGGAATCTTAGACCACCCTTGTAAGGTCCAAGAGCACTGTTGTACTGAACTCTGTAACCTCTGTTAACCTGAACCTGACCCTTGTCATCAACCCAAGGAACTCTGAAAGAAATCATTCTCTCAGGCTCAATTAGTCTTTCAACTAGACCTGCCTTCTCATACTCTGGATGAGCTTCAAGAACAGGCTCGATAGAAGTCAATACTTCTTCAACAGTCTGCAAAAATTCAGGCTCGTTAGGATAATTTTTCTTAGCAATCTCAATGTACTTCTGTGAAATATTAGCCATTTTCTACTCCTTAAAAAATTAAGATAATAAAATTAATTAAATATTAAAAATAATTAAAATATGTCGGCAAACTACCAACAGCTATATGATAACACTAACCGATAATTTATTCAATATATAACGGTGATAATATTATTTACAAATCTTAGCTTATTTATATAGATTTTTTGGAATTTTTAAAAATGATTACGAGATAAAGGTTTTGCTTGCAAAGAAGATTATTTTTGATACAATTATCCTACCATTGAGGTAAACATTATTAATTTGTAAAAATATCATATAGAAAAATGAATAATAATCATTATCATTATGGCTCGATTAATGCTTGACAAAAGGGGGCATTATTGAACAGAATTATGGGACAGACAGACAGACAGACAGACAGATATAAAAACATTCAATATGGAGGCTTAGTAAGATGAAGATGAAAAAAGTGAGCTTATTTATAACGGTGGCAATGATATTTAGTACATTTGTAACACCTATAATTGCAGCTCCAGTTGATGAAAACTCGAATGATCTATCTCCAATAGTTAAAAGCGTGGAGATGCTTAGTGGGGGAGAAGATCACTTTGGGCAAAACCCTAGGGAATTTAACGGAGATAGTTTAAAGATAAGCTTATCTTACGATAAAAACACACTGAAAACCCCCATAAAAAGAGGAGATAAACTAAAGATAGAAGTTGTGCCAGAAGATAACAACAAGGATTTCATTTATATGGAATATAATACATCTATATTAAATGAGTTAGTTGATAATAGTAAAAATCCCCCTGAAAAAGTTGCAGATATTGATATGACAGAAAGGCATGGAGCAGATTTTACCTTTACGGGAGAAGATGTGGAATTTGATGCCAATATGAAATTGCCTTTTATATATAGAAATACAAAGATAACAGAATATTTTAAGAAAAATCCTAATGAAAATGAGGTGACATTTAAATACAAATTGCAGATAAATGGAAAAGATGTAAAAGGTAAGGTATTAGAATATATAGTAAAAAAACCAAAGCCAGGCACAGCTCATCAGAAATTTGGAAAAACCAATGGAGTCTATAATAGAGAAGGTGAGCTTGGAGATGGATACTTCTTATACAATATAAAGATTGATACAGAGCTTCGTTCTCCAAATGAATATGTCATTTATGATGCACCTGATGTTAATCTTGGATTTGAGGGATACCTATATGTAGCAGATGGCATAAACTCAGGTCAGCTTAACGATAAAATATTCAGTAATTATAATACCGATCCTAATTCTAAATTCACAGATCATCAAGATAATGACAATGGAACTAAGGTTAAGGCTTATGATGTTTACTATGTATCAAAGGAACCAATTTCAGCTAATGATATAAGAGTAGCTGAATGGGAAGAAAAAACGCTAACATTCAATAGAGATGATGTCAAAGGCAAAAGCATAGATAGCATGGAAAATGCATTGGTTCCAAAGAATATTTTGTTTGAAAAACCACTTGGAACTAAGCTTACAGATGAAGAACAAAAGAAAATAGATGAGGCAGGCGGATTATATAAAAAAGTTGGAAAGGGATTTAAGGTAACAATAACAGATTATAAGAGCAATTATTTAGAAAAAGGTGGACATATTACCCTTGTGTATAAGATGAGGATAAAGAATCCTTCACCAAAGCTTAATTCTGATGGAAATCCGGTATATAAGAATTTTGCAACATATTATGCAGATGAGATACCAACCTGCGACCCTAATGATGATAAATGCGTGCCAATAAAGAGTGAAAAAACTAAGGCAAATGACTGGGGCTCTCCTGAAAAACCAATTGAAAACGATGTTAAGCCCGGAACAATTGGTGCAGATGTTAAAATCCCAGAGCTTGAATTTACAAAAGTAGAAGCAGATGAAAATGGAAACGCACTAAACAACAAGCCATTAGGTGGTGCAAAATTCACGATTTATAAAGGAGATGCACAGGGTAACAAAATAGAAATAGCAAAGAATAAAGATGACATCTCGCTCGAAAATCTAATAACTGATGATGATGGAAAGTTAACGAAAGATGGAAATAAAATAAAGCTGAAACTTGATAAAGGATATTATATATTCCATGAGATAGATGCTCCTAGGGGATATGAGATTATTAACGAGGATACCTTGGTAACAATTAGCTATAAGGCAAATAGCATATTTATAGCAAATAAGAAAAAAGGAGAAAATCCAAAGCCAGAAGATCCAAAGCCGGAAGAACCAAAACCGGAAGAACCAAAACCAGAAAATCCTCCTGCTCCAGGTAAGCCTGATGAGCCATCCACGCCATTAAAGCCTGATGAACCAATAAAACCAGATGCACATGGCAAAGGCGAAACCAATAAGGGTAGCAATCCACAAACGGGAGATAATGAAACTTTAATATTTATAATAACATTGACAGGTTTTATGACAGGATTGCTAATAAAAGCTAAAAAAAGGGATATTAATAAGTAATTATAAATAATAAAAATCTAAATCAATAAAGACTAAGAACTAATGAAAAAAGGAGAATAAGGATGAAAAGATTTAGTGCAATAATCATTTCTCTATTTATGATAGGGATTCTAATCTTGCCAACAAATATTATGGCAAATGATAATATGGAGATTGCAAGAAGTCCGCAGGCTAATGGAGTTAAGACATTTACCCTTACTAAAAGACCTGCAGGAAGCACAGGAGATGGGATAGTAGTTGGAGAATATGACACCTTCTATGATGCGATGAAAAATTGCAAACAGGAGGACTTGTCCAATCAGTATGTAATTACAATGAATAGGGATTATGATATTCCAGAAGATGAGATGACATGGGGCAAAAGCGAGGTAAGTATCCTATTGCGTTCTTCAGGAAATAATCAGTATACGCTTAGAAGAAAAGGTTATAGAGATTATTGTACTCTATATAAAAATTGCAAAATAATTGTTCAAAATGTAATCCTTGATGGAAATAATGATGGTCAAGCATTTTTCATTGCTGACAATGGAAATTTGACCTTTGACAAAGGAACTATTTTTAGAAATTTCTTTGATGAAGAAAAGGCTGATGGTCCTGCAATATATATGTCAGGAAATTCTATATTAAATATTGAGGACGGCGTAATTGTTGAAAACAATACTGGAAAAACAAATGGAGGTGTCTTCGAGGCTAACAGCGAAGAAACAACAATAAATGTAAATGGCGGTATTTTTAGAAATAACACCTGTACTAAGTATGGCGGAGTTATAGGTAGCTGGGGTAATCTTAATATAAAAGGTGGAAGATTTGAAAACAACAAAGCAGGTTATGGCGGAGCAATTGCAAGTTTTAAGACAGCAAATACAAAGATAGAAAATGCAATTTTTGATCAAAATATAGCAGAAAAACAGGGCGGTGCAATATTAAATTGGAGCGAAATTGATGTAAAAAATACGAAATTTAATAAAAATAAGGCCGAATTTGGAGGTGCTATTTTCTCAAAGAAAAAATTAGTTTCAGCAAATAACACATTCGTAGATAATAAGGCAAGTAAATCTGGCGGAGCAATATATCTTGTATCTGATGCCGATGTTAATAATTCGTCATTTGAAAAGAATGTAGCAAATCTTAGGGGAGGAGCTATATATATTTCAGAAGAAAATAATATTACTTGCAATATAAAGGAAAGCGAGTTTAAGGAAAGCTTAGCTAAGTTCGGCGGAGCAATCTATCAAGATAAAGATTCAAAGATGGAAATAATGAAGTCTGAATTTAAAGATAATGAAGGTGCTTATGGCGGTGCTATATCGAGTTCAAGCAGTGCAAATATTGATATTGCAAATACAGCGATGAAGCTAGACGAGGTTAAAATAATAGAAAACAAGGGACTTCTTGGAGCAGGAGTTTTCACAGCTTTTCCTACAGAGATAAATAATTCTAACTTCGTTAATAATTTTGCTGATGTTCACCCTCAGGATAATCAAAACGACCCACATTCTTCAGGCTGCGGTGGTGCCTTATATATTCTCGATGGCAATACGAAGATTAAAAATACCAATTATGAGGGAAATACTGCATTTGGCTCCGGCGGAGCAATTTATGCCGAGGGCTACGATGTAGATGATGATGGAAGTATAAAAGGAGCTAAAGACAGCATAAGCTTAAACATATCTGAAAATACTAAGTTCAAGTCAAATACTGCAAAGGTAGCTTGTGGTGGAGCAATTTATATAGAGCCTTACGAATACGAGCTAAAGATAACAGATGGCAAGGCATATAAGAATCTTACAACTGATAAAACCACACTATTTAGAGATAATAAGGCTGGTGCAGGGAAGTTCAATCCACCTACCAATTATAATGAATTTGAAAATTTAAAATATAGCAAGGATTCAGATGTAAAGCATGAAACGCTGATTAGAGAGAGCCTTTTAAATAATTATGATGTAAATTATAAAAATGATTATAGAGTTATTACCTATGATGGTAATGGCGGTAAATTTCCTGATGGCAAAGGGAAAGCCGTTGCAGAACATAAGGTTAATGATGAAATTAAACTTATAGATGCTCCTAAGCGTGACGGATATGAGTTCTTATACTGGGAAAGCGATGGCAAGCAGTTCAAGGCTGGTGAATCATATAAGCTTACTGGTGATGTCACATTTGTAGCTAAGTGGAAAAAAATTAATAAAACTGGGGATGCATCAGGAAACAAGGGAGGAAAGATTTCACCATTGACAGGAGATAACTCGCATACTGCAATTTATATTTCAATTGTAATTTTAGCAATTATATTGGTTAGCTTAATTATAATTATCAAGAAGAGAAAAGGCGATAAATAATTGGTTAATATAAAGACTTGGTGCGTGAGATAGCTTTACAATTTATATTATAATGCAATAAAAAATGTAAAATATAAAATAAGCGAATTTATATCATGTGACGAGTATTAAGTTAGAGAAGATAGAGAATTTGGGAGCTTTGATAGCTCCCTTTTTAAGTGTTTTTAATATAAATAATTAGCAAGGCTTCATGGTAGCAACCTAGCTTTTATGTTAAAATATTTTTATAAAAATAGAAATAGAAGAACAGTGGAGAAAGAATGGATAAGAGCAGATTAAACAAAGAGCAGCTAGAGGCAGTTGAACATACAGAGGGACCATTATTAATACTAGCAGGAGCAGGAAGTGGCAAGACTATGGCGATGACCCATAGGATTGCAAATATTATTGAGAAAGGAACTGACCCATATAATATTTTAGCCGTAACTTTTACCAATAAAGCGGCTGCAGAAATGCGTCAAAGGGTTGAAAAATTAACACCTGATACGAGGGGGCTTTGGATAATGACCTTTCATGCGATGTGCCTTAGAATTTTAAGGTATCATGCAGAGGTTTTGGGATATAAAAAGGGATTTACCATCTATGATGAATCTGACAAAAAGAGCCTTATAAAGAGAATAATAAAGAAGCTAAATATCAATGACAAAAATTATCCTGTGAGCCTTATCATGAATACCATAAGCAAGTGCAAGGAAGCGGAGGAAGATCCTGAGAAATATTATGAGCTAAATTCAGGCGATTTCAGAGCAGAAACTATTTATAATATTTATAGAGAATACATGGACGAACTCATCTCTAATAATGCTATGGACTTTGATGACCTGCTTTTGAATGGGGTTAAATTGCTTGAAAAAGATGAAAGCGTCCTCAAATTCTATCAGGATAGATTTAAATATGTTATGGTTGACGAATATCAGGATACAAATTTTTTGCAGTATAAATTAGTAAAGTACCTATCTGGTGGTTATGACAACCTTTGCGTCGTAGGTGATGATGACCAGTGCATATATCAGTGGAGAGGAGCTGATATAAGAAATATCCTTGATTTTGAAAAGGATTTTCCAAGCGTTAAAACAATAAGGCTCGAACAAAATTATCGCTCCGATGGAAATATTCTGTCCCTTGCAAATTCTATAATAAAAAATAATTCAAGGAGAAAGAAAAAGAAGCTTTGGACAGAAAAGAGCGATGGAGCAAAGATAGAGTACAAGAGATGCGGAGATGAAAAACTTGAAGCATATTATATTGGAACAGAGATAGAGAGATTAAAAAAAGAGGGAACTGATTTTAGCGATATTGCAATACTTTATAGGAAAAATGCACAGTCTAGAGCTTTTGAAGAAAAATTCTCATTCAGAGGTATTCCTTATAGGGTTGTAGGCGGAATGAGATATTATGATAGAAAAGAAGTCAAAGATGTAATGGCATATATGAGGCTTGTTGATAATCAAGATGATGATAACTCTATGCTCAGGATTATAAATGAACCAAAGAGGGGGATAGGACCTAAGACTCTTGGCATCTTAACTGAGGAGGCAAGAGCTCAAGGGATTAGCATTTTTGAAGTACTTAGAGAAGGAAAGGTGTATGAACTCATTCCTAAAAAGGCAGGAACCGCACTGAGAAATCTAGTGCAGATGATAGAGGATTGTTCAAATGAGATAGATAATATGAGAATTTCGGATTTATATGACAATATTCTAAAGAGGAGCGGTTATCTTACGGCACTTGAGAATGCTGATACGGTTGAAGCGGATACTAGAATTGAGAATATTATGGAATTTAAGTCCGTTATTGAAGAATTTGAAAACAATTTGAGAATGGGGAACATATCTTCTCTCGAGGAGGAAGTAGAAAAAGAAAGAAAAGAATTAATTGAAAGCGGATTTAAATTAGAAGAAAATACGGAGCTCGGGCAATTCCTTGAAAACATAACACTGATGTCTGATATAGATAATAAGAATAGCGATGAGGACGCCGTATCTCTAATGACAATGCACAGTGCAAAGGGATTGGAATTTAAGGTTGTATTCATGCCTGGAATGGAAGACGGGATTTTCCCAGGGGTATCGGCCTTTGATGACAGGGAGAAATTAGAGGAAGAGAGAAGGCTTTGTTATGTTGGAATTACAAGGGCGAAGAAAATTTTATATCTTACCTCTGCTACCATGAGAATGTTATATGGAAAAACCGATTATACGAGGGAATCGATGTTCCTAGGGGAGATGGATAAAAAATTATTTGGGGAAAATAAGCCGGCACTTCTTTTTGATGATGAAGATGATGGAGAGAGAGTGTTTGGAAGCCACAAATTCAAGGGAAGAAATTATGGAACGAGCGATGGATATTCAAATCCTATTTCTAGGAAGCCGTTTGATGTGTTAAGGAATGCGACTGATAATATAAATGAGAGAGGGAAAGAAGAATTTGAAATAGGTGACAGGTTAAGGCATCCAAAGTTCGGAGTAGGAGTGCTTAAAGTGCAAGATGAAAAAACTATGACAATAGAATTTGACGAATTTGGCAAGAAAAAAATAGGCAAGGGATTTGTGAAAATTGTAAGGGCTGATTAAATAGAGGATATTTTAATTACAATTTATATTAAGAAAGAGCATGAAAAGAGGCTTACCAAACTTCTTAAATAAGATTAATAAGCAAGAGGGGAAATAATAAAATTAGAAAAATGAGGGAAATTCATGGCTAGTGATAAAAATATAAATAATCAAGACAAACAGAGATTAGAAGAATTGATTTCTATTCTTAATAATGCGTCGAGGGCATATTATGATGAAGCAAGCGAAATTATGAGCAATTTTGAATATGATGCCCTATATGACGAATTAGTGGAACTTGAGAAAAAGACGGGAATAGTGATGGCAACAAGTCCTACAAGAAATGTAGGATATAGCGTTCACTCGGAGCTACCTAAGAAGGCACATGGAACGAAGATGCTTAGCCTAGATAAGACTAAGAATAAAGAGGAGCTTCTTAGCTGGCTTGGAAATAATAAGGGAATCCTCTCTTGGAAGCTTGACGGTCTTACCGTAGTTATAACATATAAAAATGGCTCCCTTTACGAGGCGGTTACAAGGGGAAATGGCGAAGAGGGAGAAGTTGTAACAGATAATGCGAAAACATTTAAAAATTTACCACTAAGCATACCATATAAGGGAGAGCTTACTATCAGGGGAGAAGCTGTAATTTTATATAGCGACTTTGATAGAATTAATAGCATGATTCCTGAAGCAGATGCTAAATATAAAAACCCGAGAAATTTGTGTAGCGGAAGCCTTAGGCAACTCGATAGCAGGGTTACAGCGTCTAGGAATCTCAGATTTTATGCCTTTGCTATAACAGAGTCAGAAGGTGTAGATTTTAATAATAGCAAGGGAAATCAGTTGAAATGGCTAGACGAACAAGGATTTGAAATTGTTCCATATGAGGGTGTTAACGCCCTTAATCTAATTGATAAAGTCGGGGAATTTGAAGAGAAGGTAGCCGGCTTTATCATACCGTCAGACGGGCTCGTGCTCGCACTTGATGACCTCGAACTTGCGAGCACCCTCGGGGCTACCGCGAGGTTTCCGAGGCATTCAATCGCCTTCAAGTGGGAGGATCGGAGCGAGGAGACCGTCCTTAGGCGGATTGAATGGAGCCCGTCGAGGACCGGCTTGTTAAACCCAGTCGCCTTATTCGATCCGGTTGAACTTGAGGGAACCACAGTCAAGAGAGCCTCGGTTCACAATGTGAATATACTTAAAAGTCTTGAGCTGGGCATAGGAGATACGATTACCGTATATAAGGCAAATATGATAATCCCGCAGATAGCAGATAATCTAACAAGGAGCGGTAATTTGGAAATTCCAAAAGAATGTCCAATTTGCAAGGGAAAGACGGAGTTAAGATTTTCAGGAAAAACCGAGATACTGATGTGCCTAAATGAGGAATGTCCTGCCAAGATGTCAGGAAGGTTTACTCATTTCGTCTCTAGAGAGGCGATGAATATCGAGGGCCTCTCAGAGCAAACTATTCTTAAATTTATGGGATATGGTTATATAAAAAGCTTCAAAGACATATATGAGCTTGAAAAATATGGTGATGAGATAATGGCACTCGAAGGCTTTGGCAAAAAATCATATGAAAAGCTTATGGACTCGATAGAAAAATCAAGGAACACCTCACCTGCAAGGCTATTATATGCACTCGGAATAATAGGCATTGGATATGCTACATCATCGCTAATATCAAAATATTGTCATAACAAGTGGAATGAGATTATTTCGCTAAGCGAAGATGAACTAATCAAAATAGATGGCATAGGAGGCGTGATAGCTAAAGATTTTACCAAGTTTTTTTCGAATGAAGAAAACAAAGATATGGTTAAAGAGCTGGTTTTAAAATTAAATATAGATGAAAAATATGAAGAAGCCGGGGATAAGCTTCAAAATAAGACCTTTGTAATAACGGGCGACTTAGAGCATTTCTCAAATCGAAAAGAGCTAAAGGATAGTATTGAAAAGTCTGGAGGAAAGGTTGCGTCATCAGTTAGCAATAATACCGATTATCTCATAACGAATAACCCAAGCTCAGGTTCGTCTAAGAATAAGAAAGCTAGAGAACTCGGAATCCAAATTATAACGGAAGAAAAGATAATGGAGATGTTGGGACTTCTATAGTTCACAATAAGAAAACAATATAGTATAATATAATTTAGTTTAAAAATCATATTGTAATAGCGTACTATAATTGATTTTTACATCAACCAATCTGAGATTATTTAAGAAAAGAAAGGAGGAATCTTGCATGGAAGAAAACAATTTAAATACAATTGCCGAGCAGGGCAAGGAATTTGATGATTCCGAAAATAAAATCTTCAATCTGATTGAAGAACATAAATACTTTGAATGCAGAGATGAACTCCTCAAAAGAGATGAAGTTGAAATGTCTGAAATCCTCGAGGATGTTATCAGAGATTTCGGAATGCAGATGGCGGTAATACTTTTTAGGACACTTCCTAAGGATTCAGCCGTCGAAGTTTTTTCAAGATTTAGCGTTGATAATCAGCTTGGAATAATAGATGTCATTACAGATGCAGAGATAAAAAATATCGTAGAAGAGCTCGACTTTGACGATAAGATAGATATTCTAGAAGAGATGCCTTCTAACTTGGTTGATAAAATTTTAGAAAAAACTCCGTCATCAGAAAGAAAGCTAATAAACACCTTCCTAATGTATAAGGAAGACAGTGCAGGCTCGCTGATGACACCTGATTATATTAATCTCGGAAAAAATATGACAGTAAGGCAGGCACTTGACCATATCAAGGAGATTGGGCTTGAGTCTGAAACCATATATACCTGTTATGTGCTCGAAAAGGGGAGAAAGCTCGAGGGGATAGTTTCTCTTAGAACCCTTGTCATATCAGACTATGATATGAAGGTATCCGATCTAATGAGAGAGGATATTATCTATGTCCATGTTAATGATGATCAGGAAGAAGTTGCAGACATATTCAAAAGATATGGATTTCTTGCAGTTCCGGTAGTAGATAATGAGAGAAGGCTTGTTGGTATAATTACTATCGACGATATTCTCGATGTAATGGAAGAAGAAACAACAGAGGATATTGAGAGAATGGGTGGTGTCATCGATACTCATAATAGGGAATATCTAGACATTTCCATAATGGGTCATGTTAAGGCGAGGCTTCCTTGGCTCTTGCTTCTCATGTGTTCATACTTTATAACAGGAGGAATTATATCTTCTTTTGAGCAAACGCTTTCAAAGGTAATCGCACTTGTAATTTATATGCCTATGCTGATGGGTACGGGAGGTAATTCTGGCTCTCAGTCGTCCACCCTGATAATTCGTGGAATGGCGACTGGTGACATTGATACATCTGACTGGATAAAGGTTATTTGGAAAGAGCTGAGGATAGGTTTAATAATTGGAATATGCGTAAGCATAATAAATGTGATAAGAATAATTTTTATAGATCATAATAGCATTGGAGTTGCACTAACGGTATCATGTGCGATGACGCTTGTCGTAATAATTGCAAAATTAATAGGAGCTTCGCTTCCGATGCTTGCGAAGAAAATCGGAATAGATCCGGCACTTATGGCAGGCCCTATGATGTCATCAATAACTGATATGATTTCGCTTTTGACATATTTCCTTATGGCTATGATTTTCCTAGGGATTTAAATAAATAATGAGCAGGAGGTACAAGGTGGCAAATTTAAATATTGAGAAATTAGAAGAACACGCTCGAAATATTAGAATTAATTCGATAAAGGCAATTCACGAGGCAGGTTCCGGACATCCCGGAGGTTCACTTAGCTCGGCGGACATTCTTTCAGCACTTTATATGAATGTTATGAATATAGATCCTGAGAATCCAAATATGCCTGAAAGGGATAGATTTGTTTTATCTAAAGGTCATGCAGCTCCTGCCCTTTATGCGGCACTTGGAGAGAGAGGATTTTTTCCAGTAGAGGAAATGATGAGCCTTAGAAAAATTGATAGCGATTTTCAAGGGCACCCAAGTATGCTATCCATTCCAGGAGTTGATATGTCAACAGGTTCATTGGGACAGGGCTTCTCCGCAGCAGTGGGAATGGCTACAGCCTTAAAGATTGATGACAATCCTGCCCATGTATATGTACTGCTAGGAGATGGCGAACTTCAAGAGGGAATTGTATGGGAAGCTGCCATGTCCGCAGCTCATAGAAAGCTTGGAAATTTAGTAGCAATCGTAGACTGGAATGGTTTGCAAATTGATGGAAGAGTTGATGATGTAAAAAGGGTCACTCCTATAGATGAAAAATTTGCTACATTCGGATGGTATACGATCATGACAGATGGTCACGATATGAGGGATATAGTAAAATCCCTTGTTACAGGAAGAAAAATCGTTGATCGTCCGGTTGTAATTATTGCAAAAACTGTAAAAGGCAAGGGAGTCAGCTTTATGGAAAATGAAGCGGGCTGGCATGGAAAAGCACCTGATGATGAACAATTTAAAAAAGCGATGAAGGAGCTCGGAGGTGAAATTCATGAGTAAATATAAAAAAGGCGAAAAGATAGCTACTAGGCAGGCGTATAGCGATTTCTTAGTAGATGAGGGACTTTTGAAAGAAGACCTCATAGTTATGGATGCCGACCTTTCGGGTTCAACCAAGACCAAGGCTTTTGCAAAGAAGTATCCAAAGAGATTTGTTCAGTCCGGAATATCAGAGCAGGATTTAATGGGAGAGGCCGCTGGAATTGCAGCAACTGGGCATACAGTATGTGCAAGTTCATTTGCGATGTTTGCCACAGGAAGAGCATATGAGATAATTAGAAATTCAATTGCAGCTAATGGTCTTGGTGTAAAAATTTGTGCAACCCATGCAGGAATTACCGTCGGAGAGGACGGTGCGAGTCATCAGACATTTGAGGATATATCACTCATGAGAATTTTACCGGAAATGACCGTAATAAATCCAGCAGACGCTGTAAGTGCAAGAAAATTGCTTGGGCAATCAATGGAATTTAATGGACCAGCATATATAAGGCTTGGAAGGTCAGGAGTTCCTGTCATTTATGATGAAAATGATGAGATTGAAATAGGCAAGGCAAATATAATAAAAAGCGGTAAAGATGTAACGATTTTGGCAACAGGAATAATGGTTGACAGTGCAATAAAGGCAGAAAAAATTCTGAGCGAAATAAATATTGATGCAGAGATTATTGATATTCATACGATAAAACCATTAGATGAAGACGCTGTAATCGCTTCAGCAAAAAAGACAGGAAAAGTAGTTACAGCAGAGGAGCACAGCGTAATAGGCGGACTTGGCAGTGCTGTAGCTGAGGTTTTAGCTCAAAAATTACCGACAAAGATGGCTTTCGTAGGTCAGCATGATACATTTGGAGAATCGGGCAAACCTGATGAACTAAGAAAAAAGTACAAGATGACAGCAGATGATATAGTAGATGCTGTAAAAAATATTCTGAATAAATAAGAGGAGCGGTCAGAATGAGCAATAATCTCGATGCTGAAAAATTGCAGGGTATTAATAAGAGAAAAAAATATATGAGGATTGCCTGCTTTGCAATAGCCGATGTAATTACAGTAATCATAAGTATATTCATGCCTATGGTCTGGAGGTTCGGTTTATTTAACATAGATTATCAGTATGTTGAATTGGCAAAGACATGGCTGGTTCTCGATATATTGATAGCATTATCTGTAATAGCAGTTAACAAGCTATATAACAGGGTCTGGGCATTTGCAAGCATTGAAGAAATGATAGACTGCTTTAAAGCGAGCATCATCATAGAGGCAATATATATTATTTATAAGACCATCTTTGGAATTAGAATGTTCAGGTCATTTTACCCATTTAACTGGATGATCCTTTTAATTCTATTATGTGCTTCTAGAGCTGCTATTAGATTCGTGAGAAGGCTTAGGAATAGACTTCTCAAAAATGACAATAGGCGTCGTCTCATGATAATAGGAGGGGGTGCTGCGGCATCAATTCTCATTAAAGAGATGAGAGAAAGCTATGGCAACTCAAAGGCTGTCTGCATAATAGATGACAACAGAGCAAAAAAAGGTAAGCTAATTCACAATGTCCCTATAGTGGGCATGAGAGATACGATTCCTGCAAATGTGCTTAAATATGCAATAGATGAAATTATTATTGCGATCCCATCTGCAAAACCTTCTGAGATTAGAAATATTATTCAAATATGTCAGGAAACAAAGGCAAAGGTTAAGATTATGCCTGCAATTGCTGACACCCTAACTTCTTCAATATATAGAACGATAAGAGATATTAGTTACGAGGATTTACTTGGTAGAGAGCCGGTTCTTATTGCAAATAGAGAGCTAAAAGATTTTGTTAAAGACAAGACGGTTCTTGTAACAGGCGGAGGAGGAAGTATTGGCTCTGAGTTATCAAGACAGATTGCCGCTAATAAGCCAAAAATACTTCTGATTCTCGATATTTATGAAAACACTACATATGAACTTGAAAGAGAGCTTGATAAATACTATCCGGAAGTTGACAAGGTGGTATTAATCGCTTCCATAAGGGATTATGACAGACTTGAGAGCATCTTTTCTGAATATAAACCTGACATAATCTACCATGCGGCAGCACATAAACATGTTCCTCTTATGGAATATTCTCCTAATGAGGCAATAAAAAACAATTGTAAAGGCACGCTGAACCTAGTTAAGCTTGCGGACATTTATGGTGTAAAAAGAATGGTTCTAATATCAACAGACAAGGCTGTTAGACCAACGAATGTCATGGGTGCATCAAAGAGAATCTGCGAGATGATTGTTCAATCATATAATAAAAAATCTGATACGGAATATGTTGCTGTTAGATTCGGGAATGTACTTGGGAGCAACGGCTCGGTTATTCCATTTTTCTTAAAGCAGATTGAAATGGGAGGACCGGTTACCTTAACGCATAGAGAGATAACAAGGTTTTTTATGACAATTCCAGAGGCAGTCTCTCTTGTCCTTGAAGCCGGTTTGATGGCTAAGGGCGGTGAAATATTCATACTCGACATGGGAGAACCTGTCAAGATATACGATCTAGCTTGCAATTTGATTAGAATGAAAGGATATGAACCTGGCAAGGATATTCAGATTGATATAGTTGGGCTTAGACCGGGAGAGAAATTATATGAGGAGCTTCTCATGGACGAAGAGGGGCTTAAGGAAACAGAAAACAAGTTAATCCATATAGGAAAGCCGATTGAATTAAATGAGGAGGAGTTCTTCAGAAAGCTTGATAGATTAATTGAACTCGCCAAAGAAGATGATAGAGATATTAGAAAAGAGATAAAATTAATTTGTCCTACTTATAAAATTCAAAATGAGCAAGTTAAGTCATAGTTTATAAAAACTACACAAATTTTTAGTATTTTGATGTTAAAATTGGTGGGTTGTAAATTAGCATTTAAAAATATTAATTATAATTATATTTAATATAAACATATTTAATATCAATACATAAATATCAACACACATAATTCAAATATAAATTAAAAGAGGTTTTGAAGATGAAGATACCTTTTTCACCACCGGATATTGGGGAGCTTGAAATTGAAAAAGTAACCGAAGTACTTAAATCAGGCTGGATAACAACAGGTCCGGTAGTAAAGGAATTTGAAGATAAAATATCTAAATATATTGGGACGGGTAAGGCAGTAGCACTTTTTTCCGCAACAGCTTCACTAGAGGGAGCACTCAGGGTTCTCGGTATAGGTGAGGGAGATGAGGTAATAGTTCCAGCTTATACATATACTGCTACCGCAAGTCCAGTAGTCCATGTTGGAGCAAAACTTAGAATCTGTGATGTGGCAGAAGATAGCTTCGAGATGGATTTGAGCCAGCTAGGCACAATGATTAATGAAAGAACCAAGGCGATCATTGCCGTCGATCTTGGAGGTATTATCGCTGATTATGACAGCTTATATGAGATCGCAATAAAGAATAGGGATTCTTTCACCCCGTCAGACAACCCTATCCAAAGAGCTTTAGGCAGAATAGCTATAATAGCTGATTCGGCACATTCATTCGGAGCATCTTTTGACAATAAAAAGGCAGGGAATATTGCAGATTTTTCATCATTTTCTTTTCATGCGGTAAAAAATCTGACAACTGCAGAGGGAGGAGCTTTGACATGGAGGAGTATTGATGGAATAGATGATGAAGATATTTATAGAGAACTTCAATTGTATTCCCTACATGGTCAGTCAAAGGATGCCCTTGCAAAGAACAAGGCTGGTGCTTGGGAATATGACATATTATATCCCGCATATAAGTGCAATATGACCAATATTCAGGCGGCAATAGGTCTTGCACAGCTTGAAAGATACGAGGGAATGCTTCAAAGAAGAAAAGAGCTTAACGAGCGTTATGATGAGGAATTTTCAAAACATGGGTTAAAATTAATGAGGCACTACGAAGAACCTATGAAGTCCACAGGACATCTATACCTAGTTAGAATACCAAAAGCAAGCGAGGAAGATAGAAATCAGATAATAATCGATATGGCAGAAAGAGGCATTGCTTGCAATGTTCACTATAAACCGCTACCAATGATGAGTGCATATAAGAATATGGGATTTGATATTAAAGATTATCCAAATTCATATAATCAATATAAAAATTTAATTTCGATACCAATCTTTTCAAAGATGACAGATGAGGAAAATAGATATGTTATAGACACATTCATTTCCTGTCTTAAAAATAGGAGCTTAATCTCTTGATTATTAAGAATTGGGAAAAACTTCCAGAAAGTCTAAGAAAAGACGAAGTTCACATATATTATGAGAGGCTTAGGAAAAGGACATTATCCCTAATACTAAAGAGGATTTTTGATATTATGATGTCACTTCTTCTGATACTTATTCTCTCACCCTTCCTGATAATTATATCCATAATAATCAAGAAAGAAGATGGTGGAAGCGTATTTTATAGACAGGTCAGAATAACGCAATATGGCAAGGAATTTAAGATTTTTAAATTTCGTACAATGGTAGAGGGGGCTGACAAGATAGGCTCACTTGTAACGAGAAATGAAGACAGTAGGATAACAAGGGTAGGAAAAACTCTGAGGAAATATCGCCTTGATGAATTACCACAGCTTTTCAACATTTTGATAGGAGAGATGACCTTTGTCGGAACAAGACCTGAGGTGCCTAAATATGTTGAAAAATATACAGATGAGATGATGGCAACCTTGCTACTTCCAGCTGGCGTAACATCAGAAGCGAGCATTATGTTTAAAGATGAGGATAAATTCATATCAAAGGAAAATGATGCAGACAAAGTCTATGTTGAAGAGATTTTGCCGAAGAAGATGGAATATAACCTTAACCAGCTAAAGAATTTTTCAATTGCCTATGAAATCCTTCTTCTATTAAAGACAGTAAGAGCGGTTAGCAGGTAGAAAGGCAGGGAAAAAATGAATATCCTTTATATAAATCATTATGCCGGTTCGCCAAAGATGGGAATGGAATTCAGGCCTTATTATTTAGCAAAAGAGTGGATAAATAAGGGTCACGATGTGACTATAATTGCAGGTTCATATTCACATCTTAGAAAAGAAAATCCAATAGTAGATAAAGATTTTACAGAAGAAATTATAGATGGTATAAGATATGTGTGGATAAAGACAAGGTCATATTCGTCTAATGGCTCAGCAAGGGCAATGAGCATGGTGGATTTTTGTAAGAAAATATATAAAAATGCAAAGAATATTTCGAGAAAATATAAGCCGAGCGTTGTAATTTCGTCGTCAACATATACATTTGACACCTATCCGTCGCAGAGGATAGCTAAGATTTCAAAATGCAAATATATTCACGAAGCACATGACCTATGGCCGCTCACACTTGTTGAAGTTGGAGGAATGAGCAAATTTCATCCATTTGTAATTGCGATGGGAAAGGCTGAAAAATCTGCATATAAAAATTCAGATGCAGTGATTTCTCTATTCCCTAAGGCATATGAACATATGCTTAAGCATGGATTGCAAAACATGGATAAATATAGCTGCATTCCAAATGGAATTTCCTTAAGCGAATGGACCGAGGCAGAGAATATTGATGAAGAATATAAGAATTTAGATGAAGAGCATAGGAATTTACTGAAAAGACTCAAAAGAGATGGAAAATTCATCGTCTGTTATCTTGGAGGTCATGCAATTTCAAACGCTCTCATATATTTGATTAAAGCTGCAAAGATTTCAAGACATAATGAAGATATTAGCTATGTTCTTGTTGGTGATGGGATGGAAAAGGATAGGCTTAGACAAATCGCAAAAGCAGAAGGGCTTGGTAATATATTCTTTCTTCCGCCAATACAGAAGACTAAGGTCCCTGCACTTTTAAGCATGGCAGATGCCTTATATGTAGGAGCAGAAAAATCAAGCCTTTATAGGTTCGGCGTATCAATGAACAAGGTGTATGATTACATGATGTCAGCGAAGCCTATCATTTACGCTGTTTTGGCTGCAAATAATGATATAGAGGAAGCAAAGTGCGGAATTGTGATTGAGCCAGAAAATCCCGATGAGATCTTCAATGCCATATTGGAATTAAAGGCTTTGAGTAAAAAAGAAAGAAATGAGATGGGAGAGAGGGGAAAAGAATACGTCCTTTCTCACTATGATTATAGGATATTAGCAGAGAAATTTTTGCTTGTAATGGAGCAATAAAATAAAAAATATAGGGATAATATAATTATTTTATTTAGAAATAAGTGAGAGGTGAAAATGGAATTTAACAATATTTATTCAAGACTTGTTAAAGGCAGTGAAAAACTTGCTCTAGTTGGGCTTGGTTATGTAGGAATGCCAATTGCCGTTGAGTTTGCAAAACACATAAGTGTAATAGGTTTTGACATCAATGAAAAAAGAATTGAAGAATATAAGTCGGGCATTGATTCAACAAATGAAGTTGGAGAAGCTATAAAGGATACGAATGTAGATTTTACCTCAGATGCAAAAAGACTTTCTGAAGCTAAATTTATAATTGTTGCTGTTCCTACACCAGTCAAGGAGGACAATAGCCCTGATCTAAGGCCGGTAAAAGGGGCGTCAAAGACAATTGGACAGAATTTGACAAAGGGTTCAATCGTAGTATTTGAGTCAACTGTATATCCCGGAGTTACAGAGGATATATGCGTTCCTATAATAGAGGAAGAGTCCGGTCTAAAATGCGGAACGGATTGGAAGATAGGATATTCTCCTGAGAGAATAAACCCAGGAGATAGAGTTCATACTCTCACCAACATCAAAAAGGTTGTATCAGGAATGGACGAAGAGTCCGCTAGAGAAATCAAAAAAGTGTATGACATAGTAATAAAGGCTGGAACATTCCCAGTATCAACTCTTAGGACGGCTGAAGCTGTAAAGGTTGTTGAGAATAGTCAAAGGGACATTAATATAGCATTTATGAACGAGGTAGCTATGATATGTGACAGAATGGGCATTGACACAAATGAGGTACTAGCAGGAATGAATACCAAGTGGAATGCTCTTGGCTTTAAGCCGGGACTTGTAGGTGGTCACTGCATAGGTGTTGACCCATATTACCTGACAAATGCAGCGGAAAAGCTAGGTTACCACAGTCAAATTATTCTCAATGGAAGAAAGGTTAACGACAGTATGGGAGCCTATGTTGCTGACGCTGCTATCAAGCAGATGATTGAGGCGGGCATGGCTCCGAAGAAGGCGACAGTCGTTCTTCTTGGAATCACATTTAAGGAGAATTGCCCTGACACGAGAAATAGCAAGGTCGTAGATATTATAAATCGCCTTAAGGAATTTGAAATAGAACCGATTGTAAGCGATGACTGGGCTGATAGAGAGATTGCGAAGAAGGAGTATGGAGTAAGCCTTGTAGATTACGATAGCTTACCAAAGGCGGACTGCGTTATAGTTGCAGTAGGTCATAACGAATATAGATCATTACCGATGATGAAGATAAAAGAATTGTTCAAAGATGAACTGGATGACTCAGAAAAAGTTCTAATAGATGTAAAGAGCCTTTATAGAATTGATGAGCTTAAAGCATCAGGAATGAAATTTTGGAGATTATAAGAGGAGTATAGATGTATTTAAGTGAGGAGCTAAAAAAGATAAGTATCGAATGCAAATGCTTTAACGAAAAGAGCTTCAGCTCTCTTGGGCTTGCAGGATATAATGATGGCAAAGATGTTTGCACCTTTCTTGCAGCAAGCAAGTATGCCGATGGAATAAATGAAGGCATTTCGATGATAATCACATCAAAAAGTGTTTATGATGAACTCATAGACCAGAAAAAGATTGATGATAAATATGGAATTTGTATAGTTGAAAATCCTAGAATCACATATTTTAAACTTCATAACGCACTATGCAAAAATGTTGAATACAAAAGAAAAGAGCATCCAAGCATAATAAGCGATTCTGCAAAGATAAGTAAGCTAGCTTATATTTCGGATAAAAATGTAAAGATTGGAAACAATGTTGTAATTGAGGAATTTGTTTCAATTAAAGAAAACACGATAATTGGAGACAATAGCGTTATCAGAGCAGGAAGCATTATAGGTGGGACAGGATTTGAAATAAAAAATAGCGACGGCGGTCTTTGGACGGTCACTCACATCGGTGGAGTAATAATTGGAAATAATGTTGAAATCCAGCAATCCACCACCATAGATAAGGCAATTTATCCTTGGGACAATACTATCTTATCAGATGGGGTAAGAATAAATAGTCAGGTTCAAATAGCACACGGCGTTAAAATCGATATAGACACTGAAGTTGTATCAAATGCAGGAATACAGGGCAGAGTTAAAATTGGAAAAGGCGTCTGGATTGGTCCAAACACTGCAATAAGAAATGGGATAAAGATAGGTGACAATGCAAGAGTTAATATCGGAGCAGTTGTAACCCTTGATGTACCTGATGGTGCAAGCGTTAGCGGTAATTTTGCAAGAGAACACTCAAAGATGATTCAAGAGATGAAAAGATATAAGGATAGCTAAAGCAAACTATACATTATTGTGTATATAATTTTTTAAGAAGGGATTAAAAATGACTCCGAGCAGTGAAGATTTTTACTCATTGGAATTAAAAAAAGTACAAGACACAGAGCTTGATATATTATTAAAATTTGACAAGATTTGTAGAGAAAATAATTTGACCTATTGTCTTGATGGTGGAACTGCTCTTGGAGCAGTCAGACATAAAGGATTTATACCTTGGGATGATGATATTGATGTTAATATGCCACGAAATGATTATGATACCTTTATGGAGATTGGACAAGAACAATTAGGAGATGAATTTTTTTTACAAAATAGAAATACAGACCCTAGCTCACCTTTTTCATTTGCAAAAATTAGGAAAAATAATACAACTTTTCTTGAATGGAATAAAAGAAATATAAAAATGCATCATGGAATTTTCATTGATATTTTTCCATTGGATGTTTTACCAAGGGATTTGGACTATAGGGAAAAATATATAGAAAAGTGCTATAGGCTAAATAATAAACTAGTTAAAAGAATGATTCCTGATAGGGTATCTCTTCCGGAAAAAAGCATTAAATGGATTGCTGGTGCAATATCGAGAAGGGTGCAGCACTATTTACTATGTTTAATCTCGGCAAAATCTATTGACAGGGAAATTAATGAGGAATTTTCAAAATATAATTCTAGAGGGTTTGATGGCAATGATTGCATTTCTCATTCATATGCAACAAAGACAGTTTTACCATCAGAAATTATGTTCCCGCCTAAGGAAATTGATTTTGAAGGACATAAATTCTATGCTCCAGCTGACTGTGATGCGTATCTGAAAATTTTATATGGTAACTATATGCAACTTCCAAAAGAAGAAGATAGAATTGGTCACAGACCACAGGTTATTTCTTTTGATAAGGAAATTTTTAGAAGGTAAATGATATGAATTTAATTAGAGGAAAAACTAGATGTTATTAGTCGTATTATGGTTACTAAATCTATATGTGCTTTTTTATGAGTGGAGAAAAAAATCACTTGGCACGGTTCTTTGGGCTATGCTTTTTGTGGTATTTACATTACCTCACAGTGTTCATCTATATATTGGAGATTACAACAAAAATGTACTAGACACAGCTACGGTATATGCAATTATATTCATTTTCTTATATTCTATAGTCAGATTTATCTATTTTTATTATGCTGAGTCCCCTGTAATTGAATTTAATTTCAGAGATTGTTACGAGACACCAGAAAAGCTTTTCAACATGGTATTCGCAGTTTATTTAGTTTGCTTTTTATTTACTGCAATTACATTTTATGGAAAAGGTTTTACATTGCTAGGATCCTCATGGTCTGACACCTTGTATATGAAACAGACAATGCTTGAAGTAATTACAGGTCAAATAGTAGTTGCGTTTTCTGGGCTTGGATTTGTGTGTCTATCTAAAAACAAAAAACTGCATTTTGTAATTTGCCTTGGGATATATATATTCTGTTTGCTGTGGTCAAAATCCAGATATAATTTGCTTGGATTTATTACACCATTCATTATATTTTTTATTTTCAATAAAGATAAAAGAAAGGTTGTTTTAGGAATTACAAGTGGAGTGTTTTTAGTTCTTTTAGTCTTTGTTTTTCAGCAAATTCGCTGGCTTCAAGATGTTACACTTGTATCATCTGTTGGAGCAGGAGAAATATTAAGACGCTCTTTTGAATATATGAAAGAAGGCGGAGGAGAATTTGGGCTATTAAAAGCTTTTTATTATTTTATAGAAAAGAATAATAATTTTGTGAATTTCGGAGAGGGACTGGGATATATAAGATTATTGCTTTTACTAATACCAAGTGCTATATTGAAATCCAAACCTAGAGATTTTGCAATAGACATGTATAAAGAATGGACACATGTTGATAATCCTAGAGGCACTATGCATCCGACACTTTATGGTGATACATTTGCAAACTTTGGTTTTGCTGGATGCTTTATGGGCTTGCTTTACGGATTATTTATAATCTTTATAGACGAAAATATAAAAAGAACTCAAGATCCTATGATTAGAGTTATGAAAATAAGTATGGGATGCACAATGTTTGTTCTTCTTGGACGAGGAGCAATGTATAATGCAATTTTTAATTTTATTATAGGCTGGTTTGTTTTAGAAGCGACTTATTGGCTTTTCTGCTCTAGGAGGAATTCATTATTATGAAATTATTATTTATCAGTACTGCAGATAAAAATTACGATGGAAGAACTAGAGTATTGATTGACCTAGTTAAAACTTTTGCTGATGTAATAGAAATAACGGCAGCAAAGGATGAAGAATACTATTCCAGTAATGAGTATCATCTGCGATTAAATAATTCAATGGATTATTATAAATTTTTGAAAAAAAGCATTAAAATTGCTAAAAAACACAAAGACATAGATTGCTTATTTATTGATAATAGAAAAGCTACAATTGCAGGCTTAAAATTAAAAAATATAATTAATCCAAAGATTACAATTTATGATGCTAGAGAATTGTATTTACGCGAGGAAATGAATACTATTTATAGCAAAATTGGATGTATATTTGAAGAAAAGATGATAAATAAATCAAATATGGTCATTTGTGCAAATGAAGAGCGACGAAAAATTATGGAAAGCAGATATGTCAACACTGATTTTCTTGTCTTTGAAAATTTTCGCAAATTAGAATATTCACAAAATATTGATAAAAAAAACATTGAAAAGAAGTTCACAAAATATTTTAATAATACAGGATTTCGTATTGTTTCAACAGGGGGTTGTGATCTTGACAGAGGAACAGATAGACTTGTATCTGCTTGTGCAAAACTAAGTTACAAATATAGTCTTTTCCTTGTTGGAACTAAAGAAGGTTCAGATAAACTGATTATAGAAAATTTAAAGGAGCAATATAATATAAAAAGTATATATTTTATACCTAAGCTTAGCCAAAATGAACTGAAATATTTTCTTTCTAAATGTGATGTTGGAATTGCTATTTATCATAAAAAAAATGCTAACAATCTTTATTGTGCATCTGGAAAGGTCTATGAGTACATATATGAAGGACTTCCGGTTGCAGTTTCAGACAATCCGCCACTTATTAATTTAGTTAACGATTACAAGGTGGGAATATGTAGCTCAGATATACATAAAGCATTGGAAGAAGTATATGTTCGTCATAAGGAACTAAAAAACAATGTGAATACATTTATAGATAAAAACATTGTTGAAAATAAACAAAAGGAATTTTCAATAAAATTAAAAAAATATTGCATGGAGGTAAATTTTGAAAAATAATTTTGAATATAAGATGTTGATTACACTAAAAAAATATTTTCTAATAATTCTTATCATTTCTATTTTAGCAGGTGCTTTTGCTCTGGTATACAATAAAAAAACTGTAATAAAAGAATATTCAGCAAAGGCTACAATTTTGATTAATAACATTGATGGTTATGGGGAAAATAGCACATTGAAAGATATTCAAAAAAATCAAAAGCTTGTTGGAATTTATAGTAAATTGTCAACATCAAACATTGTGCTTACAGAAGTAATTAAAGAATTAGATACAAAGAATCTAAATGTAGATAATTTAAAAGAGATGATAATCGCAACACCTGATGAAGCATCCAGCACCTTTGATATAGAAGTTAAAAATCCGAACAAAGATTTTGCATTTAAAATTGCAAATGCTGAAATAAAGAGTTTATCAAAGATTTCAAAAGAAATTATTGGAGAACAGAAGTTAGAGATTATTAGTGAGCCTCAAAAGCCTAATAAACCTGAAGTAAACAGAGTTAACAACAAGATGTATGCAATTATTGGATTTATAGCAGGATTTCTTGTTTCATGGTTTTTACTATATTTGAAAGACAGTTTAAATTTTCGTAGTGAGTAAATTTTTAAGAATTGATTACAGAAATAATAGAAAAAATAAAAAAATTATATAGGAAAGGGCTTTTCGATATAATCGGCTCTGGATTGCTAAATAAGACATTTTTCTTCGTAGGCAATATCTTTGCAGTAAGATTTTTATCAAAATCCGAATATGGTGCATTTGGATATGCAGATAGTATAATGGCATTCATAATCACCTTAAATGGCCTAGGAATTACCAATGGTGTGCTTCAGTTTTGCTGTGAAAGTGATGATGAAACTCACAAAAGGAAATATGAGAAATATGGATTATTCTGGGGTTTGATAATAAGCCTTGCATTTTCTACATTTTGCATACTTTATTCGTTATTTGGGTATTTTTCTATAAATGCATCAAGAACTGTGTTCTTAGTTTATTCTTTATACCCAACCACATACTATCTTTTTACATATTATTGTGTAATATTAAGGTGTTATGACAAAAATAAACAATATGCAAAGATTAGAAATATTAATGCCTTCATCTATGCCACTTGTGAAATAGTAGGAACATATTTTATAAATGAGATAGCAATAGTAATTGCACTATATATGGCTACAATAATCTCTTCTTATTTGGGATATAAATATATTGAATCATGTCATAAAGGCTATGAAAATGAAAATAAAATTGAATTTGACAACTTATCTTTAAAACTTGAAAATTCTGAAAAAAAAGAGTTTTTAAAATATTCAATTTTCACATCTTTTAATCAAGTTGTCACCAATTTGGTCGGATTTGCGGATGTTCTTTTGATAGGAACAATAATTTCTAATCCTAAAGATGTGGCAGTTTATAAAGTCGCAACAGTAATTCCGCTAGCATTGATGTTTATCCCTGATTCTATTCTGATGTTTTTTTATCCTTATTTCGCAAAATATAAAGATGATAAAAAATGGATTATGGAGAGCACAAAGAAGCTTTTGATATATTCATCAATGCTCAATGTAATTATTGTATTATTTCTTATAATTATTGCCCCATATCTGATAACTATATTATGGGGGAAAAAATATATTACTTCGGTATTCCCACTTAGAATCTTAGCCATAAATTACTTTATATCAGCTACTTTTAGATACAATATAATATATATTATGAATGCATTAAGAAAAGTAAAAATAGTGTTAATTGTAAATATCATTTCCGGAGCTCTTGATATATTGCTAAATTATATACTGATTAGTAAATATGGATCTTTTGGTGCAGCATTTGCTACACTTTTCACAATGGCATTTACTACGATAATTTTGGTTCCGGTATTTATTAAGACTATAAAAAAAGAATAGATATACATGATTATGCATTTTAGGAGGACTTAAATTGAAACAGATAAAGGTTATGTCAGTATTTGGCACTAGACCAGAAGCTATAAAAATGGCTCCTTTAGTAAAAGAATTGGAATCAAGAAAGCAAATTAAATCTATTGTATGTGTCACTGCACAACATAGAGAAATGCTTGATCAGGTATTAAATATATTTAAAATAAATCCTGACTATGATTTCAATATAATGAAAAGTGGGCAATCATTGACTGATATTACGAAATGCGTAATGTCAGAAATGACTAAAATATTAAAAATTGAAAAACCAGATATTGTTCTTGTGCATGGAGATACGACGACAACATTTGCAGCAGGACTTGCGGCTTTTTACGAGAAAATTGACATTGGTCATGTTGAAGCCGGACTAAGGACTAGAAACAAGTATTCACCATTCCCAGAGGAAATGAATAGACAAATGGTTGATTGTATGACCGATATGTATTTTGCACCTACAATTAAAAGCAAACAGAATTTAATTGATGAGAGTATAGATAATTCTAAGATTTTTGTAACAGGTAATACTGTTATTGATGCAATGAAGACAACGATTAATAGCAATTATAATCATGAAAATCTAGAATGGGCAAAAGATAGTAGGCTTATACTTTTGACAGCACACAGAAGAGAAAACATTGGCAAACCGATGGTAAATATATTTGAAGCGGTGAATAAAATCACAGAAGAATTTTCGAATGTAAAATTCATATTTCCAGTTCACCTAAATCCTGAGGTCAGGAGAATTGCCAAGCAAATATTTAATAATAATGATAATGTAAAAATGATTGAGCCATTAGATGTTTTTGATTTTCATAATTTTCAAAAAGCATCATATTTAATCATGACAGATAGTGGAGGTATTCAAGAAGAGGCACCTTCTTTAGGGAAGCCGGTTCTTGTTTTGAGAGATACGACAGAAAGGCCAGAAGGTGTAGAAGCGGGGACACTTAAGCTTGTAGGTACAAATAAAAACGAAATATATAGAGCTGTAAAACAGCTTTTAAATGATAAAGAAGAATATATTAAAATGTCTAAAGCTATTAATCCATATGGTGATGGCTTTGCAAGCAAGAAGATTGTAGATGAGATAGAAAAAAAATACAAGAATAAATGAAATTGACTATTTGATGTCATTTTTAGGAGGAAATTTATGCAATTTAGAGATTTAAAAAAGCAGTATGAAGTATTAAAAGATGAGATGGATAAGGCAGTTCTCGATGTGGCAGGTTCAGGTAAGTATATTAATGGTCCTTGGATAAAAGAACTTGAAACTGAGCTTGCAGAATATGTGGGAGTTAAACATTGTATAAGCTGTGCCAATGGAACTGATGCACTATATATTGCAATGATGGCTTGGGATATTAAAGAGGGCGATGCTGTATTTGTTCCAGATTTCACATTCTTTTCATCTGGAGAAGTCGTATCTCATGCCGGTGGAACACCGATATTTGTAGATGTTGATAGAAAAACTTATAATATCGACCCTAGTTCATTAGTAGATGCAATTGAAAAGGTTATTTCAGATGGTAAATTAGAGCCTAAGGTCATCGTTTCCGTGGATCTATTTGGACTTCCTGCAAATTATGATGAGCTTCAAAAGATTGCAGACAAATATGGATTGAAAATTCTTGAAGATGGAGCTCAAGGGTTCGGAGGAGAGATCAATGGCAGGAAGGCGTGCAGTTTTGGAGATATTGGTACGACCTCATTCTTCCCTGCAAAACCGCTTGGCTGTTATGGTGATGGCGGTGCTATATTTACAGATGATGATGAGCTTGCGATTAAGATGCAGTCAATCAAGGTTCATGGAAAAGGTAAGATGAAATATGACAATGTGAGGATAGGTCTAAATTCAAGGCTAGACTCCATTCAAGCTGCTATTCTTCAAGTTAAATTTAAAGCTTTCAAAGAATATGAGGTAGCTGATGTTAACAAGGCTGCAAAAAAATATGACGAGTTAATTAAGGAAAAACTTGGAGATAAGATAATCATTCCATTTATTCCAAACGGTTATTTATCTTCGTGGGCACAGTACACCATTCAGCTGAAAGATAAGGAAACGAGAGATTCGCTTCAGGCTGCACTTAAAGAGGAAGGCATTCCGTCAATGGTATACTACCCTAAGCCTATGCATAATCAGGAAGCATTTGAGATAAAAGGAGAATATGAATTTAATACAGAGTCTACAGACGCTCTATGCGACACAGTTCTCTCGCTTCCAATACATCCATATATTACAGAAGACGATATTAATAGAGTAGTATCAGCTATTGAAAAGGATTTGAAGTAATTGGAGGAAGAAAAATTGAAATATGCACTCATCGGCTGCGGAATGATCTCACCAAACCATATTAAGGCGGCACTTGCCAGCGACCTTGAAATTGTGGCATTGTGTGATTTGATAGAAGAAAATAGACAAAAGGCATTGGAATTAATTCCTGAATATAAAAGGAGTGGAATAAAATTATATTCTGATCACCATAAGATGCTTGAGAAAGAAAAGCCTGATGTCGTAGCAATTGCACTTGGTAGCGGACTTAAGAGAAAACTCTCGGTTGACTGCATGAAGGCAGGGTCTAATGTAATAGTTGAAAAACCTATAGCACTTTCACTTGAAGACGCAGATGTTATGATTAATACTGCAAAGGAGTGCGGAGTTAAGCTTATAGTAAATCATCAGCTTAGATTTGGAAATACTGTAAGGGCGTTAAAAAAAGAGGCTCTTGAAGGGGAGTTCGGCAGGATTCTTCATGGAACTGTTCAGGTCAGAAGGAATAGGAATAAGGCTTATTTTGATGCCGGCAAGTGGAGAGGAACATGGGCACAGGATGGCGGTACTTTGATGAACCAGTGCATACATTATACCGATCTACTTCAGTGGGTTATGGGAAGCGAAGTTTCAGAAGTTTTTTCATATACGGATAGGATGACCCATCCATATATTGAAGCAGAAGACCTTGGACTTGCCATTTTAAAATTTAAGAATGGAGCATATGCTTCTATTGAGGGGACCGTAAATGTATTTCCTAAGAATCTTTCGGATTCGATGGCAATTTTTGGAGAAAAAGGTACTGTTTCTCTAGAAGGTAAGACGCTTGACGATGTAAAAGCTTGGAATTTCGAATCAGGACCTAAGAGCAGAGATGAGGCTATTGAGGAATATAATATCAAAGATATGGGAAGTGGGCATATACCTCTATATAGATATGCAGTTGATGTAATAAATGGAAATGATGATAAAATATGTACGGCAAGCGACGCAAGGAAGGCATTAGAGCTCATACTTGCTATTTATAAATCTGCAGCGGAGCATAGAGTAATAGAATTGCCACTTAATAATTGCAAAACGACAGATTTCATCGGCAGATTTGACTGAATATAAATATATCCTATCACCATATTAAGGTTCATAAAGCTGATTTAAATGCAAAAGCTTTATGAATTTTGTGCTTATTGGATAACTCTTTACAATCATAATCTTAGAGGAGAATATATGCCAAGTAGAGTTTTAAAAAAATTTATAGAAAATGCTAAATCATTTCCGGATAGAATATCTTATACCACGGAGATAAAAACAGATAATGGATATGAAAGTTTGGAGCTTACATATGGAGATCTGGATATTTATTCTGCTAGAATCTCTGGTTATCTAAGAAATAATTTAAATTCAAAAAAACCTGTAATTGTAATCGGACATAAACATCCTTATCTAATCACTTCATTTGTTGCTTGCTCAAGGAGTGGAAGGGCGTATGTTCCTGTAGATAGTGGATTTCCAACTGCGAGAATTAAGGACATTATTGAAGCAGTTGAGCCGGAGCTAATAATTATCACAGACAATTCAATATGTAAAGATAGTTTGCTTCTAAAAAATTCTGCTATTCAAAGCATTGACATTGCTGATATAGAAAAGATTATAAGCAAAGAAGGCTTTAAAGATGATGAATCAACATGGGTTAATGGGGAAGATGATTATTATATAATTTTCACCTCCGGAAGCACGGGAAGACCTAAGGGTGTAAGGCTCACATCAAATTGCCTTGATAATTTTATAGACTGGGCTGTAACGCTCAGAAAAGATGGCAGACTTGATGACGAAAAGCATAGAATATATATCAATCAAGCTCCATACTCTTTTGACCTATCGGTATTTGATTTATATACATCACTTTTTACAGGGGGAACTATTGGAGCAATTACAAAGGATATGCAATCTGATAGTGAAGAATTGTATGGATTTCTAAAAAGAATGAATCCAAATATATGGATTTCCACACCGTCATTTTCAGAAATTGCACTCATGGCTGATATATTCAATCAAGAATTGATGCCAAATATCGAAGAGTTTATTTTTTGCGGAGAAACTTTGACAAATAAGACCGCAGGTAAACTTATAAATAGATTCCCAAAGGCAATAGTTGTAAATACATTTGGACCAACTGAATCTACGGTTGCAGTTACTGGAATTATAATTGATGAAGATATTATAGAGAAATACAATCCTCTGCCTATAGGTACGCCTAAGCAAGGGACATACATATATATAATGGATGAAGATAGAAATATCTTAAATGATGGAGAAAAAGGCGAGATTGTTATAGTGGGAGATACCGTAAGCTCGGGCTACTGGAATAATGAAGAAAAGACGAGAGAAGCTTTTGATTCAACGACAGTAGATGGAATTAAATATAGGCTCTATCATACTAGAGATAAGGGCTATTATAAAGATGGACTTTTATTTTACTGTGGCAGGCTAGACCTACAGATAAAGCTTCATGGGTACCGTATAGAAATAGAAGATATTGAGAGCAATTTGCTTAATGTTTCAGATATTGAAAAAGCGGTCGTGATGCCAGAATACATTGATGGAGAGGTTAATTCTCTAACTGCCTATATTGTTCCTAAAAATGAAGTTATAAGCACTCTCAAGGAGAGAAGAAGGATAAGAGAGGAGCTAAAAAAATATATTCCAGAATATATGATTCCAAGGAAGTTCGTATTTAGAGAATCGCTTCCTGTAACAGCAAATGGCAAAGTTGATCGAAAAAAATTGGAGGCAGAGCTCTAAATGATTCAAATAGAACAATATAATAGTTTGTTTAACATATATATATACATATTGCTCGTTATTCCGGTGGTTATAATATCGCTTCTCGGGAAAAAATCAAAGATACTTAATTTAGCAATAAGCGTCGTTATGCTTAGCTTGCTATTTAGCGTGAAATCAATTCAGATGAAAGAGCTATGCCTTTTTTTGATAATCGAATTTGCGTTAATATATCTATATTTTATAATCCGAAAAAAGACATATAGCAAATGGATTTACTATCTAATTTTGCTACTTTCGATACTCCCGCTAGCCATTGTTAAATTCTCAGCTCATGGCAAATTTGCTGATGTCATAGGGTTTGTGGGAATTTCATATATAAGTTTTAAAATATGGGAGCTTATAATACAAATTTACGATGGCAGAATTGAGAGATTGAAATTCTTAGATACTCTTGGTTTTCTCATATTTGCACCACCATTTAGTTCGGGTCCAATAATGAGATATGATTTATTTATAGAAGAATCAAGCAAGAGCATTGAGAGAAAAGAATATTTTTATGATTATCTAGTGCCAGGTATTAAGAAAATTATACTCGGAGCTTTTTATAAATTTTCCATAGCATTTATAATCAATGAATATATTCTGTCAAGATATACGGACTTAAGTGCTAAAGGAGCAATAGCATATCTTTACGCATATACGCTTTATCTTTTCTTTGACTTCGCAGGATACTCACTTATGGCAGTTGGAACATCTTACCTTATGGGCATAAAGATGATTGACAATTTTAACAAGCCTTTTCTTGCGAGAAATATCAAGGAGTTTTGGGAGCGTTGGCATATATCCCTATCGACATGGTTTAACGATTTTCTATTCAGCCGTTATGTGCTTAGAAATATGAGAAATGGAAGATTTAAAGATACGAAGAAGGCTGCTAGGTGGGGATATGTAGTAACTATGATGACAATGGGAATCTGGCACGGGCTCTATTTGCACTATATCCTATATGGCTTATACCATGGAGTATGGCTTGTTTTAACAGATAAGTGGCTTAAGACAAAGACATTTCGCAAGGTAAAAAAGATGAAATATTATAATTTGATAAGCAGATTATTAACCTTTCATATAGTTGCCTTTGGAATGTTAATATTCTCAGGTTTCCTTATTTCAATTTAAGAAAATATATAAGTAAAGATATAAGAAGACATAAAAGATAATTTATGTGATAATCGACATAGACTGAGTTATATATTAAAATAAAAAATAAAAAATTAGATGTCAGAAACCAGATAATAATATAATTATAGATATATAAGCGGATGATAGAAATGAATTATACATAAAATAGGAGGTAAGATGATGGGAGATAATGAAAAATTAGCTAGGGAGATACTTGAAAAAGTTTGTGAAACTGATGAAATATTTGAAGATTATGACATGGATCTTGTTGACGAGGGATTTATAGATTCCTTTGCTCTACTTAGCGTAATTCTTGAGATTGAAGAAAGAACAGGCAAAAAATTGCAACCGACTGATATAAAGAAGGAAGATATATCATCAATAAATAGCTTAATTGAATTTCTAGGAAATATTAAATGAGAAAATTTTTTAAATTAGCAATTTCAATAATTGGCATCATTACAATAGTTTGCATATTTTACATAGGATATTCCAATTACCTAGATAATAAGATAGAAGAATTATATAAAGAAAAAGAAGATATTTTATCCACATATAATACTCCATTGAAAAATAAGGGGACTGCTTGGATTGATAAGTCGATGATGGGTGATAATCTTGGAGTTTTCGGCTCATCTGAGTTTAGCTCAATCGTAAGGCAAAATATAAAAAACAATTTTCCTAATGATAAATACAGAGGAAACATATCATGTATGGGAGATGCCCATGTGCAGAATATGCTCCATTCGATTAATCTGGGAGCTAATTATAAGTCTTTTAAAGGCAAGAACCTAGTTGTTATCGAATCAATGCAGTGGTTTTATGATAAGGACAAGAAAGTTGATGCCTTTATGGCAAATTTCTCTGATTTACATTTCTATGAATTTATGCAAAACGATTTAATTTCAGAAAAGAATAAAAATTATCTTTGCAAGAGATTTTTGGAACTAGAGAGCCGAAGGATGCTAGAATTAAGGGAGAAGAATAAAGATGCAGGCTATGAATATCCAAGGGTACATATACTTGCGACGCTTTATTCTTCGGATAAAAAGGTAGATAGATTCGCCTATCATCTTATGAGACCTTATTATTTTGCTGAATATAAGATGCTCCTCCTAAGAGACAAGAATATTACATATAAGTATTTTAGAGATTTAAATGATAAGTATGATAAGCCGGAGTTTAAAACGGACTGGGATAAACAATTAGAAGAAGCTACAAAACAGGGAAGGTCTGCTTGCACAAATAACGACTTGCTCGTATATGACGCCTACTATAATAAATATTTAAGAGATGGCTGGGCTTCATTAAAAGATAGCAAAAAAGATATGCCACTTCTTGAATCAAAAGAGTGGAAAGATTATGAATTTTTACTAAGCGTTTGTAAAGATCTTAATTTAAAGCCACTTATAATAAATGTCCCATGCAATCCAAGATATTATGACTATGTAGGGCTAACCTTGGACAAGAGAAAGCCTTATTATGATCGAATATCAGACATTGCTCGTGACAATGGCTTCCCAGTTTATAATGGGCTTATTCCTAAGGAAAATGAGCCTTATCTATTCCAAGATGTAATGCACCTAGGTTGGAGAGGATGGATTTATTTAACTGAAGAACTAACCTCATATTTTGGAAACAATTGATTAATAATTAGCTAATCGGGAGGATGAAAATTTGTTTAATAAATTGGTTTTAATGGTATCTTCAAATGAGAAAGCAAAGGCTTTATTAAAAATTGCTTTTTGGTCTTTTGCTATAATTTCAATAATAGTTACGATTATTCATATGGAAAATGCGGAAATATCATTTATATATAATAATTTTTAATCATAAAAGCCATTATATATAAAGTTATTCTGAAAAAGAAAATATAGTATTGCTTGTTCATAAAAATTATATTATAATTATTCATGAACAAGCGATTTTTTGTTTTTAAAAACAGGAGAATCTTATTATGAAAAATATATCACCTTGTGCATCGGATATATTAAAATATTTATTTAAAAATAAATATAAAAATCAAAGGGAGTTATCGAGAAATATAGGTCATTCTCTAGGACTCGTAAATCGTTCAATTAAGGAATTGAATCAGTTAGGATTGATTGATAATTCGTGTTGTTTAACAGATGACGCATATGAACTCATTAAATCGATTAAACCTCATCGTGCAATAATCTTGGCTGCTGGAGGAGGGACGAGGATGGTTCCAATTAATACTATCTCGCCTAAGGCTCTCATTGAAGTACACAAGGAGACTCTGATAGAGAGAATTATTCGCCAGCTTCACGAGGTAAATATATATGAGATATATGTTGTCATAGGATTTATGAAAGAACAACTTGAATTTTTGATAGATGAATATGGAGTAAAATTAATAGTAAATACTAAGTATTCAGCTACGGAGAATTTGCATTCGCTTTTCCTCGCAAAAGAACATCTTGAAAACGCATATATAGTTCCATGCGACATATGGAGTAGAGAAAATCCATTTAATGAGAATGAATTTTATTCTTGGTATATGGTTAGCGATGAAAAAAGCACTTCAAGTGAAATAAGACTGAATAGAAAGATGGATTTAGTTATCACTAAAGAAAAAAAAGGAAATAAGAAAAAGGGGTTAGCATATCTTGCCAAGGAAGATGGAATAAGATTGAAAGACAGATTAGAAAAAATGGCAGAAGATATGAACCACTATAATTTGTTTTGGGAGGATGCTTTAAAACACGCAAATAATAGCAGATATATTATAAGAGGACGAGAGGTGAGCGATGATTCTGTAACTGGGATAAATACATATGAGGATTTGAGGGAGATAGATTCGGATTCTAAGAATTTAGATGAAAAATCAATAGAAATTATCAAAGATGTATTTGGAGCAAAAGATAAGGACATTAAAAATATTTCAGTACTAAAGAAAGGAATGACAAATAGATCGTTCATATTTTCGTGCATGGGCGAAAAATACATAATGAGAATACCAGGTGAGGGAACGGAGAAACTCATTAATAGAGATAATGAAGCCTCAGTATATGAGGCGATAAGGGATAAGAATCTCTGCGAAAATCCTATATATTTAGAGAAAAATAGCGGTTATAAAATCACAAGATACCTAGAAAGAACTAGAAATTGCAATCCTTTTGATGATCGCGATGTATCTTTATGTATGAAAAAGTTAAAAGAATTTCATAATCAGAAATTAAGGGTTAAACATGAGTTTAATATATATAAGGAGATTGATTTCTATGAATCCTTACTAAGTGGGAAGGGCTCGTCATTTAGAGATTATAAGAAGGCGAAAGAAAAAATATTGAGCCTTAAACCTTTTATAGATTCAATGGTAAATGAAAAATGTCTTACTCACATAGATGCAGTTCCGGATAATTTCTTAATTTATGAAGAAAATGGAGAAAAGAGAGTTCAGTTAATAGACTGGGAATATGCCGGAATGCAGGATCCGCACATAGATATAGCGATGTTTGCTATCTATAGCCTTTATGATAAATCAAGGATTGACTGGTTAATCAATCTTTATTTTGAAAATAATGAAGATATTCTAATAAGAGCAAAAATTTATGCCTATATATCACAGTGTGGATTGCTATGGTCTAACTGGGCGGAGTACAAGAGTAGCCTTGGGGTTGAATTTGGCGAGTATTCACTTAGCCAGTATAGATATGCCAAGGAATATTATAGATATGCTGAAGAAATATTAAGAAGGAAACAAATAATATGAAAAAACAATCAGAAAATATCATAAAGAATCCATGCAATATAAAAGGACAATCAAATAATAGAATAGATTGGGTAATAACAATATTGCCACTTTTTACGATAATAGCATTGAGCATTTTCTTTTTTATGTATCCAAAGAGCTCTAACGAAGCACTTTCCAAGGTTAGATTTTTTTTCGGAGATACATTTGGAACATATTATCTCATTATAGGCTTAGGAATTTTTATACTCTCTATTTTTATTGCCTTTTCAAAATATGGAAAGATTGTGCTTGGAAGTCAGGAAGAAAAACCGAAGTATTCATTTTTTACATGGGGAGCTATGATGTTTACCTGCGGTCTTGCCGCCGATATTTTGTTTTATTCATATTCAGAATGGGTAATTTATTCTTCGGAAGATTATGTCAAAGGGCTCGGAAGTATACAGGACTGGGCTTCCGTTTTCGCATATTTTCACTGGAGTTTTATTCCTTGGGGATTTTACCTTGTTCTAGCAGTATCATTTGGATTTATGCTTCATGTTAGAAAGAGAAAAAGGCAGAAATTCTCGGAAGCTTTAAGGCCTATCCTTGAATCTAGAGTTGATAAATTTGCTGGAAGATTTGTAGATTTACTTGCAGTATTTGCTTTAATAGCCGGCACTGCGACGACATTTAGCGTAGCAACACCACTAATATCAGAGATTATCAATGAGATATTTAAAGTTAATATGAATAGGACGGCGGTCACTATAGTGATTTTAATAATAACCTGCTTTATCTACACATATTCGCTTTTACGAGGATTTAAGGGAATTAGCATACTTGCAAAGGTGTGCATATATCTATTTTTTTCACTGCTTATATATGTGCTCTTATTTGGAGGAGAGTTTACATATATCATCGATACAGGGGTGTCATCTTTTGGGAGGATGGTTCAAAATTTCTTTGGGCTTGCCACAAATACTGACCCGCTTAGAAAGACTTCATTTCCACAGAATTGGACTATTTATTACTGGGCATATTGGATGGTTTGGTGCGTTGCAGCTCCATTTTTCATAGGTCATATTTCTCAAGGGAGAACGATAAGAGAGACCATTATAGGCGGATATGTTTTTGGAGTGGGTTCAACGCTTAGCAGTTTCATAATTTTAGGTAATTATTCTATGGGAAAACAAATAAAGGGAGGATATGATTTCATATCTATTTATCAAAATGGAGGTGACCTATACGAACTTATTATAAAGATAGTAAGAACTTTGCCACTTTCAACCCTTGTATTAATCTTGCTGATTGCTACTATGATTGCCTTCTATGCTACATCATTTGATTCTATTGCACTCATTGCGTCTTGCTACAGTTATCATTATTTGGAAGAAAATGAGAATCCGAATAAAATAATTCAGCTTATTTGGTGCTTGCTTCTGATTATTCTTCCTATTGCACTTCTTTTTTCTGAGAGCTCGATGAGTAATATTCAGTCGGTTAGCATAATTGCGGCATTTCCGCTCGGAGCAGTAATAGTTATGATAGCTATAAGTTTTCTAAAGGATGCAGATAATTTTCTAAAAGAACAAAATAAAAATAATTAAGATTAAGAGGAAAAATTTAATGTATAAAGTTGATAATGCGGTAATATTGGCAGCGGGCTTATCAAGACGATTTGCTCCATTATCCCACGAAAAACCTAAATCTCTTATTGAGGTAAAAGGAGAAATATTAATAGAAAGGCAGATAAGACAGATAAAAGAAGCAGGAATATCTGACATATATATTGTTACAGGATATAAATCAGAGCAGTTAAAATATCTTGAGAAAAAGTTCGGAGTAAAGCTTTTATTAAATAATGAATATTATGTGAGAAATAATCATTCAAGCATCTATGTTGCTAGGGAACATATTAAGAATACTTATATATGTTCAGCAGACAATTATTTTTCCATAAATCCATTTGAAAAAGAGGTGAATGATTCATACTATGCTACACTTTATAGCGATGACTATACAAAGGAATGGTGTGTAAGCTTAGATGAAAATGGTTATATAAATGAAGTAAATATTGGTGGCTCAAAGTCTTGGTATATGATAGGTCACACATTTTGGTCAGAAAATTTTAGCAGGGAATTTACAAAAATTCTTGAAGAGGTATATGAAAATCCTGAGACAAAGGACTTGCTTTGGGAAGATATTTACAGGGCAAATTTAAATAGATTGATGATGGGTATAAGAAAATATGATGATGGGGATATTTATGAATTTGATTCGCTCGATGAATTAAGAAAATTTGACCATACATATATTGATGAAACGAGATCTCAAATAATTCATGAAATATCTGAAAGACTATCCATCAAAGAGGGCAATATGATTGATTTTATGGAAGTAAAGGAAAAAACGATAGATGAGCCTGCTCGATTTAAGTTCAGAATTAAAAATGACAAGACAAGAACTTGGTATTACTATGAATACGCGGATAAAAATCTTATCAAAGAAAAAACAACAATAATTTAAAAGATATGTTATGATCACAAAAAATGAGTTAGGATAATGCATGTATCCAATTAATTAAAAGCTTAAAATAGATTGTGCAACCTAATAATTAATAAAATTGACAATCATTTTCAAATCTGTTACAATTTGACAATCATTTTCAAATTGCAACAGAATTTTTTACTGCTAAAAAAACGAGGGAAGAATGGCTAAATATAATACCCACTCAATGAAAGAGATTGAAGAATTTTTATCTTCACAAAAGGGAGAACATTTTACTATTAATCAAATCTATGAATATTTTTCTTCACAAGGTAAGCCGATCGGGAAAACTACGATTTATAGAAAGATTGAAGAACTGGTCGCAGGCGGAATTGTAAAAAAACATATTATTGATGATAATAGTTCAGCTTTTTTTGAATATATTGGAAATAGCGATGAAGAAGATGTCCGCTACCATCTCAAATGCAATAAATGTGGTAAAATCATTCATTTTAATTGCAGTGAAGCCAGCTCCCTCTGGAAGCATCTTTCTGAAGAACATAATTTTCAAATTGATATAAGGAGAGTTATACTTTACGGAATTTGCGATGAATGTAGGGCATAAATGTGCCGAACAAATTATTGGATAATAAAAAAGGAGAAAAATATTGAACAGATTAAAAATTAGATCGCTAATAGCAGTTGTAATTTCTATTTCACTAATTCTTGGACTAATTACGGGCTGCGATAGAAAAGATAAAAAAGATAAAGATGATGGAAAACCGAAGGTTGTCACTACCATTTTCCCTGAATACGACTGGACAAAGAAGATACTAGGCGATAAGGCAGGGGATATGGATTTAACGATGCTCCTTTCTAATGGAGTAGATCTTCACAGCTATCAACCTACAGCTAAAGATATAAAAAAGATTTCAAATTGTGATGTATTCATTTATGTGGGCGGTGAATCAGACGAATGGGTTAATGATGTGCTAGAAGAAGCAAATAATAAGGATATGAAAGTTGTTAATCTAATGGACATTCTTGGAGAATCTCTAAAGGAGGAAGAAGTAAAAGAGGGAATGACAGCTGAAGATGAACATGACGACGATGACGATGACGATCATGATGACGATGACGATAACGATCGCGATGATCATGATGATAAAGATGATGATGAAATAGAATATGACGAACACATATGGCTTTCTTTAAAAAATGCGATTAAGTGTTCTGAAGCAATAGAAAAAGCTATTTCGGAAGCTGATCCAGCAAATAAAGATGTGTATAAAAAGAATCTTGAAGAATATAAAGAAAAGCTTACTAAACTTGACAAGGAGTACGAGCTTGCTATTTCAGAAGCAAAAAATAAGACGCTGATATTTGGAGATAGATTTCCTTTTAGATATTTAGTAGACGATTACAACCTTGATTATTATGCGGCATTCGTCGGATGCTCCGCGGAAACAGAGGCTAGTTTTAGCACAATTAAATTTTTATCAGATAAAATTGATAGACTAGGACTTAAGCACATAATGAAGATTGAAAAGAGCGATAAGAAGCTCGCAAAAACCATTATAAAAAATACAGCGAAAAAAGACGCGGATATTTTAACCCTAGACTCAATGCAGAGCACTACTTTTGATGATGTCAAAGGCGGAGCAGATTATATAGATATAATGAAAAAGAATCTGGAAATTTTGAAAAAAGCACTGAATTAAAAGTGAATTTATATTAGTTGTTAGGAGAGAAAATGGAGCTCATTCGTTTTGAAAATTTATCTCTAAGATATGGAAATAGAGTTTTGTTTAAAGATTTAAATTTTAGCATTTATGAGGGTGATTATTTTTGCATTGCAGGAGAAAATGGAAGCGGAAAAACCACGCTTATGAATGCCATCTTGGGCATGAAAGAGCCAGCCGAGGGAAAGATTACCAAATCTAATGATATAAAAACAGGAATAGGTTATCTCCCACAGCAAAAGTCTCTACAAAAGAATTTCCCAGCTTCTGTATATGAGGTTGTAATTTCAGGATTTCAGAAAAAAAGGGGATTTAGACCATTTTACAACAATAAGGAAAAAGAAATTGCAGATAAAAATATGAAAAGGCTAGGGATATTAGATATTAAAAAGCAATCTTTCGGCGAGCTTTCCGGAGGTCAGCAGCAGAGAGTCCTCATTTCAAGAGCACTTTGTGCCACAGACAAAATAATTTTGCTTGACGAGCCTGTTACAGGTCTTGATAAAGAAACAACTGAAGAAATGTATAAGATAATTAATGAGTTAAATGATGCAGGCGTCACCATTGTTATGATTTCACATGATGCCTCTGCCACTATTAGATATGCAAGCAGAGTTCTTCACCTTGGGAACAAGGTGTTCGTAGGTACAAATGAAGATTATAAAAAATATATAAGAGGAGATAAGTAGTGAGCACCTTCATAGAAATTATGAATAATTATCTAGAACATTCATTTGTAAGATATGCAATAATCGTTGGCTTATTGATAGCAATATGCTCGTCGCTTATAGGCGTAACACTTGTGCTTAAGAGGTTTTCCTTTATAGGCGATGGACTATCCCATGTAGCTTTTGGTGCAATGGCAATAGGAACTGTGCTTAATCTAGCTGATAATATGTTATTGACGCTTCCAATAACTATTATTTCTGCTGTGGTCTTACTTAAATCAGGGCAAAATGCAAAGATTAAAGGTGATGCTGCTATCGCCATGTTATCTGTATCAGCACTTGCCTTTGGATACCTTCTTCTTAACATCTTCTCTGCGAGCTCAAATGTATCAGGTGATGTCTGTACAACCTTATTTGGCTCAACATCAATATTAACTCTTACAGAAAGAGATGTAATTATCTGCATAATACTATCTGTCCTTATTATTTCATCATTTATTTTTCTATATCACAGCATATTTGATGTTACATTTGATGAGGATTTTGCAAAAGCAGTAGGGACTAAGACCGATTTGTACAACCTGATTATAGCGATAATAATAGCAGTAATCATTGTTCTTGGTATGCGTCTTGTAGGAGCACTTTTAATATCGGCATTGATAATTTTTCCGGCACTTTCCGCAATGAGCATTTATAAAACATTTTTATCAGTAACCATCTGCTCTCTTGTGGTTTCATTTATTTCTGCATTTATAGGACTAATATTTTCAATCTATGTTGGAACACCTGTCGGTGCAACGATCGTTGGAGCGGATGCTATAATATTTGCAGGATTTTCTATTACAGGAAAAGTTTTAGGTAAATAAATATATGAATAAAAGAAAAATCATATTATCAATAATCTTAGCGACCTTTATGCTTTCTTTAACCGCTTGCAATTCTTCTACTTCTTCTAAAAAAGAAGATAGCTCCATTGACCTGACTGAGCTTAATAGCAATGCAACATATGCAGCAGTATTTGATATAATGTCATCTCCAAAAGAAAAAATAGGTAAAAAAATCAAGGTCAAAGGATATTTTGCAAAAGGTGATGATGGGAAGAGTGGCGAAACATACTATTTCTGCATTATTCCCGATGCTATGAAATGCTGTGAGCAGGGCATGGAGTTCAGGCTTAAAGATGAAGCTGATTATCCGAGCGAGGGAGATGAGATCGTTGTAGAGGGCATTTTTAAAGAGCACAAAGATGGAAAGAACAAATTTTATAGACTTGATGAAGCAAAGATAATCACATAAAAAGCGTAACTGATTTGAGCAGCTACGCCTTTTTTATAGCTTTAAATTAGTTGAAATCAAATTAAAAACCAATAGTTTAAAATTAATAGTTAAAAATTAATTATTAACAATCAATAATTTAAAATCGCAGCATAGAAACCACAATTTAGTAAAGCACTTTTATTAGTTCTGGAAGAACAGGCTCAAATTTTACTCCATACCAGTGCGAATCATCGCCTATCGTATTTTTTATACATTTCACAGTATACTCGCCAGCGATTCCTGCAGCTTCATAGGTTGATTTACCATGCAAATATGCCCCAACGAATGCCGAAGCATAAACATCTCCAGTTCCATGGCAAGAGATAGGTAATTTTTCATGCTTATAATATTGATAATTGCTATCACTTGCAACTAATATTCCGGTCGAAGATTCATCATAGCTAACGCCAGTTAGAACAACCTCTTTTGCTCCCAGTTCAAGCAAGCCTTTTACCAGACTTTTTATATAATCTTCGTCATATTCTTCTTTATAATCTATACCTGTCAAAAAAGCAGCTTCTGTAATATTTGGAATAGTTAAATCTGATATTGCAACTAGCTTTTTCATAGCTTCAACATATTCTGCATCAAAAGCAGGATATAATTTACCAAAATCTGCCATTGCAGGGTCAACTATCTTCTTTCCACCGTCATTCATCAACTTATTAAAGATGTCCATAACATAGTCGATTTGGTCTGTGCTTCCGAGGTAACCTGTGTAAATACCATCAAATTTTATACCCTCTTTTTCCCAGTGAGCTGCAATCCTAGGAATATCATCAGAAAGGTCCCTAACTGTAAAATCTGTAAATCCCATCGTATGGGTGGAAAGAACTGCTGACGGAAGGATTGCAGTTTCAAGTCCGCAGGCAGATAAAATAGGAAGTGCAACAGTTAATGAACATTGACCTACGCAAGAAATATCTTGTATTGTTAAGATTCTTTTGTAATCCATCTATTATTTCCTCCTTAATAAATAAAAAATTAATACCTTGATATTATAGGATAATAAATTCTTAATGTACATAGAAAAAGAAAATATAAAACTATCTGGTAAAAAGAAATTAATAATAAAAAATAATATCAGAGAAAAGCTCATATGTAGGCAAGTACAACAGAAGAAATAAGATTTTAACACAAAGCATTTGAATATTATTTAAAAGTGGCTAGAAACATCAAACATGTTTGACAATTTAACATTAATTTTATAGAATCATTCAGAAATATGATTGCAATTGATTCGAGAAAAATTCTATTAAACAACATATTCGCTTGAGATATTGGAGAATATAAGGATATGAAAAAGTCAGGAATAAGCTTAATAAAAATGTCCATTTATAATATGTGTATAGTTGTTTTTCTAGCTATATTAATGATTTTAGGTTTTTATCTATCCGCCAATGGAGCAACACCGGTAGAAAATCAAGAAATAAAAGCTGAAACAATATCAAGCGAAGAATTAGAAGAATTAGAAGAACCAATCGAAGATGAAGATATTGAAAATGCAAATATAGATAAGCCTAATGAGGCTATAGAAAATGAAATACCTAGTGAAAACGAAGATGATAATATTGATATTCAAGAAGATGTGAATGGTTACTGGGAAAAAGATAGCCAAGGCTGGCATTTTTATAATTCTG
>QWCE01000570.1_pt1 | contig 68745 bp, 60 predicted proteins | sample 1972531 | NCBI WGS metagenome assembly QWCE01 (sample SAMN09866716, study PRJNA288562) | Human gut metagenome isolate term4_stool, whole genome shotgun sequencing...
ATTTACATTAACAATCTGTCCCGCTTTCTTTAGCATCGCAGTATTTTGCTTCATATATATTTCATCGCCTGAAGGTGTATTTGGGGCAGGCATCTTTTTATCCCAATGGAAGGTGAGTCCGGTAGCTCCTGATCTGAAATTTTTATCAGCTGGAGCTTTATCAGAACCTATATTACCGGTTACTTCTAGGTCTATATCTTCAAGAGAGGTCTTGCTCAAAAACCATGATAGTCCACTTGCTATCTGTCCCTTTCCAAATTGGTCTGAGAAATGGTTGTCTATTATAACATTTCCCCAAACTTCTTTGGATTCAATATTTCCATTTACCTTTACCTTAATATTTTTAATAATTGAGTTGTTAATATCAAAGCCATTCGCATCAACAGGGGTGCCAAAAGAAATTAGCTCCCCGATAAAACCATATCCGCTTACGCTAACTGGATATTCAACGCTCATATTTGAAATATTTACATTTTTAGCCCTAATTCCAGCGAACAAAGGAGCTACTTTCTTACCCTTAAATGTTATCTTGTGATTTCCACCATCAATACTTAGGATGCCATCTTTGTTGTCATGAGAAATAATACCTCTCTCAATCTCCACCCTCTTATCGTCGAAATATGAATCATTTAGATCGATTTCTATATCTTTGGTAAATACATAATTACCCGACTTTAACAAAAGAGCAGAGTAATCTCTGTTCGTCAAAAATGTGTAATTACCTTTCTCGAGATAAGGTTTTAGATCATCAAATGAACTTATCTCAACTACCCCGCCTGCAGGAGGCACTCTTAGCGGAGATTTTTTTATCTGATTTTTCTTTGCCTCTTTTACTTGATTTCCCGCCTTTTCGGATTTATCAGATTTATCTGATTTTTCTGCTATTTCAGTTTTTTCTGATTTTTCCTCCTTAGGTGAAATTGTATCTTCTATGTTTTTTTCATTCACCTTAGGTTCAGACATCGTCTTGGTTTCTTTTTCACCCAGTGTCTCCGCACTTACACTAAATTTTGAAAAAGAAATAACCAACAAAAGCGAAAATGCAATTGCCAGCATCTGTTTTCCTCTGGTATAAATTTGTTTCTTCACATCTGCCTCCCACCCCCCCCCATGCAAAATATGGGGGTATTTAAAATAAATATTAAAAATAAATTGTTTAAAAAATATAAAATATTATATCACATTTTTTTATTCGTTTTTCTCCATATTTTTTGATTCTCAGCAGCTCTGATGAGTTCATCTCTAAATTCAGGATCTGCAATGCTAATAAGTGCCTCAGCTCTTTCCCAGACGGTTTTTCCCGTCAGATTTATAAGCCCGTGCTCGGTTACGATTGTTCCCGCCTGACTTCTAGGGTCTGTGATAATATCTCCATTAAAATGAGGAACTATCCTAGAATGTTTAATCCCCTTCTTGTCGGTAAATGTCGATGTGAGTGCGATAAAACTCTTTCCTGTAGGATTGTCATATGCACCTGTTATAAAATCAAGCTGTCCACCTGTACCACTGATTTGTCTAAGCCCTGAACTTTCAGATGAGATTTGTCCATATAAATCGACATTAATTGCATTATTAATAGATACGAATTTGTCTATACTCTTAACAACATCGACTCCGTTGATGAAGTCAATCGGACAGATGAACATACTAGGATTATCCGCTGCCCAGTCCATAAGCTCTTTAGTTCCATAAACTGCAGCAAAGGTGCTTTTGCCCGGCATAACAGTTTTATACTTATTTGTTACCTTTCCTGTCTTATACATATCAAGGTATGAATTTACCAATAATTCACTATGTATTCCAAGGTCTTTAAGGTCTGATTCCTCTGCAATAACCTTTCCGATAGCATCTGGAAGCCCGCCGACCCCTAGCTGGATAACTGAACCGTCGCTCATCTGTTCTACAATCCTCTTAGCGATTTCCATTTCAAGTTCGCCAGGGACAGATGGCTGAAATTCGTTAAGCGGTGGGTGCTCCCCCTCGACTACTGCATCAATTTCAGATATGTGAATACATTCTTCCATTCCCCTTATATATGGAAGATGCTCATTAACTTCAAGAATTATGTAGTCGGCTGCGTCCATTGTAGCCCTTGCACAAGCGTTATTAGATGAGAAGCCGAAAAAGCCATGCTCGTCCATTGGTGTAACCTGCATCATTGCTACATTTACTTCAAGATATTCTCTATAGTAAGAAGGAAGATTCCTATATATCATGGGAGAAAAACTGCAGAGTCCTCTGTCAGAGAGCTTTCTTTCATAGGCAATCATGTGCCACGAATTATAAGAAAAATGCTCCCTCGTAGGATCTTGCTCGATGCACTGAATAGGTCCATACATCATGTGTCCCCTTATTTTTACATCTTCTAGCTCGTCCTTCCTTTTGGCAAGTGCAATATCGAGAAGATATGGACAACCCAGATTGGCACTGAAATCAATCCAGTCGCCACTTTTTACAATTTTTACAGCTTCGTCTGGAGTCTTTAACTTTTTTCTATATTCATCGGTAAAATTCATTTCCATCCTCCATATTCTTGATTTTTGATTATTTGCCTTTATGCTTTTGTGCTTTTGCCTCTCCCCTTGTTTACCCTTTTTCTTTTGCGGGTTTGGCTTTTATTTGTTTAGCTTTTCAACCTAACTTTTTTATATTAGCTTTGCCTTCAGCTTTAATGTAATCAATCTGTCAAGCAATGAATCCTTTCTGAAAAGGTGAAGTTGCAATTCTCTAGAAAGATACATAAGTGCCGGCGTGCCTGCTATACAATTACCCTTGTCATCAAGTGCCGGTCCATAGATGCCGATGCCAGCTAAGTTATCAGCAACAGAGATAAGACCTCCGCCGACTCCACTCTTTGTAGGTATTCCAACATCAACAGCGAATCTTCCTGAGCGGTCGTACATTCCGCAGGTCAGCATTATGGTCTTGACTATTTCTGTAGTTCTCTTGCTAAAAATTCTATCATCGCTCTTCCTTGAAATTTTCCCGTCATTAGCAAAAATCATTCCCATATTGGCAAGAGACTCTGCGGTTACTTCAAGTGAACATATTGCGGTATAAAGCTCAAGGGTTTCTTCAACATTGGTTATCAGACCCTTGCTCTCAAGAAGATATGCAATCGATCTATTTCTAGAAATATGATTCATCTCAGACTCGAAAATCTGTCTATTCATGAATATTTCATCGTCCATACATATTTTTCTTATTACATCGGTAGCTTCTTCGAGTGATACATGACCAAGGAGCATACTTGCAACCGTAATCGCTCCTGAATTTATCATCGGATTCATAGGTTTATTACTCTTTGTATCAAGGTCAACAAAGGAATTAAACGCTTCGCCCGATGGCTCCATGTCAACCCTTTCAAATACCTTGTCAGGACCAAACATATCGAGGGCTATTGCGAGTGAAATTATCTTAGATATACTCTGTATCGTAAATCTCTTGTCAGTAGCACCTATATTAAAGTGGTCAAATTCCCTAGTGCATATGCTAATTCCTAGATCCATTGGATTTGCCTTGCCTAACTCCGGTATGTATGTTGCAACATGACCGCTTGGAATAGCTTCCTTTCCTCTCTTATACGCTTCTTCCAGTAATTCGTTAATTTTTTCTTCCATTCTTGGTGTCATATAAATTCCTGCTTTCTATTTTTAATTCTTAATTTCTCAATTTCTTATTTTCTTTTTTACTTTTTTATTTCTTTTTTAGTTGTTTCGCTTAATATTCCGTAATTCCTTGGCTTCTTTAGTTTATAAATCTTAACTTTTTTATTTCTTGCTTACTTGCTTTTTAGCTTCTAAATTTCATGATTTTTATTTCAACAGGTTCGATAATAGGTTTCTTCAGCTCTCAGCTTTTCTAACAAATCCATAACTCTCATTCTGTATACCGGATGAACGAAGTTCGGATTGAGTTCGCAGATTGGTTCAAGTACAAAATCTCTCCTGTGCATTTCTGGATGCGGAATAACCAATTTTTCAGTGTTTATAATTTCATCATCGAAGAATATTATATCAAGGTCTATTGTCCTTGGTCCCCAGTGGATTTCCCTTGTCCTTTTTAAATCAATCTCTACCCTAGATGTGAGCCTTAGCAATTCTTCTGGTGTTAAAATCGTTTCTAGATAAATTGCTCCATTAACAAAGTCAGGCTGATTTGTAACCCCATAAGCCCTCGTCTTTATGAGCTTTGACTCTTTAATATTTTTTATGTGCTCGCTTTTCCTTAGAACTGTCAGAGCTTCAGCAATATTTGCTTTTGGATTTCCCATATTTGCTCCAAGGGCGATATATGCCTTATGCCATTCCCTTTCGGTCGATACCGCCACGCTCTTAAATGAATAATTTATTGGTGCATTTGGTTTATCTACTCTTATTTCTATTTTTACTATTCTATTATATTTGAGAATAATGGTTTCTGCAATTTTGCTAGCTAAGGTTTCTATTAAATTAAAAGTTTTTCCAGATACAATTTCCTCTATATCTTGGCAAACCAAAGCATAATTGACCGTAAAATCGCAATCATCTTCGTTCTTTGCTTCGCTTGTATCAAGATAGAGTGTCGCTGAAATGATAAACTTTTGCCCTAGCTTTTTTTCTTCTGCAAGTACTCCGTGATACCCAAAACACTCAAGTTCTTCAATGTAGATTTTATCCATAATAGAATTTTCACCTTTCATCGTTTAAAATTACATCGCACATATCAAGTGCTCTTCTATTAGCCTTAACATCATGTACTCTGAAAATATGATGCCCTTTCATTCTACCAATTATATTGAGTGCGATAGTCGCTTCCTCTCTTTCATCTATGGACAAAGCTAGGCTCTTTCCTATTATGGATTTCCTTGATATTCCTAGAAGAACAGGATAACCGAGGCTTGTGAAATGCTCAGCATTATTCATAGCATGGATATTTCCATCAAGGCTTTTTGCAAATCCAATTCCTGGGTCGATTATTATCTTATCATCTTCTACTCCCGCTTCTTTTGCAATATCTATTGAAAATTTTTGCTCATCTATAATCTTTTCAATGTAAGCCGATGGATACTTGCTGAGAGCTCCCTTTTCTGCTTTTTTTTCAATTAGCTCATCGGGGATTATGCTTATTCGATTGTGCATTATTATAATAGGACATCTTTCTTTTGATATTATCCTTGCCATTTCATGATTTTTATCATCTGGATGATTAAGACCCCACACATCATTTATGAGGTCGGCTCCTCTAGCCAAAGCTTGCTCTGCTGTCTTTGCCCTGTATGTGTCAACAGAAATTGGAATATCAAATCTTTTCTTTAATTCTGAAATAGCAGGAAGCACCCTTTCTCTTTCCTCTTCCCCTGAAACAGGTGCTCCTCCAGGTCTTGTAGATTCTCCACCTACATCAAATATATCAACTCCGTCTTTTGCCATCTGCTCCGCCTGCCTCAGCATATCATCGATATTGAAGAATTTCCCTCCGTCAGAAAAAGAATCCGGAGTTACATTTAAAATTCCCATAACTACCGATTTGCCGGAATTAAAATTAAAATTTTTATTACCAATTTGCATTTTTCCCTCTTACTTTTTATAATTTTTAAATTTTTTTATATTATTTTATATTTTGCTAATTTTTTGATATTTTATTTTGCTTTATTATTTTAATTTTTTATTTTTGTTTAATTAATTTGCGTTTTATTTTTGCTTTATTAATTATTATTTAAGCTTAATATTCAAGGCTTTTATTCTTTTTTTCTTTGCTCCATTTGCACATATCGCTTGCACTGCAAGCAAAACATTCTCTCGATAGTTTATCTGCCTTTGAAATTATTTGCCCAAGATAATCAATATCATTATCATCTTTTATTCTGTGAGCACTGATTGCACGGGTTATCATTTCTATTTCTTTATCTTCATAACCTGAGCTCTGAAGAATCTCTCCTGCAATTATTGCTCCAGCTTCTTCGTGGGGCGTTCCTTTCGTATATTCTTCAGCCCTTCCAATATCGTGCAAAAGACCGGCAGCATAGATAATATCTCTCTTTAAACTATTTCTTCCGCCTTCTTCCTGCCAGATTATGGTTGCAATTCTAGCAACATTTATAAAATGCGATAAATTGTGCTTGCAAAAAATCCTGTTTTTCTCTAATTCTTCAATATCAGATAGGCATTTAAGATACCTCTTATCTTCAAGAATCCGTTTATGTCTATTTAAATTTTTTTGAGTATTGACTTTTTTCATAATGCTTGCCAGATATTATTTATTATAGATATTTTAGATATTTCTATAAAATAAAGCTTTTATTTTATTTCAATTATCTGTGTTTGGTTAATTTTATAATAAATATATTGATATTTCAAACAAGAACAAACAAATTGCATTTCTTCCAATTTAATCTATATTTACTTTTACAACTTATTTGCAAAGTAAAACCGTAGCAATTTCCGCTACAATAATTGCAATAATAATGAAGCAATATAATTACTACGGTTTACAAAATTATATTATCTATAAACTTGTAATATCTATTCGTTTTTTATCAATTTTAGCTTTATTATTACTAGTGTAAGACTTGCCATTAAAATTGAATAAATGATTATAATCCTTTTCATATCAATAGAATCTCCTGTTCTAGGGGATGCCAGATTTGATACTGATGTTTGATTTTCTGCATAAGGCTTTTTGCCTTTTTCTGTCAAAATCAAAGTACCAAACTCCTTAAATTCAACTCTAATAAAACGGTCTACTCTATTAGTATCCAGCTTTGTATATTTTCCATTTTTAAATATATACGCATCATATTCTATTTTTTCTTCCGTCGGAAGAAGTTCTATAACTGCTTTTAGATTGCCCTTAAGCCTAATTTCTTCGCTATCTTCCTTGCCTTCAATATTGCAACTAAATATGTCTGTCCCTTTAGGTTTATTCTCTTTTACAGTCAAGGTAAATTTAGATTTGTGATTTGTTTCTGACAACATATTTTCCAGTTGCTGAATTTCAATTTTTCTATTATTCTTAGTTCTTTTATCGTAATCAAGCGATATAACCTCTATATTACGCTTCTTAGATAGGTTGCGAATAGATTCACTAATTTTATCCGTAAAAACATAAAGCTTCTTATCTTCACTTCCTTGTGTAATTTTAAAAATATCATCTGAAAACTTTATATTGCTAGGTATAAAAACGGATTTCAATGAGTCTGAAAGTGCAAATCCCTCTCCTCCTACTGATTTTAACCCTCTAGGTAATTCTAAATGACTTATGCTAGACCATCTTGAAAATCCTTGAAATCCTACGCTTTCTAGCTTTTCGGGAAGATATAGTTCCTCTGCTTTCGGAGCCCAAACTGCTCCCGTATTAGCGACTTTTTTGAGATTACGAGATAATATAAAATGTTTTATATTATCAAGTCCTGCTACTGAATATTCATTCAATTCTGTAACTTTATCTGGAATGACTAACTGTTCTATATTTTCTAATTCGTAAAAAGCTAGTTTACCAATATGCCTCAAATTCTCCGGCATTTTGAAATCCTTCAATTCTTCACAGCCAAGGAAGGCCGCCTCGCCAACTTCTTCTACGCTGTCAGGCAAAATTACCGTTTCTAATCCAAAGCAGTTAAGAAATGCACCATTCCCTATTCTCTTTAATCCCTTTTTCGCTATAACTTTTTTTAATCCCATATGTGCATTTGCTACATAATTTTCTATCACTTCAGTGCCCGCCTCAATGTTTGCTTCCTCTATTCCCATTGGAATATAGACTAAAGATTTTTTCTTATAAACGCTACCTTTATAAGAGTGATAAATAGGGTTGCCCTTATCTATGTTTATAGAACGCAGATTGCCTATGTTTTCTGCGTCAGCAATATCGAAGAGAGCAGGGAAATCTTTCCCATTTTTTACTCCTGTAAAACTTGCAGGAAATCTAATTTCCTCTAGTTTTTTCATTGAAACAAAAGCCTTTTCTCCTACAATTTTTAATCCATCAGGTAAATTTAAATTCTTTAAATTGCTTGCTTTTTCAAAAGCACGCTCTCCGATTTCTGTAATCTTATTTCCACTAAAAACAAATTTATTCATTGCAGTAGTGTTAGCAAAGGCACTATTACCAATATATGTACAGTTTTGGGGCACTTCAAATTCTTGCATCGACACACAACCATTAAATGTGTTTTCATTTATTTTATTTAATTTGCTACTTGAGTCTATACTGACCTTTTTTAATTTTTTGCAATTTTGAAAAGCGGAAGACCCAAGCTTTTCAACAGATTTAGGAATTGTAATATATTCTAGATTTTCGCATTTTTTAAACGCATTATCACCAATCAATTGTAAACTTTGCGTATGCTTCATATCTACTTCGCTTAAATTTTTGCAATTACTAAATGCGTCATCGTGAATTTTCTTAACATTTTTACCTATAATTACTTTTGTGATTTTTAAATCTTCCTTAAATGCTTGTGATGAAATTTCCTTGACCTTATCAGGTATATTAATTATCGTATCATGTCCGTAATACCCTATTAATACACCATTCTCATCTATTTTATAAATTTCATCTTCCGATAATTCAACAATTACCTTTAAAGTTGCTTTATGTCCAAATAAATCCATAGCATAAATAAGAGCTTCGCCACTTTTATTAGCTTTGATTTCTCCCTTGCTATTTACTGATACAATATCTTTATTGCTTGATAAATAGTGCACTCTATTATCAATTGCCTCTTTCGGCACAATGTTTAGTTCTAATTTCTTTTCTTCACCTGCCCTAAGTACAATTTCTTTTTCTTTAAACTCAAAAGTGGTAATATTATTAAATTCAACCTTATTTTTAAATATCACTTTAGAGCTCGCAGTTTTATTTTTGTCATAAATTGTTTTTAATGTTGACGGTTCTCCACCGTAGTATGTTATTTGTGCCCATTGCTCCGTAAGTAATTTAGGATAGCTATCCATGCCAGCAATTTCAATATCGTCATTTTCCACTAAAAGCCACTTCCAATCAGAACCCATATCTGTCGTAAGAGGACCCTCTATCTTTTTTACACTGGAAGGAATACGCAAGCCTTGAATTTTATAACAGGTTGTCAAAATTTCTTTTCCTATTCTTTCCAAGCCATCATTAAGTTCTAAAATTTTTAGATTTCCAGAATACTTAAAAGCCCCCTCGCCCAATGTTTTTAAGGTAGACGGCATTTTTACAACTTCTAATCCTGAATCTTCAAAAGCTCCCTTGGATATTTCCTTAAGTCCTACGGGAAGCTCAATATTATTTAAAAGCTTGCATTTACGGAAAGCATTTATGCCAATTTCTTTTGTCTTATTGCTCATTTTGACATATCCAAGTTGCTTGCAATCTTCAAATGCACTTTCCCCAATCTCCTCTACCGTATCAGGAATAACAACTTTTGTAATCCTGCCATTTGATTTAAAGGCACCTGAACCAATTTTTTTAACTGTATTTGGAATAACAACTTCCCTATCTTCTCCTTTATATGCGATAAGAGTTCCGTCTTTAATAATAAACATATCTTCCTTTGTTTCTGTTGGACTAGGTACTGAAGATTCTGCTTCTAAAGCGAAAATCGTTGGTATACTAACGATTTGTAAAGCCATAAGTAAGCAGAAGAATATAGTAATAATTCGTTTAAAAGTTACCCTCATTTTTCTTCCTCTTTTCTCTATATTTTTAGTCTTTAATAACGAAAAATATGTTAGCATAAACTAACTTAATGTGTCAACTTATTAAAATTATTTACCCTTAATTTTTTGTTTATCAACTGCAATAATATATTAAAAATATAAATAGAAAATAGAAAAAAGGACGATATTTTTGCTATCGCCCTTTTATCACCTTATGTATTATTGCTTTTTATTATCTAAATCCCCATCATCCTCATTGCCTGCTCTCTTAGTTTGTCGTCCGTCTTAAATTTTCCTCGAGATGCAAGGCAGATTGTCTTAGATCCTCTTGCTTTTATTCCCCTCATCTCCATGCAAAGGTGCTCTGCTTCAGTTATTACAAGCACACCGTCATTATCAATATTCTCATCTATAGCCTCTGCTATTTGCTCCGTCATATTCTCCTGTATCTGAAGCCTTCTCGCAAAAGTTTGTACGAGCCTAGCAAGCTTAGATAGTCCGAATACTCTCTCGTGCGGAAGATAAGCAATGTAAGCATTCCCAAAGAATGGAAGCATATGGTGTTCGCAGAGGGAATAGAAGTGTATGTCTTTTTCTATTACCATTTCACTTTTCTCTACCTTAAAGGTCTTTGCCAAATGTTCGCTTCCGTCGGAATTCATTTCTCCGAGGATTTCCTCATACATTCTGCTGACCCTTTGTGGTGTTTCCTTTAACCCCTCTCTATCGGGGTCTTCTCCTATTGCTTCAAGTAGCATTTTTACCGCTTTTTCCATTTTATCTTTGTTCATCTTTTCTTATCCACCTTTTTATCGTCTGCCATTGCTCATCAGGCTTTTTCTATATGCTTTTATCAAGCCTTTGCTCATCAATCTTCTCTATCTCTTTTGTCTATCTTTGTTATTTAATATATCTCATATCGCGTTATGCTTTCCCCGATATTATCAATTCCCTAATTCTTCCTGCAAAATATAGCGAGCCAAATATACAGATTGGCTTTCCATTAGCCTTTGAAATCGCACTATCAATTGCTTCTTCATATGATTCGCAAGCCACTGCTTTTATTCCAATTTCTAAAGCTTTTTCTGCAAGTTTTTCTGCCTCAAGTGCCCTTTCCGATTCCGGCTTAACAGCATATAAAAATTGGGCATATGGCAAAATTGTTTTAAGCATCTTCATATATTCCTTGTCTCGAAGTATCCCCGAAATAAATATAAGTTTTTCACCAGAAAAAATCGATCCAAGACTCTTTGTCAGCTCTTTTACCCCGCCTAAATTATGTGCTCCGTCTATTATTATATATGGATTTTTAGAAATAAGCTCGAACCTACAAGGATTTATTGCCTTTGATATTCCGCATTTTATGTCGTCGTCACTAAGTTCAAATCCATTTTTTACGAGCTCTTTTGATGCCCTTATTGCAAGTCCAGCATTTCTTATCTGGTATCCGCCGAGCATCTTAGTATAAATTCTCCCATCTATGTCCTTAACTTCAAAGCTCTGCCCACTCATATTTTTTTCTCTTTTTATACTAGAGCAGTATGAACTTATATCCACAAATTCAAGCTCGGCATCTACCTCTTTAGCTCTTTTTCTTAAAACTTCTTCAACTTCATTTGAACCAGCTATCGCCAAAGCCTTGCCTTTGCTTTTTATTATTCCGGCCTTATGACCTGCTATTTCTCTAAGTGTATTTCCAAGCAGGGCTGTATGGTCAAAATCAATATCCGTTATAAGTGAAAGCATCGGGGTGCCTATAGCATTTGTCGCATCATTTGTCCCGCCAAGTCCGCACTCCAGTATGACAGCTTCGCATTTTTCTTCCTTAAAATATTGAAGTGCTGTAGCAAAGATTATTTCAAACTTTGATAGGCAAGGCAAATTCTCCTTTGCCATTTCTAAAGAAATTTCTTTAATCTGGCTTATTATTCTAGCTGTGTCTCCATTTGGAATAATCTCGCCATTAATTTTTATTTGCTCATCAAAGCTTACCAATTCAGGAGATGAGAAAACTCCTATCCTATATCCTCCCGCTTCAAGAATATTAGAGAGATATATTGCGGTAGAACCTTTGCCATTCGTTCCAGCAATGTGAACTATCTTCATTCCATGACTAGGATTTCCAAGCCTTTTCAGAAGTTCTCTTATCGCAAGGAGATTATAAGAGATTTTGCCGTCCCTAACACCCTTCGCTGTAAACGAAGGTAAGTTATCAAGATATTTAGATGCCTCTAAAAAATTCATCTTGCTTGGCTTACTCCTTTTTATATACCAAAATAATCTTAAATCTTCTTATTAACGCTAGCCTCTTGAAATCTGATTTGGGACTTAATTATATATTTTATATCTATTTTTTTCAATTCTTCTGGCTTTATGTTATAATTACACGATTTGTTAATTTTTGTTAATTTCAGTTAATTTTTGTGAGGTTGGTTTTTGAAAGTATATATACTAAGGCACGCACAGACGGATATGAACAAGGCAAAGCTTATTCAGGGTAGGCTTGATATTCCAATAAATGAAGAGGGGGTAGCTCAGGCTGAGAATAGAAGAGATTCTGTAATTAAAAGCGGTCTCTCTTTTGATGTAATTTTTACAAGCCCTCTAGAGCGTGCAATCCAAACAACAGAGATAGTAAGTGGCGTAAATCGTTCTGAATTTATAATAGACGAAAGGCTTGCCGAACTCTGTTTTGGCGAAATCGAAGGACTTAATTATAGGTCTCTTCCATTTCCTCAGTCGAATTTCTTTGACTCTCCTAAAGACTATATCCCAGCAAAAGGCGGAGAAACTTTTGAAGAACTTGAAAGCAGGCTGACATCTTTTTTTACCGATTTAACTTCCGATGATTTTAATAAATTCAAATATTCCGCTAAAGATGATAATGATTTTTCTATTCTGATTACAAGTCACGGCACCGTTATGCACTCGATTCTTAAAAAACTGCTTGAGCTTGACTATGATGATTTCTGGACTCCTCCAGCTTCAAATTGCAGTCTTTTTGAAGTAGAGCTTTCAAATCAAGAATACAAACTGATTGGAGCATATGATTCAGACGGTGAGCTTGAACCAGACATGCACAAATGGACTAAATAACGATTTTTATTAAATCTCTAGCTTATGTCTTTCTTATGTCTCACTTATATCAATGAGAACAAATCCGCCTCTCTTTTCATTTCCTGTGTTCCAAAGTTTTTCAAAATCAAGCCATTCATACTCACTATATGTCACAGCCTTTACGAATATCTTTTCATTTCCATATTTGTCATCTTCTATCTTATACCCATTGATGAGAAACCAGTGCCAATTATAATCGTCAAATACTTTATCTCTATGTCTTAAGGTTAAATTAGGTATTGGAAAACCTCTATCTATTTGATTCATTAGTACATTGCTAGCATCTTTATATGCTTCTTTTCCCGAAAACTCTCTCATCTTTATGGACTTGACGCCTTTATTCTCAAGATAATTAGCATATCCCTCAATCCAAATGCTTGCCTTGTCAATCCCTGTCAGCCTAGGCCATAGATATTTTTTCATCTCATGAGCGAAATCTACATAATCTTGGCGAGTTATATTATCTATGAAAAGCTCGCAGGCTTTCTCTATTCCCTTGTATTTTTTCAGGTAAATACTTAGATCGCAAGCAGTTTCGGCTCCGCAGCCACCTAGTCTCATCATATATGAGCGAAACCAATCTTGATTTCCCCCATACGATTCTCCTATATTAAAATGTTTTAGCTCTTTAATTTTTATCATCTGCAAGTTCGTTATCCATTTATAAAAAATATCTTTAATATATTGCTATTTGTTCGCTTTTGTGTACTTCTGTTTGTTATAGTTCGCTGTTATGTTTTAGAGACTTATAGGTCTTTCAGGTTATATAGCTTTATAGTTTATAGCTTTTTAAAGTATTTCAATAGTACCCAATATCAATAAATATAAAGCGATGCACACGACATCGCTTTCAAGGCTTATTAAGCTCTCTTTTCCTTTATATTTTAATTTATAAATATTTTTTAGCTTTCGTAACTACAATTTTTAAAACTTGCCACTAAGCCTTTAGTGCTTCATTGAGAGCCTTAATCAAATCGTCCGTATCAATTCCATGAACCGATGAGGCCTGCTCAATTGACTCTCCCTGTGATGCAGGGCAACCGATGCACATCATTCCATGCTCAAAAAATGTCCTTATCAGTTCAGGATTAGCATTGATTACATCGCTTATAATCATATCCTTGGTAATTTCTTTTACTCCTTCTGCCATTTTAATCCTCCTTATCTTATAATGCCCAAAGTCTGAACATTCGTATATCTCTACTCGTTTTTAATTTATCATTAGCATTATATAAAATCAATACCTTTTTACCTATCTTCACCTAATCCCTATCTCTCAACTTTTAATTAACACATTGCTTTGTTTACAAGAACTTATAAGATGTTATAATAAATATAGATTAATTATCTAAGAAAGGAATATTTAATGATAGATTTTAGAGAAGTAAAGCTCGAAGACAAGCCGTTGGTCGATTCTCTCATCTGTGCAAGCGGGTGTCATGGTGCAGACTATTCTTTTGCCAACCTTTATATTTGGCGTCATACATATAAGCCACTGATAAATTTTATAAATAATAGAATTGTAATATATATGCCCCATTCAGGCGGACTATATGCCTTCCCAAAGGGCGATGGACCTTTAAAAGAAACCATTGAGCTTATGAGGGAAGATGCACACGAGAGAGGACACAAATTTGAAATGCGTGGACTTACTCCTATGATTTTGGATGAGCTTAAAGAGATATATGGAGACTCTTTTTCTATAAAGGAAGATAGAGATAATGCCGATTATGTATATAAGACAGAAAAATTATGCGAGCTAAGAGGTAGACATCTCAGCTCGAAAAGAAATCATATAAAGCACTTTGAAAGAAATGGTGATTGGTATTTTAAAAGGATAACTTCTGATAATCTAAAAGAGGCTAGGGATTTTGTAAATACTTTTTATAATGAAAAAGATGACCCTGAACTTGAAGATGAATCCGTTGCAATAAATGAAATGTTTGACAATTTTGACGCTCTTGAGTTTTATGCGGGGATTCTTTATCAATCTGATAAGCCTGTTGCCTTTTCTGCAGGCACTCGCCTTGATGAAATCACCTTTGATACGCATTTTGAAAAAGCCCTTCCAACTGTTGAGGCCGCCTATACTATGATAAATCGTGAATTTGCAAGAATGATAAGAGAGCTTTTGCCTGACATTCAATATTTCAATCGTGAAGAGGACATGGGAATAGAGGGGCTCCGTCGTGCAAAGGAAAGCTACCGCCCGGATATTTTGCTGATGAAATATACAGTAACAGAAAAATAATGGAGATATAGATGATAGATATTCACGAATTAAAGCCTTCCGAAAATAATTCATTTCTAATGCTTTGGAGTAAAACTTTTGGAGATAGCAAAGAGGAAATCTTAGAATTTATGACTGCGTTTTCCGATGATATAAAATGCTTTACTCTTACCGATTCTGATAATAAATCTGATAATAAAAATGATGTTCTTTCAGCCTTAACACTTTTCAAAATGGGTAATTTGCACATACCTTGCAAAAAAAAATCTCCAGAGGTTTTCGTGAGTTATGCAATCTGCACCGATGAAAAATGTCGCGGCAAAGGTTATGGTGCTTCTATAACCAATTTTGCCTCAGATTATGTGACTAATTATAATAATAAAATTAATAAAAACTCCAGTGATAGTTCTGATGATTGTGATGCTATTTCAATTCTTTCTCCCGCGAGCAAAAGCCTCGTGAATTTTTATAAACCACTAGGATATGAGCCATTCTTTTTTTCAAAATATCACTCTCTAGGAGAAATAAGTGACAAAAGCATGGATTTAAGGCTATCGGAAATTTCTCATTCTGAATATGATAAAAAAAGAGAGCATTACTTAGAACCATTCGTTCATGTATCGCTCTCCGCCAAGTCCTTAATTTATTTATCGGGATATAGCAAATTCCTTTATTTTGAAATTGTAGAAAAAAGCATAAAGGGTATCGCTGTATATTCTGAATCTTCTATAGAAGATGAAATCCTTATCTCTGAGCTTTTGGCTGTACGCATATCAAGCTCCAGTGCAAGAGAGATTGATGAAAATTCAGGATTCTTAGAAAATTTTCACCTCATATCAGAAAAAGAAATTGCAGATGTTGCAAATGCAATTACGAAAACCTTAGGGTTTAAACGCTGTGAATATAGAACGCCTGCATATTGTGGAAATAATTTTTCAGATGAAATCGTTCAAGGTATGATCTTTGGCGATTTTGATTTTATTCCTAATGATGGCGATGAGGCTGAAAACAATTTATCATATTTGCCATACCTCGGATTTCCATTTGACTAATTTTAAGTCCGACACTTTAACTCTATCTTCCTACTTTTGACCAATCTTAGGCTAAATTTTCCAGTCTATCTCCTTGAGTGCGTTTTTTGTTAAAAATTCATTCGTTCTCGTGAAATAAGCTCCGTTCCAAAATCCTCTGTATGCAGAAAGTGGGCTTGGGTGTGCTCCCTCAATTATCAAATGATGGCCCGATTTTATAAGAGATTTTTTCTCTCTAGCATTTTTCCCCCAAAGAATAAATACTGTTGGTGTGTCTTTCCTATCTAGGCTTTTGATTATAAAATCCGTAAATTCTTCCCAGCCATGTCCTCTGTGCGAGCCTGCATTCCCATCTCTAACTGTAAGCGTTGTATTTAAAAGCAAGACCCCCTGCTCTGCCCATCTCGTTAGGCATCCAAAGGTTCCTAAATTGTTCTCACCCGTATGAGCCTTTTCTTTACCCGAAAATCTTTTTTTATTCTCGTCTGTAAAAATCGAAATCCCTGTTTCAAGCTCTAGTTCTTTAAATATATTGACAAGCGATGGAGGCCATTTAATGCCCTTTTGAACGGAAAAAGCAAGTCCATGTGCCTGCCCCTCTTCATGATATGGATCTTGACCAAGTATAACAACCTTAGTATCTTTATAGGAAGACGCTTTTAGTGCATTAAATATATCGTGCTTATCAGGATAAATCGTCTTTGTATTATATTCCTCAATTAAAAACTTCCTAAGATTCTTATAATAATCTTTTTTAACTTCTTCCTCTAATATTTCGTCCCAATCATTACCTATCTCTATCATCGATATGCCTCTTTAACGCTTTTCTTATTCTCATCTTATTTGTAAACTTTTCTTATTCTAACCTTATCTTTATGCTTTTCTTATTTTCAAAGTGTTCATAAATTTTGCTAACTAAAAACGCGAGTAGGATCCCGTCAGCTATTCCTACGAAAACATCGAGCGGATAATGCACTCCTACATAGAGCCTAGAAAATGAAATTAATGTCGCAAGAACAATCAGTGCAATACCAATTTTTTTCTTTAAGTCTTTTGTCAATCCTAGATAGATTGCGACTGCTGATGCAAAAGAGCTTGCACTGTGACCCGAAGGAAATGAAAAATCCCTTTGTATTTCTATAAGCCTTTGCACTTCTGTAAATATCTCATATGGTCTTGTCCTCGCAATTAAATTCTTTAAAATTATATTGTTTATTAAAAGACTAGAAAGGAGTGCAAGTGCAGAATATATGCCTGCTCTCCTTGTCTTTTTAAACAAAAGTAGCAATATGGTGATGATTATCCATATTGCCCCATTGTCACCTAGGTGTGTTATAAATTTTATTACCGGCGTTATCAGATCATACACAATTGTCTTTTGAATCCAAATGAGCAATGACCCGTCAACTACTCTTATTTTTTCCAATACTTGCTCCCTGCTACTTCCTATTTATTTCTAATTCTTTTCGATTTTTTATATTGGCTCTATTTATATTTGTATATAAGCTCTATTTTTCTTCATATTTTATATATTGTCTATTTTGTGAGCTTTTTTATCGCTTCTTCATAAGACATTGAAATAGCATCGTCTGGCTTAAACTTTAACCATATTGAGCAGTCTTTATCCTCTCCTTCTCTTCCGCTATATATAAGACTTTTCTCTAGTTCATCAAAGCTATCTTTAAACGCTTTAGCTCCCTCCGATACGGAAACATCTTTACCATCTATCTTATATTCGTCTATGCTTTTGCCATAGTCTCCTATGAAACGGTCTTTAATTACCTTAGAAAGCTTCATTTCACTTCCATTTATATTGAATTTATATATTTTATACTGCCAATTTATGTCTCCTATTGAGTTAAATGCGTACAGCGTGTTTTTCTCTTTTCCCTTATATATTACATAAGAAGTTCCTGCTGCAACTTGAGCATCTTGAAATTTCATTTCGCCAGATTCGTCTGGAATTGAATATTTTATCTCCTTCGCCTTGCCGTCCTCATATGTATAAATTGAAAGCTCTGCAACATATTGATTGTCCGTCTTTTTCATGAACAAAAGTTCAGGGATTTCATCTCCATTAATATCCGAAATAGCTACCTGCCTATCAATGCCTCCATGGCCCTCTCCGTCTGGCAAATAATTTAGTCTTGAGCCATTTATTTCCTGTTGCCAGTCATATCCTTTTATATCTTTTTCATTCTCTTTAAGGACATCAATATATGCCGAGTATGCTTTTTTTAGCTCATTTTTATTTTTTTCATCTGTGCTCTCTTGCTTTTTATCCGCCTTATTTGCACAAGCTGTGAGTGAAATAATCATCGCTGAAATAAGGGTTATTATAAATATTTTTTTGCTAAGCTTGTTCATCATCATTCCTCCTCGTATCTTCTTTATTTTTCTATTCATGTCTATTCTTGTCTGCTCTTATTTGCTCTTGTCTGTTTTTCTCTTTTCTTTTCTATTCTTGCTGACTTTGCATTGCCTTATCTGTCATTTTATCAATGATATGTTAAATGTTATCATATGTCCTTTTTTAATGCCAGCTTGATATTTTTTATTTTTAATATGTTATCTTAATATGCTCTATATGTGCAAATTAAAAGGACTGAGCCTGGTGCAATGCAGGATTCAGTCCTAAATATACGCTTAGTTATGCCTTTAATCTGCTCTTAAATCGAAATGATTCCAAAGAATGATAGTATCGAGCTAAGCAATATGAGTAGTAGAAAAACTGGTGCAACATAACGGAGAACCGTTTCGTAGACTCCCTTCCACTTGAAATCTGAGCTTAGCGATATTTCTTTTTCGATATTTTCTCTGCCAATTACCCTTAATACGAGAATACAGGTTGCAAATGCTGCTATAGGCATCATTATCGAATTAGAAATAAAGTCAAAGAAGTCAAGGAATTGCAAGCCCAAAACCGTTACCTTGCCTAGTACATTATATCCTAGCGACGATAATGAACCTAATACTAGCATTATAACTAAAACAAATCCAACAGATTTCTTTCTATCCCAGCCAAATTCGTCTACAAAGGTTGCCGCACTTGTTTCTGCTAAAGAAATCGAGCTTGTAAGTGCTGCAAATAGAACTAGCAGGAAGAAAAGAACTCCTGTTATCTGTCCAAGTCCCATGCTTTCAAAGACCTTTGGTATCATGACAAACATGAGAGAAGGTCCTGCCTGAAGCTGTTCTGGAGCTCCGCCGGAAAATGCAAATACTGCCGGAATTATCATCAGTGCGGCTAGAATTGCTATTCCTGAATCAAATATTATTACTCTCTTTGTTGATTTATCTACATCAACATCTTTTTTCATATAAGATCCGTAAGTAATAAGTATACCCATGGCTACAGAAAGTGAATAAAACATCTGTCCCATAGCTGCAACTATCGTCATAATTGAGAAGTTTTTAAAATTAGGTATGAAGAAATACTTAATTCCCTCAGCTGCTCCAGGTCGTGTACATGAATAAATAGCAACAATAATTGCGAGGACAACTAAAGCCGGCATCATTATCTTTGAAACTCTTTCGACCCCGCTCTCAACACCAAAGAGTATTACTATCAATGTAAGTGCTGCAAATACTATGAACCAGCCCTCTGATTGTGCCGCAGTCCCAATGAAAGAACCGAAGAATCCGTCCTCTGCCGGAGCCTTAACATTGCCCGTAACATAGGTTACGAGATATTTTATAACCCAGCCACCTATTACTGAATAATAAGGAAGAATAATCATTGGAACAATAGCATTTATCCAGCCTCCTGCCTTTGACCAGCCTGACTTACTATATGTCTTATATGCACTGACAGGGCTTTTGCCTGTTATTCTACCAAGCACTGTTTCGGATGTCATAAGAGTATATCCGAAGGTAAAGGCAAGTATGATATATACAAGCACAAATGCTCCGCCTCCATATTTTGCAGCTAGATATGGAAATCTCCAAATATTACCAAGACCGACTGCAGAACCTGCTGTGGCTAGGACATATCCTAGCGAGCCGGAAAACTTGCTTCTGTTATCGTTTGTCTTTGTCATTTTGTTCTACCTCATAAATTTTCGTTAATTGATTTCTTAAATGTAATTTCTTAAATGTAATTAATATGTAATTTTACTTGTGTTTCTCCAGATTCCCATCTTTTCCGCTTCTTTTATCAGCTCAGCTCTGAAGTCGGGATGAGCTATACTTATGAGCATTTCCGCTCTTTGCCAAGTTGATTTTCCCTTGAGATTTACCGCACCATATTCTGTGACCACATAATTAACCGCAGCCCTTGGCGTGGTAACAATTGAACCTGGTGGAAGCGTTGGGTGAATTAGGGATACTTTTTGTCCATTTTTTAGCTTCCTCGTTGAGTGACAACAAATGAAGCTCTTTCCTCCTTTAGACCTGAACGCACCTTGAACAAAATCGAGCTGTCCTCCCGTTCCGCTAACATTGCGAAATCCTACGCTTTCTGAACAAACCTGTCCGTATAAGTCTATTCCGATGCAACCGTTAATTGACATGAAATTATCTATTTTCGCTATGTTTGCAGGGTTATTAACATAATCCACCGGTGCAGAGCAACAAATTGGATTGTCATCTATAAAGTCATATAATTCCTTTGACCCTCCTGCGAAGGTATAGACAGAAAGTCCCTTATCTGTTCTTTTATTATTGGTGAGAATTCCGGCATTATATAGATCCATATATGCATCAACAAGCATCTCGCTGTGAGCACCTATTTCCTTTATATCCGAATCGGCAAGCATTCTTCCAACGCAGTTAGGAAGTGCTCCAACTCCCAGCTGAACAGTTGCATTGTTTCCTATCTGCGAAACTATGAACTCCGAAATTCGTTTATCGTCTTCGGTTGCAGATTTATGCTCTATTGTCGCAAGATCAGGATTCTCTCCCTCAATTATGTAATTGATGTCCGAAATATTAATATGCGATTCATATCCGAGTGCGATAGGCATTTTTTCATTAACTTCGACTATAACTATCTTGGAGTTTTTAATTATTCCATGAAGGTCTGCATTTATTGGTCCAAAATTGAAGTTTCCATACTTATCCATTGGTGCTACCTGAAAAGCACAAATATCAAAGGTATTTCCCTCAAGACCCCAGTAAAGATTCTCCTCATTGAATAGGATTGGCACATACCAGCAATTACCATTCTGTTGCATTGCCCTGTCTTGATTAAAAAAATGAGATGAGTAAAATCTAACTCTGTCAACAGGGGCATTTATCTTATATGTTTCAAGATAATCATTTCTAATTGCTATCTCTGTCTGGATTTCAAGCCCTCTAAGTAATTCGTCCTGCTGAATCCTCTTAGCAAGAGCTCTATCGAGATAAACAGAGCAACCCGTTCCAAGCCCAAAGTTCATTCTGTAGTTACTCTTGACGAGATTTGCAGCAAAATCCTCCGTAATTAGTTTGTCCTTGTACTCACTATGAATCAAGCTAATATCGTACATCAATACCTCCTTCTTGACCTTCTGATTACTTGCAAGTTTTTCAGAATGTCGACATTCTACAATAAATTTGTTTAATAATCAAGTTTTTTTATTATTTTTTGTGAAAAAAATTAATTTTTGTGTTTTATACACTAATTTTTTGTTATTTTTTTACAGGCGTTTGTTTTGTATAAATTAATAGCCGGCGGCAAATGATAAACCGCAGGCTAATTAACAACCGTTTTTCTTAATTAACAATCCTCGCTTTTTTATCTATTACTCAAAGATTCTTCTTATCGTATTGATTCCTTTACCCGAATATGTATGAGTGCCTCCTGATGGGAATAGTTTAGTTTCCCTTATTCCATGTTGTTCATCCATAGCATGAACAATCATCCCATTTCCTGAGTATATTGCAACATGATCCAGATCTCCGAAAAAGATAATGTCTCCCTCTTTAAGCTCTGAAATGCTAACTTCTCTACCTCCGCAATTTTTTAAAAGGGTTGATACAGAACCGAACTGCCAGTTGTATCCGAAATTCCTATAAATGAGCGTCACATATGAAGCACAATCACAGCCATTTGTCAGACTTCTTCCTCCAAGAACATATGGATTTCCTATAAATTGTTTTGCGTAAGTTACTAGGTCTTCTCTTTTTGACTGGGTTTCTCTTTCCTTTTTCTCTATAGCTTCCTTAATTTTAATTTCACGAGCTACTATCTTCTTGTCAAGGCTATCGACTTCTCTTTGCATAAGCGACTGAATTTGAACCGCAGTGCCATCCTTGCTCCCCTTAACCTCTTTCGCTGAAGCAATATCTGTGCTGACAAACAATGCACAAAAAAGAATTATTAAAAGCGTTATTTCTAATAAAATTACATTCTTTAAGCCTAGTTTTTTCATTGAATCCTTATCTTAATCTCTGTCTATCAAAATGACTAGCTATGTTTGTCAAAATGACAAAATATCTTAAGGTGCCTATTTGCCTTTTTTATGTGTTAGATTATCTCAAAAAATAAATATTTCCATGTGAAGATTTTCTAAAAAATAATTAGGCAACAAAAATAATATGGCAACTGATAGATTATATCAATTGCCATATCTTCTTGGTGTCCCAGAGAGGATTCGAACCTCCGGCACCTGCTTTAGGAGAGCAGTGCTCTATCCCCTGAGCTACTGAGACAAATATTTATAAAAAATTCTTTATGATAATACCATGAGTTTGCCTATCTTTCAAGTGTGAAGCTCATTTGCGATATTTGAAATTTATTTCTGCTCGGCTATTATATCTTTAAAGAGCATTTCCGCTTCATCTTTATACTTTTTACACTTTTCTTTTATTTCTTCCGCTTTATTTTCATCATCTATAAATGGAATATTGGCATCGACATTTCGCCCGGCTCCATCGATAGAAGCCTTTAGATGAATCGCCCCTACATATACATCATCTATAAGATTAGGATTTGATTTTTTAATCAAACCTTTTGCTATCTTTAAGCCATTAACTCCAATTTCCATAATTCGAAGTGGGGCTAGTCCGGCACTTATTGCTTCTTTTGAGATTTCATTCCTTCTTAATTTCTTTTCTTCTTCTGTATTCTTTGGCATTTTAAAAGCTTCGGAAAGTTTGTAATATGCTTCCTTATCTTTATCAATTCCAAGCAAAAACTCTGACAAAATTTCATTCGCCTTTTCTCTCATCATTAAATTATCTTCTTCAAACTCTCTATATCTGTCCCTGCCAATGGTGAAATTTGTGACCATGATGAGAAGTGCTACGCCCTCTGCTCCTGTTAAAGCACTCGCAGCACCTCCACCGGGAGCAGGCGAGCCACTAGCAAGTTTTTTTATAAAATCTTTTATTTTTTCATCTGTTAAAAATTCTTTTTTTTCATCAATTTTCATTTGTTCTATATACCTTTTTAATAACGCTCCATGATAATGCTTAAAAATTCCTATAAAGCACTTAAGTAATGCTTGCTAAATAAAAGCCGGCTCTTTGCCGGCTTCATATCTATTATTCTGCGTCAAATGGCATAAGTGCTACCGTGCGCGCTCTCTTTATAGCCTTTGTAACAGCTCTCTGGTGCATTGCACAAGTTCCAGTAACTCTTCTAGGAAGAATTTTTCCTCTTTCTGTTACATACTTCTGCAAAGTTTCTACATCTTTATAATCTATTTTCTTGTCCTTGTCTGCACAGAATTGGCATACTTTGCGTCTTCTCATGCCTACACGCTTTTTGCTATTGTCCATTTATCTCTCCTCTCTGGCTGATATTCTTCAGTATTTGTTGGTTAAAATGGAATATCGTCTTCAGTTGTTTCAAATTCTTCAGGTAAATCCATGTCGTCAGGCATCGAGTAACCAAAACCATCATTTGAGCCGGCATAACTGGACTTGTCTCCATCTCTACCTGCCCCATTTTGTCCTCCGCCTAGAAATTCCACACTATTAGCTATAACATCTGTCGTGTAAACCGTCTGGCCGTCACGATTCTTATAACTACCAGTCTGAATTCTTCCCTGAACGCCTACCTGTCTTCCCTTTGCAAGGTAACGACCGCAGTTCTCTGCTTGTTTACCAAATACCGTGATTCTTAGGAAGTCTGCTGATTGATCCCTATTTTGAGACCTTGGGCGATCAACTGCAATGGTAAAATGACACACTGCCATCTGTGACGAAGTATACCTTACCTCTGGATCCCTTGTTAATCTTCCTATTAGTATTACGCTATTCATCACAAATCTCCTATTGTTCGTCCTTGCAAACGATTATATGTCTCATAATGCTGTCAGATATTCTAAGTCTTCTATCGAGCTCCTTAGGCATATCTGCATTTGCTTTAAACTGAATAAGCACATAGAAACCATCTTTTTTCTTGTTGATTTCATAAGCAAGCCTTCTATTTCCCCAAACATCAACTTCGCCTGCTTCTCCACCATCGTTAATGATTTCCTTAACTCTTTCAATCATGGCATTCTTCTCTGAATCGTCCATAACTGGGTCGAGAATAAATAAGACTTCATAATTTTTCATTTGTTTCACCTCCTATGGCCTTATGACACCTCTCGGTGTAGGATTCCACTCTCATATTAGAATGGCTATTAAGTCACGGAATAAAACCGTGCTTTTCTATTATATACAAATGTTCATCAAAATCAAGCTTTTGATTTTTTAATTCTCTTTCCTTTTTTTAATTATAATTTCCATCAGTCCGAGCACAGATAAAAAGCCTACTCCTATAATGCCAGAAAAATCATTGCTATCGCCAGTTTTTGGCTTATCTGGCTTAGGCGGTTCATCAGGTTTTGGTGGTTCATCAGGCTTTTCCTTGTTTTCAATAACAAATTCTTGCTTAATATTTTCTGATGCCTTTACTTCATTGACCACGCATTGATACCCCTTTGGAACATCTATCTCCTTTACTTCATAAGTAAACTTGAGCTTTTCTCCCTCTACTATTCCCTCTGAAGGTAAATTCCTGAAAACATAAGTCCATTCATTTGTTGCATTTAGTTTTATATCTTCAAGATTATATTGACCGCCTTTATCATCCTTTCTAATTAATCTTACCGTTACTTCTTTTGGATGTTTTTTCTTCTTTGTTGCTCCTGCTTTGCGTTTCCACACCTTGCTTACTTTCACATTTACATCAAGATTTTCCTGCCCAAAATCTATATCGGTGTTAGTAGCTATTCCGCCACCTCTTTGTTTTGCTATATTTCCAACAATTATTATCTTTGCAGATTTTTCATGTGTTTTATACCAATCTCCATCTGACTCTATTTTTCCAAGTAGTCCAAACGAAGTGGTTCTATCTGTATATTTGTCTGGCGTTAATATCGAATCGCCTTCTTTATAAGGAGCGTCCGGCTCATCAGCATACCAATTTACTCTATTTCCCAAAAATGTTCTATCTTGTATGCTAATTTTATGATAATCGGGATTATTGCCACCTAATATGCCTTTATAAATTGTGTCTTTGCCCTCGAACCTCACATCTGTTCCACTAACGAGATATGCCGTTTTTTCTCTATGGTCAAGCTCATTATCTAAAATTGCTGCTCCATATGTCGTATGATTCCTTACCCTTGATGTAGGACAGCACCACACTCCGGCACCTGTAGGAGCCTTATTTTGCGATATAATTACATTGTCCATTACAACAAATGGCTGATTGTGAATAGATAGGTCAATTCCACCGCCCGAATACTCAGACTCATTATACGAGATAACTCCTGACTTAATCGTTACCTTGTCATTCTTTTTCTCCATCTGGAATGATATTCCTCCACCTAGGAATTGAGCTTTGTTTTTTGATATTATATTTCCTTCTAAAATAACATCTTCGCATCCACCTCTATTTACAGTTCCTCCAAAGCAGATTCCACCGCCGCAGGAATAGTGTATGCCGTAGTCATAATATTCATTCTTTGCCCATGCTTCATTACCTATAATCTGGTTGTTTTTTATTAAAAATTTCCCAGGACCACTTAGTGACATTGCACCGCCAAAAGCACTTCTTATCACTGTTCCTAAGGCTTCTGCTCGATTATTTATAAACTTGTTATTTACAATATTAATATTAGAATTTTTTGCATTCCTTTCAGTAGTTATTCTCAGTGCCCCCCCATTTTCATTCGAAATGTTGTCGTGGAAATTGCAATTTTTTATTTCTATATCCACATCATTTCTTGCGTCGATGCTAATTACTGCTCCCGATAAATATGCCTTAAGATTATAAACTTCTAAATTTTCCATATTGATATTGGAATCTTGAGAATCCATAAACCCGGATGTATATCCATCGCCATCTACATCTTTCGCTGTAACCTTTCCATTTTTAATTGTAAATGATCCTTTACCTTTTACCGGAAACGCCCTCCTAGTAGACTTTTCTGTAGCAATTACTATTGTATTTCCCTTTAAATCCAAAGTTAAATGCTTGCTTGCCGGCACTTCCGAATAATCTGTAACTTCAATATCTTCTTCAAGCGTCAATATATCGCCGTCCTTTGCTGCCTCAAATGCCGATATAAAATTTGAATATCCTGTATCGCCAATCTTAATTACACTTTTGTCAGCACTAGATAGGAAGCTATTTACTACAATTCCGTTGATCGATAGAAAATTGTAAATCCCAAAAAATGCACAAAAGATAATTATAATTGATACTATTGATTTCTTTTTCATAATATCTCCCTCTTTGTCATTCTTGAAATAATTAAAAAAGGTTCTCTTTACTAGATTATATGCTGATAAAAAATTAATGCAATGGAAACCCTGACTTTTTTGGTAAAGTATTTTATATTTGTTTGCTTTTATTTACATTTTTTGCATTTTAAAGCTCTGCTGAGTCAAGAATTATCGTAAATGGTCCATCATTTAGTAGTTCCACCTTCATGTCTCCACCAAATACCCCTTTTTCGACATGATAACCTTGGCTCTCGCACCTTGCCATTATATATTCGTAGAGCTTTTCCGCTTTTTCAGGCTTTCCTGCTGATGTAAAGGATGGCCTATTTCCCCTTTTGCAGTTTGCATAAAGCGTAAATTGAGAAATCATCAGAAGTTCCCCGCCTACATCATTAAGGGAAAGATTGGTTTTCCCATCTTCATCTTCAAAAATCCTTAGCTTTAGCATCTTATCAGTCATCTTGTCTGCTATTTTTTCATCGTCATCTTCAGAAATTCCTACCAAAACTACGAATCCCTTATCTATTTCGCCCGTAATTTTTCCATTTACTTTAACGCTCGCTCGCGTTGTCCTCTGAATTACAAATTTCAATTTTTCCTCCTATCTCATTATCCTATCTCATTATTAATTAGCTTATATTTTTATTAATTAGTTCGTAAATTATTTCGTATTAATTCTATCCTAAATTCTACTCCAAAAATTTTATTTATAAAGTATTTTAAACTATCTTTGCACTATTTTATTAACAGTGTATAATATTAAAAATTAATTTAACAGGAGAATATTATGAATCCTTTTACAACAATTCCTGCGGCTTTTAAAGCATATGATGAAATTAAAAGATATAACAGGCTTGCTCCCAAGATTGATGAAGCCTTTGCTTCAGGCGATGTCCAAGGTGCAAGAGAGATAATGCGAGTTGGAATGAACGCCTTTGCGGATAATTTAGTTGAGCGACTTGACCTTGATTATACAGTTATGGGAAAAGAAAATATTCCGGAAAATGGGCCGGTGCTCATCATGGCAAATCATCAGGGATATTTTGATTTGGTTGGACTATATCATGCAATTCAAAAATTTCATTTTGGAATGGTAGCCAAAGAAGAACTTGCAAAGTTTAAATTTCTAAGAACAGCAATCGAGCACACTGGTTCAGTCTTCATAAATAGAGGTAATTCAAGAGAAGCTTTAAAGACAATGAATGAGGCGACGAAATTGCTAAAAGCAGGAGATTCTCTAGGAATATTTCCTGAGGGCACCAGAAGCAGAAAATTTGAACCAGGAGAATTTAAATTGGCAAGCTTTAAATTTGCAGAAAAAGCCGGCGTGCCTATTCTTCCTGTATCAATTAGTGGTTCATATAGGCTCTATGAAGAAACTGGCTCATTTAAAAGAAGTCCTCAGCTTATAAAGATTCATCCTCTGGTAGATTATGGCTCGCTCGAAAGAAAGGATAGAACTTCTTGTCAACTTGATATTATTGAAACGATAAAAGGTGGGATTGAAGATATATAATACTAAAAATGTAAGTGAATATGATGTAATCGTTCTCGGCGGAGGTGCTTCGGGTCTTTTTCTCGGTGCATCTCTTAATTTGAATGGTAAAGTCGGTCTTATAATTGAGGCAAGTGACATCTTAGGTAAAAAAATCCTCGCAAGTGGCGGGGGAAGATGTAATTTTACCCATGCAGGTTCTATCAAGGATTTTATCCCCTGCTATCACTCTCTTTCTTCTAGGGCAGAAAGCTTTGTCCGCTCTCCTCTATATAAATTTAACAACCTAAAAACGAGGGATTTCTTTGAAAGCATAGGTGTTCCTTCCTATTCTCAAGATGATGACAGAATTTTTCCATCTTCAAATAAATCAATAAGCGTAAGAAATGCCTTGGTAAAAAAATGCGAGCTTAATTCTTGGACATTTTCCCTTAACACGAGAATAGTAAAAATAGAAAATAATAAAAATAATAATTATAGCTGGCTTCTTAAAAGTGATGATAGTGGTTATTTCGCTACAAAAAACCTTGTGATTTCTACCGGAAGCCCTGCATGGAAGTATTATAACTATTCGAATCAAATATTTAATGATTTGAAAAATCTCGGTGTTAAGATAGTTAATCCGCTCCCCGCACTAACACCTATAAATATCAAAAATTTTAATATGAAAAGTCTTTCAGGAATTTCATTTGAAAATGCCAGCCTCAGCCTCATTAATTCTGATACAAAAAAGTCTATTTATAAAAATAGCGGAGATATTCTAATTACAGAAACCGGCTTCAGCGGTCCTCTTGCCTTGAACTCCTCTTGGTTTATTAATAAATTAAAATCTGAATATTTTTTAAAACAGGAATGTAAGGATTTTGAGCTCATTATAGAGCTAACCGAGGATAGTTTTTTACATGAATTTGATTTTCATGGTGTGAATTTAAGCCTTTCAAATGCGATAAAAAATTATTCCAGTTTACCAGAAAGATATATCAGGTTCATCTGTGGAGATTTTTCTGATCAAAAAGCCTCATCTGTTCCTCTCAAAAAAATACATGCTATCATAAACAATATATACAAACCCTCATATTCTTCATCTTTGATAAATAATTCTTCTTTTGAAAATGCGATGTCTGCCCTTGGCGGTGTATCCCTAGAAGAAATAAATAATAAAACCTTCCAATGTAAATCATTGAAAGGTTTATATGTAATAGGTGAAGCTCTCGATATAAGCGGTGACAGCGGTGGTTACAACTTGCAATTCATGTGGTCATCTGCAATGAGTGCCTCCTTATGCCTCGCTCGAGACTTTGCTCGCATGCTTATTCGCGATTAATAATTATATCCTCGAGCTTTCTCTTTGGAACAATCTGAACTCCGTCATTATCTCTGTAGTATTTTACGCTTTCCCCTGATTCAACTTCTTTTATCTCGGCTTTTTCAAGCGATTTTCCAACCGCTATTATGAGCTTTACTTCCATCTCGTCAGGTAAAAACAATTCTTCTTTAACCTTTTTCGGGTCAATTCCTCCCATTATGCAGATTGCAAGTCCCATCTCCGTAGCCTTAAGACCGATAGTCTGTGCTGAAATACCAGCTTCATACATGAATATAGGCTGCTCTTCGACAATTGATTTGTCATGACAGATAACTATATAAGCAGGTGGTTCCTCTCCCTTATAAGGAAGATTTAATTCCTTGAGAAGTCCGCCAAAGCTGACCAAATCCGTAATCTTATCTGTAATTATATCTTCATTACTTATAAAATATTTTAGTGGCTGTTTATTAATGGCAGATGCTGTAACTCTAGCTAAGTCAACCATTTCAAGAAGTTCTTCTCTTTTTATCTTTCTGCTTCGATCGAACCCCCTACAACTTCTGTTAGCTGTCACCAAATCTCTTAACATTGAGGTCTCCTCTCTTGTTAATTTATTTTAATTTATTTTTATTAATTAAATTAGTCTAATCTGCTTATCTTCGCTTTTCTTCGGTGCTTTTTCTCTAACCCTCTTTGCCTGCTCAATATTTTCAAGTACCTTTGCAAAAGCCACTATTTCCTGACCCTTGTTTACTTTCATAATCTTAACTCCTTGGGTCGTTCTTCCGGACCTAGATACATCTTTTGCCCTTATCCTTATTATTACATTGTCAGAGTTTATTAACATTATCTCGTCACTCGTATCCACTAGGACTGCACCTAGAAGTGGACCAGTTTTTTCTATCTTATTCTTGTCAAAGGTGTAGATTCCCTTTCCTCCTCTTGACTGAATCCTATAATCTGAAAGCTTAGTTCTCTTTCCATATCCTCTCGTCGTCATAACAAGTACGGTCTGATCTTCATTTTGCAGCAGCACGAGTGATACAACTTCGTCGTCTTTGTCTAAGTTTATTCCCCTAACTCCAACTGCAGTTCTTCCCATTCCTCTTATATCATCCTCGTGGAAAATAATTGCTTTACCGAGTTTTGATATGAGCATTACATAGTCTTCACTGCTAGACTGGGCAACGCCTATAAGCTTATCATCATCTTTTAGCTTTATTGCATTTAATCCTGTTTTCCTCACAGTGCTGAACTGAGATACAGAAGTCTTTTTAATAGTTCCATTCTTCGTTACCATGATGAGATAATCATCTTCAGTATATTCGCTGACAGGTATTACAGCCGCAATTCTTTCTTCTTGGTCGAGATTCAAGAAGTTGATAACCGGAGTTCCCTTTGCCGTCCTTGAAGCCTCAGGAATTTCATAAGCCTTTATCTTGAACATTCTTCCCCTGTCTGTAAAGAAGAGTAGATAGTCGTGAGTTGAGGTTATTATTAGGTCTTTTACAAAATCTGAATCCCTTGTAGTAAGACCAACTATTCCCTTGCCTCCTCGTTTCTGCGTCTTGAATGTGTTCTCTGGTATTCTCTTAATATATCCAAGATTTGTAAGCGTTATTGCAACATTCTTTTCTTCAATAAGAGCTTCATCTTCAATTTCACCTGTCGCAGATACGATTGTTGTTCTTCTCTCGTCTCCCCACTTATTTTTGATTTCGAGAAGCTCGTCCTTAATAACTCCCATTAGCTTTCTTTCGTCTGCAAGGATTTCTTTGTAATAGGCAATTTTTTTCATAAGTTCTTCAAGCTCATTTTCTATCTTTTCCCTCTCAAGACCTTGAAGCCTTGCAAGCCTCATGTCCAAAATAGCTTGAGCTTGAATCTCTGATAGTGCAAATGTTATCATCAATTTTTCTTTAGCATCATTATAAGATGAGCGAATAACCTTGATAACTTCGTCTATGTTGTCAAGGGCAATTATCAGTCCCTCTAAGATATGTGCTCTATCCTCAGCTTTTCTTAAATCATATCTCGTTCTTCTAGTTACTACATCTTTCTGATGCTTAAGATATTCATCTAATATCTCATAGAGGTTGAGAATCTTAGGTTCACCATTTACAAGTGCCAGCATAATCATGCTATAACTTGTCTGAAGCTGTGTGTGCTTATAAAGCCTATTTAGAACTAAATTAGGATTTGCATCTTTCTTAAGCTCTATTACAATCCTCATTCCCTCTCTTGAGCTTTCATCTCTTATCGCTGTTATTCCGTCAATTCTCTTGTCTTTGACAAGTTCAGCAATTGACTCTATCAATCTAGCCTTGTTGACCTGATAAGGAATGGAGTGAACTACAATCCTCATCTTTCCACGAGAACTTTCTTCGATAGTACATTCCGACCTTATGGTTACCTTTCCCTGACCCGTTCTATATGCTTCTTTTGCACCATCTTTACCAAGGAGCAGTGCTCCTGTTGGAAAATCGGGTCCCTTAACTATATCGATAAGGTCTTCGACGGTGCTATCCTTGTCATCAATCATCTTAACGCAGGCATCGATGACATCGCTTAAATTATGCGGAGGTATTGATGTAGCCATTCCAACTGCTATACCATTTCCACCATTTACAAGAATATTAGGTACTCTTGATGGCAAAATTGTCGGCTCTTTTTCCTCTCCATCAAAATTATCAACAAAGTCAACAGTTTCCTTGTCAATATCTCTTAGCATCTGAAGTGAAAATGGGCTCATTCTCGCTTCTGTATACCTCATGGCAGCAGCTCCGTCACCATCGACCGAACCGAAGTTACCATGCCCATCTACAAGAGGATACCTCGTTGAAAAGTCCTGTGCGAGCTTTACCATGGCATCATATATCGAGCTGTCACCATGTGGGTGATATTTACCCATTACCTCTCCGACTATACGAGCACTTTTTTTGTGAGGCTTATCCGGACTTACTCCAAGTGCGTGCATTCCATATAAAATTCTTCTGTGAACTGGCTTTAGTCCATCTCTAACATCGGGAAGTGCCCTAGCAACGATGACGCTCATGGCATATTCAATATATGATTTTTTCATCTCATCATATATTTCATGATTTATTATTCTGCTGTTATCAACTATGTCAGACATAACTCTCCTTTACCTCTGTCTTAAATATCTAAGTTCTGAACATACTTAGCGTTCTGCTCTATAAATTTTCTTCTTGGCGGAACTTTGTCACCCATAAGAGTCGTAAAAATTTCATCTGCTGCTGTTGCATCATCAATTGTAATCTTTACCAAAGTTCTGTTGTTATAATCCATTGTCGTTTCCCAAAGCTGATTATAGTCCATCTCTCCAAGACCCTTATATCTTTGAATATCTATCTTGGCCTTTGGATTAGCCTCTTTCATCTCAGCCAGTGCCCTTGCCTGCTCCTCATCTGAATATGTATATCTAATATCTTTTCCGCATTTAATCCTGAAAAGCGGTGGCTGTGCAGCATATACATATCCTCCCTCAATTAGAGGTGTCATATATCTAAATAAAAATGTTAAGAGCAAGGTCCTAATATGAGCACCATCTACATCGGCATCGGTCATTATTATTATCTTATGGTACCTTAATTTGCTAATATCAAAGTCATCTCTAATTCCGCAGCCGAAGGCAGTAATCATATTCTTTATTTCTTCCGAATTTAGAATTTTGTCATATCTAGCTTTTTCAACATTTAGTATCTTTCCTCTTAGAGGTAGGATCGCCTGCCTTGCTCTATCCCTTCCCGACTTTGCACTGCCTCCTGCTGAATCTCCCTCAACTATGAAGATTTCAGAAAGTGCCGGATCTTTTTCTGAGCAGTCTGCTAGTTTTCCTGGAAGTGATGTAGACTCGAGTACACTGGTTTTTCTTGTAATATCCCTTGCCTTTCTAGCCGCCTCCCTCGCTCTTTGAGCAGCACTTACCTTATCGCATATCTTCTTTGCTTCCTTAGGGTGTTCTTCTAAATATGCACCTAGATTCTCTGTCATATTTGATTCTACAAAGCCTCTTATATCTGAGTTTCCGAGCTTTGCCTTTGTCTGACCTTCGAACTGTGGATTTGTCAGCTTTACGCTCACTATTGCAGTGAGTCCCTCTCTTACATCTTCACCCTGAAATGCACTATCTTTTTCCTTTAAAATATTATTTTTTCTAGCATAGTCATTTATCGTCTTTGTCAAAGACGCCTTTAAACCTGATAGATGATAGCCACCCTCAACTGTATTGATATTATTTGCATAGGAATAAATAAGCTCGCTATATCTATCCGTATATTGCATAGCAACCTCTACTTCCCTACCTTCTTCCTTATATTCAAAATAGAAAATATCAGTTGTTATTGGATCTTTTTGTCTATTTAGATATTTAATAAACTCCTTTATTCCGCCCTCATAATAGAAGCTCTCCTTGCGTTCTTTTTCTTTTCTCTTATCCTCTATAGAAATTCTAAGACCTTTATTGAGAAAAGCCATCTCTCTCATTCTTCTTTGCAAGGTATCATAATCATATTCTGTTTCATCAAAAATTTTAGGGTCAGGCCAAAATCTCGTCTTTGAACCGCTTTCTTTAGAATTGCCCTTTATTACTAAATCAGTAACCTCTTTTCCACTGAAATATTCCTGCTCATATATCTTTCCATTTCTTCTTACTTCAACAATCATATGAGTAGAAAGTGCATTTACAACAGACGCACCTACTCCGTGAAGTCCTCCTGAAACCTTATATCCTCCACCACCAAATTTTCCACCTGCGTGAAGCTGTGTATGAATAACCTGAACAGCAGGAATTTTAAGCTTTGGATGCTCATCTACCGGCATTCCTCTACCATTATCCTTTACAGTTATGGAATTATCTTCTTCAATTATCACTTCTATATGAGAGCAATAACCTGCGAGTGCTTCATCAACACTATTATCAACTATCTCATATACGAGATGATGCAATCCCTGAGGTCCTGTGCTTCCAATGTACATTCCCGGTCTAAGTCTTACCGGTTCAAGACCCTCAAGAACTTGTATTTGCGAAGCATCATATTCTTGATTTTTATTTTGTTTTTTTGATGTAGTCATTGTCTTTCCTTTTCATACAATTTTCTTATAAATATAGAGGAATTTTATCATGTTTTAATAAAAATTACAATAATATCGTTTTTCTTTTCTAAAACGAGCTAAAAACAACATTATCGCATTAAAAAAACACACTATTCTATCCTATATATACTCGTGTGTTTTTATTTATCCAAATTTTTATTGTTTTTTTGCTATTTTATATCATTTTTATCTCTCCGCTATGAACACAATATATAGTTTTTTCTTTTAATTTTTCTAAAACTTCATCATTTACCTCTGTTGCCGTCATTAAAAGCTGAATATCATTGATTGCTTCCATTAAATAATTCTGTCTATCTAAATCGAGTTCAGATAAAACATCATCTAATATCAGAATAGGATTTTCTCCTATTATTTCTTTTGTAAGTTTAACTTCTGCTAGCTTTAATGAAAGAGCTACAGTCCTTTGCTGTCCCTGAGATGCGTACTTATGAGCGTCTTTACCATTTATATAAAATTCAATATCGTCTCTATGAGGTCCAACGCTCGCATATCCTCTTATCTTATCTTTTTTTCTAGCTTCTTTAATTCTATCTCTAAGATATATTTTTTCTGATGAAGGCTTATATTTTATTTCTAATTTTTCTTTGCCATTAGAAATTTTATTCTGAATTTCCCAGCTTCTATCTGCAAGCATATCTATAAATGCACTTCTATAATCTATAATTTGCGAACCATATTTAACTATCTGCTCATCATACACATCTAAAAGCCCATCAATATCCTTTATTTCTTTGTTTTTTAGCAGTATATTTTTATTTTTTAATGCTTCCTTATAATTTTTAAGACATTCATAATAACCTGTTCTTATCTGACAAAGTTCCTTATCTATAAATATTCTCCTCTTATCAGGACTGTCTTTAATTATTCCAATATCTTCAGGAGAAAAAATAACAACTACTATATTATTAAGTAAATCTGCTGTTTTTTTGATAGGTTTTCCATCTATTTTTACCATCTTCTTACCATTTTTTAAGATAGTAAAATCAATTACTCTTTCTATGTCATCGCTAATTGACTTAATCCTTATTATTGCATAATCTTTTCCAAATTTAACAAATTCTGTTGCATTACTGGTTCTAAAAGAACGAGAAAATGCACAAAGATAGGCAGCCTCAACTAGGTTTGTCTTTCCTTGTGCATTTTCCCCTATGATTAAATTCTTATTTTTATTAAATTTAATATCTGCTTTCTCATAATTTCTAAAATTTATGAGCTCAATTTCTTTTAGATACATGAATTTTTTCTCCGATATAGAGTAATTTAATTAATCCTTACAGGAAGAATTAAATATAGATATTCTTCACCTTTTAGCGGTGTAATAATACAAGGGTCTGTCGATGAATTCATATGTAGCTTAATTTCCTCTTCATCTATAACCTTTAATATCTCTTTCATATAAGTTGAATTAAATCCAATTTTTAGGTCAGGACCTTCTTTGATTATCTCAATATTTTCTTCCATATTTCCTTCCTCGGAAAGAGAAGTTATTTTTAGATTATCCTCACTTATATTCATTTTTATTAAATTATTGTCTAAGAACGATGATAATATTGAAGCTCTTTCGATACTATTAATTAGATCATCTTTTTTTATCCTTATCTCTATAGAACTCTCTCTATTTAAAATTCTCTCATAATCTATAAACTTACCATTTAAAGTATTTATTACAACTTTATTATTATCAAACTTCATAACAATTTTATTATCGACAACATCTATCTTTATCTCATTATCATCTTCACCATCTCCAATAATTCTAGATGCTTCAATTAATAATTTTGCAGGGACAACTACTTCAAAATCCTTACCAATATCCGTATCACTCTTATTTATTGCCATTCTAAATGTATCTACAGCAACCATTTTTATATTATTTTTATCATTTTTTATCAAAACTCCAGTTATTGTTCCATTAATATCATCTGAATTTGCAGAAAAAGCAGTTTTTTGAATCATTTTCTTAAACTTATTTTTTTCAAAGCTTATATAATCACTGCTCTCTTTTATCATAACTCTTGGATATTCGTCACTTGCCATACATAAAAGCTCTGATGAATATTTACCACTCTTTATTGTTAATTTGCTATTATCATAAATTAGCAATATTTCTTCTTCTGGAAGTTTACTAATCGTTCTCTGAAATATTGAAAAAGGAATTGCAATCTCTAAATCTTCTGTAGTATCAACATCTATTACCGTTTCTATCATAATATTTGTATCAGTAGTAGAAAGATACATTTTACTATCCTTTATTCTAACGAGAACTGAACTAAGAATTGGAGAAGTTGTCCTCTTTGGAATGGAATGTGATAAATTTGAAAGTGCTATATTTAAATCATTTTTTTTGCAATAAATTTTAGTCATTTTATTCCCCTTTATTTATATATTATTTTAGTAATAGTAATAGAGAATGTTGATAATGTTGAAAAGATATTAAAAGTCTTTATTTCCAATATTTTCTTAATGAAAAAAGGTGTTTATAAAAATGTTAATTTCATGTTAATTATCATTTATTTTTTCAACAAGAATTTTTAAATCCTCTTTAAATGAATTGTCTTTATATTCTAATTTTTGAATTCTATCGCATGAATGAACAACTGTTGAGTGATCTCTACCACCGAATATCATTCCGATTTTTGATAGTGAAAGACTTGTGTACTGCCTGCATAGATATATAGCAACCTGCCTAGGAAAAGCAATATTTGCATTTCGCTTCTTTGAATCCATATCAGCTACTCGTATTCCATAATAAGATGCAACGATACTCTTTATCCTCTCAGGCTCTAGGCCATTTTCATCTGAATTTACAAGTTCCTGCAAGGCTCTCCTTGCCAAATCAAGGTCTATTTTTTCATGAAGAAGATTAGAAGCACCTATTACCCTATTCAAGGTTCCTTCAAGCTCTCTAATATTATCAGTTATCTTGCTTGCTATAAAAGTGCATACATCTCTAACATCATCAGTATAATCCAATCCCGCATTTTCAGCTTTCTTCTGAAGAATTGCCATTCTGGTCTCAAAATCAGCTGGCTGTAAATCCGCAGACATATTCCAAAGAAATCTAGAAGTAAGCCTGTCATCTAGGGTCTTTAATTTTTTTGCAGGGCGATCGCTTGAAATAACAATTTGTTTGTTATTTTCATATAGAGAATTAAATGTATGAAAAAATTCTTCCTGTGTTTCTGTTTTATTTTCAAGAAATTGTATGTCATCAATTAAAAGAATATCAACTTTTCTATACTTATTCTTGAATTTACTCATCTTATTTTCTTTCAAAGCATTGATAAATTCATTGGTAAACATCTCTGAAGAAACATATAAGATGTTAATCTCAGGATGATTAAGAGTCGCGTGAATACCTATTGCCTGCATGAGATGAGTTTTACCAAGACCTGACCCTCCATATAGAAATAGAGGATTATATGCTTCAGATGGAGATTCAGCCACGGCTAAAGAAGCAGCGAAAGCAAGCTTATTATTATTACCAACAACAAAATTACTAAAATTCATTCTTGGATTAAAAATATTTTCATCACCAAAAGTCTTTCTAACACTTATCTTTCTAGCACTTTCACGATTTTCATATTCATTTTCGAGCTTTGCAATTACCTTATATTTTTTATTTAAAATTTTTTCAAATGTTTCTTCGCACATACTCAAATAACGAGGAATAAAATTGATAACAACAGTATCCTTCGTCGAAAGGTAAATAATACTCGAATCTTCATCAATTTCGTGAATATAGAAAGGAGTAAACCATGTCTGATAAGCTACTTCCGAGACATTATTTTTTATTAATTTTAAAAATTCTGACCAAATCTTATTTTTATCCACTTTAATCAATATCTCCCTCGTGTATTCTACATAAAAGCTAATTTTTTTACAAGGAGACCAAAAAATGTGTAAATTCAAAATGTTGTAAATTTATTTTATAAAAATATTCTTAAAAAATGAAATATCAAAAGAATTATCTTCATATATAAAAGGCTTGAAATATATGAAATATAAATCATATGAGAAATTTTTATAAAGTTATCAACAGTCTGTTAATAACTTTGTTAATAATTATCTACAAACACTAAATATTGTGTTATAAGCAAAAAAAATATTTTTTTAATTTTATTGATATATTTATTTAAATTTGACATTAAAAATTATAAAAAGTATAATATCATGTCAATGTGGCTTTGAAATTCAGAAGCCACCAATACCTAATTATTTAGAAAAGGTGAAAGGAGAAATTTTAATAATGAAGAGAACTTATCAACCAAAGAAAAGACAGAGGCTTAAGGAACATGGTTTCAGAAAAAGAATGTCTACTGCAAATGGCAGAAAATTACTTAAGAGAAGAAGAGACAGAGGCAGAAAGAAACTCACAGCATAATCACATCAGAAGATAAATGCTTGATAGAGAAACCTTAAGAAAACAAAGGGATTTCGTATCCGTATATAGCAGAGGAGAATCAACCGGGAGTAAGTATATTGTAATATTATATAAAAATAATAGATTTGATTATTCTCGTACTTCTTTTGTTGCAAGCAAAAAGGTGGGAAACAGCGTTGCAAGAAATCGTGCCAGAAGATTAATGAGAGAGTCATATCGTGCTATTAATTGCGAAAACAATTTAAAAAAAGGCATTGATATAATATTTGTAGCTAGGAATACAATAAAACCGGAAGTAAAGATGGATGATGTAAAAAAATCAATGATTAAAGGATTGAATAATCTAGGATTGATTAAATGAAATACATATCAAATATTATAAGAAAATTTTTAATATTAATAATAAGATTTTATCAGGTTTGTATTTCTCCGATTTTTCCTCCTCATTGTAGATTTACACCCACCTGCAGTACATATTTTATTGAGGCCCTTCAAAAGTATGGAGTTTTAAAAGGTTCATATCTAGGAGTTAAGAGAATTTTGAGGTGTCACCCCGGAAATCCCGGAGGATATGATCCCTTGAAATAAAGTATATTTCGTAAGGAGTAATAATGGGAATAATAGCTAAACCGCTTGGAGTATTACTAACTTTAATTTACAAGCTTGTAGGAAATTACGGTATTTCATTGATAATACTCACTGCAATAGTTAGATGTGCACTTTATCCGCTTTATGTAAAGCAAATTAAGGCAACATCTGGTATGTCTACTATGCAGCCTCGTGTTCAGGAAATTCAAAGAAAATATGCTAATGACAAGCAAAAGATGAATGAAGAGCTAAATAAGCTCTATAGGGAGAGCAATTTCAACCCACTTGGAGGTTGTTTACCACTTGTTATTCAAATGCCTATCATATTTGGATTGTTTGCACTTTTAAGAAATCCGATGAAGTATTTGGACGATAATATGGTAACGGCAGCACATGAGTCATTTCTTTGGATAAAAGATTTGGCACAGCCAGATCTTTGGATTCTTCCTATCCTCGCAGGAGTTGGAACATTTTTTGCATTTACAATGACACAACAACTTACAATGGCTGGCAACCAGCAAGCAGCTACAATGAATAGAATTATGAAATTTATTTTCCCAATATCTATTTTGTGGCTTGCAAGAGCATATCCGGCAGGACTTGCTATCTACTGGGCTGGCGGTCAATTCTTGCAAATTTTCTTTAACTGGAGAATGAATAAGATTAGAAAAGAAATCAATGACAAGACCGAAAAAGAAAAGCTTGTTATTGAGGCAGAGAAGATTCTCGAAAAAAAGAGGCGTGCAAGATTGTCAAAGGTGAAAGGAAAGTAGTTTAATGAAAACTGTAGAAAAATGGGGTGCTAGCGTTGATGATGCAGTAAAACAGGCACTTAAAGAACTCAAGCTTCCTGAGGAAGATGTTGAGATTGAAATACTTGAAGAGAGTTCAAACGGTTTTCTTGGAATTGGGTCTAAACTCGCTAAGGTGAGAGTAACTCCAAAGTCCGGCATCGATAATAAATCAAATTCTGAGAAAGCTTCATTTGATGATATAGATAAAATTCTTTCAGAACTTCCTGAAAATAGAGTAACAGAGATACCGGAAGAAATTAGGCAAAACTATGATAAATATGCCAAAGAAGAACTGGAAGATATTAAGACAAAGGAAACCGCTAAGGCAAAGGAAAAGGATAAAAAGAGAAAGAGAAATAGAAAAAGTTCAAATCGTTCAGATGACAGCATAATTTTAAGCGATATTAAAAATTTAGAAGTTGTGGTTGATCATCCTATAAAGGATTTTCTAAGCGAACTTTCTGATAAAATGGGTCTAAAGCTCAGTTTCACAGTTAGAGCAAATGATGAACTCATGTATATAGACATTACAGGTGAAGATACAGGAACGATAATAGGCAAAAGAGGAACAACCCTTGATGCTGTTCAATATCTTTCTAGTCTGGTGGTTAACAAGGATAAAGATAGCTACATAAGGGTTGTAATGGACGCTGAAAATTATAGAGCAAAGAGAGAAAATACTCTAAAAAATCTCGCAAATAGACTTGCAGGAAAGGTTGAAAGAACAGGAAGAAGTATTACGCTTGAACCTATGAATCCATATGAAAGAAAGGTCATTCATTCTGAACTTCAATCAAATCCTAAGGTAATGACAAGAAGCGAGGGAAGAGATCCATATAGAAGAGTGGTGATCGATGTAAAAGAGTAATTATAAAAGCTAGCATAGAAAAGTCCAATAGAAAAGTCCATCAGATGATGGGCTTTTATTTAAATAAGAATTAAAGATTATATAATATAATAATTAAAAAGAAATATATAGCAAAGAATTATTAATTATTAATAATGAAATATGAGCAATGAATTAAATAATCAAGGAATTATTAATTATAAAATAGTGAAATATGAGTAAAGAGCTAAAAAAAAGAGATGATAAAAAAGATAAATATAAGGATACAATAGCTGCTATTTCAACGCCTGCAGGAGAGGGAGGTATTGGAATTGTTAGAATGAGCGGGCCTCTTTCTCTAAGTATTATGAAGAAATTATTTGCCCCTTTTTCAAAAGGTAGAAAAAGCAATATAAAAGAAAGATTAGCAGAAGATTTTATTCCAAAGCCTCGCTATGCTTATTTTGGAACATTTAGTGATAGCAACGGGGATATTATAGATGATGTAATATGTATTTATTTTAAAGAGCCAAGCTCATATACAAGAGAGGATATGGTTGAAATTCAGGCTCACGGAAGTCCGGTATCTCTAAGAAAAATTCTTAATTCGCTAGTTATCGAGGGAGTTAGAATTGCAGAAGCAGGGGAATTTACAAAGCTTGCTTTTATGAATGGGAGAATTGACCTATCTCAGGCGGAAGCTGTAATGGATCTTATAAGTGCTAAGACAGATGCCCCTCATGGAATTGCCATAAAACAGCTTTCGGGACTTCTTAAACTCGAGATTGAGGAAATTAGAGAAAATCTAAGAGATATTTTAGCGAGAATAACGGTTAACATAGATTTCCCTGATGAGGATATTGAGCAGGAAGAATATAGAAATTTAATTGATGAACTTAAAATAATTAAATTAAAAGTTGATAAGATTGCATCTTCAGCAAACACGGGAAAGATAGCAAAAGAAGGTATAAAAACTTCGATAATAGGCAGACCTAATGTAGGTAAATCCTCGCTCATGAATTTAATCTTGGGTGAAGACCGTGCTATCGTTACAAATATTCCTGGTACGACAAGGGATTTTATAGAAGAGCAGGTTAATTATAAGGGGATACCGATAGTTCTAACAGATACAGCAGGAATCAGAAATCCGGCAGATGAAGTCGAAAAGATAGGAATTGACAGAGCAAAGAATTATATAGAATCTTCAGATGTTCTAATTCTTCTAGTGGATGGTAGCGAAGAACTTATGGAAGAAGATTACAAAATTATAGATATGGTAAAAAAAGCCGAAGAACTATCACAGCAGGACTTGCATATAATTGTATCTATAAATAAGATTGACATAGGAAAAACAATTAAGAAAGAAAAAATAAAACAATTACTTCCAAAAGCAATCGTTTTAGAATCTTCATTAATTGAATACGATGGTGCAGAAAATATTCTTGATGAGATAGAAAAAATGGTTTCAGCCGGAACTGTTACTTCCGAAATGGGGAATATTATAACAAACGAAAGGCACAAAATGGCTTTAATTCATTCTTCTTTAGAATTATCTAATGCTATAAATGCGTTAAAAGCAAAAGAGCCACTAGAAATGGTAGAAATAACAACCCATATGGCTTATGATTTTTTAGGAGAAATAATTGGAGAAACAGCAGGAGAAGAAATTCTAGATGCTGTATTTGAAAAATTCTGTTTGGGTAAATAAATGAAGCGAGAAGATATTAATAATAATTCAATAGTAATGGGGAAATACGATGTCATAGTAATTGGAGCAGGTCACGCAGGCTGTGAGGCAGGTCTTGCATCTGCAAGAATGGGAATGAAAACTCTAATGTTAGCTACAGACCTAGGTACAGTGGCTATGATGCCGTGCAATCCGTCAATTGGCGGAACAGGAAAAGGACATCTTGTAAAGGAGATTGATGCCCTTGGAGGAGAAATGGGTATCAATATAGATAAAACTTTTATCCAAAGCAAGACACTTAATACTGCAAAAGGGGTTGCTGTTCACTCCACAAGAGCACAGGCTGATAAGAATAAGTACCACCTTGAAATGAAAAAAACAATTGAAAGACAAGCTAATTTATTTTTAAAACAGGCAGAAGTTATTGATTTAATTTATGACCATGATGCTGGAATAAATGCTGGAAAAGATGAAAATAAAAAAGAAAAGAATAAAAAAATAGCCGGAGTAGTAACAAAAACAAGATCCTGCTATTTTGCAAAGGCTGTAATTATATGTACAGGAACTTTTTTAGGAGGCAAAATTTTTATAGGAGAAGCTTCATATTCATCAGGACCGTCCGGTATGTCACCAGCCATGGAGCTTTCAAAGAACCTTGCAAATGAAGGCATTGAGCTTAGAAGATTTAAAACAGGAACTCCTGCGAGAGTTCTTGGCTCGACACTAAACTATGATCTAATGCAGGAACAAAATGGCGATGAAAGAGTCACACCTTTTTCCTTTTTAAACGAGGGAAAGTCACTTATAGATAAACAGGAAAAGTGTTGGCTTACATATACAAATAAGAATACACATAAGATAGTTTTAGATAATATAGAAAAATCAGCTATGTATTCGGGAAATATCGTAGGGGTTGGGCCTAGATACTGTCCATCTATAGAAGATAAGGTAGCTAGATTTAAGGATAGAGAAAGGCATCAGCTTTTCGTTGAACCAGAGGGACTTGATACTGAGGAGATGTATATTCAAGGAATGTCAACGAGCCTTCCCGAGGATATTCAAGAAAAATTCTATAGAAGCATAGAGGGACTTGAGAATGCCGAGATAGTAAGACCAGCTTATGCGATTGAATATGACTGCATCAACCCTTTGCAATTAAAGCCAAGCTTAGAGATTAAAAATATAGAAAACCTATTTTCTGCGGGGCAGTTTAATGGATCATCAGGATATGAGGAAGCAGCGTCGCAGGGACTTTTGGCAGGAATAAATGCCGTCTTAAAATTAAGAGGAGAAGAACCGCTCATCTTGGGTAGAGATCAGGCGTATATAGGAGTTCTAATTGATGACCTTGTTACAAAGGGAACTAACGAGCCATATAGAATTATGACTTCAAGGGCGGAATATAGGCTTCTTTTAAGGCAAAGCAATGCTGACGCAAGGTTAACTCACATAAGCTATAATATTGGGCTTGCAACAGAGAATAGATATAAAAAGGCAGAAATAAAAAATGCAAATATAAATAATGAGGTTGAAAGATTAAGAAAGGTAAGACTTAAAAGAGAGGCTATCAACAATCTTTTAAATGAGAAAAACTTGCAAAATATAGGCGATAATATACCTTCTTTATATGAGCTTATCAAAAGGCCTGAAATTCACTATTCTGATATAACTAAAATTGATAAAAATTCACCGGAGCTCTCATACACAGAAAAACTTGAGGTAGAGGCTAGAATTAAATATTCAGGATATATAGAAAAACAAATGACTCAAGTAGCAAAGATGAATAAGCTTGAGAATAAAAAGATAAGAAAAAACATTGATTATAATAGTATAAAAGGACTTAGACTTGAAGCCAGACAAAAACTTATGGATATTGAGCCAATGACACTAGGTCAGGCAAGCAGAATATCCGGTGTATCTCCATCAGATATAAATGTGCTTTTGGTATACCTTGAGAAAGAAAAGAGATTAAATAAAAATGTTGAATCTTAATAAAGAACAGCAAGAGAAGATAAGCATTTACTGCGACAAAATCCTAGAATGGAATGAGAAAATTAATTTAACAGCGATAAAAGATAGAGAAATGTTTCGCGTGAAACATATAGAGGATTCCCTTTCTTGCATACAGTTGCCAGAATATGCTAATGCAAAGAGGGTAGCCGACTTAGGAACAGGAGGAGGGTTCCCAGGAATTCCGCTGGCGATTGCTTCTCCGGAGAAAGACTTTGTATTAATTGATTCGCTTAGGAAAAGATTAAAAATAATTGATGAGCTTTGTGAAGAACTTGATATTAAAAATGTAATGACAGTTCATGCAAGAGCTGAAGAACTTGGAAATGATAAAGAGCATAGAGAGAAATATGATGCCTGTGTATCAAGAGCAGTCGCAAGGCTTAATATACTTGTGGAGTGGGGGCTTCCATTAGTTAAACTAAATGGTGCAATGATTGCATTTAAGGGATTGAAAGCTGAACAAGAAGCTGATAAAGCAAAAGAAGGTATAAAAATCCTTGGAGGAAGACTAGACAGGATCTATAAGTACAGCCTTGAAAGTGAAGAAATGCACTCACGATCCCTTGTTATAATAAAAAAAGAAAAAAACACGCCAAAAAAATATCCTAGAAAGCCGGGAAAAGCAAAAGAGGCTCCTATCATATAAAAATGTTTCTCGTGAAACATTTTTATAAAACATATATAAAGCACAACATCTTGTGCAATTTCAGACAAAGAAAAAATCAATGTGAAAAATGAGTGATGATTTAATAATAATAGGTCTCAAAAATGGAAATGAAAGAAAAACTATTATATAATATCAAAGTTATATAAATAGGAGGTATTCTATTATGGGCAAGGCAATTGCTATCTTTAATCAAAAGGGCGGAGTAGGAAAAACCACTACAAATATTAATTTAAGTGCCTGCTTAGCGATGAAAGGCAAAAAAGTTCTTGTTGTTGATATTGACCCACAGGGAAATACAACAAGTGGAATTGGTCTAGTTAAAAGAAAATTGCAGTATACGATTTATGATGTAATAGTAAACAAGGACTTTGATATATCTAAAGCCATCTTACATACAAAGACAGAGGGACTTGATATATTGCCTGCGAGCGTTGACCTAGCTGGAGCAGAGATAGAGCTTGTTAACTTAGAGGGCAGGGAAAGACGACTTAAGAAAGCAATTGACAAGGTAAAACCTTTATATGACTTTGTATTTATAGATTGTCCACCATCGCTAGGACTCTTAACAATCAACTCTCTGACCGCTGTTGACAGTGTACTTATACCTATTCAATGCGAGTTTTATGCACTTGAGGGAGTTAGCCAGCTTATGAGCACGGTTGAAATGGTTAGAAAAAATATGAACCCTAATATCGAAATAGAGGGTGTAATACTCAGTATGTTCGACGGAAGAACTAACCTTTCATTGCAAGTAGTGCAGGAGGTAAAAAAATATTTTGGAAGCAAGGTGTTCAGCACTATAATTCCTAGGAATGTAAGACTGGCAGAAGCACCAAGCTATGGACTTCCAATCGTTAAATATGATCCTAAATCAAAGGGAGCGAAGGCATATCAGCAATTTGCTACAGAACTGCTAAGGCGAGAGAGGCAGAAAAAAGATGACAAATAGAAAAAAAGGTGGACTTGGAAGGGGACTAGAGGCTTTATTTGCGGACTCGGCACCTATTTATGAGGAAAGCACAAAATACGAAGATATTAAAAACAATGATAAGGACAGGATTCTTTATATAAATATTGATGATATAAAGCCAAACAAGGCACAACCGAGGCAAACATTTCACAAGGAAAAGCTTGAGGAGCTTGCAAAATCAATAAAAAGCAATGGCATAATTCAGCCAGTGGTAGTTAGAGAATCTAATAAGGAAGGCATTTATGAGCTTGTTGCAGGAGAAAGAAGATGGAGAGCAGCAAGAATTGCTGGATTAACGAAAATACCAGCAGTTGTAAGGGATATTGATGAAAAGCAAAATGTAATCCTTGCAATTCTTGAGAATATGCAAAGAGAAGACCTTAGCCCGATAGAAGAGGCAATGGGAATCAACAAGATGATTTCTGCCTACCAATTTACACAGCAGGAAGCTGCTGATGTGCTTGGAAAGAGTAGGGTCTATATTACCAATTCATTAAGGCTTTTAAAGCTACCAGATGAAATACAAAATCACCTTTCAAATGGAAAGATTTCATCTGCCCATGCGAGAGCACTTATAAATGTTGAAGGAAAAAATAGGCAGATTGAACTTTGCGAAAAAATTATCAATCAAGGGCTATCTGTTAGGGAAGCAGAGGTTCTTGCGAATAAAAATAAAAAACTTGTTAAGAATTTAAATAAAAAGAAAAGAAAGCTAGCGGAAGCAAATGCGGATATTAAAGCAGTCGAAGACGAGTTGATAGCAAAGATTGGAACAAAGGTGAGTATAAATGGCACCGAAAATCAAGGAAAAATAGAGATTGACTACTACAATACCGCTGAGCTAAATAGAATTATAGATGCTTTAAGGAAAATAGAGGACAAATAGGCAGATAGAGGCAAAAAGAGATAGAGGATAAGCAGAAAGAAAAAAGGACAAAATACAAAATAGATAGACAAAGAAAATGGATAATATTATGGATACGATCGAAAGAAAAGAAAATATCTCAAGCACAAATACGAATATTATAGCAAGCAATAACAATAATAAGATGAACAATCTGCCATTCGCAGCGTGCAAGGTAGATGAGGATGGCATTATAGAAAGTGCAAATCCTATGATGACGCAGGTTTTCGCATACGAGGGAATTACAGGTGCAAATTTTTTCGCACTGACCGGAGTAAAACTATCAGAATTGCTAAATCTAAATAATGAGGAAAATTCAGAAAAGAAAGAGAAGGTCATCCAAAGAAATGAAAGGTATTTTTCACTAAATATAGAAATTGTTTCGTGCAAAAAAAATGCTGAAAACTCTAAAGCGATAGTTTATTTCATAGATGTAACCGAAAGAGAAGAGCTAAGAAAACTTAGTCAGGACAAACAGCTCTGCCTAATGTATGTAAGCATTGATAACTATGATGAATTAGTTTCAAGCAATAGCGAAGATGGACGAATGGCACTTCCTGTAAAGGTCGGGAAGGTAGTAAGAAAGTGGGCAGAAAAATATAGGGCATCTATCGAGAATGTAAATGAATACACATATCAGCTTGCAATATATAGAAAAGATGTAGAAGAGATAATAGAGACTAAGTTTAAAATACTTGATGAAGTCAGAGAGATAGAAACTAATTCAGATTTCCCAATAAGCCTAAGTATAGGAGTTGGCATGGGGGCGGAAAACCCAAATGATATATTGGAACTTGCCTCAGCTGCAAAGGATTTAGCTATGGGCAGAGGAGGAGATCAGGCCGTAGTAAAAAATGGAGATAGGACGGTATACTATGGCGGGACTCTCCAGTCGGTAGAAAAAAATAATAAGGGAAAATCAAGGGTTATAGCTCACGCACTTAAAAATTTGATAAGCGAGGCGGAGTCCGTATTTATTATGGGCCATAAGTGGCCTGACATGGATAGCTTTGGCTCAGCAATTGGTGCATATAAGCTCGTGAGATACCTCGGAAAAGATGCAAGACTTGTTGTTGAAGAATATAATGAGGCACTTCAGGTAGTATATGATCAAGCTGTTAATTCCGAAGATTATAAGATAATTGGTAGGGAAAAAGCTAAGGAGCTATGCACGGGAAGCGACCTCGTAATAGTCGTAGACACGAGCAGACCTAGCCTAATTGAATGCCCTGAATTAATTGACATAGCAGGTAAAGTTGTTGTTATCGATCATCACAGGCTTTCTGATGATGCTCTTAGAGATACGACGCTTTCATATATAGAATCATATGCGTCGTCGGCATCAGAGCTTATGACGGAGATAATTCAATATTCAGCACCAAAACGAATTATAAATAAATTTGAAGCTGAAGCCCTGCTCGCAGGAATGACAGTTGACACTAACAGCTTTTCTATAAAAACGGGAGTAAGGACTTTTGAGGCGGCCTCATGGTTAAAAAGAGTTGGAGCAGACACTACCGAGGTAAAAAGATTTTTCCAAACGGATGTAACTGCATTTCAGGTAAAATCAGAAGCCTTGGCGAATGCAGAATATCTTGGAAATGGCATTGCAATATCGATTTCTGAAGGGTTTTCGACAGAAGCACAGATTATCAATGCACAGGTTGCAGATGCACTTCTTTCGGTCAAAGGTGTAAAAGCCGCTTTTGCCCTTGGGAAGAACGACAGACATAAGACGGTCATAAGCGGTAGATCGCTGGGAGAGATTAATGTTCAGGTGATACTCGAAAAATTTGGAGGAGGCGGTCACCTAACATCGGCAGGGGCTCAAGTCGATGACGCACCAGAAGAAGTAGTAAAGCAGTTAAAAGAATATTTTGAGAGCGATAGCAAGCTAAAAATTAAGGAGGATTAAATTAATATGAAGGTTATATTAAAAGAGGATATAAAAGGAACTGGAAAGGCAGGGGACATTGTCAAGGTCAGCGATGGCTTTGCTAGGAACCAGCTTTTACCAAAGAATTTAGCAGTTGAGGCAACTAAGGCAAATATAAAGGCGATAGAAAGACAAAAAGCTGCAAATGAAGAAAAGGTTGCCCTAGAAAAAGAAGAAGCAAATAGACAGAAAAAAGAATTAGAGGGAAAGAAATTTGTAATTAAGACAAAGACCGGTGGTGGAAATAAATTGTTTGGTTCCATTACCTCGATGAATGTTGCAGAAGTCATAACAAAAGAAACTGGCAAAGAGATCGACAAGAAAAAAATAGTGCTCGAAAAGCCCATTAAAAACACTGGAATAACTGAGGTTCAGATAAAATTATATTCTGAAATTTCAGCGAATGTAAAAATCGAGGTTATAGGGGAAGAATAATGATTCAAGAGGACAGCTACAGCAGAGAAACAGCATATATTGCAGAGCCACCTAAGGACATTGAGGCAGAAAAAGCGGTCTTGGGCTCGATGATTATAAGCGAGGAAGCGGTATCCGATGTAATCGACAAACTTAAATTTGATGATTTCTATATAAAGGAACATCAAGAGATATTTAAGACAATGGTTGATATGTATAGGAGAAGTGTCAAGATAGATACGCTAACCTTGAGGACGGAGCTCGATAAAAATAAGGTTCTTCAACTTGTAGGCGGGCTTGCTTACCTTACAAATTTAAGCGATTTCGCTATAGTGCCATCAAATGCCTACCACTATGCTGAAGCTGTTATTGCAAAATCACACATGAGAAAGCTCATAAAAGAAGCTGAAATGATAAGAAGCAGTGCATATGACGGAAGAAGGGCACCGGAGGAGATTCTGGATCAGGCGGAGCAGAGGATATTTGAGATTGCTCATCGCACTCAAAGCAGAGATTATGAGGATATAAATGATATTTTCATAGAGAATATAAAAGATATTCAGGAGCTGGAGAAGAACAAGGGAGAGCTACCAGGGATTACAACAGGATTTAAAGACCTAGATAAATTGCTCGGCGGATTACATAAAACTGACCTCATTATCCTAGCGGCAAGACCGGGAATGGGAAAGACTGCCTTCGCACTTAATGTTGCTCAAAATGCGGCATTTGCGGGAAATTCTGTAATAATATTCAGCTTGGAAATGGCAAATAAACAGCTCGGACAGAGGATGCTAGCAATGGCTGCCAGCGTTGACATGGAGAATATAAAAAGAGGAAATCTCACCATGAACGACTGGGAGAGCCTGAGCATGACGCAAGATGAGTTCGAGGGCAAGAAGATAGTGATAGACGAGGCCGTAAACCTTTCGATTCTTGAGATGAAAAACAAGTGCCGTAGACTTAAAGCTGAGCGTGGACTGGACTTAGTAATCATAGACTATCTCCAGCTCATGAGCATAAGCGGTGCAGAAAATAGAGAAAAAGAGGTAAGTGCTCTTAGCAGGAATATAAAGCTTATGGCAAAAGAGCTCGACTGTGCAATCATTCTTTTGTCCCAGCTTTCTAGAGCACCTGAGAGCAGAAAAGACCATAGACCACAGCTTTCAGATTTGAGGGAATCCGGAGCTATTGAGCAGGACGCAGACATAGTAATCTTCCTACGAAGAGAGGACTATTATGCAGATGAGGACGAAGAAGGTAATAGCGAGATAAGTAGCAACCGAAGTGTTTGTGAGGTAAATATTGCAAAGCATAGAAATGGACCAACGGGAACAGTTGAACTGGCATGGATTGCAAGGCATACCAAGTTTGGAAATCTTGAAAAGGTGGCAAATAATTATTAGAAATGATTAAATTACAAAAAAAGAAAAAAAACAATATCTACCTTTATCAGACTAGTGTAGACAATATGTTCATAAATGACCTACTCCCAATGGCACCAGGCGATTATGTCAAGGTATATATGTTCGGGCTTATGTATGCAGAGAATGGGATTGAGATAAAACAGAGCAAGCTCGCAGCAATACTTCGTGTTCCTGAAGATGAGATTGATAAGGCATGGCGGTACTGGGAAAAACAGGGCGTTATTGAGATTAGCGAAATTGATGATGAAGAGGGAAAAAACAATTACGGAGTAAAATTTATAAGCCAGATTGAAACTTTCTTTAATGCCGGTGTAAATAATAATTATCAATATAAAAATAGCGTGGAGAAAAGATATTCCGGAGATAATGGATATAAAGATAATAGCGACGAAAAAATATATGCTGAAAATAAAGAGAGTAAGGCTTGCAATCTAGGAGGCATGACTCAGGCTGAAAATATCATTAATAAAGATATGGCGAGCATCTTGAAAAATATATATGAGGAGCTTGAAGAAAGTTCAGGGCAGCTCCTTTCGCCAAAAGCCATGGATACAGTTGCTGAGGCAATAAGCATATACGAGGTTGATCCTAAGGTCTTTTCTTATGCTATAAAATATTGTGCAGACAGAAGTCAGTATAGCATTTCATACATAACAAAGGTTGCAATTGAGTGGAAGAAAAAAGGATTTGAAAGTCCTAGCGAAGTTAAAGAATATAATTCAAGAAATGATGAGAGATTTTCAAATTATAAGAGAATTTTCAAGGAAATTGGCTTTAATAGGCCCGTATCTAATGCAGATAAGGAGCTTATGGCACCGTGGTTTGACAGATACAATTTTTCATTAAAAGAGATATTAGATGCTTGCAGAAAGGCGGCAGGACTAAGAGAGCCAAACTTAAGATACATCGATAAGGTGCTCATGAATAAGTACGAAAGTCAAGGTGGTAAGATAGAGCATGGAGCTAATGGAGGTGTGAAAATTTCAAGGAAAGTTCTCGAAGAATACCTATCCATGCTTAGAAATAAGGAAATTGATGAATATAACTTGCGTTGCAAGGAAGTCGAAAAAAGAATTCCAATATGGAAGGATGTCGAGAGAATAGAGAGAGAGATAAGAGAAAATATAGTGAATTTTGATTTTACTAAAGATGGAAAAATCAAGAGAAAGCAGGCTCTCGCAAGGCAGAAAGAGCTTGATAAGAAAAAGAAGAAGATTTTGACGGAAAGCGGATATGATGAGAATTATCTAGAAATTCAATATAGATGCAAGAAATGTAATGACACAGGAGTTACAAATCAAGGAAAGGTATGCTCCTGCATAGAAGATAGAACAAAAGAGGCTTATGAATGGAATCAAAAAAGGGACAAGAGATAAAAATAATCAATAAGATACAAAATGGATTTGCAAAGGTGGTTGAAGCCCACGACCATGTTCAAGCGATTGTAGATAAAGAAGCCTATAAGTCATTTGTGGAGTTCAGAAGATGGCTACATAGACACAGAATGAAGCCGGGCAGGGCACATAAATTATCGCTAACAATAATGGCACTTTTTCTTGCGAGTTGCATGGTCTTTATTGTAATGAACCATTTTTCAATATATGAATACGCATATAATGGCAGGGTAATTGGCTATGTTCATAATCAGGAAACTGTCTATGATGTTTTAGATGTTGCGAGCGAGGGGCTTTCTGATACAAATAAGGATTCACGAATTAAATTTGTAGCAAATGACAACATCACATTTAAGAAAACTACCTCAAAGAATAAGGACCTCGATGATAATGACATGGTTCTTAACAAGCTCACATATATGACGAATATAGAAACGGAAGCGATTGGTATTTATCAAGATGGACTTCTGCTTTCGGTTGTGGAAAATGAAACAATAGCAAATAGAGTGACCGAAAGGCTCCTTGAAAAAAATAGAGTACCCGATAAGGGTATGAAGATAAAAAAGATTGGATTTAAAGGAAAGATCGAGTTTAAACCGCTCAAGGTAATGATAAATGGAGTTCAGGGAAGCAAGAAATCCGAAGAAACTCTAAGCCAAGGAGGGACATATACTCTAAGGCATATTGTAGAGAATGAAGAATCGTTAAAGGATATTGAGAGAAAATTTGGCGTCAAGGCGGACGATATTGCTGATAAAACAGGCGAAAAAGCAAATAAGATAAAAAGCGGAGATATTTTAACGATAACAAAGACGGTTGCTCCTGCAAAGATAGAACTTGTAGAAACTGGAACGATGTCAGAGATTATCAAATATAAAACAGTTAAAAAGGATAGCAAGGATTATTACAAGGGAGACACCTATGTAGAGCAAGCAGGTGTTGACGGCAAACAGGTTATCACAGGAACTGTCACAAAGATAAATGGAAATATAGTTCATAGAGATATTAAGCACAAGGAAGTTTTAATAGAATCAGTGGACGAGATTATATTGGTCGGAATTACAGATAGACCAAAGACCGCACCAACAGGTGTGTTTATGGTTCCAACGAGAAATTACATTCTATCATCGCCATTTGGACCAAGATGGGGAAGATTCCATACGGGAGTTGACCTTGCAGGCCCTACGGGAACGCCAATATTTGCAGCAGATGGTGGAACTGTCATACGAGCTGGATATTTCGGCGGATATGGTAACTGCATAGACATCGACCATGGCAATGGAGTGGTAACGAGGTATGGTCATAATAGTGCACTTCATGTAAGCGTCGGAGCAAAGGTATATAAGGGGCAGGAAATTGCTAGCATGGGAAGCTCAGGAAATAGCACGGGACCACACCTGCACTTTGAGATAATTGTCAATGGAAGCCCGATTGACCCTGCAAGCAAGCTATCATTTTAGTTGGATAAGAGATGACTGATAGAAAAAAAGAAAGAGAGATAATAAGAAAAAAGAAGAAAAGAGCTTCGAGGCGAAAAATCATTATCCTTATGATAATGATTATTTCCCTTGTAATAGGCAATCCTCTAAGAAATTACATTTCTCTAAGAATTGAAAATCACAGGTTAAGGGAAAGAAATGAACAACTTATCCTCCAGCGGTCAAAGCTTAAAGAGGAATATAAAAATATCGACAATAGGGAATATGTTGAAAAATTGGCGAGAGAGCAGTTAAGGCTGGCAAATCCCGAAGAGATAATCTTTATTTTCCCTGAGGGGGAGAACAAGATAAATATTACGACAGATGATTAAAGATAATATGGATGAAAAAATTAAAATAAAAGAAGCGATTATTGTCGAGGGCAGAGATGACGAAGCCAGAGTAAAGCAGTTACTTGATGCTATGATAATAGTTACCCACGGCTTTGGAATAAAAGAAGAAACATGGAAGCTTATAGATAAAGCTTATAGAGAAAAAGGCGTAATAATCTTTACTGACCCAGACCATGCAGGCGAGATGATAAGAAGAAAGATTGAGAAAAGATGTCCTAAAGCTTTGCACGCAAATTTATCTAGAGAAAAAGCGAGAAAAAATAAGGATATAGGCGTAGAAAATGCAAGTTCAGAAGACATATTGACAGCAATTTTGTCTGCAAAAAGCAAGAAGAGCGAGACGCAAGGCAAAAGCCTACTTAGCAATAATTCGCAAAGCGAAAGCTCATTAAGTCCAGAGGATATTTATGCCCTTGGAATTTGCGGAGGAGAAGGAGCAAAGATTAGGAGAGAGAGGCTCTGTGATAAGCTCGGCATAGGTTATACAAATGCAAAAGGTTTTATAAAAAGAGCGAATGATTTTGGGATAAGCAAAAAAGACATAATGGAGGCACTTTTAGTTGAATAATATCTACCCTACGCCTTTAGATGAAATAAAATATATCAAGAAAAAATACGGATTTGAAACAGCTAAGAAATTAGGTCAAAATTTCATAACAAATAAAGAAGTTGTTTCGGATATTGTTAGCGGGTCAGAAGCTATAAATAGCATAGTTATAGAGATAGGCCCCGGAATAGGCACGCTCACAGCTCTCCTTGCGAAAGAAGCAAGAGCAGTAATTGCAATTGAGCTTGACGACAGATTGATTCCGATTCTTGAAGATAGATTTGCCTCATATGAAAATGTAAAAATTATCCATAGTGATGTGCTTGAAATAGACCTTAATAAGGTAATAGAGGAAGCGACCAAAGAGTTTGGTGAATCAGAAGTCAAGATAATTGGCAACCTGCCATATTATATTACAACCCCAATAATTGTAAGCCTGCTTAAAGGGAAAATTCCTGTAGAAAGCATTACAATAATGATTCAAAAAGAGGTGGCAGACAGGATAATCGCTGAACCGGGCTCAAAGAAATGCGGGGCAATAACCTACTTAGCTCATTATTATTCAAAGCCAAGATTGATATGCGAAGTGGATAAGGAAAATTTTTATCCTATGCCAAAGGTCGATTCGGCAGTTATAAAACTGGATATAAGAGAAAAGCCGGCAATTTCGGTAGCGAATGAAGAATTATTTTTCAAAATAATTAAAGCTGGATTTATGCAGAGAAGAAAAACCCTAGTTAACTCAATCTCTCATGGAGGGCAGTTTGACAAGGGAGAAATCATCAAGGCTCTTGATGCACTCGGCATTGATTCAAGGCGAAGAGCAGAAACTCTCTCGCTCCTTGAATTTGCAAGACTTTCGGCGATACTAGCCGAGGAGAAGCATAATGGATAATGAAATAAAGAACGAAAAAATAATGAATGATAAAACAAATAGCAAAGAAGCAATGAGCGATAAGGCAAAAAAAGATAAAAAAGAGAAAAAAAAGGTTTTCTTGTCGATTAAGAGCGGAATAAATAGAATATATGCCAAAATTCCGAAAAGGGAATCAAAGCTTTACGATGGCAAAATTCATCAGGAATATTTTGTCCTAAAGCTTGCTGCCTTCTCGCTTTTGATTTACCTATATATAGAAGAATTTGCAAGAATTACGACCAGCATTGCAGGCGGTTTTCTAATGATAGTTAACCAGCCTTTGGTTTTCTTATACAATTGGCTTATAATCTTCACTACGCTTTCAATATCGCTATTGTTTAAGAGAAGAAACTTCGTAGCAACTGTTGCTGGATTATTTTGGATTACTCTTGGGACTGGCAATGGCATAATTTTGACTAAGAGAATGACTCCTTTTACAGTCTACGATATGCAGAATTTAAAAGACGGTCTAACTCTCGTTACACAGTATTTCAAAATCTGGCAGCTAATCATGCTGATTATCGTAATAGCTTTTGCAGTAGTATTTCTAATTATATTTTTCTTTGCATCGAAGAAGTGGTGCAATCTAAATTGGAAGAAGAATATCATAACACTTGTATTGCTCGTTGCTATACTCGCAGGCTCAACGGCTGGGCTTCTAAAGATAGGCAAGCTTTCAACATATTTCGGTAACCTCAACTACGCATACAAAGACTTTGGTTTTCCATACGGATTTATAAATACGACAGCAAATACGGGAATTAACAAGCCTTTTGGATATTCCGAAGCGAGCATAAATGAGATATTGAAAAATGACACATATACCGGAGGCAAATTCAATCCTGATGAATATAGCGAAAAGACATGGCAGGGTGCATACAAAAGTCCTAATATAATAGTTCTTCAGCTGGAATCATTTTCGCTTGCACAGGATTATAATCACATAAGCACATCGAATGACCCTACACCTGTATTTAACAAGCTTAGAGAGGAGTATTCTACAGGTTGGTTTAAGGTGCCTGCCTGCGGTGCGGGTACTGCGAATACAGAATTTGAAGTTTTGACTGGAATAAGTTCAAGATTTTTTGGACCGGGAGAATATCCATACAAGGGAAAGCTGAGAGAGCAGACACAGGAGAGCCTAGCCAGTGTACTCAAAAAAAATGGATATTATACTGCAGCAATGCACAACCATAGAGCCCTCTTTTACAATAGAAATGAGGTATATCCTAATCTAGGCTTTGACTCTTATACATCAGTTGAATACATGAACGATGTCGAAAGAACGCCGGTCGGCTGGGCAAAGGACTCGACGATGACAGATGACATCATGGAAATAATGAAGAGTACCAAGGAGAGCGATTTCATGCACATCGTATCGGTTCAGGGGCATGGAGCATATCCTAAGGATCAAATTTTTTCATCTCCATATACGAGCGTAACAGCAAATAATAATACTACAAAGTATAAGTATGAATACTATGTTAACGAATGTTATGAGATGGACAAATTCTTAGGTGATTTAATTGAAGAGATAAATAAGGCTGGCGAGCCGACAATCATGCTGGTATACGGTGACCACATACCTGCACTCGATATTAAGGAAAGCGAATATGCCAATGGCGACTTATATAAGACGAGATATGTAATTTGGGATAATATCGGGCTTTCAAAGGTTGATGGAAATCTCAAAGCATATGAGGCTGGAGCAAGACTTCTCGAAGATGCAGGGATAGTAGCACAGGGAGCAATCTTTGACTATCAACAGACGGCGGATAAGGTTAATAAAAAGGACTACCTTAGGAAATTGAAGGCAATTTCATATGACGAAATGTATGGCAATAATTTTGTCTTTGGCGGTAAAAGACCTTATAAAAAAACCAATATGAAGATGGGATTTAAGGATATTAAGGCTGAAAAAATAGTAAAAATTGGCGGTAGTTATTATATTACCGGACAAAATTTTACGGAGTCCAGCAGTTTTAGCATGAATGGAAAAATTTTAAATACTATATATCTAAGCCCTGAACTTATAGGACTAAAGGAAAAACTGGATCCAAAGGATATTAAAAAGCTTAAGGTAAGCCAGATTGATAGAAAAGAAAATTCAATACTTACGACAATAAATACACTTGAAGAGTTATAAAGACAAGGAAAAAACACATGGAAAAAGAAGAAATCAAGGAAAAAATTACAGCGAAAGAAATAGCAAACAAAGAAGAGACGACGGAAAAAATAGAGGCGAAAAAAGAAGCTTGCCAAGAAGATGGCAAAGAGAAAAGCAAGCAGGATAAGCAGAATAAGGAAGAAGAACTTGAAAAGGTTGTAGGGATTCTCGAAATTGCAGACGGCGGGTTTGGATTTCTTAGATTTAACAATTTCTTAACCTCGGACGCTGATGTATATGTATCAAATTCCCAGATAAGAAGATTTGATTTAAGGACGGGAGATAAGGTCGAGGGCATCAAGAGAGAGGCAAATTCGAGAGAGAGGTTCGGAGCCTTGCTAAAAGTAATATCTGTAAATGGCAGGCTCCCCGAGCAGGCGAAGAAAAGACCGAGATTTGATGATTTGACGCCGATTTTTCCACGCGAAAGATTTACACTAGAAAGCACGCCTATTGAACTCAGCACGAGAATGATCGATTTAATCGCTCCTATAGGCAGGGGGCAAAGAGGTCTAATCGTAGCTCAGCCTAAGGCGGGAAAGACGGTTTTGTTAAAGAAGATAGCAAGCAGTATCGAAGAAAAATACAAGGACACGGAGTTAATTGTGCTCCTAGTTGATGAAAGACCTGAAGAAGTAACCGACATGAAAAGGTCTCTAAAAAGGGCGGAAGTCATATATTCTACCTTTGATGAAAAGCCCGCACACCATGTTAAGGTTGCAGAGATGGTAAATGCGAGGGCAAAGCGTCTTGCTGAAGAGGGCAAGGATGTAGTTATCCTCTTAGATAGCATAACGAGGCTTGCAAGGGCATATAATATGGAAGTTCCGTCAACTGGAAGAACTCTTTCGGGAGGACTTGACCCAGGGGCCTTGCACCCACCAAAGAAATTTTTTGGTACAGCGAGAAATATCGAAGAAGGCGGAAGTGTTACAATACTTGCAACAGCCTTAGTTGACACGGGAAGCCGAATGGACGATGTAATATATGAAGAATTTAAGGGAACGGGAAATATGGAGCTTCACCTAGATAGAAAGATGAGCGAGAGGAGAATTTTCCCTGCAATAGATCTTGCAAAATCAGGAACAAGGAGAGAGGACCTGCTATTGACGCAGGAAGAATATCAAGTCATGTTCTTCCTAAGAAGGCAGATGTCCGATGGCAATCCGTCTGAAGTCACAGAGGAAATTCTAGATAATATGACCCACACAAAGACAAATAATGACTTTATAAACATAATGAGAAAAATTAATAATTAAACAGGATAACAGGATAAGAGGCGAATAATTGGACTACTCAAAGATTTTTTTAAAAGAGGCGGTGCCGACTTCTATAGGCGGGCAGGCCATTATGGAAGGCGTTATGATGCGAAGCGAGCCATGGACAGCGATAGCATTAAGACTTCCTGATGATAGAATATATTTAAAAAGAGAGAAGAACAAGCCAAAGTCAAGGGCGTATAAAATTCCATTTATAAGGGGAGTATTCTCATTTTTCGATTCTTTTGTTAGCGGAATGAAAACGCTTATGGATTCAGCTGATGTCCTTGAACAATTTATGGAAGAAGATGAGGAGGAAGAACCTGCAAAAGAAAGCTTTATAGAAAAGCATTTCGGAGAGAGGGCAGCATGGAATTTCGCCATGTTCATATCATTAATATTTGCCTTTGCAATTTCTATAGCAGTATTTGTGATTTTTCCTACATGGGCAGGAGGCTTTCTCGAAAAACACATTGAAAATTCAGTCCTTCTAAATCTTGCAGAGGGTTTAATAAGGATTCTATTATTTGTCCTATACATTCTCTTAATATCTAAGATGAAAGATATTAAAAAATTATTTCAATATCATGGTGCGGAACATAAGACAATTCACACCTTTGAGAATGGGCTTGAGCTCGTGCCAGATAACGCAAGGCAGTTTGAAACGCTTCACCCAAGATGTGGGACGAGCTTTGTAATGTTCGTTTTTATAATAAGTTTATTGCTATTTTCCTTCCTCGGCTGGCCTAACCTTACGCTTAGAATAGTATCGAGGATAGCACTTCTTCCGGTAATTGCAGGGATAAGCTACGAGCTACTAAAATGGGCAGGAAGAAGTGACAATATTTTAGTAAAAATTCTGAGCACGCCCGGTCTTATGCTTCAGAAAATTACTACAAATGAACCGACGGATAAACAACTTGAAATAGCTATGGTATCACTCAAGGCTGTACTTGGCATGCCTGATGAGCCGGAAATGGAGGCGATTGTGGATAAGGATATGAACATAATCAAAAAGATTTCGCTAAAACTAGCTGGAAGAAAAAAAGAGGATAAAATCAAGGTGAATGCGGGAGGTGTGGCTAATCCCGCTGCAAGCAGAGAAGAAGAAAGCGATAAGCTTGAGTTCGAACTTTATATTGACCCACGCTCAGTTGCAGGAGTGATTGCACATGGAGCAGAAGTTCTTGCGGCTGCAAGAAAACCAAATGCAAAGCATGATGCTACAGAGATTTTTTGCTATGCGATGGGATATTCTCATGCTGATATAATAACAAGAAGCACAGAGGTCATCTTTGCAGATGATATTAAAGAATATGACAAGCTCATTGAAAAGAGAGCTTCTGGCGTGCCACTTCAGTACATAATAAAGGTGCAAGGCTTTATGGGACATCTGATTAGGGTAAATAGCGATGTTCTAATTCCAAGGCTTGATACAGAGATTTTGGTAGAGCAGACCATAGGCCTAATCAAGGGGAAAAATATCAAGGCTCCTGTAATTGCGGATGTATGCACAGGTAGCGGTGCTATTGGAATATCTCTAGCACATGAATTTCCGAATGCGGAAGTCACGATGACGGACATCAGCGACAAGGCAATAAGCACGGCAATAAGCAATGCACAGATCAACTCCGTCTATTCGAGATGTATGTTCCTGACGGGCGATATGTTCGACGCACTATATGAGGGCAAATTATATGACATTATAACTTGCAATCCCCCATATATTAGAGAGGATATTATAGATACCTTGGATGAAGAGGTCAAAAACTACGAGCCTTTGATTGCCTTAAATGGCGGTGAGGACGGACTTAAATTCTATAGGATTATTGCTTCAAAGGCATCAAGTCATTTAAAGAGCGGTGGAAACTTAGTTCTGGAAATAGGTTCAGAGCAGGCAGAAGAGGTAACAAGACTTCTTGCCTTCACCGGTGATTACGAGAGAATATCAACGGTTAAAGATCTTGCCGGCTTAGATAGGGTTATAGTAGCCGAAAAAAAATAAAATACTGATTAACGGGGCAAATGAAAAATAAAAATGAGATTGATAATTAGATTTGCAAGTTAAAGGAAAAAACATATTGATAAATTGTACTGAAAATTAGACTGATAGAGAGGACCGAAAAGATGAATATTGCACTTATCTTTGGTGGAAAATCTTCTGAGCATGAGATTTCAAGAATGTCTGCTTCAGCAGTATTAAAATGGCTTGTAAAGGGAAGCAACGATGATTCAGAAAAAAATGAAATATTAAAGCTAGGCATTGATAAAGAGGGAAGATGGTTCCTTACAGAAGCATCACCTGAAGAAATCTTTGATGGTAGATGGGAAGACAAAAATAACAATAGACCGGCATATATCACGCCAGACCCCCTTGCCCACGGCATGGTGATTTTGAATGAGGATAGGTTTATTCATAAAAAAATTGATGTTGTAATTCCGGTTTTACATGGTGATCATGGAGAAGATGGCGATATTCAAGGCTTGCTTAATATGGCAGAAATTCCTTATGTCGGCTGCGGAGTTGCCACTTCTGCAAATAGCATGGATAAGTCACTTACGAAGAAGATTGTCGGATATACAAAGGTAAGGCAGGCTAAGTATTTAGAAATAAGAAAAAAGGAATATCTAGAGGACAAATATGGAGAGCTTTTAAGGATAAAAAATAAATTTAAGGGCAATTATAATCTCTTTGTAAAACCTTCTTCCGCAGGCTCATCAATAGGTGCGTCAGGAATTAAAAGCGAAAAAGAGCTTCCTCGTGCGATAGAACTCGCATTAAAGGAGGATAAGAAAGTTCTTATTGAAGAAAAAATAGTAGGTAGAGAGATAGAAGTTGCAATACTTGGTAATGATGAACCTAAAGCGAGTGAGGTTGGAGAAATTCTATCAGCTGGAGAGTTTTACGACTACGATTCCAAATATAAAAATCCAAAATCAAGGACGAGAATTGTGAGCGACCTTCCTAGGGCTACCATTGACGAGATTAGGTCTAAGGCGATAGAGATTTATAAGGCTCTTGAGTGTAGAGGACTTTCCAGAGTGGATTTTTTCTACACAGAAGATGGGGAGATAGTATTTAATGAAATCAATACCTTCCCAGGATTTACGAGCATAAGTATGTATCCACGCCTCTGGCAGGATAGAGGAATTTCGGGAGAAGAACTTATCAAAAATCTAATAGAACTTGCAATTAATCAAGAGTGACCAATGAATACTATTCCAAGAAAGATAATATCCATAATTGAAACGATTGAGAATGAGGGATTTAGTGCATATCTCGTTGGAGGCTCTGTTAGAGACTTAATTCTTGGAATTGAACCAAATGACTGGGATATAGCAACAAATGGGACGCCAGATGAAATCGAAGGAATTTTTGGCAAGCTTGATGACTATAGAATAAAAACCTTAGGTAAAAAGCATGGCACAATAACGCTATTTGAGAGCGATAATAGCAGAACTGCACTTTCTGAAATAACGACTTTTAGAATAGATGGAAGGTACAGCGATGCCAGACATCCCGATTCTGTAAAATTTTCAAGCAGTCTTAGCGAGGATTTGCGAAGAAGAGATTTTACAATCAATGCATTAGCCATGGATAAAAATGGCAAAATTATAGATCCACTTATGGGGCTTAAAGATATTGAAGAAAGAATTATTAAAGCTGTCGGAGATCCGGCAGCTCGTTTTAATGAGGACGCACTTAGAATATTAAGAGGAATAAGATTTGAGGGGGAGCTTGCAGAATATGATTTTTTAATGGATAAAAAAACCGAAGAAATGATGCTATCCTGTAAGAAGCTTCTATCTAAAATTTCAAAAGAAAGAATCCAAGCCGAGTTTAATAAAATTCTTATTTCGCGAGGAGCATCTTTCGTACTTAGAAAATATCAAGAGATAATAGAATTTATAATTGGATTTTCGTATCAAGATAATCTTGATTCAATCAATGCTATAAATCCCGCAAATAAAGAATTGGGAAATAGTAATTTGGTAAATAAAAAATTAGGAAATAACAATCCCGCAAATAAAGAATTAGAAAATAACAATTTGATGAACAAAACTAAGGTGCTTAAAATAAACCTAGCAATTTTGATGTGCAAAGTGCCGGAAAATAAAATCAATGAAATACTAGAGGGTCTAAAATATAGCAAGGAAATAATCAAAGATGTAATTTTTTTAATCTCAAATAAGGATGCAAAACTTCTACCAAATGAAGTTCACGCGAGAAAAATGCTCCAAAAAATGGAAGAAGACAGGCTCAATATGCTGATTGAATTTAAAAAATATTATATTTCAGCAGAGACGGTTTTTATAAATGAAGAACTAGACAAAGAAGAACTAGACAAAGAAGAACTGGATAATGAAGAGCTGGAGAAAAAAGAAATAAAAAACGAAGAAAAAGAAGAAATATATAAAAAAGAAATAGAAAAGATAGCAGAATTTAAAAAGCTTGTTAAAAAGCAAATAGATGAGCGTGCCTGTATAAATAGGGATATGCTTGCGGTTGACGGAAATGACATTATCAAACTTGGAGTAAAAGAAGGACCTATAGTTGGCAAGGCTCTTGATTTCGCACTTGGAGAGATAATTGAGGGGAAACTATCAAATGAGAGAGAATCAATCACTCATTGTATTAAGGATTTTCTAATGGTATATTTAGATTAAGGTAATAGAAAGGAGCAGAATTAATGCACAAGATAGTGAATAAAAAACAACTCAATCACGATATGTTTTGGCTGGAATTTGAAGCACCATATGTTGCAAAAAAGGCTAAGCCAGGGCAGTTTATAATCTTTAGAGTTGATGAGTATGGTGAAAGAGTACCGCTTACAATGGCAGGAAGCGATAAAGATAAAGGAACGGTAACTATAATTTTTCAAAGCGTTGGCAGGTCAACAAAACTTCTGTCACAGCTTGAGGTGGGTGATTCAATCCTAGATGTGTCTGGGCCTCTTGGTAAACCTACGAAGATAGATGGACTTAATAGAGTTTGCGTAGTTGGAGGGGGCACGGGAAATGCACTCGCCTATCCGGTTGCAAAGGGGCTCGCTGATTCCGGAGTTAAGGTCGATATGGTATCAGGATTTAAAACCGAGGAGCTTGTCGTATTAGAAGATGAGTTTAAGTCGGCAGTAGATAATTTTTACCTTTTAACTGATGACGGCTCTAAGGGTGAAAAAGGCTTTACAACGGATAAATTGAAAAAGCTTATCGAAGAAGGGAATATCTACGACGAAGTGATAACCGTAGGACCGCCTATAATGATGAAATTCGTCTGCGAGGTCACAAAACCATATAATATTCCGACAGTTGCTTCACTTACGGCACTGATGATTGACGGAACGGGAATGTGCGGAGGTTGCAGAGTGAGCATTGATGGAGAAAAGAAATATGTGTGCGTCGATGGCCCTGAATTTGACGGACAGAAAGTTGAATGGGATAAATTAATCGCAAGAAACGCATATTATAAAGATGAAGAAACCGAAGAGATTGACCATGTTTGCAATATCACAGGAGGTGTCCGCCATTATGAATAAACAAAATACCAAGACACCAATGCCGTCGCAGGAACCTAATATAAGAAATTCAAATTTTGACGAGGTAGCTCTCGGATATGATGAGGAGATGGCAGTAAATGAGGCGGAGAGGTGCATTAATTGCAAAAACAAGCCTTGCGTTGACGGATGCCCTGTCAATGTAAGGATACCAGAGTTTATCGGTAAAATTGCAGAGAGAAAATTTGACGAAGCATACGAGATACTGACTTCAACCAATTCATTGCCTGCTGTATGCGGAAGAGTATGCCCTCAGGAGAACCAGTGCGAGGGTAAATGCACGAGAGGTAGAAATGGTGAGCCGGTGGCAGTCGGAAGACTTGAAAGATTTACAGCGGATTGGCATAAAGAGCATAGAGGAAATAAAGAAGTGCATAAGCCTGAAAGCAATGGCCACAAGGTGGCTATTATTGGAGCAGGCCCAGCCGGATTAACCTGTGCCGGTGATTTGGTGAACAAGGGATATGAGGTCACTGTTTTTGAAGGACTTCATAAAGAGGGAGGAGTTCTCGTATATGGAATCCCTGAGTTCAGACTTCCTAAAGACATAGTCGCATATGAAATAGATACGCTCAAGAAAAAAGGCGTTAAATTCATAAACAATGTCGTAGTTGGCAAGGCGATATATATTGACGACCTATTTGACGACGGATTTGAAAGTGTGTTCATAGGAACGGGAGCGGGACTGCCTAAGTTCATGAATATACCGGGTGAGGATCTGGTAGGAGTTTATTCTGCAAATGAATACTTGACAAGAATAAATCTCATGAAAGCATATAGACCCGACTATGACACTCCAATCAAAAAGAACAAGGTCGTCGCTGTTGTTGGCGGAGGAAATGTAGCGATGGACGCCTGCCGTTGTGCGAAAAGAATGGGAGCCGATGTGCACCTCATATATAGAAGATCGAGAGAGGAAATGCCTGCTCGTAATGAAGAAATAGAGCATGCTGAAGAAGAGGGCATTGAATTTCATCTCTTAAACAATCCGGTTGAGATTATGGGTGATGAAAAAAATTATGTAAGAAGCATCAAGGTTATCAAAATGGAACTCGGTAAACCAGACGAAAGCGGAAGAAGAAGACCTGTCCCTGTTGAAGGCTCAGAATTTGAAATTGAATGTGATGCGGTAATAATGGCTATAGGCACTAGACTAAATGCACTTATTCACGATACAACACCAGGGCTTGATTTGACAGACAAAGGTGGAATTGAAGCAGACGAGGAGACCGGAGCAACGACAAAGAGAGGCGTTTATGCGGGAGGAGATGCTGTTACAGGTGCTGCCACGGTAATTAAGGCCATGGGAGCAGGCAAAAAAGCAGCATCATCAATAGATGAATATATATTAGAAAAAGGTAAGAAAAATTGAAGCTTGATATAGAAAGAGTCAGGGGAGCAATTTTCGATGTTGATGGAACGCTCCTTGACAGCATGAACACATGGTTCACCGTCGGAGTGAGATACCTTGAGACTCTAGGTATTTATGAAGATGAAAGCCTAGGTCTGACGCTCTTTAGCATGACAATGACGGAAGCTGCCGAATACATGATTGACAAATTTAGCCTTCTAGGCAATAAGCCTTTTCAAGAAAAAATTGTATCAAAGGTAGGAAGTGATAGAGACACCATTGAGATTGCAGAATTTTTCGGAAAAGAAATGGCAAGGGGTATGAAAGATTTTTATGTAAATTATGTAATGCCTAGAAAAGGAGCCATTCAGCTTTTAGAGTATTTTGATAGAAAAAATATACCTATGTCTGTTGCGACATCTACCCATATCGACCTGCTAAAACCTGCCCTTGACAGGCTCGGCATGACAAAATATTTTAAAGCGATAATAAGTGCCAGTGCTTTAAATATAAGCAAGGGGACACCTGAACCATTTAATCTTTGCCTTAATGCTATGAATCTCAAAGCAGATAAAGGTGTGTGGGTATTTGAGGACGGGCTCTATGCGATAAAGACGGCAAAAAATATCGGTCTTAGCACAGTTGGAATCTTTGACGAAATAAGTCGTAACGACTGGGACGAAATAAAAAACATATCAAACATAAGCGTAATGGAGCTATATGAGCTTATATAACTCGAGTGCTGCATCTATAATTTTGACTGCAGTATCGAACTTGGATAGTTTTCCAAGTTCTTTATTTTTGTCATGAGTTATCAAAGTTATGACATTCGTATCTTTTTCAAATCCTGCACCTTCAGTCCTTAAGCTGTTTGCTGCAATCAGATCTATTTTCTTTTTATTGAGCTTTTTCCTTGAGTTTTCGATAAGGTTCTCCGTCTCCATTGAGAAACCGCATATAACCTGCTTGGAATTTGATACCCCAGAATTACGCATGCTTGCAATCTCAGATAGAATATCCTTTGTCCTTACTAGGTCAATCTTCATATCATCATCACTTTTTTTGATCTTGTTTTCTGCATGAATCTTAGGGGAATAGTCAGCGACAGCTGCAGCCATGAATACGATGTCAGAATTGATTGTCTCTTTGGTCATGACGTCATACAATTCAGAAGCACTTTTTATATTAACAATGTTTACAAAAGGCGGAGTGCTTATCTTTACATGGCCAGTTACAAGATGAACATCGGCACCTCTTAGCATGCAAGCCTTTGCAAGTGCGTATCCCATCTTGCCACTTGAATGATTGGTAATAAAACGCACGGGGTCAATATCCTCTTCCGTAGGACCTGCACTTATTAGGACCTTTAGACCTTTCATATCTTTTTCAAAAGCAATCTGTCTATATACGTGCCAAGCAAGAGCATCAGGCTCTGGCATTTTTCCGGCTCCAATGTCGCCACAGGCAAGGAATCCTTCATTAGGTTCAATGACCTCAAATCCGTAATGCCTTAGCTTTTCAATATTATCAAGCGTAATTGGATTGAGAAGCATGCCTGTATTCATTGCAGGAGCAACTATCTTGGGGCATTTAGCAGCTAGAAGCACAGTTGTTAGCATATCATCAGCTATTCCATTTGAAGCTTTTGCGATAAAATCGGCTGAAGCAGGAGCAACGATAATAAGATCAGCTGCTTTTGCAAGGGAAATATGTCTAGCGTCAAAATGGAAATTACGATCGAAGGTATCAATGTGACATTTGTTTCCGGTCAAAGTTTCAAATGTAAGCGGTGTTACAAATCTTGCACCGTTTTCTGTCATTATCACATGGACATCAGCGCCCTGTTTTTTTAATAAACGAACAAGGTATGGAATTTTATATGCTGCAATACTTCCCGTTATTCCAATAATTACAGTCTTGCCGGTAAGCATAGACATTCTCCTTTCATTTACAGGTATTAGATATACATCAATACTCCGTTATTTTATCATGTGAAAAGCACAATATTCAATCGTTAAAAAAATGTATTTAAAGCAATTTTTATGGTATAATAAGAAAAAATTTGACAAAATAACGGCAGTGGGAACATAATTATGAGACAGACAGACAGACATTTTTTGTAATACCACTATAATTAAAATAATAGAGGAAAGAAAAGCCAATTATTGAGGTTTTATTCCTCTATTTTTTGTTTAAAATATTTTATTACAAGGAGGCAATTAAAGAAATGAGCAAGAAACTTAAAAAATCTGTAGGATTGATTATCGCATTTATAATGACGTTGACCATTATAGTAGGTAACCCCAATATTTATGCCGCATCTTCAGAAGAAAACAATAATCAAACCTTTGATAAAAACGAAAAAGTAGCATCTGAACTGGATAAAAATCTAGAGACCAGAGTCAGATTATCGTTTCCTGGTAAACAGGAGGTTTTACCGTCAGACATCGTATTTGTTCTCGACAAATCAGGTGCATCTGCACAGGCCGATATTTATAATCAGGCAAAATCATTCCTTGAAGACATTAAA
>QWCE01001759.1_pt1 | contig 68658 bp, 40 predicted proteins | sample 1972531 | NCBI WGS metagenome assembly QWCE01 (sample SAMN09866716, study PRJNA288562) | Human gut metagenome isolate term4_stool, whole genome shotgun sequencing...
AGACAAAAATGCCATTGAAAAATTTGTGGACCGCGCCATGGAAGACGACGACTTTCAGGACGTGGCCGATGTCATAGAAAAAAGCGTGGAAAGCGCCATTCACTACTCGAAGATCGGTGCCGGCGCCCTCATGCGGGGCGTGAAAAAGGGATTCGGGCAAAAAGAGCTCACCCGCCTTCCCGTAAACCGGGATCCCGCCAAGGTGAAGCAGAAAGTGACGGCCCCCAACACCTGGTTCTGGCTGAGAAATGCAGCCGGGCTTTCGGCCTTGAGCTCTTTTGTTTGCGCCCTCATGGTCTTTATCGACGACATCGCCTATGGTGTCTTCTCCTCCGACACCATTGCCGCGTTCCTCTTTCTTTTTGTCTCGGCTGTGGTATTCGCCGCAGGCACCCTCATCAGCCAGCGCAACATGATTTTATCGCGGGATTTCTTCCGCATTCGCCGGGAGATTCAGGACCAATCGGTCCTGGCCGTGGAAGATATCGTCACGGCACTGAACAAGCCCCAACAAACGGTGGCCGCCGAGATCAATCACATGATTCGAAAAGACTACCTGCCCCAGGCCCGCCTGGTGGAAGGAGGCGATCTGCTTCTCGTGGATCACGCCGCCTACAAGGCCTACAAGGACAATTACATGGGCCGCGCAGCCGTGACACAAAACGAGGTGCCCGAGATCGAAGAGCCGCAGGCCACCACCGACGACGATCGGGCGGCGGCCATGGATGATTACGAAAAGACTTTAAAGGAGCAGCGAGACCGGGCCCACGATGACGTGCTGAAGCATAAGATCTCCGCCCTACTGAAGCTTTTGGATGCCATTCGCCATGCGGTGAACACGGATCCCGGCCGGGTGGAAAGCTTAAACAAATTCGTGGACTACTACACCCCCACTACCATCAAGCTTATCGAGCGCTTTCTCCAGTTCGAATCCTCCTCGGTGATTACGGAGGCCATTCGAAAGACCATGGACGACATTCTGCGCTCCCTGGACAAGGTTATCGACGGCTACGAAAAATTATTGGACACCTTATATAAAGACGACCTCTTGGATCTCAACGCCGAAATGGATGTCATGGAAACGGTGATGAAACAAGACGGCCTAATCGACGAATCGGAAGGAGACGAATTCCATGAGTGATGAAATTAAATTGACCTTAGACGGCGCCACCGACGCGGAAATCGAATCGGAACTGGCCTTAACCCCCAAGGAAGCGGAGGCCCAAGTGAAGCTGACGCCGGCGGAACAAAAGCAGGTGGACGACTTTGCCAAGACCATCGACCTCAGCGACTCCTCGGTGATCCTCCAATACGGCGTGGGGGCACAGAAAAAGATTTCGAACTTTTCCGAAAAGACCTTAAACTCCGTGCGTACGAAGGATCTGGGCGAAGTGGGAAATCTCCTCTCCCAAGTCGTGACGGAGCTGAAGACTTTCGAAAACGAGGACGAAAAGGGCCTGAAGGGATTTTTGAAACGCTCCACCAACAAAGTGACCGCCATGAAGGCCAAGTACGACAAGGCGGAAAAAAATGTGGACGACATCGCCCGGGTCCTGGAAAACCATCAGATCACTTTGATGAAAGACATTTCCATGTTGGATCAAATGTATGATCTCAACGAAAAGTATTTTAAAGAGCTGTCCATGTACATTCTCGCCGGCAATCAAAAGCTGGAAGATGTGCGCAGTCGCGAGCTCCCCGCCCTCATGGCATCGGCCACGGAGGGAAGCCTGGAGGCGCAAAAGGCTAACGACCTTCAAAACATGGCCAATCGCTTCGAAAAGAAGCTCCACGACCTGGAACTCACCCGCATGGTGAGTTTGCAAATGGCGCCGCAAATTCGCATGGTGCAGGCGTCCAACACGGTCATGGCAGAAAAAATTCAATCCACCGTCGTGAACACCATTCCCATCTGGAAAAACCAAATGGTTTTAGCCCTCGGCGTGCACCATTCCGAGCAGGCCGCCGAAGCCCAAAAGAAAGTGGCGGATCTCACCAATCAGCTCCTGAAGAAAAACGCCGAAACCCTGCGCCAAAGCACGGTGAACGTCGCGAGAGAAAGCGAGCGGGGCATCGTGGATGTGGACACCATTCGCTACACCAACGAACAGCTTATCGCCGCACTGGATGAGGTGCGTAAGATTCAACTGGAAGGCCACGAAAACAGAGAAAAGGCACAGCGGGAATTGGAAGCCTTGGAAGCGGATCTCAAACACCGCCTGCTTCCCCAAAACAATCAATAGAAAAGACCCCTCTCGGGGCCTTTTTTATTGGGCCGATCCCTTTCTCAAGGGGCCGTTTACTTTTTCTATATTCATTCATATAATGATGGTGAATAATTACTTTTAAAGGAGGTCCCCTGTGAAACTAAAATCGAAACAACTGCTCGCTCTACTCGCCCTCATCGTCCTCTTCGTGCCGTCGACGATTTTCGCCGCAAGCCCCCTCCGCCTTTGGGTCCACGGAAATTACGTCACCGGCGACGTGCCACCGATGATTAAAAACGACCGCACCCTCGTCCCCCTTCGCCTCATTTCCGAGGAGCTTGGCTACCACGTGGATTGGGTGCCCGAATCGAGGGAAGTTCGCATCACACAGCCCGTGGATAGTAAAACCAACAGATACAAGATGCTGATCTTCGGTATCGGGGACAAGAGCTTTTACACCGTCGAGCTGGAACTGCTTTTCCTCGGCAGGGAAGAAGCCTCTCGCGTTCTCAACAAGCCCGCCCCCACACCTATCGACGTGGCTCCCGTCATCGAAAACAGCCGCACCATGGTCCCCCTTCGGGCCATTGCCGAGGCCTTCGGCCAAAAAGTAGATTGGGACGAGGCAAATCGCACCGCCATCGTCGGCGAAGGTTATGAGGGACAAAAGGCGAAGCCCGCCGGCGATCTTCAATCCATCTACGCTAAAGTAGATTATATTTTGCGCCGCGAACCGGCGGACGGCTCCACCTCCGCTATTTCCCATCACATGGATTGGCAAATAGGGGAACTGGACAAAGCCTATCAGGAACTGTTGGCCCTGCTTCCCGGAGATCAAAAAAGCAAAAATACCTATTGGAAGGAACTGGAAGCCGCCCGAATTAAATTCGCCGATGCGGACGTGGATCCCAACGGCGGAATTTCGGAGGCACACAACTATCGAGATAATCTCATCCTCTTTACCCTCAGCGATATGAGCCGTACCTCGAAACGGTTTTTCGGTAAATCCCTTGATTTTTCGAAATACGGCTATGGGTCAGTCAACACGGCGAAATACATGAAGACCCAATTGCCGAAGAAGTAAAGTCGACGGAACTTTAGGTAACAAAAAAGGCTGTGGGCAGTGGCGCTCATGGCCTTTTTTATTGATCGGAATGACGTGTGATGCGGGCGAGAGAAAATCTTTTCTCCGCAAAAAAACAGCACGCCTTTCGGTGTGCCGTTTCGTTGTTTTATTCTGCGCCTTGAGCCGCTTCTTCCGCCACGAGAGATTTTTCCCCGTGGGTCTTAATGGGATCGAAAGTGAGTCGGGCGATATTAAAGATGTGGTCGCCGATACGTTCCAATGTCCCCAATATGTCGACGTAAAGGGAGGTGGTGACGGTGGCTTCTTCGTGTTGCGACGTCATGCGCCTGAAGTGGGAGGCACGGAGTTCGTATTCCAGGTAGTTGAGATTATTTTCGTCTTCCTTCATGACCTCGTAGAGGTGATGATCGCCGCCCTTATAGACGTCCACGCCGTTAATGTACATGTGAATCAATAATTCGTAGATCGACGTGAGCTCTTCCATGGCTTCTTTTTGAAATTCTTCGCCGGAATCGTAGATCATTTCGAAGTATTCCACCAGATTCTGTACTAAGTCGCCGATGCGCTCAAAGTTTTTTTGCACCTGAAGACCGGCGGAGTATTCGTCGGCCAGTTCTTCAGAAAGGGACTGCTTGGAAACCTTCAAGAGGTAGCCTTCGATTTTTGTATCCAGGGAGTTGATCATGTCTTCCAGCTGGTTGACCTCGTGGAAGTATTTCTTGTCCTTGGTCAACAGATACTCCTTGCTGTCTTGAAGGGATTCCAGCACGATGTCCGAGACCTGCAGGATGGCCGCCTTGGCTTGGGAAAGAGCTCCGGCCGGGAATGTCTTGACCATTGCTTCGTCCAACTGAATTTTCCCGAGGTTCAAGGTGAGATCGTCGCGACCGGGCATGATTTTTCTCAGCAGGGACACACATTGGGGAATGATGGGCAAAAAGATGATCATGCCCACGAAGTTAAAGGTGAAGTGGGCGAAGGCGATAGTCATCATGTCGTTAAAGTGGAGCAGATCCGCCACGTAGTGGACCAAGCGCTCGTAGGGGCCGATAATGGCCAGGAAAAAAACAGACACGGAGACGTTAAATAAAAAGTGGAACAGGGACGTGCGCCGCGCGGCGAGGCTCCCTCCCACGGAGGCCAGTGCCGCCGTGACCGTGGTGCCGATGTTTGCGCCGAAGACCAGGCCTAAAGCCGCCACCAAGGTAATGGACTTCGTGGCATAGAGGGTTTGCACGATCCCGACGATGGCCGAGGAGGATTGAATCACTCCAGTGACCACGGCGCCGATTAAGGCGGCCAGGATCGGCTGGCGACTGAGCCTTACGACCATGTCGGAAAAGCCGGGGATGTACTGCAGCTCTTTCAAGGCATCGCCCATGGTGTTTAGGCCGATGAACAAAAGCCCGAAGCCGATCACGATTTCGCCAAGGTAAATGGTTTTTTTCTTTGATGCCATAAGGACTAAGAAGACGCCTACGAGCAAAATAAAGTAGGCCAGGTAATCCAGCTGAAAGCCGATTAAAATCGACGTCACCGTGGTACCGATATTGGCGCCGAGGATAATGGCGATGGCTTGATTCAGACCCATCAGTCCGCTTCGCACCAAAGATATGGCGATAACCGTGGCCGCCGAAGAGGATTGGATCAGGCCTGTCATGACGATGCCGACCAGAACCGCCATTATGGGATTGGACGTATATTTTTCGATATAATCTCGAATCTTTGTGCCGGCAAATTTCGTCAGGCTGTCGCCCATGAGTTTAACGCCGAAAAGAAACAGGCCCAGACCGCCGGCAATAAAATGCCAATCAATTTGAGACCATGAACTTACATCGCCCATAAACTCTCCTTCCGTAAAATTTTACATACATAGACCGCCCTTATTATACCAAAAAGTAAAGTCGAGGTAAGGCTTTCGTCATAAAAACTTTCTTTTTATTTCTTTCCTGTAGGAAAAATAAATAATAAGGACAGAGGGCCGTTTCCGGGCACAAAAAAAGCAAGCGCGAGGCTTGCTTTTCTCTTATTTCCAGTAGTCCAGCTTGCTTTCGTCCAGGCCGATGTTTCGACCGAGGAAGTGGGGATCCTTGCCGGCGTGGGATTGCTCCTTGTAATCCTTCAGCGCAGCGATGGCTTGATTGCTCAAAAGCAAGATGGCGGGGATGTTGACCAGCACCATCAGGGCCATTAAGAAATCCGCTACGTTCCATGCCAGCTCCATTTTCATGCTGCTGCCCAAGAAGATAAGGACGATGGCCACCAGTCGGTAGCAAAGCATAAAGGTTTTAGAGGGCATCTTTTTATTCAGGTAGTTCAAGCAACTGTCCACGTAAAAGAGATTGCCTAAGAGGGTGGTGAAGGCAAAGAGGGTCAAAGACAGGGAGATGAACACGTAGCCGTAGTGGCCGAATACCGTGGCCAAAGATTCCTGTACGTAAGCGGCCCCTGCCAGCTCTTCCGTGGCTTCCACGCCCGATGCCATGGCCATAAAGGCCGTGGCGGAGCAGATGACCAGGGTGTCTAAGAAGACGGAGAACATTTGAACCAAGCCTTGTTTGACCGGGTGGGATACATCCGCCGATGCCGCCGCATTGGGTGCGGAACCCATACCGGCTTCGTTGGAGTACAGTCCCCGCTTGATCCCTTGGACCATGGCGGAGCCTGCAAAGCCGCCGAAGATGGCTTTGAAGTTAAAGGCGTCGGAGAAAATATTCTTGAATACCGTGGGCATGTAGGCAATGTTTTTGAAGATCATAAACAATGCCATGGCCACGAAGATGATGCCCATAAAAGGTACCAGGGTGGAGGTGGCTTTAATGATGCGCTTGCCGCCCCCTAAGATGCAGTAGCCGGCGACGATGGCCAAAATGCCGCCGATGATCCAGGTGGTCTTGCCTTCCACGAAGAAATCGTAGACGCGGAAGGAGTCGGTCATGTTAAAGGAGGCGAGCATATTGAAGCCCACGGCGTAAGTCAAAATTAAAAAGACGGCAAAGAGGACGCCGAGGCCTCTGGAGCCCAAGGCGATTTCGATATAGTAGCTGGGGCCGCCGAAGCTGTTGCCGTGTTCCCCTTTGCGCTTATAAATTTGCGCCAAGGTGGATTCCACAAAGGCCGACGCGCCGCCGATAATGGCGATGAGCCACATCCAGAACACAGCGCCGTAGCCGCCGAGGCAAATGGCCTGGGCCACGCCGACGATGTTCCCCGTGCCGACACGGGAGGCGGTGGAAACCATGAGCGCCTGGAAGGAAGACACTTCTCCTTCGTGGGGCTTTTCTTTCAACACGCGCAGGGATTCACCGAACATAGATAATTGCAAAAATCCCGTGCGCACGGTGAAGTAAAGGCCGGCGCCGATTAAAACAATAATAAGTATAGGGTAGTACAAATACCCGTTCACTTTCAGTAGTAGATCCATGGGTCACCTCAATTTCTTTCCTATGTACTATTACAACTGTTCACATTTTACCATAGACGACTACAATGTAAAAGATTGTTTTCCATTAACACGGAATTTTTCTGCTTTACTTTGCCGAAGTGAACTATCTTCGGTTTTTTTCAAATGACGCAAAAAAATAGCGCCCCTTCGGGCGCCGGATCAATCTTCCATCAGACCTTCGATTTTTTCGAAATAATTTTCAATGCGCTTGGCCATAGGCGGGGCAAATTCGCCTGAAGCCAACATGGCCTTCAGCTCTTTTTTGCCGACGAATTTATAATCTTCCACTTCGCTTCTTTGCATCTTGATCTTGTCCACGTCCCTTACGAGGAGAAAGATCTTGGAAAATTTCTGATTTTCTTTCATGGTGCCGAGAAAAGAAAGGTCCCGATCCGTGGCGCGAATGCCCACTTCTTCTTTCAGCTCCCGAAGGGCGCCCTGAAGAGGGCTTTCTTTGTCCACGACGCTGCCCATGGTGAATTCCCATTGATGGGCGAAATCTTTGCCCTTCGCCCGCTTGGTTACCAAGAGCTTCTTTTCGGAAATCACCATGACGCCGGCGACGACGTAATACTCCTCGGGATCCAGAGGCTCTTTCCGATCTTTCAAATAGCCCAGATAGTTAAAGTCTTCGTCGTAAATACGCCTCAGTTCCACGGCGACCTCCTTACTTGCTCACATTGTTTTTCACGCGCTTCAAGCGGAAGAAATCTTCCCGCTCTTTTTCCGCCAAAATGTCTTCGATTTCTTTTTTCGCCGCCTCGTACCTGGGAATTTGAATTTTTTCCAGGGCGTTGGCCCGCTTCACCGTCTTTTTGATTTCCTTGGCCAGGCGGTACAAGTCCGTTTCGATTTCCGCGAGCTCGTAAATCCGGGCCCGCATGTCGTGCATACGGATGTAGGCTTCGTCGAAGGCGAAATTGGATTCAAACATACTGAAGGTGGTTTGAGGCTTAAATGCCTTGTAGTGGATTTCGGGAATCTCCACCCCCATGACGGAGCGGTAGCCGATGTGGTAGGGCTCCTCCGTGGGCATGGACTTGCTCATTTCCACCACGGACTCCCAGCCCATGGTCACCGAGGCCATGGTCAGGGCGTCGTAGGACTGGCTGAAGTGCTCTTCCACCTCTTGTTGAATGGTTTGGGCCCGGGCGTTTAGGCGCATGATCTCACGCATAAGCACGGCCCGCTTTTTGTCTAAAAGGCCGTAGCCCCTTTTGGCAAAATCCAGGGCGCTTTTTGTTTTGATTAAATTGGCTTTTGTCGCCGTCACGCGTTTCGCCATAGCTCACCTCTAATAATACTTGTCCAATATTTTCGGATCGATACGCACCAAGCTGTCCTTGGGCAATGTCCTCAGGAGCTCCCATGCCTTGTCCAAGGTCTGGCCGATATCGGAGGGCTCGTTGAAGTCCTGGCCGATAAATTCGTTTTCGAAGCGTCGGCCGAAAGCCAGAATCTTTTGATCGCCCTCGGAGAGTTCCTCTTCCCCGATGATCTGCGCCAAAGAACGCACTTCCGTACATTTGGAGTAGGACGCAAACAATTGGGCGGAGACGTCGGAATGATCCTCCCGGGTGTAGTCCGCCCCGATGCCGTCTTTCATAAGACGGGACAGGGAGTCCAGAATGTTAATGGGAGGATAGATGCCCTGGCCGTTAAGGTCCCGAGACAATACGATTTGCCCCTCGGTAATGTAGCCGGTCAAGTCGGGAATCGGGTGGGTAATGTCGTCGGAGGGCATGGTTAAAATGGGGATCAAAGTCACCGATCCCTTCACGCCCTTGATCATGCCCGCCCGCTCGTAGATGGCGGCGAGGTCCGAGTACAAATAGCCCGGGTAGCCCTTTCTCGAAGGCACTTCCTGGCGTTGAGAAGACACTTCACGCAAGCTCTCCCCGTAGCTGGTCATGTCGGTCATAATGACCAGCACGTGTTTGTGCCGCTCGAAGGCCAAATATTCCGCCGCGGTCAAGGCGCATTTCGGCGCGATGATCCGCTCCATAATCGGGTCGTCGGCGTAGTTCATATAGATGACGACCTTGTCCATAACGCCGGCTTCCATAAAGCTGTCGGTAAAGAAGGAGGCCACCTCCCGCTTCAGGCCCATGCCGCAGAAGACCACGGCGAAGTCGCCCTCGCCCTCGTCGTCGGCGATGTTGGCCTGGCGAATAATTTGTGCGGCCAGCTCGTTGTGAGGCAGACCCGCTCCCGAGAAGATCGGGAGCTTTTGGCCCCGAATCAAGGTCATCACCGAGTCGATGCCCCGAATCCCCGTTTGAATAAAGTTCCGGGGATACTCCCGGGCCACCGGGTTCATGGGCTTGCCGTTGACATTGTAAAAATCGTCGGAGTAGACGGGGCCGCCCTTGTCGATGGCCCGTCCGATGCCGTTGAAGCGGCGGCCTAAAATTTCCGGCGCCAAGGGAATTTCAAAGGGCCGTCCTTCGAAGACCACGTTTAAATTTTCCGTGGACACCCCCATGGATTCGCCGAAGACTTGTACCGTGGCGGCGTCTTCGTCGATGCCGATGACCCGCCCCACTAAAGTCTCTTTCGTTTCCCGATTGGTAATGGAGACGATTTCGCCGTAGCGCACCCGATGCAGGCCGGAAAGCTGAATCAGGGATCCGTCGATATTATCCAGGCGCAAATACTCTTTCTTCACGTCCTACGCCTCCTTTTCCTTCGCTGTTTCTTTTGTTTCGTCCGTTTCGTCCGTTTCCTCCGTTTCCACCGCGCCCTTTTCCTTGATTTCCAAGGCGTCCATTTCGTCTTCGGCAATGCCGTATTCGATACGGATTTCCCGGTAGTGCTCTTGAATGTCGTTCATCAGGTGGGTAAAGGACTTCATATCGTCGTTGGCGATATTGTACTTCATGTTGACGATGCGGGAATGAAGGGCGTCGTCCTTCACCTCTTCGATGGAGATCCCCTGCTCCAACACCACCTTGCCCTCTTCGTACAAAGTGTCGATGACTTCCATCATGGCAAATTGTTTTTCCAAGGGCACCGATTGGTCGATGTCGTTAAAGGCGTTTTGTTGCAAAAAGGCGTCTTTAATTAAGCGTGCCACGATTAAAAGGAAGCGTTCCTTGTCGGGGAGCACGTCTTCGCCGACGAGCATGACGATTTCCTGCAGTCTGGCCTCTTCGTTCAGGATGTTCATAAACTTCTTCCGCAAACCGGGCAGGTCGCCGTCCAGTCGATTGTCGTAGTAATTGGACAGGGCGCCGATGTAGCCGGAATAGGAATGGAGCCAGTGAATGGCGGGGTAGTGACGGGAGTAAGCCAGGTCCTTATCCAGCGCCAAAAACACATTGACGAAGCGACGGGTGTTTTCCGTGACGGGCTCGGAGAAGTCGCCTCCCGCCGGGGAGACGGCGCCGATGGTGGTGACGGAGCCTTCCCCGCCCGAGAGGGTCTTTGCCGATCCGCTGCGCTCGTAGAAGGAGGCGATGCGGCTGGGCAGGTAGGCGGGGTAGCCTTCTTCCGCCGGCATTTCTTCCAGACGGCCGGAGATTTCCCTGAGGGCTTCCGCCCAACGGGAGGTGGAGTCCGCCATCATGGCCACGTCGTAGCCTTGATCTCTAAAATATTCGGCAATGGTAATGCCGGTGTAGATGGACGCTTCACGAGCCGCTACGGGCATATTCGATGTGTTGGCGATTAAAATGGTTCGCTGCATCAAAGGCTTGCCCGAGTTCGGGTCGATAAGCTTCGGGAAGTCTTCCAATACTTCCGTCATTTCATTCCCCCGCTCGCCGCAGCCGATGTAGACGATAATGTCCGCATCGCAAAACTTGGCGATGGAGTGTTGAGTCATGGTCTTGCCCGTACCGAAGCCGCCGGGAATGGCCACGGTGCCTCCCTTGGCGATGGGAAAGAATACGTCCAGTACCCGCTGGCCGGTGACCAGGAGTTGATCCGCGTCTAAAAATTCCGTGACGGGACGGGGAATCCGCACGGGCCAGCGATGGCTCATGGCCACCTCGTGTTCCTCGCCGGATTCGTCCTTCACTTTGCAGACGGGATCCACCACATTGTATTCGCCGGCTTCGGCGACCCAGGTCACTTCCCCTGAAATATTCGGGGGAAGGAGAACGCGGTGGGTAATGATTTCCGTTTCTTCCACGGTGCCTAAGACGGCGCCGGCGGAAACCTCATCTCCCGCCTTGACCTTGGGCTCGAAGGCCCAAAGCTTTTCCAGATCCAGATTCGTCATGCCGATGCCTTCGGGGATAAAGCTGCCGTATTTTTCGTTAATGCGATTTAGGGGCCGCTCGATGCCGTCGAACATATTACCCAAGAGCCCGGGACCCAAACGCACGGAAAGAGGCCCGCCGGTGGAGACGATGGATTCGTCCCGCATGAGCCCTTCCGTTTCTTCGTAGACCTGCACCGTGCCTTCGTCGCCGTGAATGGCGATCACCTCGCCGATGAGCTTCTTTTGCCCCACCTGAACCATTTCACGCATGGAGAAATCCCCCATGGGCTTGCCGATGACCACGGGTCCGTTAATCTTAATGATCTTCGCTTCTTTACTCATGGTCCATCTCCTCTCGGAACAGGCGATAGAGCAACTTGCCGATGGCGTAGCGCTTATCTTCGATCAAGGTGTACAGGTCGTAGTTCAGGCTGTAGTTCTTGTCCATATCGCTGATGGTGTGCCCGCCGATGTGCCAGTCCTCCAGGGTTTCCGGGTGAAGGGTAATGCCCTTTTTCTCGGCCATGGCGCGAAAGCCTTCGAAATACTTGTCCATATCTCCGGCCACCATGGCGAAGCGGTATTCCCCCGCTTCCAAATTATCCAAGGATTCCTCCACGCGGGCGGCCAAATCCGAGGCGTACTGCTCCGTAAAGGTATACTCCGCGGCCCGCTCGCGAATGGCTTCGATAAAGTCCTTCTTTAATTCGTTGATCTTTTTTAATTCCAAGACCCGCTCGTTTTCCTTGGCCTTGGCAATCTCTTCATTGCCCATGACCTTCGCCAAGTCGGCGCGGCGGCGAACGATGGCCTCTTTTTCGTCATTCAGTTGTTTTTCCTTGCGGCGCAGAAGATTGTTTTTTTCCTCTTCCCAGGCCTCTTTTCGCTTTTCCAAATCCACGTAACGCCGCTTATAGACGACGTTTTCGAATAGTTCCAATTTACTTTCGACTTGCAGCATTTTCTCACCTACTAATCCAGTTTGACCCCGATGGCCTCGCGTACGTATTTCATAATGAAATCATCTTCCGTGTAACCACCTCTTCCGGGCAATGTGCAGATAAAGGGGCTGCGCTTTTTCGCTTTTACAGCCAGCACCTTTTCCTCCAGCGCGCGAAAGTCCTTCTCGTTTAAGATAATCATGCCGATGTTTTTGTCCTGCAGTGTGGCGTCAAAGACCTCGTTCAGCGCCTCTAAATCGGCACAGAACACGCCTTCGAAGCCGCTCATGCGAAGGGCGACGAGAAACTCGTCATCACGAGAGATGACTTTGGAGATCATTAAAGTTTCCCCAAAATCATAATAGAAATGATCAAGCCGTAAATGGCGATCCCTTCTGCCAAGCCGACGAAGATCAAGGTCTTCCCTAAAATGGAGTCGTCTTCACTGACCGCACCCAGCGCGGCGGATCCGACGATGCCCACGGCATAGCCCGTGCCGATGGTGGCAAGGCCCGTGGAGAGGGCGGCGGCCAAAAGGCCCAGGCCGTTGACTTCGGTAGCACCCGTGGCGGCGTGTACGACGCCGGGGGCGAGGAGCACGTAGGCGGCGAGAACCGTGGGAATAAAGGCCAATAAATTGGTGCGCATGGCCTTTTTCAGCTTCACGCGATTAGAGGACACGCCCCGTTCCAAAAAGACGAAGCCCGCGACAATCGTCGATAAAACGACGAGGGATGCTAAAAATAATATTTTTTCCATAATAATCTCCTTCTCAATGCTTATTTTTGATTCAAATTCAAATTGTCGGAGCGGAATTCCCGTCCGTTGCCGTCGTAATAGCGACTGAACAATTCGTAGTATTCGAGACGCAGGCCTTGGATAAAGACGATAAGCCCTTCCAGACCGATGATCAAAATATTTCCTAAAATTAAAATAATGTAACCGCCCACGTCGTGGGAAGCCATTTGACTCATGACGTGGAAGGCCATAAACAGCCCCACGTGGTTAATGGCAAAGGCGCCGACACGAATAAAGGACACGATCCCCGATAAAGTGGAGATCAACAGCTCGATCATGGAAAACGAGCTTTCGATAAAGTAGCCGCTCTTGTTTCCTTCGTAATCCACGTCGGTCTTTTGGATCTTTGCCATAATCGGCTTTTTAAAGATCATAAGCACGATGGATAGGATAAGGATGCCTGCAGCGACGGACATGGGGATAAAGGACACGATGCCCGCCACGTCCAGAATCATAATTAAAAGCATGGCGAAGACCAAAAAGCCGAAGAGGCCGTGTTCGCCGAAAAGCCCGCGGGCCAAGTCTCTGTTTTTAATGGCATTGGCAAAGTTCATGCCGTAGGCCAAAACCAGAAGCACAACGCCGAAGCCGATGGCGGCCATAAGCACCTGCTCGATGTTTTGGAAGGGTCTGAGCCACAAGGCGTCGATGACGTCTTCGTAGCCGAAGACCGAGCCGTATAAAAAGCCGAAGACCATGGACGATCCGCCCATGCGCATCAAAAGGCCGCCCATGTCTTTTTGCCGGCGCCTCGAAAGGATAAAGCCGATAAGGAAAAAGACCGCCCCTTGCCCCACGTCGCCGAACATGGCGCCGAAGAGGAGCATATAGGTAATGCCGACGAAGATCGTCGGGTCGATTTCGTTGTAGTGGGGAATGCCGTACATGCGCACCAAGAGCTCGAAGGGTTTGAAGAACTTCGGGTTCTTGAGCTTGGTCGGCGGCGTAATGCCCTTGGCCACGTCTTCTTCGCTTTGAGTGGTAATGACCACGTCTTTAAATTTTGCCGTGCGGCGGCGAATTTCTTCCACGCCCGCATCGTCGGCCCAGCCCGTGATCAGGAAGTACTTGTTGGCAATGGCCATTTGCTGCTTCGCTTCTTCGATGCGGCCCAAAAAGAGGGTGTGGCCCAAAATTTCCCGCACCGTGTCGCGATCGTCGCGGTACAGGGTCTTTCTCTCTTCGTCCAGCTCCGCCATACGGGTGTAGAGATCCGTCTCTTCTTTTTTCAGACGGGTCAAGGTTTCCTTCGCCGTCCCCATGGCGTTGTCCAAGACGGGCACGTCGATCCAGTGAATGGATTTCAACACCCGGTCGATTTCTTCCGCCACCTCGTTGGGGTAGACGATCATGTACACTTCTTCATCTTCGAAAGAGCCCGTGTGCAGAATCAGGGCGAGAAGATTTTCGTAGCTGCTCTTTAAGCGCACCCGGGCGGATTTTTCCAGCCGGCCGAAGCGGGCGGTAAAATACTTCATGTCCCGGATTTTCGTCAAATCCACATCCACGTTTTCGAAGAGAGCCATGTTCTGTTTAAACATGGCGATGGTATCCAGGCGATTGTGAATCTTTTCGTACTCATCCCGCAAGGGCTCCACCCGATCCACCAGGGCCCGGTAGCGTTCGTCCAGACCGTCGGTGCCTTCGAAGCTGTTTATGCTTAAATCCTTAATGTGGAAGTACTCCACCAGCTTTTGCGCCTCTTGGGTGCGCTGCCTTACATCGGTATCAATGGGAAAGGGCCCCAGATTGTTTAAATCCACCACCATGTCCACATTGTCTTCGAGAGAGTAGATATTGCTGTTTTCCGCCAATTGGGTCATGGCATCGACCATGTCCAGCGCTTCGGAATCCAGAACTTCGAACAAAATATCGTTCATGTCCTCGATTCGGGCGACGACGCTGAGCATCTTCATTCTCTCTACTGCCATACTTCACCTTCTTTCATAGGAATCGTCAACAGACTCCTGATCAGTTCCTTGCCGAAGCCGAGCCTGAGCCCTTCCAAGGTGGTGGAAACGTCCTTAATGGCGTTTTCCAACAAAATAGACAGGGCGACGATTCGCGCCGGGCTCAAGCCCCCTTGTTGATAATGCTTGAAATACATGGCGGCAAGATCTCTCGACGCCATGACGTCGGTCATGTGATTTTCCCGCGCCGTTTCAAAAAGAAATGAAAAGGACGACGCGCGCACGGAGCGCACCAGGGCCTCCACATCGTCGGCATAGATCCACGAATCCAAAAGCTTCCTTGGAATGTTTCCGCCGCGAATGGCGAAGTTTTCCATTTCCGACTTCATGATGTCGTAGGTCTTCTTGCCCCGATAAATATAGAGGATGTTCAAGAGATCCACGTGCCGGTCCAACATAGCCATAATGTCCTTACGATATTTTTTCGGCAGCTTGTTCGCCTCTTTGATCAAGCGCTCGTAGTAGCTCTTGTCCAGCTCCATTTCGATATAAAAAAGAATACGGTCTCGGCTCACGTCCTTGTAGGCGGAAAGCATCCGCCCGTAAGGCGTTCCCTCCAAGGCCTTAAATAATTCGTCGGGACCCACGGTTTGATCCTTCGGCAAAAAATTCGGATCCAGTGCGAGGAGACTGTTCCTCACAATGTCCACATTTTCCTCGTGATAGACCGCACGGAAAATTCGCTTTAAATCCTGCATCTCGTAGCGATCCAAAAGAGCCTTGAAAAAAATCCGGTCCTGTCCCTGTAAGTAGTAGTGAAAGCCGATCAAGGTGTCGTACACCTTTTGGGCCATCTTCACATTGATTTCCAAAAGATGAGGGTCGTCGGAAAGTTCCAGCCCCCAAGTATCCTTTAAAATGACTAAGCCGTCCTTTACATTCCCCGCTTCCAGAATCCTTAAAGGTACTTCCGGCTTCAGGTAGCGCGCATAGACGGTCACCGCCTTGGTGTTTACTGCAGCGTAGCTCATATTCACCTCCCACTAAATGTCCAGGAGTTGAAACGCTTCTTCCACCAATTCCGCTTTGTGGGCCTTGTAAACCGAATCCACCGACTCCAGCTTCTTTCGATTATTTTCTTTTATCTTGTCCACCACGCCCATGGCCTCGTTGTAAATGGTATCGTAGCTGTCCTTCGCCGAAGCCTTCGACGCTTCCCGCTCGTCCACTTCCATTTCAGTGAAGCGCTTTTGCAGGTCCGCCTTTTCTTCGTCGATGGTCGTCTCTTGCTTCTCAACCATGGCGTCGGTTCGCTCGTCAAGTTCGATGACGCTTCGAATCAATTGTTCCAACCTAGTCCCCTTTCCCTTTTTATTTCGGCAAATCCCGTATCTTAAAGATTTACAGCTAAAATTATTTTATCACTTGAACACGCCTAAAGCAAAAAAAGGAACACGGGGAGGGCGATTTTTTTTGATATTTTTTCTCCGATCTCCTGAAATAACGACTGCATTCTTATGAAACGACCCCCTCGACCGACTCCCCACTGACTTTTCTTTCGTAAAAGCGAAAAATTCTCTGCTTTTTTGCAAATTTTTTCAATTCATCCATGAAATTAAGTCGCTTTTTTGGTATAATCAAATAAAGTTATTTATTTTGGTTAAAGGAGGTGCATAACGTGCACATCAATCGCTTTACCGGTGATTCCATCGACACATACATTCTGTCCCTTTTAAACGAGAACAGCCGCATGTCCTTAAGCGACATCGCGAAAAAGGTCAGCCTGTCCGTTTCGGCTACGCGTAATCGGATTCATCGCCTGGAAGATGCGGGCGTCATCGCCGGCTATACCATCATCCTCGGCGGGGAAGAGGACGATTCCTACATCCACTCCTTCTGCCTCATCGACATTTCCGAAGAGGACAATACCTTGGAGGAATTTATCAATTACGTCGAAACCTCGGATCAAGTCACCGACTGCTGGAAGCTCATGGGCGAATACCAATTTTTAATTCGCATTAAGTCCACCTCGTCGAAGGCCTTGGACGACTTTTTAATGCGCCTCAGAGAGTCCATTTCCATTAAGAGGACCAATACCATCGGCGCACTGAATCAAGTCAAGGGCAAAGACATTCGGGAGCACAACGCCATACGGATCAACGAAAAATAAACGGGCGCTTCGGCGCTCGTTTTTTTTGCAAAAAAAGACAAGCCACGTTGGCTTGTCTCTTTTGCTTTTAATCTTCCAGGCGGGCGAAGAAGGTCTTTTCGTCCAGGGCCTTCAACAATTCCTCCCGTGCCATGTCTTTGGTGTAGGTGAATCCCTCTTCCACGCGGTCAACGAAATCTCCTTCCAATTCTTTAGCCACGAAATAGCGGCCGCGTATGGGCGCAAGCGCTACATCGCCGCGCTTCAATAGGGGCATGGCGCTTTTTGTGGCGGCTGCCACGAGATCCGCCACCACGGCGTTGCCCGTAGGTTCTTTGCCGGCGCCGGGGCCGGTAAAGGCCAAATCGCCCACCCAGCTGCCCTTCACATTCACCTGATTAATGGCATCGGGCAGGATGGCCAGGCTGTGGCCTCCATCGAAGATCACGGGTTCCACCACGGCTTCGATGCCGCCTTCTGCGGGCTTGGCGGAGGCCACGAGCTTCACCTTTTTATTTTGCGATTTCAAATAGGCCACCACGGACTGATCGATTTGGGCGATGCCTCGTGTGGGAATGGCGTCGCCGTCCACGTGACCGAAGGCCATTTCGATTAAGAGGTGGAGCTTTCTGCGGGTGTCGTAGCCTTCCACATCGTCGGTGGGATCCTGCTCGGCATAGCCCAGCTTTTGGCACAGGGCCAGGGTGTCCTTGTAATCGGCGCCCTCTTTAAACATGGCGTTTAAAAGGTAGTTGCAGGTGCCGTTTAAAATCCCCTTCACATCTTCGATTTCGTTTTGAAGGCAGAGGGCTCTCAGTGGCGTAAGGACAGGAATGCCCCCGGCCACCGCCGCTTCAAACAAGAAGGGCGCGCCGGTTTTTTCCGAAAGGGCCACGAGCTCTTCGTAGTGGGCGCTGACGCAGGCCTTGTTGGCGGTGACCACGCCTACGCCTTTTTCCAATGCCCGGCGCATGTACTCGTAGGCCATGTCCATGGCGCCGGTGGCTTCGGCGACGCAGTCCACTTCTTCCAGAACCTTGTCGTATTCCTTCGCCGTGACCACGGGCTCGTCGATTTCCAGTTCCAAGGTGTTTCTGCTCCGATCCGATGCCACCACATAGGCGATCTCCATGGGCCCGATGGTCTTTTCGAAAACCTCTTGTCGATCCTTTAAAATGTCGTAGGCGCCGCGGCCGACGGTGCCGAATCCAATCAATGCCAGTTTCATAGTTTCCCCTTTCCTTGCAATCATTATGAATTGACTATACTAGAGTGTTTTTGCTATAGTCAAGTAAAACATCGTTTAATAAGAAAGAAGGTTTACAATGACGATCTATCGCACAGCAATTTTAGGCGCAACGGGCCTGGTCGGTCAAACCATGCGCAGTATTTTGGAAGAAAAGCATCTCCCCTTGGAACTGTCTATGTTCGCATCGGAAAAAAGTGCGGGCAAGACCTTCACCTTTAACGGCGAAGAACACATGGTGGAAGAGCTTACGGAAGAGGCCTTGAAAGAGGGCAAGTTCGACTACGTCCTGAGCGCCTTAGACGGCAATCTGGCCGCGCGCTTTTGCCCCGTAGCCGCCGAAGCGGGCAGCATCGTCATCGACAACAGCTCCCACTTCCGCATGGACAAGGACATTCCCTTGGTGGTGCCTGAAATCAATCCCGACGACATTATCGACGACGCGGGCATTATCGCCAATCCCAACTGCTCCACCATTCAATCCGTCGTGGCACTGAAGCCCGTGGAAGATCTCTTTAAGATCAAGCGCATCGTCTTTACCACCTTCCAAGCCGTCAGCGGCTCCGGTGTGCGGGGCATCGCCGATTTGGAACGAGGCATGAAGGGCGAGGATCCGGAATTTTATCCCTACCCCATCGCCTACAACTGCCTGCCTCACATCGACGACTTCCTTGAAGACGGCTACTCCAAGGAAGAAATGAAGATGGTCAACGAATCGCGGAAGATTTTCCACCGCCCGGACCTCGCCGTTACCGCCACCGCCGTTCGCGTGCCGGTTAAGGGCGCCCACGCCATTTCCGTCAACGTCACCTGCGAAAAGCCCGTGGACATCGACAAGCTCCGCGCCGCCTATGAGGCCATGGACCACGTGGTTTTGCAAGACGATGTGAAAAACCTCGTCTATCCCCTGCAAATCAATGCCGAAGGCAAGGACGACGTCTTCGTCGGCCGCATTCGCAAGGACGATTCCTGCGAAAACAGCTTGAACCTTTGGGTCGTCGCCGACAACATTCGAAAAGGCGCCGCCCTCAACGCCATCCAAATTCTGGAAGAACATTTAAACGCACGGGCATGAGAGTTTCCATCGTACAGGCCCCCATCGGCCCCATGACCCAAGAGGTCAACAGAAAGACCATATTCGACGCCATGGAAGAGGCCCTCGAGTCCTCCCCCGACGTCATCGTCTTGCCGGAAATGTGGAACACGGGCTTTTACCCGGAACGCTTCTCCGCAGACGACGATTACGAAGAAGAAAGCCTGCGCCGGGATCTGGCCGCCTTTGCAAAAGAGCACGAGGTGAATCTCGTGGCGGGGAGCATCACCGTGTGGGATAAGAACGCCCGCGCCAATCGCAGCTTTATTTACGACCGCGGCGGCGCCCTCTTAGGCACCTACGACAAGTCCCATCTCTTTCCCATGGGAGCGGAGAAAACCTACTTCGCCCCGGGAGAGAAAAACCTGGCCTTCGAACTGGACGACGTTCCCGCGGGGATTATTACCTGCTTCGAGCTGCGCATGCCGGAATGGGTGCGCCTCGCCGTCATGGGGCGGGCGAAAATTCTCTTCGTCCCCATGGCCTGGGGCCTTTCCCGCGTTCCCCACATGCATCTCTTCGCCCGGGCGCGGGCCGTGGAGAACCAATGCTATGTGGTGGCGGTGAACTGCACCAAGCTCGGCGACTACCCGGCCATGGGCGGCGGGGGCAGCTGCATCTACGATCCCATGGGTGAGGAAGTGCTCATGACGGGCACGGAAGCCTGCATCCACACCGTGGATCTGGATCTGTCCAAAGTGGAAGAGGCCAAGGGCAAGTTCGATCTCTTTAAGGAGCGCCGCCCCGATCTTTACGGAAAGCTGGTGAGCCGCCATGGATAAAAAAGCCATCGAAGCCATCGCGCGCGAGGTGCGGACACACTACCGCCACCTCCACGCCCATCCGGAACTGAGCGGCGAGGAGCTCGAAACCGCGAAATACATTCAATCGATTTTAAAGGACATGGGCATCGAAATCGTTCCCTACTCCAACGGCGGCTTTCACGGCGACATCAAGGGCGAGAAAGAAGGCCGCACCGTGGCCCTTCGCGCCGACATGGACGCCCTTCCCGTAACGGAAGCCACGGGCCTCGATTTCGCTTCGGAGACCGAAGGCCTCATGCACGCCTGCGGCCACGACATGCACATGGCCATCCTTCTGGGCACGGCCACCTATTTTACCCGCCACAGGGATTTTGCCGGCACCGTCCGCCTCATCTTTCAGCCCAATGAGGAGAAAGACGGCGGCGCCGAGGTCATGGTGGCGGAAGGCGTCATGGAAGACGTGGACAATGTCATGGGTCTTCACGTCTCCCCCTATTTGGATCTGGGAACCGTCGGCGTGCGCCCGGGCTTTATGTACGCCGGGGTGGAGGACTTTAAATTCACCATCATCGGCCGAGGCGGTCACGCCGCACACCCCGACGCCTGCATCGACCCCATCGTCTGCGGAGGCCATATTATCGTCGCTTTGCAGACCATCGTGGCCCGTCGCTTCTCGCCCCTGACGCCGGTGGTGGTCACCATCGGCTCCGTGCACGGGGGCAACAAGCACAATATTATTCCCGACACCATGACCATCGAAGGCACCATTCGCGCCGACACCATGGACAATATGACTATTCTGCGCACCCGGCTGAAAGACATCGCCGGCGCAACCGCCGCGGCCCACGACTGCCGCTGCGACATGGAGGTCATCAAGGGCTACATTCCCCTGATCAACGATCCCGAGGCCACGGAAATCGTCCGTCAGGCAGCCGTAGAGGCCTTTGGTCCGGACAGCGTCGTCACTCTGCCCCGGCCCACCATGAGTGCGGAGGATTTCGCCTACTACCTTCAAAAGGCGCCGGGCAGCTTTATCAATCTCGGCGCAAAAAAACCGGGAGAGGCACGTCACGCCCTTCACACGGCGGAATTTTACCCGGAAGAAGAGGCCATCTATTATGGCATCTGCGCCGAAGTGGCATCGGCTTTGGCCTTTCTCGCACAATAACCCTTTCCCCCGACGACTGTCGGGGATTTTTTTGCGTTCGCTTCACCAAGCGGCAAAAAAAATATTTTAACGCGTATTTTTCTTTTGTGAAAAAGATTCCGCTCCCTTCCCTCGCCTTCGTCAAAAAATAAAATCTTTTGCCCGCCAAAGGAATTATTTTTTCTTTTCCCTCGGAAACCATAAAATTTTCGCAAAAAAGCCACGCCCGCGTCCCCTGGCCTGTAATTGACTTTCCTTCGTGTACGATATACAATGAACGCGTAAAACGTTACCACGCATTTTTTCTATCACATGAAAGGAGTTCTTATGCCTAAATTTGCTAAAAGAATGGACAACCTGAAAGCGTCCGAAATCCGTGAGCTTCTGGCTTTAACGGCCGACCCGAGCATCATCTCTTTCGCCGGCGGTCTTCCCGCAGCCGAATTGTTCCCCATCGACAAATGGATCGAAGCATCGAATAAAGTCATGAAAAACAACGGCGCCGCCGCCCTTCAATACGGTCCCACCGACGGCTTTAAGGGATTGAGAGAACACTGCATCGCCCGCATGAACAAAGTCGGCGTCAAAAACGTTACAGCTGACGACATTCAAATCCTTTCCGGTTCCCAACAAGGTCTGGACTTCATGCCCAGAGTCTTTATCGATCCGGGCGATTACATCGTCGTCGAAAGTCCTACTTACTTAGGCGCATTGAACGCCTTTAAAGCCTACGAACCCAGATTCTTACAAGTTCCCTTGGATGAAGACGGCATGGTTCTCGAAGAATTGGAAAAACAATTAAAAGAACACGACAACGTGAAATTCATCTACGTTATTTCCGACTTCCAAAACCCCTCCGGCAAAACCTGGACCATGGAACGCCGCAAGGGCTTAATCGAACTGGCCAATAAATACGACGTCATGATTCTCGAAGACAATCCCTACGGCGAACTCCGCTTCGAAGGCGAAATTCAACCTTCCCTCCGTAGCCTGGACACCGAAGACCGCGTCATCTTCATGGGCACCTTCTCCAAGGTATTCAGCCCCGGCATCCGCGTCGGTTGGTTCAACGCATCGAAGGAAGTCCTGAACAAGTTCAACATGGTTAAACAAGGGGCAGACCTTCAAACGTCCACCACGACGCAAATGATTCTGTCTCAATTCCTCGACGACAACGACCTGGAAGCTCACATCTCCGAAATCATTAAAGTCTACGGCAACCGTAAAAACGTCATGGTGGAAGCCATGAAGAAATACTTCCCCGAAAAAGTCACCTTCACCAATCCCGAAGGCGGCCTCTTCCTGTGGGTTACCCTGCCGGAAAACTTAAACGCTCGCGACATCGCCGTAAAAGCCATTGAAAAGAAAGTGGCCTTCGTACCCGGCGGCGCTTTCTATCCCGAAAGCCCGGAAGAAAACCACTTCCGCTTGAACTACAGCTGCATGCCCGAAGACAAAATCGAAGAAGGCATTAAGCGCTTAGGCGAAGTATTACACGACGCCGTTAAATAAGATCCGCTCACGATCCGTCGGTGAAAACACCGGCGGATTTTTTTTGCCCAAAACGCCCCTTTACGGCACAAAAAAACCTCCCCTCGGGGAGGTCTTTTACATAATAATTTACGCGTTTTCTTCCAATGCCTTGGCCAGGCGCTCTTCGCGAATGGCCTGTTGTCTGTAGACGTCCTCTCTCGTGCCGCCGAGGCCGGTGAATTTGCCGAGGAGCCCGCCGATGACGGCGCAGATCAGTGCCGGAACCAGCCATTCAAAGGCGAAGTTCGCCAGAGGGAAGGTCTCGATGGTTTTCACCAAGCCGCCCAGGGCGTCGCCGTTTTGCATTTTCGAGAAGACGTTCACGGCTTCGATGACGCTGATGACGCCGGCGCCGATGACGCCGCCGATAAAGAAGCCGTTGTATCTGATTTGGAAATCGAAGATCGATGCCAAAATCAGGAAGATCACGATGGGGAATACCGCCGTCAGCACGGGCACGGCGATGTTAATAATGCCTTCCACGCCGATGAGGGATATGGCGAAGGCGATTAAGGTAGAAACGATGACCACGTATTTATATTTCAGCTTGCCGCCGGTGACGTCGCTGAAGAAATTGCCGCAGGTGGAGATAAGGCCCGTGGATGTCGTAAGGCAGGCCAGAGCCACGCCCAGTCCCAGCACGAATCTGCCGCCGCCTCCAAGCAGTTTTTCCACAGCGCCCAGCAAAATGGCGGTGCGGTCCATGTCCGGCGTGTAAATGGCGCTAACGGTGCTGCCCACATAGGTGAGGGAGCCGTAGACCAGGGCCAGGCAGATAAAGGCCACGAGGCCGATTTGAATGCTGGCCTTCACTTGGGTCTTGCCGTCGGTGTAGCCGCGGCGAATCAAATCGGACAGGACGATGCCGCTCAAGAGAGCCGCGCCCAAAGCATCCATGGTTTGGTAGCCTTCCTTAAAGCTCATTTTAAATAAATCCGGCGCATCCGTGGTGATAGCCGCTGCCGGCGGATGAACCGCGGCCGTAACCGTAATGACGCCTAAAACGATTAACAGGGCCGGCGTCAGCATTTTGCCGATATAGTCCAACACCTTCCCCGGATTCAACACCAGGTACAGCGTCAGGCCGAAGAAGACGACGGAGGTCGCCAAGGGCGGCACGCCGGGAAGATTAGGCGCGATAAAAATTTCGTGGGTGGTGGCGCCGGTTCGGGGCACGGCGAAGAAGGGCCCGATGATCAGGATGCAGATCGCCGAAATAATCGCCGAGAACTTCCAGCCCACCCGCTTGCCTAAGTCGATGGCCCGTCCGCCTAAGCGGGCGGTGACGATGACGCCTAAGATGGGAAGCACCGGGTCTGAGAGAATAAAGCCGGTGGAGGCGGTGAGCCAGCGGTCGCCGGACAATACGCCGAGATAGGGCGGAAAGATCATATTGCCGGCGCCAAAAAAGATGGCGAAGAGAGCGAATCCGCAAATTATAATATCTTTTCTTTTTATTGTCATAATACCTCCTTCGCCCAATCGGGCCGGCTCATTCCGTCTGCAGCGGCCTTGCCATTAACTGAGTATCGCTTTATCAGATGAAGCGTATAAAAAAATAATTCCTCGGGCTGAATCGATACCTGTCGGTGCCCTGCAGACAACTTTTTCTGTATTCTTATAGAGTACTCTGCCGTAAAAAAAATTGCAAGTTATTTCGTAGAGCTTTAGAAAATTTCTTTTCCTCCGAAGCCCTCGCCTGAAAAAAGGCCTTCGAATGATTCGCGGCGCAAAAAAAGAAGCCTCTCGGCTCCTTTTCTTATTTCACCGTGTGAAGAATTTCTGACACTTTCCCCACGCCCTCTTCGTAGGCTTTTTTCAGGACCGGGTCCTTCGCCGCGGGCGTATCCGCCCAGACGAAGATAAGGCTGCCGTCCTTATTGTATCGGAACAGGCGGTAGTCCTCTTTTATTTTCTCCAGGCCCTTCTGATTGACCACTTGGAAGGTGCCGATAAGGCCCGTGCCCTTCTTCGCCTTTTCATTGGTCTTTTCGAAGAGCACCACTTTGCCCTCGGATTCCTTTACGCCGATGACGTCTTTGTAGGCCTCGGGAAGCACCATGGACACCTCGCCCACCTTCACGCGGTCGGCGCCCTTAAACACATCGTTTATTTCCACGGTCTTTAAAATTTCCCGCACCAGCTGATTGGATTTCGTGTAGCTGTCACAAAGCTTTTGATTCCCCGTATCCGCCACCTGCACGTCGCTGGCAAAGGTGCAGAGGGTGTAGAAGCAATCGCCCTTGGCGAGAAGAATGGCGGGCACCGGCGAATCGGGATTGGCCATGGTCGTGATCTCGCCGATGCGCCCCAAGCTCTCTTGGGCCTCGTGATTCATTTTGTCGTAAAAGGTCACTTGATTGTGGTCGTAAGTAATCACCAGCTGCTTTTCCCAATCCTTGGGCAGGGAGAAGGTCACATTGCCGTAGGTGACGGTCTTCTCCGGCGTAAAGGCGGGGGCACCCTTGTACGCGCCGACGACGGCCGCCCTTTTTTCTCCGTCCCAGGTGACGGGAAGCTTCATCCCTTCGGCCAAAAAGCGCAGGGGCACGTAGGTGCGATTCTTTTCAATAAAGGGGGCCACGTCCATGGTCATTTTTTCGCCCTTCGCCGCGTAGTCTTTTTCGCCGACGACCATTTCCACATCGCCTACGGTGACGGTCTTGCTCTTGTCGTCCCAGTCCGCTTTCACGCCCATGGCTTCCGCCACGCTTCCAATGGGAAGGAACAGGCGATCTTCCCGCACAATGGGTGGTTCCTTATAGTCTCTTGCGTCGATCCCGTTAATATAAAGGGTGATGGGTTCTACGGCAAAGGCCAAGCCTGGAATCATTGCCAAAGCCAGTGCCAAGCCGAGTAATTTTTTCATGTTAACCTCCTTTTCTCTACTTTTCTTGCTTTAATTATACCCCCTCCGTTAAAATCAACACCATTTGAAAATTATCGCACAAAAAAACCTGCCGCAACGGCAGGTTTAAATATCCACGACTTCATGAAAGCCCAGCTCCTTCGCCAGAGCAATGAGCCGATCTTTTTCTTCTCGGCTCGGGGCGCGAAGTACGTCTATATATTCTTTTCTTACGCCGAAGTGGCGGTAGCTGATAAGCTTCACCCGAGTGGAATGAATGCTCTCGCCCAGCACCTTCGCCGCTTCCCGCAGGCTGTGTTCGTTGTCCAAGGTGTCCAGGAGGACGAAGCGCAGCTCTTCGATCTTGCCCGCTTCGGCGAGATAAGCGAGATTTTTCTTCACCGGTTCGTTGTCCCGGCCCGTGATCCGAAGGTGGTCCTCCTTCTCCCAGGCCTTCACATCCAGCATGACCCCGTCGGAAATATCCAGCAGGCTCTTCAAATCCCCTTTGGAAAAATCCACGCCGCCGTTGGAGTCGATGAGGGCCGTGAGGCCTTTTTCCTTCGCCATTTGAAAGAGGGGGATCAATTCCTTCGCCTGCAGGGTGGCTTCGCCGCCGCTCACGGAAATCCCTTCGATAAAGGGCACGGCCTTTTCGATTTCCGCCATGAGATCTGCGGCACTCATGGCACGCACCTTGGGCGAGGCGCCGTGGGTACAGGTGGCGATGCACTTGTCGCAGTCCACACACTTCACCGGATCCCACACCACTTTGCCCTCCGTCATAGACAGGGCATCCGCCGGGCAGCCCGCCACGCAGTCGCCGCAGTGGATGCAGCGGTGAATGGTCTCGGGATTGTGGCAGTACTTGCAGTTAAAATTGCAGCCCTGCAGGAAGATGGCAAAGCGATTCCCGGGACCGTCTACGACGCTCATGGGAATCAGCTTGTTGACGAGAAACATTAAACCCCTTCCACCTTCCGGTCCAAAATACCGTACTTCGTGAGAGGATCGGCGGCGTATTGCACCGTGTCGTAGGACACCTGCTTGCCCGCCTTAAAGGCTTCCACGTCGGATTTCTTGACGAGATAGCCGGTGACGCGAATGAGGTCGCCGTCGTCGTTGTAGGCGGAAAGGTAGCGGTTCCCCAGCTTAAAGCCGCCCTTAAATACGTCCAGCACCGCCTTGGGATTTTTCTTCGCCGTTTCGTCGAAGGGGAAGTGATCGCCCACGCCGGAGGGGAAGTATTTTTGGAACTTCGCCGCTTGCCGAATGTGGGTGTACAGATCCGGCTCTTGGCCGATGGGAATGCGGTGAGCCGCCGTGGTGCCTTGGTCGTTGGCAGCCCCCACTTGGGCGTGAAGCATAAAGCGGTGGTTCCACACCGGGCTGTAGGCCGATTCAAATTGGCCGACCCGCTCTTGGATAAAGTCCATGACGCGAATGCCCATGGCATCGGCCGCTTCATCGATGCCGTACTTTCCTTCCACGCCGTCAAGCTTCAGGAGGGCTTCCGTACATTCCGCCAGGCCCACCATGCCGAAGAGGCCGACGAAATTGTTTATATCGATGAAATCTTCCTTCACCAGGAAATTGGATTTGAAGAAAGCCGTTTCTTCCACCAAATAGCGAATCTTCGATTCCATAAAGTGAAGCATGGTGTCGATGGCGTGGGGCAGATTCTTTTCGAAGAAGCCCTCCACGCTCTCAGCGCCCAGAGCGATTTTGTTCAGGCGCAAACGGCTCAAGGTAAAGGCGCCGCCGTGTTTCGGCAGGGCGTTGTAGCAGGAAGCGATGCCGTAGGGCACGTCGCCGAAATCGGCGCTGTAATAGGCGTCGTTGGCGAAGGCCGGATTGGCGCAGGTCAAGCTGCATGCCAGGGCTTTTTCGGCAAAAGCGTCCGGTGTCTTCTCTTCATCGTAAAGAAGGGTCATATTCGGCGTCACGATTTGCAGCTCTTCCAAAAGCTCCAGAAGCAAATTCCCCGTCTTCGTTTCGTAGGGGCCGATATTGGCGTGGCAGAAAGAGTCGTCCACCGTGCGGTCCAGCTGCATTAAAAAGCTCTTTAAAATCCCCCGTGCGGCCGCCTCATCGGTGGTTTCAACAAAGGGCTCCAGGAGATCGTCCAAGGCGCCGATGTAGACCGGGAAGCGGGTAATGCTGGGGACGTGGTGATACATAATCAAAAGCGCCGTCGTGGCTTCCAGGAGCGTCTTCGGCGGATCGATGCGCAAAAATTCACTGCCCTCTTTCAAAAACTTTTCGTAGTCGGGCAAAATATAGCGCGGCGCATAGGGGGCGTGGCCTTCGTCCAAATCGCAAATTTCCCCCTTGGCATAGAGGTCGTAAAAGGCGTCGTCATTCGCCACGGGATAATCCAAACTGTTTTCCGCAAGCTTTGCCAGGCGGAAAGTTTGTTGCTCGTAAGTTTGCGCCGTGTCCTTTTGCACGTCACGCACCGCTTGATGAAATTCGTCCATGGTGAAAAACCGTTCCATAATAGCCTCCTGTCACAAAAAATCGTCCCTTTTTTCTTAACTACAGTGTATACTGATTGGTAAGAAAAAAAGATGCCACCTGGCACCTTTTAGGAGGAAAAGATGAATTTTCAAGAACTTTTTCGCAGCCTGAACGCCCCGGCCATCGCCTTTCGCCCGGGGGATCAACTCATGTATCCCGACAGCGCCGATTTTTCCGTCCTGCTATTGGAAACCGGCACCGTGGAAGTGTCCCGTTACGCCCAAGACGGCAGCCGCATCCTCCAGAGCTTTATGACCGCCCCCCAATGCTTGGGCCTCATCGAAAGCCTGACACAAAGCCCCGTCCTTTCCGGCGTGAAAGCCGTCACCGCCGGCCGCTACTACAGCCTGAACATGAAAGATCCCCTCTTTCAAAAGCCCGAGACCCTCATGCTCCTTCTGCGCTACCTGGCCGGGCTCAACGAAGAGACCATGCGCCAAAGCGCCGCGGAAAAACACCTGAGCAAAAAAGACCGCCTCGCCTACGCCATCTACAAAAACACCAAAGCCCCCTTCCCCGCCATGCTGCCCCTGAAGAGAGAAGACCTGGCGGATCTCTTGGCCATCCCCATGAGGAGCCTGTATCGGTATTTAAATGAGTTGGAGGAAGAAGGGTGTGTTTTTAGAGAGAAGGGGAAGATTTTCGTTAGTGAGGATGGACATGAGATGTTGGAGGAAAAGATACGGTAGTTTTTTGTGACGCTTTCCAATGGCACACCTTATGTGAAACAATACTGCCGGTTCTATCACACCTTATCTTCATTCTATATTCCCGGGGGAGGGAAAAAGGGCGTTGCGATTTCATGACCTATCCCGACGAGCGAAGCGAGTCGTAGGAAGGTCAGATGCAGTCTTACACCGTTTCGAGGAGGCGAAGCCGAATCGAGAAACGGATGTATAGTTGTACGCCCTCAACCCGCAGGGGCTACTAGATTAAATTGCGGAGCTGACTTAGTGTAATCAAGAAACTTCCTTTTCTAAAAATTCATTCTTACATGCCTCTTAAACCCGGGGACGGGGGAAAGGGCTCAGAGCGAAGGCCGCATTTCCCCCGTCCCCGGGACCCCTGCCCCCTTTCTGGCCGCGTGTGATTGGTAAGAAAATGCCTGCGGCATTTTCTACATATTTCCTTTTTCGTCGTTGCGATAGTAAACCTATGTCACAACAGCTGACCGGCACTATGCAGGTGACTGGCCTCACTAATAACCCGCTGCCCCTGCTCCTTCGAGCGATCGCCTTCCATTTTACGCTTGCTCACTCCAAAATAATACACTCATTTATACTCATCTGATTAATCGCCTAACTCACCTTCTATCTTCCGCAACACGGCCCAACAGGAATCGAAACCCGTTAGGGTTTCGCACATTAAGAGAGCGTTAGGGTTAAAGGGTGGGGGTCTGGGGGAGGGATAAGGGCGAATCGCAACGCCCTTTTTCCCTCCCCCGGAGAGGAAAGGACGAAAAAAGAAAACGAAGAGGAAAAACAAAGGGAATGCACTTTTACTCCGCTTAAAAAATACATAGCCCCTGCGGGTTGAGGGCGAATCGCAACGCCCTGGCCCTTCCCCTGGTTTAAAAGCCATGTAGGAATCAATATTTAAGAAAAAACGTAATATGATTATAAAAAGACTGCTACACAATAAAACGAGGCCCGGCAGGAACCTTTCCCCCGTCCCCGGGTTTAAGAGGCATGTAAGAATGGATTTTTAAACGAAGAAAGTTTCTTGATTTTAAAAAGAGAGCTACGCATGAAAAAAGATACATAGCCCCCGCAGGTTCCTCCGGGTATAATAAAAAAAGAAAAAGAAAAATCCCCCCGGAGGTCACCATGTATCGTCTTTATGCAAAACAAAAAGTCTTAAAACTCGAAGATCACTACGCCGTCACCGACGAATCGGAGACGCCGATTTATTTTATCGATCAGAATCTGAAAATTTTCGGCTACGACGTCCGCGTATCGGACAAAGAGAAAAAGCCCCTTTTTTCCGTGGAACAGGAACTTATGCACCTGTTGCCCACCTATCACGTGCGCTTCGAAAACGGCGACGTCATGGACATTAAGGCCCGCTTCGCCCTTTTCAAAAAGAAAATCGACATCAGCTACAAGGGCAAAAGCCTGTTCCTCGAGGGCGATGTGTTTTCCTGGGACTTTACGATTCTCGATGGTACCGACCGGGAAGTGGCGGCCATCGAAAAGAAAGTCTTCGCCTGGGGCGACACCTTCGTCATCGAAGTCATCGACGAGGCCTACGCCGACGTGGCCGTGGCCATGATGATCGTCGTAGACCACATCATCGATATGGAACAAAGCAGCCATTAGACTTTGGCGCCGGAGGTGTTACTGAGCTGATGAAAAAATCACGTGATTTTGTTCACTACGTATTTTAAATTAGCACTTCGCAGAAGCTTCGACCGGTACGTAGCTCAACAGGGATGGGTCATGATTGCACTTCATCGGCACTACAGGCCAATTACCCAACTCACCATCTATCTTCTGCAACACATCCCAACAGGAATCGAAACTCGCAAGGGTTTCGTTCTGCTAAAAAGCGTTTTGTGGGTCGAGTGGGGGCGTACAACTATACATCCGTTTCTCGATTCGGCTTCGCCTCCTCGAAACGGTGTAAGACTGCATCTGACCTTCCTACGACTCGCTTCCCTCGTCGGGATAGGTCGCTTCCCTCGTCGGGATAGGTCATGAGGGTCCGGGGGAGGGATAAGGGCGAATCGCAACGCCCTTTTTCCCTCCCCCGGAAGTAAGTCATAAACAAAAAGTGTGAAAGAGATAAAAACCACAATTTAATGTGTGCTCTTGAAAAACGAAGATAAAAAAACGGTAGAAAAAATAGGTATTGGGTGACATAGGGTTTCTCTTAGAGAGAATAAAAAAAGGACCGTTTAGGTCCTTTTTTATTCTTCTTCTTTCTTCCTCAATTCATCCGCAAACTTCTTCCCTCGCCACAGAAGCAAAAGAACCAGCACGGCGGTTATCGCCAGCACGGCGGCATTCATTTGTTTCACTTTCTTGGACACGGGAACTTTTTTGTCCCCGTCGGCGGGAGCGGCGGAAGAAGCACCGGCATTGCCCTCATCCTTCTTCACCAGCTCGCAATTCACCAAGAGCCGTTGGCGGCGGGGCGGGCGCATGGGATTACAGGTGAGCAGGGTGAGCATGGTCTTTCCCTCCACGGGATTCAGCTTTTCCACCTCCCAAGGCTGGATGACCTCCTGCCCCACCACCTTGTACTCCAGCACATTGTCCTTCCATTCCACATACACCGGGTCCCCCTCGGCGAGCTCATTCAGATGCATAAACATCACCGATTGGTAATAGCCCCGGTGCCCGGCGATCACCGCCCGAAGCCCCGGCGACTGCCCGGGAAGATCCGTGCCCATAATATGGGCCACGCCCCGGGCCAAATTCTCCTTGGACGCGTCCATATAAATCGGCTGATACAGATCCAACTTGGGAATCCGCAAAAAAGCGAACACCCCGTCGGGATCGTCGATAAAGGACTCCGCCGCCACGTAATCGTCGGTGGCGAAGGGATCCACCGCCGCCACCTGGCCGCCGAGATCGGCATTGTACTTCTCGATCACCGGCGCCACCTTCTCATAAGACGACCGGTCCGATGCCATATAGCGCCTGTAGTTCGCCTTCTCGAACAAAATCCCCTTGGACAAACTGCCGAAGCCGTAAAGAGGCAAAAGGATCCCCAGAAGTATAAGCAAGTGACCCATCACCCGCATCCCTTTTCTATTCATCCTTCTTCTCCTCCTTCTTTTTCTTCAAACCGTACAACGCATCCACACGGGCCCGCTGCTTCTTAAACTGCTTCCGTTGATAGCCGTAAATCAGCGCCAGAAGAATCAACAGCGGTAGCGCAAACAAGAGCGCGTCCTTGAAATCCATATTCACAAAAGGCAAGCCGCGATTCGATTCATCCACCGGCGGCGTGTAGGGAATGCGGTGGCCCCGCACCAAGAGCCGGTGGGAATTAATCATATAAGGCGTGCAGGTGAGGAGGGTGGTGTAATCCTTCCCCTCTTCCACCAGAATCGGATCGAAATTCGACGGCTCCACCGTCATAATCCGGTCCACCTTGTAAGCCAACACCGTTTGAATGTTGTGGACGTAAAACACGTCCCCTTCCTTCAACTTGTCCAGATCCCGAAACATCTTCGCCTTGGGAAGGCCCCGGTGCGCCGTCAAGACGGCGTGGGTCGACGGCCCGCCCACGGGCAAGCTCGTGCCCTCCAAGTGGCCGCAGCCCTTGTCCAAGACCTCCATACTCGTGCCGGCATAAATCGGCAGGTTCACATCGATCTTGGGAATCTCAACAAAACCGATCTTCTCCGCCACCTCAAGCATCTTGGCATAGGCGGCGATCCCTTCCTTCTCCTTCTCCGTGTACGGGTCCCCCAGCTTCGAGGGGTCCAAGGTTTGGTTGTAGGCACGAGCGAGCTCGATGCGGCGCAAAATTTCCACATCGTCCAGCTTATTGGCCCCGTCCTGAAACTCCTGAATCTCATTGTTCGCATCGATGCGGTAATAATAATTGGAAATCATGGGATACATCATCAAGAGAAAGCCCAGGATGAAAATCACGACAAAAGGCCAGGTCTTGCGCTTACTCCTTGCCATCGCCGTCTCCTTTCCCGTCGCCTGCGCCCATGACCTTTTCAAAGGCGCGAATATCCGATTCCAACTGTCTCAGCTTCTTGCGGTAATTCCACGAGCCGTAAGCTAAAAGCAGAATCAGCGCGATCACCGCGATAAAGGCATACTTATACAAGAAACTCATCTTGTTGTCCGCCACAAACTGATCGTCCACCGCCTTGTCGTAAGGCACTCGGTGGCCCCGCACCAAAAGCCGGTGGGAATTGATGCCGATGGGCGTGCAGGTCAAAAGCGTGGCGTAATCGTGGCCCGGCACGATCAACAAATCCTCGAAATTCGACGGCTCCACCACCTTAATCTGATCCACCTCATAAGCCAACGTCTCGGCAATGTTGTGGATGTAAAAGCGATCCCCCTTCTTCAGCTTGCGAATGTCCGTAAAAAGCTTCGCCGTAGGAAGGCCCGAGTGGGCCGTGATCACCGTGTGAGTGGAATTGCCCCCGATGGGAAGGCTCGTCCCCTCCAAATGGCCCGCCGAGCTCTGCAACACCTCCTCCGACGTGCCCGCGCGAATGGGAATGTCCAAGTCGATGGTGGGAATCTGAATGTGGCCGATCTGCTCGTGCACCTCAAGCATCCGGGCATACTCCGCCCGGCCCCGCTCGTGCCGCGCCTTGGAATAAGGATCCTCCATGTTTTGATTCACCAAGGAATCGTTAAAATCCCGGGCGAGAGCCATGCGTTTCTTGATTTCCGCATCACTTAAAGCCGCCTTCCCCTCGTCGAAGGCCGCCACCTCTTGGGTGGACTGCACCCGGTAATAGAGGCGGGAAACCTGGGGATACATTAAAATCAAAAAACCCAAGACGAAAATGAATTTAAAAAACCAATTACTCTGCTTCTTCTTAGCCATGGACCGATGTCCTTTCTCCTAAACTAACCAATATGTAAAGAAATCCCCTACCGAAAAAAGATAGAGGATTTCTTGAAAGGAACATCCTTCCACTTGTATTTGCTATTCATTGTCCTTCAGAATCTTCACCCCGAGCATACCGCTCAAAAGGCCCGCCACACTCATCATGAGGAGCTGCACGTCCCCGGTCTTCGGGATATTCACGTGCTTGTCGTCATAAGGCGGCGTCTTGCCCGGAGGCGTTTCGCCGGGAGGCGTCTTGCCCGGAGGCGTGGCCTGGGGATTGTTCTTAATAACCAATTCCTTCTTCAATGAATCTGCGCTTACGATAAACTTAATGCTGCTGCTCAAAGGCTCGTAGCCGTTAGGCGCCTTGATCTCCCAAAGATAGTAGTCCCCGTCGGGAAGACCGTCGGCGACGAAGGTGCCGTCTGCGCCGGAGGTGAGGACCATGTCCTTGCCACCCTTCTTCATGCGCAAATACGTCTCGCCCTTCTTCTTCGTGACCAAAAACTGTGCGCCCGCAAGAGGCTTGCCGTCTTGCGACGACACCTTCTTAAAGGTCTTGCCGCCTTGCGTGTCTTGGTAGTTTTCCACGGTCAGCTTCTTTACCTTCTTGTCCACGACGTCGAAGGGCACTTCCGGATGCTTGATGCGGTAGCCCGCCGGCGCCTTTACTTCCACAAAGACATACTTGCCGGGAGCCAAATCCTTAATCACGATCTTGCCCGTGACATCCGTGGTAAAGTCCACGCCGCCGTTCGGGCCCTTCACCGGGATGCGGTTGTTATTTTCATAGCGAAACAACTGAAACACCGCCCCGGGCAGAGGCACCCGATCCGTAGAAATCTTTAAAAGCTCCACGCCGCTGGAGTTGGGCTCCGCCCCCTTGGGGTAAATCACCGACGTGGAATCGTCGGGATTCACCACAAAGACAAAGGGAAACACCGTGGCCGCCCCCTTCTTCTCGGCGACGCGAAGATAATACACGCCTCGCTCCAAAGACAAGCTCAGCTTGCCCCCGGCGTCCGTTTCATAAGACTTATGAGAAGAATAGGCGTCGTTCAGCTCCTTGTCGGACTTTGCTTCCAACAGGTGCGTCACGTCCTGAAAGCTCTTTGCGCCCTTCAGGCCGCTTTCCTCCGCCGTCATGCCGTCGGATAACTTCCAAATCGTCACGCCACGTTTGACGAGCTCACCCGATTTACCGGAACGGGAAAAGTCTATCGTCATACTCTTGGTCTTCGCCCCCTCGGCCAAGCCGGTAGCGGGAGCGAAAAGACCAAAAGCAACCATGCTAAACACGAGTGCCGCAAATACAAGCTTACAAAGCTTACCTTGTAGATTTAGCATGGTTCACCTTCTTTCTTAGGCTTGTTCAGCGCTGCGTTTTCTCATGGCGATAAAAGCACCGCCCATTAATGCGAGACCTGCGACCATAATCTTTCGGCGCTTTAATTTCCTTGATCTTGTAGTCGTGCTTAATGGTTTCTTCCTTGCCATCTTTTCCCGTCTTCTTCCATTCGGAATATTCTAAACCTTTGATTTCGAATAAACCATTGGCATCAGATAAGAGATAGATCGGATCATCTTTCTTAGGAAGAACGGTTGCGCTCGTAGGAGTTCCATTCTTATCCGTTGCAAACTTACCTTTATCGATAGCTGCTTTGTTGGCAGCGATTAAAGCGTCGGTCCACTTGAGTTGGGTTTCGCCATCATAAAGTTCAAAGACAGCGCCGGCTAATTTTTTGCTTTCGTCAGATTCTGCGACCTTGACGAATTTCTTACCGCCGGTTTTTACCTCCGGTTCTTCATTCGGTTTTTTGCTCTTTTCATCTTGGTCCTTGATTTTGAATTTTAAATCAAAGGTATTGGGGATGGCCGTGCCCATCTTTGCGTCTTCATTAATGACGGTATCGACGGTAGCGTATAATTTAATATCATTCTTTCCGGCTTTACCTTTGATAGCTTGATAATTATCAGCAAGCTTCTTGATACCGGCTTCAGTTAAACTAAGTTCAAATTTTTCATCATCGGGAGCAGTTTGGGCGCTCTTTAAATCTGCAGGAATAGGTGTGGTGAACTTTTTATCGACTGCAGGTTGGGTTAAGGTGTAATCCTTACCTTCCTCCAAGGTTACCTTATCGCCATCAGCGATATTATCATAACCAAAGTAAACCTTTACGTTACCTTTGTAAGTTAATCCCTTGAAGAAAACATCGCTCATCTTAAAGGATTCATAATCGGAGATGTTTCCGGGAATCGTGGATTGCAAGAACCAGGTATGAACATCGCCAACTTTGTGGGTTTCGTTCATGTTCACTTCGTTGCCAACGGTCTTCTTCGGTTCAGGTTCCGTACCGGTGGTGTTCTTCGGGTAGACGTGAACCGTGGTCAAGTAAGCAGTATATGCTTCGTGGGTTCCAACCTTCACTTTGTTCATGACCGGGATGGAAATGCCAAAGGGAACAGCGATGGACGAAGAAACTGTTTCCGGTTTTCCGGTTTCAATAAACCAGTAATAACCATCTTCTAATTCTTTGGTAGCACCAACACCACCTTTCGTGGTAATCGTTCCTGCTACGGTTAAGCCTTCAGCTTCTACCTGTGCCTTTGTCGTATATGACTTAGGATTATCTACGAAATTCTTTAATTGGGCTGCATCCTTTAACTTGTAGTAGGTAAAGGTAACGCCGTCTAATTCACTGACGTTTTGACCAATATTAGTGAAGTCGGTGATCTTTCCACCATCATGGTCTGTTGCACCAATTTTGTATGCATCTGCTTGCAATTTGTGAACAATCAATTTTGTTTTACCAGGCTTTGTGTCGCTTACATCATTCTCATCAATAGTCGAGGTTATCTTTGCCTTTTCTCCAGGTTGAGCCGCCAAAGTACCCAGCGGTGCAATCACGCCAAGTACCATCACCAGTGCTAGGACCAGTGACCATATCGTATTCTTACGTTTCATTACATTCCTCCTTTTTTTAAACAATAAATACATTTAAACCCCCGGGCCGGGAAAGCCCGGGCGCTTAAAACTTTGTGAGAGAGGGCTTCACGCCCGATCCTGCTTCATTCTTCCTTCACATACATACAATGCTTGTACCGAAGAGACCGCATACCCATTATGCACCCCCTTTCGGCTCGGCGGACGTCCGCTTGCGACGAATGTATTCTTCTGCCGCAATCGCCGCAATAATCGCCCCGATGATGACGATCCATCTGGGACCGAAGCCGCCGGTGAGGGGATAGATGCCTTTGTGGTTCAAGATTTCCACATCTTGACTGCCTTCACCGTATTGCAAGGTGAGTTCTTTGTCGCTAATGTCTTTCAGGTACTTGGCGACGTCTTTTTGGTAATCCTCGTCGGTTTGGTCTTTTCCTCTTAATGGATAGTATACCACGCTTTTCGGCAAGTCGTCGCGCTTCATTTGATAGCTCGACGTATAGGTACCGTCTTTGTCGGTGATTTCAAACCGCAGCTTGACTTCCGGTTCCTCCGCCTTCAGCGGCCCGAAGGTTCCTCGAATGACCAAGGTGTCCGTGGACTTCAATTCCGCGGTTCCGCCGGCTTCGCCGCCAAGGGATCTGTAGATATTCAGAGCGAGTTGGCCGTTTTCATCCACTTGCAAGAGGGTTTCCGTATCGATCAATGTTTCCTTGCCATCTTTGTCGATCCGTCGTGCCTGTACATTGTAGAAGCCGACTTTTTTCGTATCGAACTTACAATGGACCAACGAATTGATGTCGTAGGTGCGCTCTTCGTGGGCCGGATTGATGACCAGATAACTGTAGAAGGTATTGGTGTTTGTCGGGTTTTGTCTCGCAAACATGAGGGAGCGATCTTTGTCGTTTCCTTCGGCGTTTTTCTTGACATTGCCTTCATAGCCCAGTTCCTTCACGTGGAATCGGTTTTCGATCAAACTGAATTCCTTCACATAGCCCAAGGGTTTCAGATAGCCCTTCGGCGCCGTGATTTCTTTCAGGGCGTAGTGGCCGTTCTTCGAGAGATCCAACTTGATCTCGCCCTTTTCATCGGCGGTGACGGTGAGCGTTTTTTTCTCTTCGCCATCCAGTATCTTGTATGGCTTGTAGTCCTCTTCGGATTTTTCCTTGTAGTGGACTTCGAATTCCGCACCGGGCAGGATGTCTTGCGTGTCGGCGTCGATCTTCTTGAACTTAATGGGCTTGTGGTTCACCACATTCAAGGGCGTCGTGTCCGTTAATTCCACATAGACGTCTTGCCCGTCTTTGTCTTTGGTCTTGCGGAAGATCTTGCCGGTTTTTTCGCTGACCTTGAATTCCACGACGGGTTCCGTCGTCGGCGAGTAGCCGTTCGGCGCTTTGGTTTCCACGATTTTATATTCCCCGGGTTTCAAGCCTTTAAAGGTGACGATGCCGTCTTTGTCCTTTTCGGTCGTTTTCTCAACGCCGATACCCTTGAAGATATCTTCTCCCGGATTCTTTCTCAGGAGCGAGAATATTGCGCCTTCCAGCGGTTTTCCGTCGGGATCGACTTTCTTCACACTGATTTGGTTGGTCGGGTTGGTGGCCTTGATCGTAAGCTTGGCCTTGGCGGTGTTTTCATTGTTGAATACATACACCACGTCTTGGCGGCTGGCCCAAGGCACTTCGTTTGTTACATAGTTTTGGAATAGCTTCGCGTCGGATTCGTAGGATTGCAGGTTTTTCTTTACATTTTCCCAATTGTAGACCGTGCCGGTTACCTTAATGATGGCCGACGTATTCGGATCCATGGCGGGAATGCTCAATCCCGCCGGAGCGTCGGGCGTTACCAAATAGCCTTCGTAAGATCTGCCGCCCCAATTGGTTAAGTTTTGGCTCGTTTCGTCGACGCCGAAGGATACGGGCATGTCTTGTGCCAGAGAAGCGGGGCTATTGTCTTTGAGAAGGAATGCCTCCTCCTTCAGATTTAGCACCGGAACATTGGGCGTGTAACGGAACCGTGCCGGCAGAACATTCTTTCTATAGCGATTCAAATAGAAGTACTGAACGAATTCGCCGGTGTCTTGATTGAATTTCACAATCTTCGATGCCATGTTCAGATAATCCTGCTCTGAACGGTATACACCGTAGTAATCATCGTACCATTTGTATAAATAGTTTGCTTCGCCGGTGATGAACGTGTAATCCACGTAGACTCTTTCGATTTCCTCAAGTGGATTGCGCAAGCCGATACCGACATCTTGATAGCCCGAAGCTTTTACCCGATCTAAATTGATAAAGGCGGAGAGGCGATTCGAGAAATCTTTCAATTCGTATTGATTGGCGTACTTGGTAAAGGTATAGGTGACTGTACCCTCTTTTTCGTTGTAATTGGCCTTGGCGATGGTCCCGACGCCATCGGCAAAGATATCCAATTCTTTGACGTCGTTGGTGTCGGTGCCCTTCAAGTCGATATTATCCGAAAGATTCAAGACGAAGTAGTCGCCCGGTTGAACAACATACCCCTCTTTCAATTTGTACTTGTTGGCAAATTCCATGCAGGCGCCGTAGTGGGGCCGTATTACAGGATCTTTGGAGTCGTCGTCTTTTTGCGGACGTTGAATGCTCATCGTCGAGGACTCGAGGGTAATCTTGTCTGTAATGTTGTTATTTCGAGGCGTATTATCTTCGGCGTAGGGGTCGAGGCCCTTGCCGCCGACGGTGAAGTGCCATACCTGGCCATTGTTAATGTGGCCCGGGTGGGGATCCATTTCTTCCAGCCGATAGTTTCCGATAATCAAATTCGGAAAGACTAACTTGCCGTCTTCGCCGACGGTACCGGTGTAGACGCCGTCTTCTTTCTGGCCTTCTTCCGCTTGTTTGGCGGAGAGGCGGGTCAGCTTAAATTTTGCGCCAATGGTCAAGTCGCCGTGTTGGTCTTTTTTGCCCGGAAGCGGATTGCCATTTCCATCGAACTTTTCAATGGTGACTTCGCCTTTGCCGGGCTTTTCGTTGACGATTTTCCCCATGTTCCGCGCCGTACCGGAGGTTACAAAGTCGATCAACTTGGCATTTTGAGTAACGCCTTGGTCGTTGACGTATTGGTAGATTCCATGGCCCTTTTCGTATTCCATGGTGATATAGCCGCCGGCGGGAATCACTTTTTCTACCCCTGTCTTCTCGTCGGTTATCGTAATATCATTTTTCGAGTAGGCAATCGAGAAGTACAGTAGCGGGTCTTCAATGGTGGTGTAGCCCTTCGGCGCTTGCACTTCTCTCAAGCGGTAGCGGCCGGGTTTCAGGTTTCTGAAACCGAAGTAGCCGTTAAATGCCGACGATACATAAGATCCTTCCACATCTTCCCAGCCGAAGCCGACTTCTTGTTCCAGTTTAAAGACGGCGCCTTCCAAGCGATTTTCCGTTACTTCTTTACCGGTGATCTCCCAGTTGGGATCGTCGCGTCCGTGCTTTGAGAAGGTGATGTTGTAGGCTTGTTCGTCGTTTTCTAAGATCAAGCCTTCCTTGGGGATTTCTTCCGATTCGCCCGAGGTGTAGAGGGGCGAAAGGTCCATGGTGGTTTGAACGCGATTAAGCCGCGTGCCGTCGGTGACGTAACCGCTCTTATAGTAGACGCCTTCGTAGGTGTATTCTTTGCTGATCCCGTTGGCGTACTTTTGATCCGGCGTCGATTTCGCATTCCCAATTCTGGTTTTCGGATCGTCTGGATCACCGAAAATAGAACCGAGGGCGACGTTCCCTTTTTGATAGGAGCCGCCTTCCTTGACTTCGTAGTTGATCGTACCGTCGGAGTTTCTGGAAGTCGCTTGTGCAAAGTGGCGTTCCGTAAAGAACTCGATGTTCAATTTAATATCGGCATCATGTTCCTTGATGATGTTGTCGTCGTAGTAGCCTTCCACGTCGATAAAGTAGACGCCTTTGTTCAGGTTGATTTGGTCTTCGTCGAAGCCCCAGTCGAAGGGACGCCAACGGGCCGTGTTCACCATTTGAACATTCGGTCTGGACAAGTCGTAGATCGACATGATTTGTTGCATGTCCTTGCTTCCTGTACTGAGATCCAATCCATTGACGTCGGTGATTTCGTAGGTGGAGCGGTAGGCCGTCTTCACCCCTTGTTTTGTGGTTTTCGGCGGTTGACCCGGCGTGTCGATTTCTTCCCGCTTCACATCAGGATTGATTTGTACATTGATTTTTCCGTTGCCCGTGTAGTTACGGGTGTCGATGTAAATCCGTTGGACATAGGTCTTGCCTTCCGTGTTGATGAAGGTGGTGCGGGCAGCGTATTTAATGCCCGAATCCAATGTCGTGAGGGGCTGGATCTTCGCCCGCTCTTCCTTATCGATATAGGTGTTGGTCGTTTCTTTCGGTCCGGTGTATTCGGCCACCAGGCGACCGTTGACTTCCTTCACTTCGATCTTCCAAGGTGCCGATTGTTTTTGGTAACCGGTGGGCGCTTTCGTTTCTTTCAAGAGGTAGTGGCCTACCTCGAGGCGCAGGGGCTTGCCTGTCGCTTTATCCACAAAGACGATGGAACCGTCGTTTTTGTTGGATTTCGCCACGTAGGTGCCGAAGGTTTCTTCCGGATTCTCGTAATTTTTGTCGGTCTTCTTTAAGGTGAACTCCGCATCGGGCAAGGATTCGCCGAGGCGGCTCTTCTTAAAGAGCTTGAGCTGTAAACCGACTTGCTCGTTGGTGATTTGAGCAAATTCGCCTTCTTTGATTTCCGTGCCTTCACCCCCCGGTGTGGGAGGATTTTCGGTTTTCTTGAAGGTAGCGGAAATGCTTACATTTGCCGCCGGCATGGTGAAGCTATTGTTATTGACATCAATGGCTTGGCCACCCGCGGTGACACTGAGCGTGTCGAGCTCGTAGCCTTCGCTCGGCGTGATGGTTAAGTTAACCGTCTCGCCTGCCGCCGCGGAATTCGGATTTGCCGATACGGCGCCATTTTCCATGGTGCCGTAGCTGATGGAATACTTCGTCGGCGGAGTTTTCTTGAAGGTAGCATTTACGGTGACATTGGATGCCGGCATGGTAAAGGTCATGGCCTGCATGTCGACGGCAACGGGATTGCCCGCGCTGTCGGTGACGGTCAATTGATCCAATTCGTAGTCGGGATCGGCGTTGACGGTAAGGCCGACTTTTGTGCCTTCTGTCGCCGAAGCGGCATTCGCCGTCACGGAGCCGTGGTCGCCGCTTTGCGTCGTAATGGTGTAAAGCTTCGGCTTTTCCTTAAATTCGGCCGTCACAGTCACATCGCTCTCGGGCATGATGAATTGATCGTTGTTTACATTAATTTGTTGGCCGCCCGCGGTGACGATGTACTTAACGAATTCCCAATCGTCATTCGCCGTTGCGCTTAAGGCGATGGGTGTTCCTGCTTCCGCTTCCGTTGGCGTCGCCGAAACCGTGCCGCCTGTGGGCTGAGTGACGATGACGTTGTACTTGTTAGCTTGCTTGTTGATGTTTGCTTCATTGTTATACGAATCGGCGACCCACGTCTTATCCTCGTTTCCGTAGAGGTTCCTTGTATTGGCGTTGTAATTGGATCCAAGCCCGATGCCTTTATCTGATTCGTATTTCGTTTCAACTTCGACTAGAAGCGTGCCTTTAAACGTCGCAGGAATGATCGCCGTCAATCGGTATTGATTATTTACCCGTTCATTCTTCCATCGGGTCCTCACTTTATCGGTAATATCCGTCTTCGTTCCAGGATTGTCGATGGTGCCGGTAATTTGATAAACCTTTATTACCGCAGATTGCGGTGCCGTCGTTTGTACATTGAACTTTTCCGGCTGACTGTGAATTTCAATTTTACGTTCCTTCGGACCGTAAGGGCTTTGTTCATAGGTGAAGATTTGTCTAAAGCGTTTATCGACTTTATTGATCTCCGTCATCTTGGTTGCCGCCAAGTCGGTGCTGTGGAGAATGCTGTTATCGCGGCCATCGGAACGCGCGGGATCGATGGCTTCCCAATCGCTTGCCGCGCGGGCAGCGTAGAGGGGCGCTTCGGGCATACCGAAGGCCTTATCCAGTTTATTTAAGCGGTTCAGGGCGCTGATGCGATTGGCGGCGGTTTCAAAACCGTCGACGCTGCGCACGCTGTTGGTGTTGGCGGCGTTGTTGTCTTTAATAAACACCCTGCCGTCTTTTTTCACGGTGACGGTCCAATCGGTCTTCACGTTTTCGTAACCGGGGGCCGCTTCGAATTCTTCGAGCTTGTATTTGCCCGGTACCAAGCCGCTAAACTCGATGGTGCCGTCTTTTTTGGTGGTCATGAAGCGTTCGTCTTTTAAAGGTTCGGGCCCGTTCAATCTAAAGACCGCGCCTTCGATGACTTCGCCTAGGTCACCTTCTTTTACTTTCTTCAGCTTAAAGCCGTAGCGTTTCAGGTCGTTTGAAATGTCCAAGGAGTCGTCGGCAACGTGGGAGCCGATAATGTCTTTTCCCGCGCCCCCTGCCACAGTGGCATCGCCGACCGGGATATCGGTGACGCTTTCGTAGTAGTCGCTCTTCCAGTAAGTCTCGTTGTTGTAGGTCAGATCCATGCCCGTACCGACGCCGCCGTTTTCATCATCATAGGGAATTTTTACATCCACGACGATGGGCGTATTCGTGGCGGGCAGATCGATCTGCATACGGTCCGGTTCGCCGGGATAATCCGACTTGCGGGGGTTGAGCGTGCTCGTAATGTCAGTAATGTTGTAGCCTGCCAAACGCACGTCTTCCACATTCGCATCGGTGATCGCTCTATCCAGTTTAAAGGCCTTAATGATTTCCGTGCCTTCGTACCAATGCATGTTCGCATAGCTGGGCTTTTCACGATGAATCGTCGCCGTGGATGCAGATTTTGATGCCCCTTCGGGGTTTATGATGTAGCGTTGAATGACATACTTCTCATCTTTATTGATGGCGACGATCCGCGTCCCCAGTTTATAGGGGTCGCTATGGCCGTCGGCGTAACCGGACAGACGGTTGTCGTAAAGGTTCCAGCCGTTAATGGGCCGCTCCTTGACATTGACCCAGTGGGTTCCCTCTTCTCCCAAGATGGATTTTATTTCTTGTTGCGTGCCCGGCTTGACGTAATTGTAGATCTTGACGCTGTCGCCTTTTACGACGACCACCCATTTTTGATCCAGCTTATTGTAGCCGTTGGGCGCAGCGGTCTCTTCCAAGACGTAGGTGCCGTCGGCCAAGGATTCCCTGAATTCCACGACGCCCGATGTGTTGGAGGTGGCTTCTTGGACTTTTCCGGGGGTTGTGCCATAGGGCATGATTTTGAACTTCGCGCCGGCCAAGGGCTTGCCCTCGTTGTCTTTTTTGTAGACGCGGAATTTCTTGCCCACGGGATTGTTGGTGACCTCGAGGGTGATGCCGTTTCCGACGATGGGTCGGTCGGCTCCGCCTACGCCCAGTTCGATAATCGTCACTTTACCATTTAAGTCCACGGAAACTTGCCACGTCGTGCCGGAAGAGGTGTAGCCTTCAGGGGCTTTCACTTCTTTCAGTTCGTAGTTGCCGGGGGCGATGTTATTAAAGCTTAAGATGCCGTCGTCGCCGCTTTGGCGTCGATACACTTTGCCCTTGGCATCGGTGAGTTCAAAGATTGCGCCGGCCAGGTTTTTATTGCGGTCCAGGCGGCTGACTTTGCGCACATTGAAATTCCCGGGTACATACTTTTTGTTAATCAGTTTTGCTTTTTGTACGGTGTAGGTGGGGATTTCTTGGCCGGTTTGATCGCCCAAGGCCTCCCCGGCTCTGGCTTTGTTGGCAAAGCCGGACTCCAGTCTCGTGCCGTTGCCCATGTAGAAGACGCGCCATAAGTTTTTCCACGCGTTTTCGTCGGTGATTTTAAAGGTTTGCTTGATGACGTAGCCTTCTTTTTGCGGGGAAATGTTCGGCATCTTGATGGTGAGCGGCTTTGTCGCCTTGATTTGAGCCCGATTCATTTGTATTTTGCTCGGGTCGTAGTTCAGGGTGAAGCCGTGGGACGAATCACGCACCACGGAATTCGGATTGATGGTGCGATTGTAGACCTCTTGGTACGTGTAGGGGTCTTGTTCCGGACGCACCCCGAAGGACAGGGGCATGTTCCGATTGATCTTTTTATTGAAGGTGCTTCCTCTGGGATCTTCAACCACGGTCATATTAGGTAGGGTGCGATAGATCTTCACGCTGTTTAATTTAAAGGCCGGTTCGTAGCCCTTGGCATACCAGTTGACGATGTTGGCATTGCCGCCATATTCCGTGGAAGCCCAGCTGAAGCCCAAGGTGTAGCTTCCGCCGCTATAGTCGCCCATGGGATTGTAGTAAGCGATGACGTCGACGTAGCGATCGTCGCCTTTTCTGTAGACGTCGCCGAAGTAGTAGGATTGACTGACCGGGCTGCCATGGCCTTGGTCGTATTGTTCGTAGTCAGCCCGAACGGAGATCGTCTCCGTTTGGCCGCCGCCCGGTTTGGATTCCGTCCCCGGGATGCGTTGAACGCCCGTGGTTCCGGGAGCCACAACGGTGGTGAATTCGTAGACGCCGTCGTTTTGGGCAAAGTATTTATTGGGAATGATCCCCACGATGTCGATGCTTCCCGTGAAGACCCCGCTCGTACCGTTCTTATTAAAGACGTAGGTGAGGCGGTTGGTTTGGAAATCCATGTAGGGATCCGCGATGACGACCCCATTCTCATTCTTAATGCTCGGTATTTCCTTCACGTATTGGGTGAAGTCCAAGTTCGGATCGAATTGGATGACGAAGCGCGTGCCCGCCGTGGTATTGCTGAGCTCGATGTCCGCATGGTAATCCAAACTTTCGTAGCGATAGGCTTCCCAAACATTGGGGCGTACCCCGATGGCGCCTTCGCCTTCTTTGATTCGCATGTGTTGGAAAACTTTGGTTACCTTACCGGTACCCGGCGATTGCCCTGCATCTTCGTTTTCGATGATGTAGTCTTGGCCGGGAACCGGCGTGCCGTTGCCGTCTTTGAAGCGAGCCTTGTAGGTGACTTGTCCGCCTTCTGTTACGGTGACGTCGAATACGACGCCGTTGGACAGGTAGCCGTCGGGGGCGATGGTTTCTTCCACAACGTATTTGCCCGGAGGCATTTGGCTGAAGTTGACGAGCCCCTTTTCATCGCTTCGCTTGCTGGCGATGATTTTGTTGTTTTCGTCTTTAATGACGAAGGTGGCGCCGGGCAAGACTTCCTTTTCGGGATCCACTTTCGTAATGGATACGTCTTGTTTCGGGAAGCTTTCGTTGGTTATGGTGAGGATGGCATCGGCGTCGCCTTTGCCTTGTCGGGTGAGCACCACGTCTTTTTGAATCTTGGCATTCCCCGCCGTGTCTTGGTCGGTCAACCAATCGTAGGACAGGTTCGCCGTGTCCTTGTCGCCCACGTGGGCTTTTACTTTAATAAGGAAGCCTTGGTCGTTGTTAAACCGTTGTTTGGGGAAGAAAAGTTGATACCCGGTTTTGTTGGTGTACGGATCGGTTATATTGGACGCGCCGGTAATGCGATCGTTATGCCAAGCATTGATGACGTTCGATCCGAGTTTCCCAATTTCCTTTTCCACCTCTTGATTTTCCATGGCGGTACGGACGCGATTTCTTGTGTCTTTTAAAACTTCGTAGGCCGTGACGTCGGTGACATCGACGCCGGGGATGCTGATGTTTAACCGCGTATCGCGATCGGTACTGCCTTCATAGGTGTTTTTTCTCGGCTTCAGGAATAGATAGAATTCGACGTCGCCATTGTCGTCGATCTTGCCGTAGTGCATGGCGTTCATGTAGTCGGGCCAGTTCGGGTAGGCATTGTGTTCTACTAATTGGGTCTTTGCCGCTTGTCCCGAAATGGTAACATTTTTACCGGAGACGGTAATTTCGCCGTCTCTTGAAATGGTGATGGTTTTGGTGTCTTGGTCCAGTTTGTAACCTGTCGGCGCCTTTTGTTCCACTAAGGTGTAGGTGCCGGGGCGGACGTTGGCGAAGGTGGCCTTCCCGTTGGCGTCGGTTTCAATTTCTTTGGCTTCATAGCCTCCGCCTTGCAAACGGTAGCGCGCGCCTTCCAGGTATTTGGTTGTGTCGCCTTTATCCACTTTCAGAACGGTGAAGGTGGCGGGCTTTTCTTCCGTCACGTCATTGGCCTCGCCGTGAATGTAGTGGACTTTTTTGGTGGTGTCGTAGTAGTTGAAAACTTCGTAGAATTTATAGTCGGTACCGCCGACAGTCACTTTCTCAGGATCGAAGGTTTGGACGATTTTGTGCCCTTGCGCAACGGCGGTGCCGTCGGCTTCGATCTTCCAGTATTTGACGCCGGGCACGGTGACTTTTCGGATCCGCTTGCCCGCATCGCCTTCGCCGACGGTCCATTCACCCAATCTTTCGCCTTGGGCGTCGCGCACGACGAAGGTTTGTGCCGGCATGTTGACGCCGGCGGGAAGCGTCCAGTCTTGCTCGATATACATATCTTGGCATTGGGAGATGGTGACGCCGGAGAGGCTGTATTCTTCGCCGTCTTGCGGCGCTTGCAAGTTCGTGGTGACTTCGTAGACGGCGATGGTGCCGACGCTTTGTTCACCGGCGGGATCTGTTTCTTTAGTAAGATTGTTATCTGTGGGGTGTTCGACTTGAGCCACAATCATTTTCCCTGTTTCGGGATCCAATTTATAGGAAGCGGCTTTTGCCGTTTCTATATCTTTAATACCTTTTAGGGATCTCGTTTCAAGGGGGAGACCCGAATTGCCTTCGTCGCCTGTGGAGACGGCATCGGTAATGGTCCATCTCGCTTGATTCGCGTTGGCGAACTCGCCCAAAATGGTGGTGCGGTTGTTCATGCCCACGCGGGTAGGGGTGGCTTCGCGGATGGCTTCTTGGCTATAGCCTTGGGGAAGGACGAGTCGCACGGCGCCTACTTTTTTTCTGTCCTTCAAAGCCATGGAGAGATCGAGCATGTAGGAGGCTTGATCGTTTTCAACGGAGGTGTAGAAAGTGTAGTACAGGTCTTTCGCGTCTTTCATGGATTGACCTAGTGTGTGGTGTCGGGAATCCACGATGCCGAGATGCTTGACGATGTCATTCTCCGTCAGGTCGCCTTGTGGAATGGGCGCGCTGTTCACCTGTATGTCTTCAAAGGCGCCGAGGCCGGATCCCTTCACGGTGGTGAAGTTGGCGGTGTAGCCGAGGGTTGTCAAGGGTACCGTAGAGGAGACGCGCACGTTCCAGCGAATGCCTGCCAACTTTCCGTCTTGTACCACGGGATCGCCAAAGGCGTCGATGTTCACTTTGTAGTCTTTGTCTTGATCCAGCACTTGAACCACGTCGTCGCGACCCGGTTCCAGAATAGTGGAGAGCATGTTGCCGTTGGAGTCCACGACCACGGGGAGAAGATTTTTGGGCTTCGTCACGCCGAGGCCGGAGATGCTGTTGATGACAGTGAAGGTTTTTTCACCGGCATCAATGTTCTCCGTATTGTAATCCACGTCCACTTGAATGGGCACTTGGATATTTTCGGTAATGTCATCTGCTATTTTGTAAGTAATGGTATTGGCGTTTTGGTCATAGACCGGCGCTTCGGTAAGGGCCTTTTCATTGTAGGTGATGCGCTTCAAGGACGTAGGGTCTTTTACCGTGAGCTTGTCATCTAAGTGAATGACGAAGTATTGGCCTTTGCGAATGGGCCCTTGTGCCGTGGAGGTATCGAAGCGGGTGAGGATGGTAAACTTTTTGTCTTTGATCCCGCCTTCTTGGGGCGATTTGGCGCGGGCCAATTCTTTTTCTTTCGAAAATTCCAAGGCCTTTTCTTTGCGCTCGGCTTCGTCTTGGGTTAAAGGCGCAGGGGCCTTTTCTTCCGACACTTCAGCCTTGTCGGTAGCGGGGTCGAAGGCTTCGTCGCTTGTCTCCGCTTGCGCCGGGCGGGACGGTTGGTATGTGTTAGGAGCCTGCCGCTGCGGGCGATAGCTGCTTGGCGCTTGGCGCCGGGGCTGATTTTGGGCAGGGGGGACGTATGCATCTCCCGGGATGTATTCCTCTTCGCTGACCGTGGCTCTGTTGTCGTTATTTGAGCGGGCTTGTACCACGCCCGGCGTGACGACCTCCAGAATCATAATTAATGCCATTAAAAGGCTGGCGACGCGTTTCAATGCAGATTTCATATTGACTCCTCCCCTGTTTCTGATATTCGTTTATCCGTGTATGATATGAAATCATTTTCTTATCTTTTTTATTATTTCCATCATAAACCATTTATTTCGATTAAACAAGGTAATATTCGACCAATCACATAGTCTTTGTAAATTTTTTTTGATTTTTTTTCATATCGACAAAAAGGTGGGCTCTTTTGCGTCTTATGGAGGTTCTTTCGCATTTAATTCACCGAATTAAAAAGGAAGGGACGACGGCCGAATGTTGCTTCTATATATAACGTTGCTTCTATATATAGAAGGAAGGGACAGAGGCGAGTGGTTTTTTAAGTTAAAGGATTGGGTGGTCAATTTTTGAAATGCATAGCACACATATTTACATGATTTTTTTCTTTTCTCATTTCTTATTCTTAATTCCCGATAGCAAACTGTATGTAAATAGCTCTCTTCTATTTCACTCACGCCATATCTTCATCCTCCACTTCCGGGGGAGGGAAAAAGGGCGTTAATCCTGTGGCGGTAAATTTTTAAAAGCGCAGCTGACGTTAAAAAATCAAGTGACTTTTTTCGTTTGAAAATCCATTCTTACATGGCTTCTAAACCCGGGGAAGGGGCTAGGGCGCCCGCATTCGCCCTCTGCCCCTTCCCGGGCCCTCATGACCTATCCCGACGAGCGCAGCGAGTCGATGGAAGGTCAGATGCAGTCTTACACCGTTTCGAGGAGGCGAAGTCTTCTCGAAACGGATGTATAGTTGTACATCCCCATCCACCCACAAAACGCCTTTTAGAAGTGCAAATGCCTTTCGGCATTTGATTTCTATTGGGCCGTGTCGCAGAAAAAATATTTTGAGTTGGTTAGATTCACTTTGATAAAAACGATAATGGCTACCCAACTCATTTTCATTCTTGAGCAAAGAAGCCCAACAGGAATCGGAACCCGCCAGGGTTCCGCACATTAGAAAAGCGTTAGGGTTAAAGGGTGGGGGTCCGGGGGCGGGATAAGGGCGAATCGCAACGCCCTTTTTCCCGCCCCCGGGTCTCAATACCGTGTAAGAACCAATTTTTAACGAAATAGAAAATATGATTTTTTACAGTTCGCTCCGCTTCAACGCTTTTGCCAAAGATAAAAAGTGTGCGAAGAAAAAGAAAAGCAAATAAAAAAGACCTGCGGAGGGTCTATGGAATAGAGCCGCTTATCCGCGGCTTTATTCGTTCTCCCACCTCAGGTCTTTTCCGAAGAATGCCATGGGCACGAATTTATGGAAGATGCGGCTGAAGATTCTGTCGCCGTAGACGGCGGAAAGCTCGTTGGGCGTCAGATTGGTGTTGATGATCATCTTCTTGCCGTCGATCATGCGGCTGTTGACGATGTTAAAAAGTTGGGAGTTGGTGAAGCTGTTGTTGAGCTCGGCGCCCAAATCGTCGATGATCAAGAGATCCGCCGTAAACAAACTGTCGTAGGCCATTTTTATCTCGTCGGTTGCGTCGCGATTAAAGGTCTTTTCTTCAAAGATGCGCACCATGCCGAAGGCGGTTTCGTAGACCACGGATTTTCCCGCCGCCATGAGTTCGGCGGCCACGGCGTGCGAGAGGAAGGTCTTCCCCAGCCCCGTGGGGCCATAGAGGAGCAGGTTCATGTCGTTGGCCTCGTCGAAGGTGGCGACGAAATTTTCCGCCACGGTTAAAATCTCTTCCATGTTTTGCCGCGGGGAGATGCCTTCGTCGGCAAAGGGCATGTCGGAATAGATGTCCAGGCGAAAATTGCCGAAGTTGTTTTTCTCGATCTGCCGCTCGATGTGGCTGGACCGATGGAGATAGGCGGTGATCCGCTGCCTCATGCAACTGCAGCGGCTGCCGTCTTCCAAATAGCCCTTGTCCTTGCATTTCTCGCAGGTGTAGATGGGATTGAGATAGTCGACGGGCAGGCCCGCTTCCGCCAGCATGGCCCGCGCCATGGCTTCGTAGGTTTTCAGTTCTTCCACGGCGGCGTTCTTTACGGCCCCGTCGCCGGAAAGCAGGGTGGCCTTCGCCGCCTCAAAGCCCAGGTTGCGGATATTGTCTTCCACTTCTTCCAGACCGGGCGCCATGGCGTAGGCTTCCTGCCGGCGCTCGTAGAGTATCCGTTCATTTTCTCGCCTGAGGGCGTCGTAATCGGCGCGTATTTTATCGAAGATGGATGCCATCTATTTCTGTCCTTTCCCCTCTATAAATTGGCGGCGCTTTCGTTGCGCCATTTTCTCCAAGGCCTCGGCGCTGTATTTCGCCGTGGCGGAGCCGGTCATGGGCCGGGCGTGGCTCACCCTGGGCGCCTTGGGCTTTTGATCCTTGGAAAGATCGTCGATCTTTTTTATATCCTTGGCCTTCCACGCGGCCAGTATGCTTTCGAAGTAGCGCCAGTTGGGCTTGGCGATGCCGCCGGTGCGCTTCGCCGCCTCTTCCAAAAGTTCGAAATCCATTTCCGACGCATAGGATGTGACGGCGGCGGATTCCTCGGCGATGTAGGGCTTGTTGGAAAGGCCCATGAGCTCAAGCAGGTGGCGGTAGCGGAAGTAAGCCTCGTCGTGGGTGCGGAAATTTTCCGCCAAGGCCTCCGGCGTGCGCACATTGGCATCGGCCCAGTTCCGCACGATCCCTTCGATATAGGGAACGGAGCGCTTATTTTTTTCCTCGGTGCCGTAGCGGAAGGCCTCCAAAATCATTTCCGGCGTCATATTATACACCTCGCGCCAGGCGGCGATGTCCAGCTTTTGTTGGTAGGGCACCTGCTTGCGCATGTAGTATTCCACCCGGGAAAAGAGATTGGCCATTTCCGTGTCCTCCAAGCGGCGCACGAAATCGCTCTTGGTCTGTTGCGGACTGTAGACCTCCTTGGTGTAGAGCTCCTTCAGCCGCAAAAAGCGAATGCCGTAGCTTTCCCCTTCGTAAATTTTCTCCACAATGCCTTCCGATTCCCAATAGTCCCATGCCCGCTTCACGTCGGTTTCCAAAAGGTTCAGCCGGTCGGCCAGGGATCGGTGATCCCCCTCGCCGCCGTTTAACGCCAGCTGCAGGCCCGCCAAATAGACCTTGACGAAATCCCCGTCGGCCTGAGGCATATAGTCGTTTAAAAATATATTTTCAACGGGGGTGTCCCCCAAGTCAAATTGAAGGGTGTCCAATTTAAATTCCACGTCGCCACCTGCCTTTCGTCATTTCCATTTGATGTACCAACACCGCCGTAAACTGCCGCATGCCTCGTATGTATTTTCGGTAGGGGTCGAAGGCGGCGTCCATAAGATCCTGCCGGCTCAGCTCCACCTGCCGATAGGTGAGGCCCGTCTCCTCAAAGCCCAGGGACCGGTAGAGATGAATGGCCCGCCCGTTCCAGGGCAGCACCTCCAACAAAATCCGATCCAGATTCAGATTAAAAAAGCCGTGATTCAACAGCCAGGTGACGGCCTCACGACCCACGCCGCCGTCGATGACCGCCCGGTCTAAAATAATGCCCACCTCGGCGGTGCGACTGATGCGGGAAATATTTTTCAGGCCCATGTAGCCCGCCGCACGGCCCTCCATGAGGATGGCGAAATACCTGTCCCGGCGGCTCTTCGTCTTCCAGCGAAACCAATCCCCCACCGTGTCCTCGTCTTCTAAAAAATTATACATGAAAAAGAGGGGGTCATCGTAATCCGTCCAGGACAAAAAATCCCGAACGTGCTTTTCCTCTAAAGGCACCACCTGAATGCCGTGGGGGCTGTCCATAACACCCTCTCCTTTCTAGCTATGATTGTACCATATGGAGGAGGAGGGGATTTATTTTTTCTTTTTTGGTTTTTCGATCGTCTTTTCTTTTCTCCGAGGGGATGATTTGATTGCATAGCTGAAATAATATTTTCAAGTTACTTCTTCGCTTAAAATTTCGTTCTTTCATGGCTTTGAGACCCGGGAAAGGGGAAAAGGGCGCCCGCATTCGCCCTCTGCCCGCAAGGGCTATGTCGCTTCAATTATTGCGGAGCATTGGTCCATTCGCTTTGTTTTGTTTTTATATAGCTATCCTTCAACCCTTTCATTTCCCGGGGACGGGGGAAAGGGCTCAGAGCGAAAGGCCGCATTTCCCCCGTCCCCGGGGCCCCTACCCCCTTTCTGGCCGCGTGTGATTGGTTAGAAAATGCCTGCGGCATTTTCTACTAATTACCTTTTTCGTCGTCGCGATAGCAGGCCTATGACACAAAAGCTAAGCGGCACTATGCAGGTGACTGGCCTCGCTAATAACCCGCTACCCCTGCTCCTTCGAGCGATCGCCTTCCATTTTTTGCCCGCTCACTCATAAGCGACGCACTTTAAACACTCAACAGAGAAATTGCCCAACTCAAAATCTATCTTCCCGCGACACATCCCAATACAAATCAAATGCCGTCAGGCATTTGCACTGCTAAAAGGCGTTTTGTGGGTGGATGGGGATGGGGCCCCGGGGAAGGGGCAGAGGGCGAATCGCAACGCCCTAGCCCCTTCCCCGGACCGCGTTGAGGGCGTTTGGGGGGATGTACAACTATACATCCGTTTCGATTCGGCTTCGCCTTACCAAAACGGTGTAAGACTGCATCTGACCTTCCTACGACTCGCTTCGCTCGTCGGGATAGGTCATGAGGGTCCCGGGGGCGGGGAAAATGCGGCCTTCCGCTCTGAGCTCTTTTCCACGCCCCCGGGTCTCAAAACCATATAAGAATGGATTTTTAAAAGAAAAAAGTAACTTGATTATTTAACGTTAGCTACGCTTTTAAAAAATTACCGCTACAGGATTAACGCCCTTTTTCCCTCCCCCGGAAAGAATTGCGAAGATAGAAGTTGAGAAAGAGAAAATAGGATCGCGACACGTAAAATTTAAGTGCCCCTGAAAGCAACGACAAACGGTGTGCTAAAACAAAAGAAGAAAACTATTTTATAAAAAACATACTTCTATACACCATCCCCTTCACGAACATCTCCTCAAACCGCATCTTATATCTCCTTCCCCAGGAAGAAAATCGTACATACAGCTCTCCCTCTTCCTCCACCAGCTCCGTAATGGTCACCCAGTGGTAGCGGAAGGCTTTGTGGGGATGGTTGGTGTTTAAGAGGGCCACGGGGCGATCGGCGGTGAGTGCGCGGAGGAGAAAGGCTTTGATTTCTTCATCCGTCGCCCGGGGCTTCAGAAATTCCACCTTATAGCCCATGCCCATGATGCCCATGGCCCGCACGAGGATGCGTCCGGCGGCGATGCCCCAGGGCCGCGGCGGGGCGGCGAGGAGGATCTCGCCCATAAGCTTCAGGGCCTCGCCTCTGTCTATTCGCCGCTTCCCTTCGGTGTAGGCGATGAGATTGGCCAGGGCGGCGATGCCGCAGGCCCGATCCACGCGATAGGTGCTCCACTTGCCGCGAAGGGCGTTTTGGTCGAAGCCGTAGCCTCCGTCCACGTCGATGAAGTTTTTGTTTTTTAAAGCGGCCAGGGTCTTCATGTGTACGACCTTTCTATTCGGGTAGGTATGATAAGAACAAGTTTTTTTCTGAAAAGGATGGTGAAATGAAACAATACATTAAGCCTTATATACCCTTAATCATCGGCGAAGTTTTACTTATCGCCCTGAGTATTTTGGCGGATCTGTACTTGCCCCGGCTTATGAGCCACATTGTGGACGCCGGGGTCTTGAAGGGCGACGTGCCTTTAATTATAAATAAGGGCGTGGCCATGATCGGCCTCGCCGCTCTCTCCGTGATCCTCATGACCGTGGCGGGGCTTATGGCGGCGAAGATTTCCATGGGCTTTGCCCGGGATGTGCGCGCCGGACTTTTTTCCCACGTGCTCTCTCTGGATTTTACCTCATTCGAGACCTTCGGCGCCCCTTCTATTTTAACTCGGGCCACCGACGACATCAGTCAGTTGGAGCGTATGGCCGTGGTGGCGCTCAGGCCTTTGGTGCGCGCGCCCCTGATGTTTCTCGGCGCCGCCTATATGTGCCTCACCACAGACGTAAAGCTTTCCGCCGTGATTTTGGTCTCGGCGCCCATGCTTCTCGCCGTGGTCATTGCCATCGCCCGCGCATCCATTCCCTGTTTTCGCCAAATTCGAAAGCTTATGGACGAGATCAATCTCCGCTTCCGGGAACGGCTCACGGGGATTCGGGTGATCCGCGCCTTTCGCAAGGAGGGCTACGAAGACCGCCGCTTCGACGAGGTAAACCGCTCCATGCGCCGCACCTCGGAGCAGGTGAACAATTACCTGATTACTATGCTCCCCGCCTTTAATTTAATTTTTAATCTCACCATGGTGGCCGTCCTCTATTTCGGCGCCGACCGCATCCACGCCGGCACCATGGAGGTGGGGGATCTCATGGCCTTTATCCAATACGTGATGCAGATTTTGTTCGGATTGAGTATGTTTGCCATGCTCTTTGCCATGTACCCCAATGCCAAGGCCGCCTACGACCGCATCGTGGAGGTGCTCGAGACGCCGCCGGCAAAAGAAAATGTCACGGCGACCTTGCCCGAGGGCGAGGAAACCTCTCTGGTCTTCGATCACGTGAGCTTTGCCTATCCCGGGGCGGAGCGGCCCGTCTTGTCGGACATTTCCTTTGAAGTGAAGGCCGGGGAGAAGGTCGCCATTATCGGCGGTACGGGCAGCGGCAAGAGCACCCTCTTAAAGCTGATCCACCGCTTCTACCACGTCAGCGGCGGCGAAATCCGCCTAAACGGCGTGAACATCGAAGATCTTTCCGCCAAGGAGCTCCGCAGCCGGCTGGGCTATGCGCCGCAAAAGGCCATGCTTCTTTTGCGTAGCGTGCGTGAAAACATCGGCCTGTCTCACGATACGCCTTTGACCGATGATGAGGCGGACCGCTACCTTTCCATCGCCCAGGCAAAAGATTTCGTCTACGCCAACCATGAGGGCGTGGATGCCACCGTGGCCCAGGTGGGGAAAAACCTGAGCGGCGGACAGAAACAGCGCCTCTCCATCGCACGGGCCCTTGCCAAGGAGCCCGAGGTGCTTCTCTTCGACGACGCATTTTCCGCCCTGGACTTTCAAACGGACAAAGCCCTGCGCCGCGCCCTGGCGCCCATGACGGAAAAGGCCGCCACCCTGATCGTGGCCCAGCGGGTCATGACGGTGTTGGACTGCGACGAAATCCTCGTCCTCGACGACGGCAAGATCATCTCCCGCGGCACCCACGAGGAGCTCATGAAGTCTTCTACGGTGTATCGGGAAATCGCCGCCTCTCAATTGGGAGAGGAGGTGCTCTATGCCTAGATTAAAAGGCGTCACGGAGCGGGACCGCCGCAGCCTCAGAAGCGCCGACAGCCGCCGCATTATGAAGCGGCTCATCGGCTATTTAAATCAAGACAAGCTGCCCATGACCCTGGCCATTTTCTTTACGGCTACGGCGACGATTATCGACATTTTCACGCCCTGGATCTTGGGCCTGGGCATTACGAATATCTACGATTCTATAAAATCCGGCGCGGGGATCGACTACGGCTATTTAAATCGCCTCGCCCTCATCCTTCTCGCCATGTATATGACCTCGTCGATTTTCTACTTCTTCCGGGGGCGCATCCTCGTGAAGATCACGCAGAAAACCGTCTTTACCCTGCGCAAAGAATTTTCCGAAAAAATTCAGCGCCTCCCCGTGGCCTATTTGGACCGATTTACCGTGGGGGATCTCCTCTCCCGCATGACCAACGACATGGAATCCGTGGTCAACAATATGCGGCAAAACATCGCTCAAATCATCAGCGCCGTGGTCACCATTATCGGCACCTTGGCCATGATGCTTTACATCGAGCCGCGGCTCACGGTGATTTCTTTGATCGTGCTGCCCGTGAGCGCCCTGGTCACGGCGAAAATCGCCGGCATCAGCCAGCGCTACTTCCGCGCCAAGAGCCACGACATGGGCCGTGTGGACGGCTACATGGAAGAAATTATTTCGGCACAGGAAGTGGTGAAGAGCTTTACCTTCGAAGAGCGGGCCATCTCGGAATTTAACGAAATTAACGACGCCCTTTACGACAACGCCTACATGGCGCAGTTCGTCAGCGGCGAAATCATGCCTCTCATGGGCTTTATCTCCAATCTGGGCTACGTGGCCATCGCCGTCTACGGCGGCTTTTTGGTCCTAAACGGCGCCATTACCCTGGGCGCCATCCAGGCCTTCTTCCAATACTCCCGCAAGCTCAATCAGCCCATCAGCGGCATGGCGGAAGTAGTGGGCGCCCTGCAATCGGCCATCTCCGCCGCCGACCGCATCTTCCACGTGCTGGATGCCGAGGAAGAAGAGGAAGCCGCCGATCCCGTCGCCCTGAATGGATTAAAAGGCGAGGTCACCTTCGAAAACGTGCGCTTCGGCTACGAGAAAAACCAAGTGGTCATCGACGACTTCTCCCTCCACGTGCGTCCCGGCGAAACCGTGGCCATCGTGGGCCCCACCGGCGCGGGAAAGACGACGCTCATCAATCTCCTGATGCGCTTTTACGAGCCCGACGGAGGCCGCATCTCCGTCGACGGCGTGGACATTCGCCGCCTCACCCGCGACGAGCTGCGCCGCCATTTCGGCATGGTGCTCCAAGACACCTGGCTCTTCTCGGGCTCCATAAAAGACAATATCGCCTACGGCAAAGATGACGCCACGGAGGATGAGATCCGCGCCGCCGCCAAGGCCACCTACGCCGACAACTTCATTCGCACCCTGCCCAAGGGCTACGACGAAATCATTACCGAATCCGGCTCGGAAATCTCCCAAGGTCAACGGCAACTTTTAACCATCGCCCGGGCACTGATCTCCGACCCCGACATTTTGATCTTAGACGAAGCCACCAGCTCCGTGGACACGCGGACGGAAAAGCTCATTCAAAAAGCCATGGACCGGCTCATGCACGGCCGCACCAACTTCGTCATCGCCCACCGCCTCTCCACCATCGTCGGCGCCGACGTGATCCTCGTTCTAAAAGACGGAAACATCGTGGAACAGGGCAGCCACGACAGCCTCATGGCGCAAAGGGGCGAATACTACGAGCTCTACCACAGCCAATTCGAAGGAAAAGAAATTTAGCCGCGGCAAATGATCTTTTCGAAAACATTCCTCTTTAATGAATAATTTTTTTCGTCCCGGGTACGTATTAACTGGTAACATTATTTTGGAATTATTCGAAAGGAGCACTTTCATGTTATTTTGGTTAATCTTCGGCGCATTGGCCGGATGGATCGCAAGTAAAATTATGGGCAAAGACGAATCCATGGGTGCCGTGGCAAACATCATCACCGGGATCATCGGATCCTTTATCGGCGGCTTTATCGCCAGCAATGTCTTTCATATGGGCAAAGTATCGGGCTTTAATCTCTACAGCCTGATCATAGCCGTCATCGGCTCCGTAATCCTCCTTTGGATCGTCAACGCCGTAAAAAACAGAAAATAAGCACAGAAAAAAGGCCTCCCGCAAGGGAGGCTTTTTTGTTGGGCAAAAGAAAAAAGACAGGCGAACCTGTCTTTTCTCATTTCATCGGGCTTTAGATAAAGCTCTTACCGTTAAGGCCCGTCCAATGTTCCGTCTTTCCGTCTCGGTCGCGAATAAAATCGTGACCCATGGTAGCTTCCATAATCGGTTCAAAGTACCAATCGCCGCGATTCACATCGCCAAAGCGAATCACTTCGCCGCGGTGCGCGTCTATCCAATAGAGATCAGCGTAGCGGTTCAGCATGCGGTTGGTAATGGAAGTAACTTCTGCGCGGGAAATGGCCTTTTCGGGGCGGAAGGTATTGTCCGGATAGCCCGAAATCCATCCCTTGGTCGCCGCAGAGCGAATGGCATTATAGCCCCAGTGGCTCGGCGCCAAGTCGTTAAACGCAATGTCATTTCCCTGAGCCAATGCGTCAAATCGCGAAGCGATGGAGGCGAATTCCGCGCGGGTAATGGGCTTGTTGGGCTTAAAGCTGCCGTCGGGGTAGCCGCTGACAATGCCTACTTGAACCGCATAGCCCACGGTGTTCGCATACCAGTCGCCGGCTTGAATGTCGCTGAAGCCCGTGTAGTAGCGTTGCCCTTTCACCGGGCGCTCTTTCAAGAGGCGGGTAAACATGGTGGCCACTTCCGCACGGGTCATGCCCCTGTTGGGGGCGAAATTGCCGTCGGGATAACCGATGAGATATTGGTAATGATCCGTCGTGTTCAACGCATCCATGCCGATATTCGGTTGATTCGGTTTGTTCGGTTCACCCGGTTTGTTCGGTTGATCGCAACTATTGTTGCAATCTCCCGGCACGGGATAGGGCTTTTCGATGATCTTCGGATCGGGTTTTACATAAACCAGTACATCCACGACCTTGGTCATGTCCCTTTCTTTGAAACGAATCTTGATCTTGGCCGAAGTAAAGCCTGATTCATTGACCTTGGGCTGTTCCACGATATCAACTAATTCGAAATCCTTGTCCGATTTAATTTGATCTTTATAGGCATCCAGCGGCGGTTGTTTATTCAAATCCGTCGCCACGACGCCGGTACTGACATAAGGAGCAAAAATCGGTGTTTGCGGTGTTTGTTTCTTGTACGTTGCCGTAATCGTAGTATCTTCGGTGAATTGTCCGACTAAGGAGCGGTCCCAATCATAGAAGACATAGGTTGTCTCGCCTTCTTTTTTTCCTGTAGGCTTCTCTGCCGGAATTTGAACCACTTCATTCGGATTGACCCAGAAGACTTTCGTCGCAGGATCTGTCGCTTCGTCCGTGGGGTCGACTGTGACCTGAACATAGCCTGTTGGCTTTTCATTAGTTTTTCCATTTGCGTCTTTTTCCGGAATAACATTATCAAGCTTTGTTGCCTTTGCTGTTACGACGATATCAGCATTTATAACAGTATCGTCACCCTTGTCCCACTTTTCGAACTTGTAGCCGGTGTTCGCTGTTACGCTGGGATAACCGTAATTGGTCGTATCATCCTTGATCGCTTTTAAGGTGATCTTGGCATTTTTCTTGACGTAGTAGGCTTTTTGTTCAGTTAACTTTAAGCCCGGATCCGCCGCAAAGGTAACTCTTACATAGCCGTCAGGTCTGGTAATAGGTTCCTCGGGATTGTAGGGAATAATGTTCTTCGCTTCTTTATAAGTGGCGGTGATGGTGGTGTTTTCTTTAAACTGTGTTTCCACACTTGGGGTGTAGTCAGCGCCATCTGCTTTTTCGCCAAATTTCCACTTATCAAACTTAAAGTAAGTTGCGCCAACAGGATCTTTTACCGGAATGGTTACTTTTACTTCAGGGTTAACCCAGAAGATTTTGGCACCTTCCATCGTCCCTTTTTCCGTGGGAACAAAGGTGACCTTAACAAAGTTCTTCGGCACGCCTTCGGGTTTATTTTCCCCTTCTTGGGGAACCACATCGGCGATTGTTTTGTATTTCGCCTTGATAACGTCATTGTCCTTGTATTGAATTGCTTTTTCGATTTGGGTATCCCAACCAGTGAATTCAAAGCCGGCGTTCGGAGTTACTTCCGGTGCTTCGTCTTTCAACACGACGGCCTTGTTCGGATTAACATAGACGACTTTCGTTGTCTTGGTTGAACCTTCAATTTTACCGTTTGTTTCCGTTGAGAATGTCACGGTAATGTAGCCGTCGGGCTTGTCGCTTCCGTCCTCTTTTCCTTGAGGAATGACGTCGGTGATGGCTTCATATTGTGCCTTCACTGTTTTGTCGGTTTTTATTTCGAATGTGTCCAAGGTATCCCAAGCGTCTGCTCCGGCTTTTTGCTTCCAGCCGGTTTTTGCTTTGACTTCCGGTTTTTTAATTGAATCGTTACCTAATGTCTTCGCAGGGCTGGCTTTTGGATTGACATAGTAGACTGTTTGGCCTGTGATTTCTTTTCCGTGGTCGCCCTTGTCGAAGGTGAGGGTGACATAACCGTCAGGCTTGTCATTTTCTGATCCGTCGTCATTGAACTTGGGAATGACATTGTCCGTCGTGTATTGGGCGTAGAAAATTTCTTCGGGGGAAACTTTCGTCGTGTTAATTTCATAGATTTTATTTGTACCCGACGAGCTAGTGGCTTTCACCTCGTTAGATTCGCTCTTCCAGCGATCATTAAATTGCCACTTGTAACTGCTGTTACCTTTGGTTACTTCCTTGCCCACAGGACTGTCTAATACAATTTTAATACTCGATTTATCCGGAGCTACCCACCAGGTAGATCGTTTTTTAACCGTTGCCTTATCTGTGGTATCTAGGTATATCCTGATAAAGTTATCGGGCACCGTGTCGGGCTTGGGCTGCCCTTCTTTTTGTTCGATAGCCAGGTCAGAGTAAAAAGCCTGAATCCGGGTCACTTCTTTCCTGAATTCCTGTTTATCGTTCAGATTAATATTGAAGAATCGATTGGGTTCATCCTCTTTTTTCCATCTGTTAAATGCTTTTTCCTTATTTGCAGCCACGGGGTCTTTGACCTCAATGCGAACCGGTGTCTTAGGCTTAACCCAGAAAGTTCTGGTGAATCTCGTCGCATCTGAAGCTTGATCCGTTGTATCGACGATGACCTTGACGAAATCATCGGGAACTTTGGGCTTGTCTTTGCCTTTTTGCTCCACAACATTTCCGACGTAGTTGGCCGTAATGGTGGATGCTTCTGTGAATTTATTTCTATCCGCTAACGTATAGACATCGCCTTTGGCATCGGGTGCCGCACTGTCCGGTTTCATCGTCCAGTTGACGAAATTATTTCCATCCGTACCCACGGGATCTTTCCCGGGAATCACGACTTGCGCATCTTTGTTGACGTAGTAATAGGTCTTTTGAGGCTCTTGTGCCTTGGTGGTGGGATCCAGGGTGACCTTGACGTAATCCGCCGGTACATAGAAAGGCTTTTCCGTTAAGGTCTTGGCTTCGTAAATGTTTTTGATGACCTTGATAGGGATGTCCACGGTTTGGCTTGTGCCGTTAACTGTTACTTTTGCCTTTAAGGTGACCTTGCGAGAAACTTCTGTTCCATCGTCTTCTTTCAGCAAATTGTAAAGATAGTCTTTTGCTGCATCGTCCGTCGTGTACTCATTTGTACCGTCGACGATGGCGAATGTGTCATCATCCTTTAAAGGTTGCAGAACGCCATTGCCGTCTTTGATCTTGACTTGTCCCTTGAGTTGTTCAAGTGTCGGAATGAAGTTGTTGACCCAAGTATCCCCGTCTTTAAAGGATTCATGAACCGTTAATTCTTCCGCCGTAATTTCATTGTTGTCCCAAATGGCGTAGAAAGTCTTGGCGGATTTGATCTTTGCAAAGTCGGCATCTGTTACGAGAGGCCCATCCTTACTTAATGACCAGCCCTTAAAGGTCTCGCGGTCCTTCGTGGGATTTTTCGGCATATCCGTCAAATCATTTTCGTAGTCCACTTCCTTGACGATCTTTTGCTCTGCAGTCGCATCAAGAGAATCAAACTTCCCTCCATTGGCGTCGAAGGTGACGGGCAAGATTTCCGTCATAGTCAGCTTCCCGCCGTTAATGACGTCATAGTTGAAGTCGTATTTGAACTTGTGCTTTCCATCTAAAGTTGTAATGGTTTTGTTTGCTTCGTCAAAATTATAGGTGGGAGTCCCATTCAGCGGATCTTCGCTATAATCGAGTCCTTCGACAATCGAAACTTCCGGAACGTTCCGGAATGAAAGGCCAGGCGACTGATCATACGGAAGGTCCGGTGGATTATTGGGGTCTACATTATCATTCCTAAGTTTTATAGAATCTGTATTGTTCTTAGGAAAAGCGATCAGGTTTTCGATATCAAATCCATCTTCATCTTTGTTCTTGGTATTGAACAAACCTTCAACTTGGGGTCTGGAATTTTCATCCAAGCTTGTCTTCCACTCGGATTCAAACTTCGTCGATGCAACTTGTCCTAGTTTCAATTTAAGTGGAATATCGGCAACATTCTTATCTCCTTCTTTAGTAAATGTTGTCTTCTCATCTGTTGTACCGATTTCCATGGCAAGCAACTTAACTTTATCCGAAATTTGATACTCTAAAGATGCTTCATATCTATAAGGCTCAAGCGTGTTGGAGTACAGTGGGAGAAGCGCTTCTTTGCCAAGTTCGTCTGTCCACTTATATTCTCCGGCTTGATTTACATTAAGAGTATAACGGCCGAGCTCTGTGTTCGTCTTTGCATCTCTTTGTATAAAGTGAATCTTAGCATTTGTCAGATTTCCATTGGAGTCTTCTCCGAAGATTTCTTTCCACTGAAAAGCTTTCACAGTGCCATTGTCGTTTAGCCCTTCGGTCTCAAATATTACACGAATCCTACCATAGGCTGCTGCCTTTTCTTCATCTGTAGGATTTTGTCCGGGCAAATATGGGTTATCCGCAGAAAAGAATCCTGCGCCGGGTTTCCTTTTTTGAGCTTTTTGCTTTTCTCTCGCTTGTTTTTGGATGGCCAGAATGGTCTTGTTGTCCAGTTTCGGATATGACTTGGTATCCAGCTCTCCAATTTTCACGAGATCTTGTTTCTTTTCCGGGTTGAAATTGTTTCCGGAAGCCCATGCCGCTTGTGGCGCAATTACTTGCGCCACCATCAGCACAGCCAGCAAAAATGCTGTTAGCTTGTCTTTCAAGATATCTTCTCCTTACTTAACCGTGTAATCTTTTACCTTAGAACGCAAGCCGTCTTTTTCAGCCCAGTAGTGAATAACATCGCCGGAATTAACAGCTTGAGGCAAGGTGAAAAATACAGTTGTTTGTTCCACGATTCGTCTTCCCTTTCGGACTCGCGTTGTCTTCGTTTCCGAATCTATGACTTTGGATTGTCCGCCGATGGTCATCTCCAGTTTACCTGTTGCCCCATTTAGCGGTTTCAATACATAGACCATCCGATCACCCGAATTAGGAAGTTGGATGTCCATATCAGGAATTGCCATTCCCTTTGCATATATCTTCGTATCCACGCTGTAATTGCCTTTAAGCAATCCTTCTACCAGCGTGACATCTTCCCAGCCTTCAAATTTATTTGCACCCGGTCGGTTGTAAACGGTCGGCGGTGTAATAGTGACTTCTTTATTCGGTGCCACATAGAACTTGCTGGGTGCCAGCATAAAGGCTTTTTTATCATCTACTACAAATTGAACGAGGACCATGCCTTCCGGCTTTTCCTTTTCAATGATTGTCGTATCCGTTTGTTTCGGGTCGATGGGGATGACGTCGGCTTCAGGCTCGTATTGGGCGATGAAGATTGCATTTTGTCCTTCAAGCTTCAATTCATTGTCCCAGCCGCCATTCGCATCTTTTGCCTTGTAGTATTTTGCAGGGACGATGTCCGGGACGACGAGGCCGTGTTTGACGGCGCCGTCGAAGTTGTAGTCTTTTGCAACCTTATAGATTACGGTTGATGCCTTTTCATCTTGCTTGTCTTTGTCGGGAACCAATTGTCCGTGTGCACCTTGGTTAAAGGTGACTTTGATGAATTGTTCTTCGACCGGATCGCCATCGTTGATCTTTTGAACGGGATCTTGCCAAATGGCGATAAGGGTTTTATCTGCGGTTATCGGCGTGTTGAAATCGAAGAAACTTGTATCAGTTTCTTTTTCTTTCCAACCCATAAAGACTTTGCCGTCTAAGGTCGGTGCATCAGGTTTTGTTACTGTCTTTCCGTGTTCAACTGTTTGAGACGGCACGAAGCTTCCGCGCATGGTGTTAAAGGTGACCTTGTGTTCCACCGTTTTCCATTGTGCCGTGGCGGTTCTTGCTTTTTCAAGTGTTACGGAATCGCCAGGTTGATAGATCTTGTCTTCGCCGTCGAGCTTCCAGCCGGCAAATACGGAGTTTTCTTTGCTAAGGCCGTCGGCTTTTGCCAAGACTACTTTTTCGCCGTGGTTTACGGTGACTGATGCCGGTACCTTACCTTCTGCGCCTCCTGCATCATAGGTCAGCGTGACTTTGTTGATAGCGAAGTGGGCCACATATTCACGGTCACCCTTAATGGGGTTGGTGTAGTCGATGGTTTCTACCCATTTGTCAAAGGCGTAATTCGCATTGGCTTTCGTTGCGGGTATAACCAATTCGTTTTTGGCGCCTTGTGTTGCCTTATCTTTGTCAACCAGCTTGATCTTTGCTTCGGGGTTGACGTAATAGGTTTTGTTGCCGCCTTCAATTTCGCCGTTTTCTCCGGCAATAAATTTGACGGTGACGTAGCCGACCGGCTTTTTCACGTCGTCGCCTGTTTTTTCGACGATGTCTTCTAACTTAACGAAGTTAAATTCGTAGGTCTTTTCCGCGGTGATCTTTTCGGATTTAATTTCCGGACTCCAGGTTCCACCATTTTCCGTGTAGCCGATGCTCGGGGTCTTGGTAATCTTATCTGCCGATTCGGTCATATCGACTTCCACTTCCGGGCTGACGTAGTAAACTAAGTCGCCGGATACGGTGCCGCCTTCGCCTGCCGTGAAGATGACTTTGACGTAGTTCTCTAGGGCTTCTGTCGGCTTCGTGCCGTCTGGATTGGCGGGAATGATGTTTTTGTGAACTTCCACGGGGATGACGACGGGGTTGTCGTCGGTACCTTGGGTCGTACCGTCTTTGTATTTGACGATAACCTTGGCCGGTTCATTGCCCACGGTGTTTCCATCGGGTTTAGAAATGACTTCGATGGATTCAATTTCTTTACCTTCTTGAGGTGTAATTTGTTTAATTAAATCGTCGTTTGTTATTTCTTTCCCTTGAGGCGTATCCAACTTGGTGGTCTTTAATGGCTTAACTATAGGTTCTGCTTGAATTGATTTTTTATAGGCCGCTTCGATGACGGTGACTTTGTCGGTGTATTGATTTTTAGCTAAATCAACTTTAACAGCCGGCTCAACTTTAGTTAAGCTGTCATCAGCTTCGCCGGTTTTTACCTTTTGCCATTCTTTTTTAAAGATATAGTTGACTTTCTTCTTGCCAAGACCTTTGATTTCAACTTCTTGGTCAGTTTTACCAACAGGTTCTGTAACCGGAATAGTTACTTCCTTCGTCGGGTTGACCCAGAATGTTTTTTCGAACTTGGTATCGTCCGTGGCCTTATCGGTGGTCTTGACGATGACTTTGACGTAACTATTCGGTACATCCGGTTTCTTATTCGGATCGGTTTGCTCGACGACATCGTCAGCACCTACCGGTTGAATCACGGTGTCTGTCGTAAACATGTGCCGTTTGGCAAAATCGAATTTGCCGTTTTCTTTGCCGTCATCATTTTGGTTGAATTGATCCGCCGTCCAGTTGACAAATCCGGAGTCGCCTGTGCTTGCGACTTCGGGGATTTCGACCCAGGCCTTGGGATTGACGAAGTAAACTTTGTCGTCCTTCGTATCCATGTTTCGGTTGGGTCTGACGGTAACCTTGACATAGTTGCCGGTCACGTCTTGCAAACCGCCTTTTTCGGCAGGCAGTTTTTCAGCATCGGAGAGGTATTTGGGTTTGTCGCCTTCTTTGTTTAATGCTTCGTAGACGTTTTTGTAAACCGTAATCGGGATGGTCAGTTCTTGGGGATCTTTTTTATCCGGGAAGGTGGCTTTGACTTTAATGTTGACGGTGCGGACGACTTCGTCTTTGTCGGGTTTGTTTGCTTCTTTAACTAAGTTAAAGACATCATCGTTTGTCGTCAGCTCGTTGCCGTCTTCATCGAAGAATTGAATTTTCGTTCCCTCAGGAAGCTGTTTAACTTGATCCTTTTCTTTCCAGACGAGTTGTTCCTTCAGATCGTCAATCGTCGGAGCAAAGTCGTTGGTCCACTTGCCGTCGGGATCCTCAAAGGCTTCGGTGCGTACCATTCCCTTTGCCGTGAGTCCCGACCATTCGAAGTAGGCGATGAAGGTATGGTTTTCATTGATGATGGTATTGTCGTTCAGCAGCGGATCATTGTCCCACTTGGTGAATTTCTTGCCATCTTCCGGGGTGATATAGTGTTTGTTTTGATCTGCCGTCTCGCCTTCACCCAAGAGTTTCGGCACGGGAAGCAGGTCGGACTTCAATCCCTTGATGACGTCGTAGTGCAGTTCCTTGATCTCGTTGCCTTGGGCATCTTTTCCGAAGGAGCCGCCTTTGTCGGCCTTAAAGGTCACTCTAACATAACCATCCGGCGTCTTGCCATCTTTCGGCACTTCGATGACTCTGACGTCCTTATAATAGAAGGTAATTTCATCTGAGCCCGTGCCGTTGATGCCCAGGAATTTATTGGTCTCTTCGTTGACATCGAAGAAGAGTTGTTGTTGGGGATCGCTTGTTAGGACCCAGCCCGGGATTGGTCTATAGTTTCTTGCGTCGTAATGGCGGTTACCATTTGTAACAGCTTCTGGGCGAATAATTGAGTTGTTTTTAATTAATTCTGCCTTCTTTGCTAGATCTGTCTCAGCTTCTATGGCAGCCTTTGCTCTTTCATCTATATAGTTGACCTTGTATTCTCTTTGTCTGTATGGCCTGTAAAAGAATTTAAAGACATTGTTTTTAAGGTCCGGATTAGGAATCATTTTTTCAGAATCCTCAGGATCCGGAATCTTTTCCGGTTCAACTCTAAAAGTTTGGAAGAAAGAGTTGTTTAGTCCAACGCGATCGTTATATTCTTCGTATATCGTCTTCAAATCGCCGGTTAATTTCTCATTAAGCTCGTCATGGGGTACAAGGGTATATTTGTCGTCTTGTCTGTCGCCGGTGGTGGCCACCATATAGTTGGCCCGTTTGTTTTCCAGCGTATCCGAATCGGGATTAGGACTTATGTTTTTATCTAAGTTATAGTCCTTGTCTAAATAATAGTGAAGAACCTTTACGTCCACTCTTGCATTTGGAACCCAAATTGCCTTTAGATATATTGGAGATACAACGTCGTTACCAAAGGAATATAGTTCCGGAACCTTATAGGTATCACGATAAGAAGTGTCTATCACATCTGTATAGTCGCCTGTTGTGGCATCCTTTTTATAGCGAATTATTTCCCAACCCATAAAATCGTAGCCCTTTCTTACAGGCTTAAAACTAGGTTCTACAAGTTTTTGTTTATGAAAAACTTTAAATACTTGCTTGTCACCTTCGCTCTTTTCTTTTATAGGATAAGTTGTTTCTATTTCTTGACCAATATCGCCTTCTTTTACGGTCTTGCGTTCTGTAGTTAAATTATTTTCATCGATTGATCTTAAACTACCTCCGTTTGGATCAAAGATAACCTTCCACTTATAGTCAGGTTCGCCCCATTTGGCGTAGAGAATTTGGTCATAATGAAGTTTGGTTTCTTTTCCGTCTTTTACCAGGTTGTCGCCGGCGGGATCCAGTGCCCAGCCTAAGAAGCTCCAATCATCACGTACCCAATTCGGTTTTTGGGGTTTGTGTGTCGTATCGAGTTTTAAATCATTTAATGGCAATTCATAAGGCACATCCAAAATATTGCCCTCACCATATTCGCTGTCATTTTTTACTGTCTTGGGATCGTCGTTTAGTTTTAACTTATACTTGTTACGAGAGTAGTTTGCATAATTATAGGCATTTTTTCCATCAAAGAGTTTCGTGCCCCAAGGGAATTTAGGGATGTATTTTATCTTGTCAGCGTCGCTTCTAAAAGGCGTTATATTATTTCTTGCATTATTTAAGTCGTCAATAGTTCTATAATCTCTATGCTCAACCGGTTCTTTTAATATCCATTCTGCCGGCCTTGTCTCTTCTTTAAGGGTAAAGCCTTGAAGATGTGGCAAAATAAAGTCATAATCGACTGCATTGGTATCGCTCTTCCAATAAGACATATCATAATCGATTTGTTCCTTGCCTTCGAAATCGTCCTTAATAATATCAATGTGATGCACAACGGCGGTGTCCAAGGATGTCGATCCAATGGAAATCTCATATTGGTCCCTAGCTTTTGTTTGGTTTTCTCCTATAGGTATTTGATCTGCGTGACCATATCCATAATAATCTTCTTCACTCATTACATCTTCAGCGTCGATAAAATCTTCTGCACTTAAACGATAAGGTGGGGTGTCGCGAAAAATTTGTTCACCCGCGTTATTGTTAATTATCCAACCTATTAGGCCGGTATCTCCTTCTGGATCGCTACTACCAGGCGGAAGATTTGAAACTTCCGCATCCTTTGGCCATATTTTATTTAAGCTTTGGTTGAAGCGAACATCTACTTTATAAGGAGATCCTTCTT
>QWCE01001130.1_pt1 | contig 68467 bp, 97 predicted proteins | sample 1972531 | NCBI WGS metagenome assembly QWCE01 (sample SAMN09866716, study PRJNA288562) | Human gut metagenome isolate term4_stool, whole genome shotgun sequencing...
TAGACTTGGCTCTTTTTAAATCTATCAAAAGCCGGTGGGTTCGTCTAACGGTTAGGACACATGCCTCTCACGCATGTAATACGAGTTCGATTCTCGTACCCACTACATACTACATTGAAAATAAGAGGTTTACAAAAAGAAAGTACTAAAACAGGGACTATTTCATTATTAGTGGACCTATTTTTAATATAATTCCGGAAAACCATAAGAAAAATAATCATAAAAGTAAGGCAGCCTAAAAAGCTGCCTTTTTTACACAAAAACTAAATAGATAAGCGGAAGTATCCCCTGCTTTTAGTAATTTCATTGTTGACACTGCAAATATATTATATTTCTTCCAATTTTGCTCTAAACTTCCGGAACATATCAATGGTCGGGTAAAACGTCGGATTCTCCCAGTTCTTTCCTATCATCTGGATCATTGCCTCTATATGACTTTTGCAGTCTATTACTTTAATGCATTTGTCCAGGACCATTCCGCCTTCCGGGTAGGTCTTGTTATTTAGTGTATTCTGAGCCCAGGTGAGCAGTTCTCTGATTGATTCTTGGTCATATTTATTCTCTTCCATGATTTTTAATTTTCGGCAAAGGTACAAAAAAGCCCAGCATGTTGATATACCGGGCGATTCCATTTTAAAAGAGGCGTTATAAATGGAAAGGAGCTATTTTTTCTTTGCATCTTTCTGATGATATAAAGGTATACTTTTTAATCCATCAATATGTTCATATAGATCATTTTCGATATGTTCGCAATGCATAGGATCAAGAACAAAATCAATCCCTTCACGTCTAGCCAATTTTGCAGCAGGGACAAAATCTGAATCTCCAGAAATAAGAACGATTTTATCTACAAAACCTTTTAAAGATAAAGAAGCGATGTCAACACCAATTTTCATATCAATCCCCTTTTGACGCAATTCATAATATACGTCATCCGCATTAATGTCATCAAGAGAAATCTCTTTCTTTAATAATTTTCTCATTGTGTTATCATAGAAAAGCCATCTTTTGCTTTCCTTAATATTACCTAGACGCAGAGCGACTTTTCTCTTTTTCTTAAGTTCGTTTATTAACTCACTTCTGCGGATAGCCTCTTCTGTTTTAGAAAAGTCTATGCATTTATTAGAGACAGGATTATGTATCTTTTTGGCGAATGGTACACAATCATAATAAAAAATGCGATATAAATAATTATTTTTCCCTACATGAGAATGGGATATAGTATATAAATCATTGGCAATAGTTAATGCTGTCTTTTTGCCGGACTTATTATACATTGCGTTATAGCGTTTTATAAAATACCCACCATCAATTAATATGGCAACTCTTATAGGGGTTTCTGTGTACGATGTATTTGGACGCGTTTTCATAAAATAAAAAAATGGCCTTTGGTTAGGCATGCCCATTATCAAGAGGGGGACAAACGTAAGCCAAAGGCATAATCATGTGCTGCAAATGTATGAATTTAATTTGTATCTGCAAAAGGTAGAAGATAAATTGCAATAAAAAATAGATTATTTTATATGTTTTACACTCATCAAGTTACAATATCAATTATACACACAAAGATATAACCCTTGCAATAATCGCAAGAGGAATCAGCCAGTATAGCCACCTTTCTAGGCGTTCCATAGCATCACCAGCAGAAGACGGCAGAAATCTGAATGATACCGGTCGTCGGCTTGATCAAGCAATATGTCCAGCTTAACGTTTCTCATTTTCGAGCACTGTTTTTATTCGTTCTTCAGTAAATCCAAATCGGGCGGCAAACTTTTTGAAAGCCTGCATCTTGTTGTTAGGGATAAGAGAATACATACTATTAATGGGAGTATCACTCTTTAATGCTTTTTGCACTTGCTTCTTTTTCATGGAATTAATGTATTAAATGTTTGACCTTGTTTTTACAGCAATTACACTCACACAGTAATGACTTCGCGTATTCCCATGTCTTTTCGATGATATCATCTCCGATATACTGAATTTCCTCCCCGTAAGGGTCTATACCGAACGCCTGGCAAATATGAGTAGCCATGTGCCCGCATTCATGCCGCCAGGACTTGGCAAATTCCTTTGGGGACGAAGTAAGGGCAATGACCATTACTGTTTCCCGGGTGTCGAAGTTGGAGTAAGTAACTCCGGTATTCAAATTGCCGGAGCTAATATTCTCATACGCAGTACGAAGCATATCACCGTCGCAGCCGATGGAATGCATATTATCGAGTATTTCCTCTGTATAATATGTATCTACCGCATAGTAAACCATGCAGCTCCAGTCATACTTGGGTAATGTAAACCGTTGCCTTATCATTTATCAAAGCATTTCGTCCCACTCAATAGGTTCTCCGGAAGCAATCATTGTTGCATACCATCTTCTCATTGTTGTTCCGTCGGGAGCATCAGGATCATCAATTGTATCCTTTATATAAAGAGCTAAATGCGCTTCATCGGGAATAGATGACTTCAGATAATCCGCCTTACCCATGTTGGCTACATACACATAATCATATAGCACATTATTTTCAAGCTTAATGCCATACCTGGTAAGTAGCTCATCTACTTTTTCTTTTGATATTGGCTCAATTCTCTCTTTTTTACCGGTAGAAGGATTAAGCTTTTTCATGAGCGACACTGCAAACTCACACATTTTCTTATTGAAATGCCAACCGAAGTTAGACAAGTACACTTCCATTTCTTCCGGTCTCTTATCTCTTATATCCAAAGGTTCTCTTCTCATGATTTAATAAAGTTATAGGGAGTAGAATCAATCCACTCCCTAATTAAACATTAACGGTAACGGGAATAGCGTCCTGTACCACGTACACCGCGTCTTTCGCCATAGCCGCCACGACCGGAACCGCCACCATAATCACCACGTTCGCCCATCTCGTCATAGCGGTCGTCGTCATCGTCATAATAACGTTCACGTCTTCCCATGCTTTCACCACCGCCGGATAACTCCTCGATGCATTGCATCAACTTACCACCGTATTTAAGCATCTTTTCAGCGTAGTCGGACATTTTCTCGACCTTGCTCTCGGAAATCTCAATCATCATCATACTATTGTTTTTTAGAATTGTTACTACCAGATGCCTTTTCAGAAGACTTGAAGAAATCAGCCATCATAGCCTTCAATTCGCTAAGTTCTTGCCGAAGCGCTTTATTTTCCGCTTCCTGACGCTGGCGTTCTGCAAATTCCGGATTAAGTACCTGAAGCATCTTGTCGCATGACTCCATGACGGAACGATGATGATCGACACTGCCCAATATCTCCGAGGAGCGGTTGCGCATGGCGGCAACTTCTGCATTCATCGATTCCCTTGAGCCGGATATTACCATATTCCCACCTCCGGGAAAGTTTGCATCAGCAATGTCAGACATTGCAGGTATTTTCTGAAATGTAACAGTTTGCTCACCAACCTTGATGGTCACATCAACCACCATTCTAGGAGGCTGTCCATAAGGGAGAGGCTGCTGCATAAACTCAGCAACCGGTGTAGAAACTCCGGAGACGGAGCCAACTTCTATGTATGGAGTGTTATCCTTGTGTAGGATAAAAAACTCGCTGTTTACTCTTAGATTCTGAAAAGGCATAATTTATTAACTCTTTAAAGAGCGGGATTACTCCCGCCCATTATTTTAAACTACTCCGGTAAGAATTTGCAATGTGTTGCTACCTGATTCGTAGTAGCACAGATAAATTCCGGTACCGGTAATATCCGAAGCAGTAACATCTGCGCCGGCGATCGTAGTCAGTGCTTGAGTAGCACCGTTGGTATCAAACACTACCGGCAATGTACCGGTAGTACCGGAAGGGATCGGCTGTGCCAAACGGAACAGAATCAATCCGCTAAATGGAGCAGAAAGGAACGGATGATTCCGGAAAGAGAAACGTACGTTGGTAGTACCTACGGTAACACCTGTACTTTCCAATCTGGGAATACCATTCTTATTTGCCATGATAAAAGGACTAATGAATGCCATATAATGCCTCCTTCCTTTTATCCCCAACCATTAAAATTGCCCCATGCCCCAATACCATTGTAAAGACCATACTGAGCTGCAACGCAAGAAGGAATCCCTACAACCGGACTATAAGGCACCTTCGCTACTTCCGGCTGGTTACATTCGATTTTTGCAAGACGAGTACTCAAATCATTTAAAGCTGCACCAAGAGGAGCCGTTGCCTGTCCGACAATCTGAGAGGTCATAGCAGAACTCTTAAATGTGCTATTCTCCTCACGAAGTTTATCAATCTTGTTCTGCATTTCACGCATTTCAGCCGCACGCTGGCCGGCAAGAATCTGCTGGGTGCTATCCTTGATGGAATTTTGCAGATCACAAGTCTGACGTTGAGTTTCATATGCAACAGAAGCAAAGCCTCTTTCCTGACCAGTCGCAACACCGTTAATGGCATTTTGCAATGTGTTTGTTTGCTGACAGATCGCCAGACGGTTTTCGCAGCAGCATGAAGCAATCTGTTGAGCGATCTGACAGTTACCCTGCTGGATAGCATTGATAATCTGCATTGAGCTTTGACCAACCTGATTTCCTACCTGTTGCACCTGTGACATCACCCCATTGATAGCATTCTGAACCTGACCGATTGAACAGTTCAAATTAGTAGCCAGATTGTTGATTGCCTGTCCGTTCCCCTGAATTGCACTCATAAGTAACTCCCTTCCTGCATCGTTGTTAATTAAGTTAGGGATACCGGCTCCGGCAAATCCGCCACCGTTTCCGCCATCTCCATTGTTTCCCCATCCATTGCGTCCGAAAAGGGGGAATAGGAAGAAGAGGAAGATTATCCACATGAACCATGATCCATCACCACCAAATCCGTTGTTGTTCTTTCCTTGCATAGCAACCAACAAGTTGGGATCAATACCTTTCTGTTGCAATAATGGAGCAAGCATAGCCATCATTCCATTACCGCCACCGCTCCCGCCTGATTCCGGGAAAACGTAAGTCTTTGTTTCACTCATATTAATATACAATTATAACACGGTCAATATCAACCGCATCACAAAAGTATATAATAGAAACTGCGTAAATCAGAGCTCATTTTCAAGCGATTTGCGAATATTTTGCAGATATATTGCAATCATTTTGTTTGCCAGTTTACGGCTTTCAAAAGTAGATATAAGGTAGCGGATACTAGCGGATGTCTTGTGAAGCAAAGTCGCTATTTGTTCAGGGTATAGCCCGTATTCAGCGAGGAAGAATACTACAATAGAACGGGCGTCAACAACTTCAGTAACTTTACTTGATGAAAGGATCAATTCAGTAGAAACTTCAGTTTCTTTTCCAACAACATTTAGAATCTCGGCAAAAATCTCTGACTTACACATAGTAATTTAATTTTTTATTGTACTTTTGCCTTTGCCAATCAAACTTACGGTTATTGAAAGAACAAAAGCATGTATAGAAATGTTAAGGACATTATACCCCTGGCACTATCTATGCATGCTTTTGTATGTTTAAAAGTTTGATTGGCGTCAACTTTAGTGTCGGGGGTTCTTTTTACTCTATCCCCCGAAAGAGCTACATTTGTTATGATAACCGGCCTTCTACTTTACCGGTAACTTAGTGCTTAATAATCATTCCGAGATGTTCCTCGAATTGATTATTCAGGATCAATTAATGTCTCATTTTGTCCTCCTTTCTTAAACATTTTCCGCAGTCAATTGTTATATCAATAAAGCTTAAACTTTTCATACCGGAAACGGTCTGTGAAGATAGTGCCGGTATTACCACATAAATAAGTTATAACTAACTCCACCACCGACATACAATCCACTTGGATAACCGTAGCCTACTTGCAGGCCAAGCCCCCAGCGTTTTGGTTTTAGAGTAATGATTTCCTTTTCCCTGTACACTTCCATAAAGTCAAGGCTGGGCTTATAACCGCTAACCACTGCCCGGTAATCATCGGTCTTATATTCCTTGCTTGTTATCGGTATAATCACCGGAACAGAATCGTCTTCTACGGTTCTATCGGTAGTGGTATCTATCAGGATCGGTAAATATACCGTATCGGTACGCTTTAAGGTTTCCTTTACCGGTTTGGGAATGGTGTCCCTTATCGTATCCCGGATACGTACAGTATCTCCCTTGATGTACACCGTTGATGGATCGTGCGGATTACAACGCATCCACACGACCAAACCTATAAGCAGGCAGACTAATATCCAAGGGAGAGATTTCATAGTGTCTCCTTACTTGCCCAAGCCGGACCCAACAACAAAACATTCAGATCTTCACCTTCGTAGACAGGATAAGGAAAAGATAGCTCTTCCGATCCGTCATCAGCAATAGTCTTAATCATCTTATGAGGAAATAACTCAGCATAGTGCTGACATTTCATCAAAGTTTTACTTTCATTTACGCTCTTGCGAGGTACAAGATTACGCTTGTCTATCTCCTCTTGAGGAACCTCTTGCAAGTCAATTGTTGGGAATATAGTGTATTTCATAATTGCTTTTTATAAAAATGTGAATAACATACCTATACTTACTTGCCTACTTGCTCTAAATATACCTGATATAAGCGCATTGCAACCTCATTAATCTTAATTGACACTTCGTTTCGTTTAAGCAAAGCGAGAACTACACCTCTAATCATTAGCATATAAAATTTTAAGCAAGGAGCATCATTATTGGTACTCCCATCACTTCCGTAATTTATCCCATTAGACATCCATTGCTCTATCATTATAGCAGGACAACCGCACACATCGTACGAATATAAAGTCTTAGGATAAGTGTTTATTGTCCCTGTATACGCATTTAGAGACATAGAAAATCCATTATTCTTGTAGAAAGAAACTATCTTAGAAAACTCCACACTGACTAAACTCGATATATTACTACTACAAATAGCAGCACCTTCGTACGGATTGGTTCCACCTACATCCGAATGACAATCAACCCAAAGAGATGCAGACTTTCCATTCTGCCTAATCCAATTTTTAAGTATCAAAGTTTCAGCCTCACTATCTGCCGCTTCTCCTTTATAATTTGCTTGTCCTTCTTGGGAAATCATATCATCCCAAGAGTTTCTATAGTTGAAATTACGATTGATGTTTACACCTCTATAATTCCCATATTTAAGGATTTCCTGATCAAAAGACCAAGGGCAAATAACTGGCAACACTTTGAAACGAACATTATCATGCAAATATTTATATCCCTCATCGTCAGATGGTGGAGTAACAACATCACGCATAAATAATGCAAGACCATATTCGCCCGATGTCTCCATTGCATTCATTCCCGCAGAAAGCAACACTACACGATTATATCTTTGAGGAACAAAGTCATATTCATACAACTCATACCTATTAGATTGGTCGGTTCCAATTGTTCTTTTCTTGATAGTATAATTATCGTTACTTAGCGACATCAGACTGTCGTAGAACATAGAGAGAAATTCATAATAGGTTTGTATTCGATTAACACTACTTCTGTCATTAGGAGTCGAATAGTCATCGGGTATATTGACAGGTTCTACGATAGTATAATCATCGCATTCCGGCAAAACTACAACTTCCACCTTTTCCAAGATATAATCATTTATGCTTTTTTTAACTAATCGCAAACTAGACACACCTTCGTAAGAATTTTGAAAATTTACAATCAAATATCCATCATTAGGCGAAATTAGCTCATAGTCAGTCAGCACAAGACTAGGAGAGGCAACCAAAGTGCATATATACTCATTGTCAGTAAAACACCACAATCTTGCTGTTGATGCACCTTTACCTGTAATAACAAATACATCTCCCTTTAAACAGGGAATAACTGCACACTTTGCATTATCAGCATAGGGAATAATGTCAACTTTTCCACCAACCCCTCCATTTGTTTTAATAGCCTTGCCTATATTCCAGTCGGTATACTCCGTATCTCCACCATTGACAATACTATCTATTTCTTCAAAGTTCCCATCTATCCCTTGCGCAATGACTCCCCATTTTTGTTCGGAGTCCTTTGCTATGTCAAATATCTTTTCCATATTATTCGTTTTTAATTAATGTTTCATTTAAAATTAAAGTATCGTTACCTAACATTGTCAAGTAGCTGGAGATAACTATGCTGATCTTCTGAGGAGATTTGGTGACCTTTCCGGTTACTTCATAGACACCATTGTCTCCAGAGATGGATATGTCGCTGATGGCGTTAGATGATGCACCGACCAGTTTATCAGAAGCATTTGACAATGTTATAGTGATAGTTACTGTGCTACCTTCGGCAATGTATTCTCCTGGATTAACTGAGTAAGAGATTGAGGAGTAAGGGATGTTACTCTTTACGATCGGTCTCCACTCAACCATACCCGGATACAAAGTGCCTGCATTGTACTTCTTCAATTGGCGTTCAAGGAGGAACTCAGAAAGGGTGTATGAGAATAGCAGGAGAGACCGTAATGCTAATTTAGCAAATCTAGTATCGTTGTCTCTCAGTGTTCCTAACCACATAGAATCACTGTCAATGCCTGCACCTGCTTGGACAGGATTACCATTATAAATGTATTTTGAGAGGTAGGATAACATTCTCTTACTTTGAACTCCGCTTCCACTTGTACCAGTACCAAACGAATAGATTACACTTCCAGTTTCAAATATAAAAGCACCATTGCCTGCGGAATAAGATTTAGACAAAGTACCACCTTCATTATTCCCCAATATCTTTCTATCCGCCACTACCGTATAGTCCTTCAAAATAGGCAATCCGGTAGCCTTGCCGAAGTCGGAGATGCCGTCTAAATATAATGCACCATCATTTATTCCACTTTCTCCTTTCCAACCGATGTTGTTCAACTGGATATTGTACCCGTTTACAAAGTCAATCAACTGATCGTTAAACTCTGCGTGGTTGTCGTTAGTGATGCCCTGCTTCTTGATGTTGCAGTACAACTGAGGCTTGATGATCTGTCCGGGACGATCAAGGTTATAGTAGGCGATGATTTGATTGATTTCGTCTGTAGTCAGGACTTTGTTGGCGATAAAACCGCCTGCATAGGCAATGCTAGATAACTCTTTTAACTCTCCGAAATAGTTCTTATAACCACAGACCGAAAATACTCCGTTAAGAGCAATACCCTCGTTATTTCTAACGGCAATATAATCGTTCTTATCTCCCAGTATATTGTTTATGACCGAGTGAGCCGTACCGTTAAAAGTATAACCATATATACCTGTTTTCCCAACATCTTTGACGTTATTTCTAAGATAACCTCTAGTAGTAGGGGAATCATAATAACTAATTTGATTGTTTAGTCCTTTATTGACTTCACTTCCGGGTATCTGTGATATCTGATGAATAATACTCACCACCGTAATCTCATTGCTACCCTCCAACATCTCAGAGACTGGCTTGACGGACTCGATTATGTCGTCTACTCCGTCTGTACATAGCCAGCCTTCGAAGTCGGGGAGTTGCTCGATAGTGAAAGATTCATGAGGGAATATTCCAAAACCTATATTAGTATTTTCTTCCCCATTATATAAATCGTTTCGTGAAATAGGTAGTATGTATGTTCCTTCTTTATTAATAGAAAAAGTACTTCTAATACTTGGATTTGCTTCGTCTATGTAATAATAAGTTATAGTTTTTGTTAATTTACTAACTTTTATTTTATAAGATGGAATCACATATCTATTCTTGTTTACATCCAACCATATTACTAATGCTGTTTCACTATCTTTATTGCTTACTGATATTTTATTTGGAGATACTTCTAAATCATTTATTTGTCTCTTAGTCCATTTAGTAAAATCAGTACTATACAGCCCATACCCACTATTCCCCGCAAATCCGAAGTTCAGCAGGCGCATGTCGTTCCCGTTTGGTGTCAAGTCCTTCAAGATTGCCCGGTCGGGGTCGTCGTTGGTCTTGCCCCAGGTGGAGATGGCCATCTTGACGTGCTTGAGCAATTCGGGGTCGATGTAGGGACGGGTGGATACCCCTACATCCCGGCCACCGATTCGATTCAAATCGATCCGGTTAAGGCTTAGCTTGTTTAAGGATAACCTGTTTAGCATTACTCTGCCTCCGTTAAGATACCTGTTGTGACTTCTGTATAGCTCTCGATGCGGATTGTCTTTGGATAGACTAAGGCACTGAAATCACAGTCAAAAGTCTTTCCGGTGTTATTCTGTACATTGGATGGCAAAGATACCGGTTCGAAATCACCCTCCGTCGGAGTACGCTGGAGGATGTTCAAACGACTTGCTGCGGTTCGTTCAAGGTGGATATTGAAATCAGCATTTACTACTGCTTCGGCAGCGTACAAATCCTTATCTTCTATTTTTGTAAATTGTAAGTCCATGATTATTTCTCCTCTATTTTTAGTTTATAATTTCAATGGTAATCTCCTCTCCCTTCCTTTGAGCATCTTCAATCAATACGTTAAGTCGATCGGAAGTATATCGAGATTCTGTGAGACGGCCAACCTCAGTATTTTTCCCTACCAGGATACACCCAGCACTATCATCAGCGGTACTTCCCGGATGGATTAGTATACCATCAAAATAAGGTACATTAAGCAAACGAGGTAAATTGCGTCCGAATTTAGGGGACCAATTATATATCACTTTATATTTACCGGCAGGAATGGCTGTTTGTTCGGGAATCTTCTTTTCTGCGGAAAGATCGCGCAACCGATCCTCTAATGTGTTGCAAAACATATTTCCGTCAACGAACAGACGTCCAACTGTATATTTATCTTTTTTCCAAAGTCTTTCTACTCTTAACTCCATATTCACTTTCTCCTATAAAATTAAAATCAATATTAATATCTGAATAGCCTGACCGATAGTTCCTCCAATCAACGTTGCGGCAATATCAAGCCAGTCCCATTTACCACCCCATTGTTTATCCTTGAATTCCATGCCGGCCGCCAGCCCAGCGACAAACAAGATGGTAAGCAATGCACCTGCTGGGATGGCGTAAAGCAGGTGCTTAGGACGGTTACTTTCTTTGATCCAACTCATACTCTTTTTATTAATAATCACTTGGTGGCTGACGGTCTTTACATCCCCGAACTTCACATTTCTTGAAATTCAACGCCTGGTTTTCAAGTTCTAATTTTACATTTCTAGACTGTAAATCCCGGATACGCTCACGATCCTCATTCTTCTCAATATAAAGCTGATCAATCTTAGCATTCAACTCGGAAACCTTAGCCTCTTTCTTCTCATAAAGCTCTTTCCACTCGGCGGCATATTGAGTTATATTATCCGCTTCTGCTTTTTCCGCCTGAGCTGCTTCTCTGCGTTTTTTTGAGTCGTAAAACATAAAGGCGCCCAACAGGGGAAGAAATATCGTTGCGATAGCACCACCTAGCATCGTAATTATTTGACTCACTTGTTCCATTCCTTCTTATAAAATTTAAGCCATGCAAAATAGTGGCTATTCTCCAAGTAGTTATTGTCTCTCTCTGCTAGACGGGCCTCCTTTTCGAAAGAGACCATGTGATATGCATCACGCTTGCAGATATTACCTATTAAGCGGATGCACCATTCTAGTACATACCAAATATAGAAGACTGCTGCCGAACAGATTAACCACCATGCTGAGTATCCGAAGACTAATTCTCCGGCCCACAAAAGTAATCCGGAAGCGACAGTCAGTTCAATCCATTGCCGGGCATGGACACATTCATGGTTGATTGTTGACTGCCTGGCTTCCGCCTTCGACCATTTAGTAAATACCCAAGCAAGCAATGTGATAGTCGAGTAGCCAGCAAACAATAAATGCTTTGCAATCCAACTTTCGTAAAATACCTTTTTCATAATACTTATTTTTTATTGATTATTACCCATTTGACAGAGCATTAATAACCGACAAACGATCAATAGCCCGAACAAAAAGATCTGCATATTTCTTTAAAGATTCCGCTTGTTCTGGAGTTAAATCGACCACGCCATTAAGATAGATTTTTCTTGCTATTTCTAACTCACCAATATCACCTGTCTTTTGAAATATTGCATTGCCAAAAACATTGCTGTAATCGACGGTACTCTTATTCCCTTCGATATCCTCTACTTCGATTGTTCTAAAGTCTATTTTCATAATATTTACCATTTATTTCTACCTATTACCGCAACCTCAAATGCACTATTAATCCACCCTTGGTCTTTATGGAATGTTTTTACTGTAAAAGTATTGGACTGTTTATCAGATATTATACAAAGAGTCCAATTCTCATTCACACCTGTAGCTATTATAAAATAGTCAGTATGACCTAAATCATGCCAAAAGACATAGTTACCCGTATCAGTTCTGCTAACGCTGCTAACATAACATCCATTTCCCCATTCATTAATTTTACCACCTGCTGCTGAAATACGCGCAGCCCATAACGCTCCCGGAGCGTTCCAGACGTCATTCCGTCTCTGCCCAAATATATGCCTCCCGAAAGATTGTATCGCATAATTACCTCCAGTACTGAGCGGATTATTAGATACAATATGCAATCCTATAACATTACCAGTATAAGTAGATATATCTACGACCCCCGGCTTATCACTCCGTCCGATATGGACATACTTATCGTTTGTCCCATCTGTTATAGATATATATGCTCCGAAATCATTATTATACAATCCTTTATCATCAATGGAAAATTTCCCGATTTTAGCCCCAGATGTTACCACCAAGTTTTCGGTATTGATATTCTTGGCATCAATCATAGGTACACCGTCCACTTCTTTAAATAAAGCGATATCTTTACCGGTATTAGTACGGATTACGGTACTATTCGAAGTCAACACCAGCTTTCCGTTAGCTGTGTTTATTCCACCCTCAGCAGTTAATTCAAAACCTGTCTGATTGTGTTTTATAGCACCTTCAGTTATCATCCATCCCTGTGTCTTTTCAAGGTTGCCAACAAATATCCCGGAAGTACCAAGCACATCTATAGTCGCATTCTGGGCCAGCAATACGTTTGTCGCAACATTAATAAATTCATTAAATTCATCCCATTTAGTAGAATCAAATGTAGAAGTAGATGTATGAGTTACCTTACAGAGTTTGTTATTACCATTATAGATGACAGTATCGATAAACGCATCGTTATGGTAATATTCAGTATTTGGTTTCCATTCTCCGCGAGGACGAAGCATTGCTCCCGGAAGGCCGGTCTTTCCTTGTCCGCCCGTCAAGCAAGCCGGACTGCTTTCGTATGTCGTATTGTCAGTATAAGTAACCTTAGTTTTAGTCCATATGTATTTACCATCCTCCCACTTAGGAGCAGTCGTAGACCACGACCCACCTGTTAAGGTGCTGGAAGAAGTTGAGAGATAATACAGAACCTCAAAAGATTTTACCCCCTTACCGGAAGGTCCGGCACTCCCTGTTACACAGACCGGATCACTCGTCCAAGTTGTATTATCGGTATAAGTGACAACAGTTCGCGTCCACATGAATTTACCATCTGTCCAGCTTGGTACATTATACGACCATGATCCGCCTGCCGGCGTACTATAGGACGTAGACAGGTAATATTGTTCTCTGTAACTCTTTACTCCTATACCCGTTTCTCCCTTTGCTCCTGTGACGCAAATAGCATCCGTAGTAGTCGATGAACTATCTGTATAGGTGATAACTGATCTGGTCCATATATACTTTCCGTTTACCCATGCCGGAGCAGTAGTCGACCACGATCCGCCAACCAAAGAACTAGAGGAAGTCGAGAGATAGTATTGTTCAACGATACTAGTTACCCCCCTTCCATCTTCTCCGTTACTTCCATTGGTTCCATTAGCCCCCTTTGAACCGGTAATACAAGCAGGATCTGTTTCCGTTGTCGAACCATCAGTATAAATCACTCTCGTTTTACTCCACATGTATTTCCCATTTACCCATGCCGGAGCGGTAGTTGACCATGAACCACCTGTTAAAGTGCTAGAGGAAGTCGAAAGATAGTAAAGCACATCCACATCTTGTACCCCTACACCATCTTTACCATCTGCTCCATCTTCGCCTTTAATCTTTTGCCATTTATAGTCAGAAAAAACACTACTATCCGACTGAACAAAGTCAACATATTGACCTATCCATGCACCAGGAGTCTCACCATTATTTGCAGTAAATGTTTTTCCATCATTAGAGTATTTTATATGCAAATAGCTGGTACGACCATCTTCGCCATTTACTCCAGGAATACCCTGAGTTCCATTTTCTCCCTGAATTCCCTGAAATCTAGCCCACGTATATTTAGATGGATCAGTACTATTTGCTTGTACAAAATCTACATACGTTCCAATATATACATCAGGAGTATCCTTCATTTGAGACGAAGTAGGATTTTGTACAGGAGAATACTTAACGTGAAAATATGAAGTACGACCGTCCGCACCATCCTTTCCCGGAATTCCATCTTTTCCCGGAGTACCCGGGTCTCCCTTAGATACTTCTTTCAGCCAATCCGTAGAAGAGTCAGACGGTTCCTGCGTAGTACTAGGTTCAATACATATCCATGTGCTGCCGTTATGGGTAACTTCATCGTAATACCAATACTTTCCCGCTTTCCATTCCCCCTTAAATGCGGGGACAAGGACTTCTGTAGTACCATCCTGCGAAAGCTGTTTAATCGTACCGGTCATATATACATTGCGAAGGTATGCGCTGTATCCGGACAAATCCAATCCTGAGATGACCAGATTAGACAGGTCCCCTAGCTGCATCATAACCATAGAAGAGGTAATCTCCCAGTTATTTACTCCTGCGAGATAGCGTTTATAGTCCTTTGTAGAATAAGCAGATTTCTGGCGTTCCGCATTCGTGAAATTGCCATATGCCACAAAATGCATAGCCTTCTGAGGATGATATGAGTAGCCACTCCTGAGAGTATATTTAAACTCCGAATTGCTTATCTTTTGAGTTATGCGGAAATAAGAAGTCTGGAATCCTGTGCTGTTGTTGAATATACCCTTGCAAATGTCATCTACCGCAAGGCTTGCAACTTCTCCCGGTTCCAGCTTCAAAGTCAGAGTCTGAGAAGATTCATTTACGGATTCAATAATGCCACCACCGGGAGCAAGCCAATCTTCTCCCGAAGTTATTGATACGCGGTTATAGCGAAGCTCCGGAACCTCAAGAAAGTCTCGGAGATGGAGCGATTTCGCATCAATATGACCATCGGGAGAAATCATCCAGCCGATGAGATTCTGCACGTAGTCTTTTGATGATATTTCCTTTGAGAAAGTTGCGTCCTCAGCAACTAGTTTTTGGATAACGGCTTTGATTTTTACGTCAATGCCAGCCAAGAAGGTAATTAATCCTTTAGCAGAATCTGGATCGACTTTACTTAAATACTTATCATCAGCTCCTTCCTCTGTAGATATTTTATGAAGCTTAAAATGCTTTCTACCATCTTCTGTAGATATTGTATCATCTTTAACTAATATATAAATATCCTCTTCTCCTTCAATTGATATAACCTGACCATCATATGGAACATAAGGCTCTGCATCTGTATTACGGGCATAGCTTTCCGCATCCTCTTTGGATTTCCATGTATCCGTACTATCAATAGGTCTTGAAGTGGTACGTCTATATTGTTTTTCAAATGATACTCCATTGATCTTAACCATAAATTACACTGTTTTAAAGGTAAACGTGTTACTATCATTCATTGTCTCTGTCTGAATAATCCACATTTTATAATTGGCTGCAGTACTTCCATTAGCTCCTTCTACTGATATGGTAGTAGGGCCACTAACAATACCTGTATCTTCCATGATATTTCCGGGAGATGTAGGGACGGATAACTCACTTAACGTCCCTTCCGGCAGACAAATTGCGATCATTTTCCATGCGTTTACATCAAACTTATATGTTCCCGCCCCCTTATATAGTCCACTTGATCCCAATGCACGTACTTCAGCAGAAGTCTTAGGAATGGAAGAACATATGCCGGCAAACCATTTGCGTCTAACATTTACGCTGATTGTGTCTTTAATCTCTTGTCTTGGCAATGTGCCGTCTTCACTAGCAGTATAGATGACCGTAGCTTTATATGTTTCATTCTGACTATAAGTACCCTCCAGTTGCCTAACCGCAGTTTGAATGCCGCCAACTTCTTCAGAGAAATTTAACTTGTTATTCGGATTTTCGTCATAATATGCAGATTCCATTGGTCCTTGTCCATTCCGGGATGCAGTATATGTAATATAGCCTTTGCTTGTACCAAACTCAACATCATTTGCTGTTGAGATCTTGCTTCTCAATTCTCCCACTGATTTCTGAGACAGCATTCTAATAAATGCATCCACCACTGTAGTGCCTTCCAGAATAACATCACCAGCCTTGAAATATCCCGCCTTATCCACAGTCACTTCTACGTTTTTTGTAAACTTAGCGGTTCCTTCGCCTGTACCAGTAGACGATCCGCCGCTACTGATTATTTGTTGCTTAATCCTTTCTTTACGGTAAGTAAGAGAATCAATCTTACTTTCCAGTTCTCCCAACTTGGAATAAGGAGCTGTCTCCCCGACAGTATACACCAGAGAATCATACGGTACATCCAAAGGATATTCATAGCCAATTATTCGCGATATCCTTCCTTCCTCAAAATAGGCTTTATTGATCAGGTTTACTTTTTGACCAATAGAGAACTTCTTCGCGAATGAAGGATCATACATGCCGGTGTCCGGGTCAACACCATAGATGTAATCCGGCATCATCGTATTGTCATAAGTAGATGGGTCCTGCTTTAATTCGTTGATATATTCCTTTGCCCTTTCTTCAACTTCTTTCTCCGCATCAGGAATAAGCTTATCGGATACAAATTGAGGATCGTACCCATATAGAATATACGTATCACCGCTAGTGGGATGCAATATGTCATCTGGGAGCATACGCCCATAATCATCATTGCGCTTTACTTCATATACCTGTGCCCTTGGATTCCATGTGCCATCTTCAAGGCGTTCAGGCTGATACGTATCAGACGATGAGTCATAAGGATTAAATATAACTTCAAAATCCATGCCAGCCAAGGGACCGGATTGGAATGCTACGCGTAATTCCTCTCCTGGTAGTTGATAACTTTCAGAGAAATGAAAGCCTAAGTCCGCATCCTTAAATCTCCATGCAGCCCATTTCGATTCGGTCTTGCTTCCATCCGGATTATCTGTAGTATCAGTATATGAATGCGTATATACATCTCCGATTGCCCCTATACGACTTGGATAAATATCGTCAAAAACAACAATCTGCTCAATAGCTTCCTCTGTATACATGTCGGGGTATGCGTCAATGTATGGAACTCCCTCCGGCATCATCAAATGCTTGGTTACAATACCTTCAACCGTTAATAGCGTTTTATCATCTGAAAAATAGCTTATAGGAATTCGGCTTTTTATAATATTGTTGATGGTATACATATTCCCGGCGGATACACTAACTCCTTCGGGAAGACGCAAAACATTTGCTGCTTCCCCTATCTGAAAATCGGGATTATATATCGCATCAAATGTCTGACCTTCATTGGGTCCCGTAGTGAATGTCACAGAGGCATTTGCCGACTTAGCTACATTCTCAATAGTAATATCCCCAGATGAACCGGCAAGTATCATCATTAAAGAAGAAATTGAACCTGGTAGTTGGAAGACAATATATAACTTCAAATCAGTAGCCCCACGCTCAATATTTATCTCTTTATTTAGGACAACTTTATCTGTCAGTTCTTTTTCCTGATTGTCATATATAGTGCGTACGTTTCCTCCAATACCATAACTCTTCTCTACATCATTGATTTTATATCGAAGCTGCCATCTCCAGCTATATATTCCTGATGGTAAATATTCCCTCTCCACAGATGAACCGGCTGGAGGGACTATTGTTCCTATATTAAACGAAGCACCTTCACTCTTTATTGCATAAGTTCCCCCGGCTGGATTGTTTGATAAAGATTCATAATTCAGATCATTCAACCCGGCTTTGACATATCCACTTGTCCGCACAGATGCCTTAAACTTATCTCCTATCTGGTCATCGGTAGGAAAATAGTCTATATTAAGCACTCGTGATGTATCAGAAATATCACGCCCATTTACCTTCTTAACATCGAATACCAGTTTTTTACGATACGTCTGTGGAATATTTCGCGTAGAACCGAAAGCATATATTCTAGTTGCATAAGAAGTCTGACTGTCACTCCGATTCATTGCACTAACATTAACACCAATCTCAAAATCGACCGGATCACCATGTTCGCAACGACCAAAACGGATTACATCTTTCTCTATCCACCATTCGCATTCAAATGTTTGAGACATTTGAGAAAGAGCGTCTAGCATGTTCATGTTATCATATGAAATCAGCTTGGATGAATCATCCACAGAATCGTCAATTTTGCATGTAAATGCTTTCCCTTTATACTGATAGCCTAACACTTCTAGATTTTTCAAGAACACATCCATGTGAACCTTTAGTGTATCGGTCAAATTCCAGCTAGCTTCTCTTCCACTACTTTGAGGAGTATAGAAGAACCTCTTATTTTTCCACTTCCAATAGTAAGCATCAAGCTTTAATTCGTAGTCATATCCCCCGGTAGTAGTATTGTAAGTAGGTTTATATAAGTCTACAAGCTCAAACAAACCAATATTCTCGTCATCAATGTAATCCCCAAGCTGAAAGTAGACAGGTTCAGCTAATGAGAACTTGAGAGTAATGTAATCAGAACTCATTAGCTGGAACTTTCTTTTACTACCTTCGTTGATAGGAGTAGAAAGACGGATGTTGCCGGATATGTCTTTGATGTCTATCATATCCCCAAAGTTCGGAGATAGAAGAAAAAAGCCCAAAAGTTTCGGGCTTCAAGAAATAACACTTTGTATAAAGTTACATAATAGCAATTTTAGGTCCTATTTGCAGGATTTGGTTCGTTCAGCTTAACCGAAATCTTTGAAAACGTCCTTGCGATATTGAAACCAAAAGATTGAGAACGGAGGTAGTATAAGTGATATACCTCTTCGCCTAAAGCCGGAACTTTGACTGCAAATTCCCCCTTTGTTATTTCGTCTAAGAATGCCTTATACTTGGTAATGTAATCAGAAGGGGAAGCTCCTTTTAGCGTAAAGGTAAGAGTCAGGTCCCGCTCGTCAACCTTTCTGTTTTCGATTATAACCCTTTTCCCGTCCTGCAGACGTGATTTGTTTTCAATCACATCTTTCATCGGAAGTGGAGCGTAAATGGCTTCTATGAACCCGTCTCCCATATTGACTCCCCACGTCGTATAGGCGTCCTTGTTATTGATTAGTAGGTCTCCTGTCATAATATTACTTTTTTGATAATCCATTAGTATTTCGCTTGACTTCTGCAATATCAGCCGCCATCTGCTGGATAGGCTTAACAATGACGTTAGTATTGTCTCGAATGTCCGTTATAGCTTCGTAAGAAAGCCGTATCAAATCCCTTGTCTCGCTAGCAATATCCTTTATGCCAGATGAGTTTGCACTAATAGTCAACATTCCTGCCTTAAGTTCAAGGATGGACATTGTTTGAAGCTGATTTTGATTCTTGATTTCTTCACCGGCAATCTGAAGGGCAGTGAAGCGTCCGTTCAATTCGTCAGCAGAATCCTGAGACATCGTAGCAAATCCTTTCTTGGAAGATTCCTGGGAAGTAGATGTGCCGCCACCGCCTACGATCTGCTCCCATGCCTTTCTGTCTTCAAGAGCACCATTTACAATAGTATCCCACCCTTCTCTTAAGTCTTTAATATCAGAAGAGGTGATACCTCCCTCTTTGCCCATAGCCGCAGAAAAGGATTCATACCATTTTCTTAATTCATCTTCATATCCCTTTGCGAACATCTGAGTGAATACAGCCTTTCGCATATACTCTCCAAAATTATCAGCAAAGTCTTTGGATGAAGCATCCATGTCCATGAGAGTATCTATGAAGTTGTCAAACAGACTATCGAATGACGTCTGAGTCAATTGTTCTTGAACGGCTTTCTGAATATCTTCTATTCTCTCTCCACCTTCAATAATCTTATTGAGGTAGTTTTGAACATCTCCATCCAACTTAGACCAAAATCCAGGAGCTTCCTCTTTTAACTTTTCAAGCTGTTCAGCCGTCAAGTTAAAGAGACCGGAAAGTCTTCCTCCTATAAAATCCGGATCTTTGCCGATTGACTTAGCAAACTCGTCCCATTGATCCCATAATTCCTGACTCATGCTATTGCGAATACGAACACCAATAGAGTGGGAACCGGCAGATGCGCCAGATTGCAATCGTTCTCTTCCTAATATTTTATAAGACTCAATGCTTTTGTTTGCTATTTCAATAGCTTCATCTCCCGCTTTAGCAGCTTCGGGACCATAAGACATATCTATGTATTCTTTTTTCTTATCAATTAACTCATCCCATATTTCATTTAACTTGTTATACTCATCAACCATTTCATTGTAACGAGAATAGTCAGCACCACCAAAACCGAATAATCCGGCAATAGTATTCCCAACGCCCGCCAAAACGCTAACTGCACCTGTGATAGCACTAAAAGGTTTGGTTAAGTCTATTCGTTCCAGCCCACTCATTACTTGCCCGATACCATCCAAAGTCTTACTTATGGCTTCTGGAACCTTCACCCCAAAGTTTTCAAGCATTCCAACAACGTCATTGCCTGCATTTACAACCTCCATGCCTTTTTGCCCGATAGAATTTGCTGCTTGAGTTAACTTTGACAAAGCTTTTTGTCTGTCAGATTGAGCAGCGGCCAAGTTATTTTCTGCTTGGGTAAGAGTCAGTAATCTAGTAGTTAATTTCCCGTTCTCATTGGTATATACTTTAGTTATTACCTCTCCTCCCTGAATAACAGTATTTAAATCCTCTTGAGCCTTGATTACCGCAGATGTAGCATTACGATAATTATCTGCACTATTTTTCAGTTCTCCCAAGGGATTACGTACTGTTATTTTTAGATCAATTTCTTTGAAGGCATCTTGCAACGCTTTAAGATCAGTAGGTTTTATATCTTTAGCTGCTTTATTTATAACCTCTTTCAGGTTATCACGCATCTTAACCAGTGCCTCAGTAGACTGAGCATCAAGGTTTCCGAATATGTTTGCAAAATTGATAGATGATTTTAGTTCTTCAAAGCTAACTTCCTTCAGTTTATTTTCCTTCTCTTTTTCCAAGGACTTCTTAGCGCCCTTGGTGGTAGCTTCACTGATTTTAAGGTTATATTCTTCGTTTATGGCAGCTTTTTTTTGTTGAAATGTACCATATTCTTTAAGATATTCATTCCAGTATTTCATTTCTTCCTGATAAGGATAAATATCTTGTCGTAGAATAGTATTATTCAAAATTTTATCAAAAGCAGACGTATCTACTTTCACCGCAGATGCATCAAACGTTCTCTTCTTATAGTTCTTAGTCTGCTTCGCCCGCAAATTTTCCTGTTCATCAAAAGCCTTTCGCTGAAGCTCGATCTCCGTCCGGATATAATCTTCCCGCTGACGTTCTAAATCCTGTATCTCCTTCTTGTTGTCCAATTCACGCTGTGCACGAATCTTGGCTTCTCCTTCTGCCATAGCGTCAATACGAGACTGGGTAAGTTGATTCTCCAGATCTTGCTCCTTGCGTTTCCTTTCGGTTGCTTGCTTGTCTAATAGTTCGGAGATTTTCTTTTGTTGGTTTACGATGGAGTTATACTCTTTGGTTGTTTTAGAATCCGAATACTTATCTATTTGTTTTTGCGCTTCCTGTATTTGTTTTGTATATTTATTCCATTCCTTTGAATTTTCTTTAGAAGAGTCTAAAGCAGCGCGGGCATCTTCGGCTTTCTTTTTTTTATCTTCCCAGTATTTCTTATTCTTAGCAGCGTTTAAACGAGCTTTTTGAAGATCCTCTAAAGCAGAAACATATTTTTTTATCTCATCAACTTTAAATTCTTGATTACTATCAAACCATTCTTCGCCCATATTTTGAGACAAAACGTCCTTATAGGATTTTATTGTATTCTTTAGTTCATCATCAGACATTGACTTTGCACCAAATATTGATTTGTTTATGTAATCAGAAACTACTTTTTGACGTGTAATTTCCCTTTGTCTTCTCAACTCTTCTAATTTTGCTATCTCATCATCAAAAGCCGATTGGTCATTGGTACGCATTCGATCAATATATTCTTCTTGATTCTTTATACGCTCGTCGTAGCTTTGCAATTCTGTCTTGTTTTCTTCAGCTTTTCTTGTTGCATCTACTTCTGAAAGTTCTTTTTTCAGAGCTATCAAGTTTTTAAGATGTCCCTCTTCATCAATATACTTTTCAATAATACCAGGATACATTTTTTTTAGAAGATCCATAGCCCCCACTCTCTCCATTTCAGCCTTAGTTTCATCCTCTATGGAGGCTATCAATTCTTCGACCTTTGTTTTATGCTGTTCTTCACGTCTGGCGGCAGCTTCTTTTGTCTCATTATACCGTTTCTGCATTTTCTCGACTTCCGTCTCACGTGTATAGAACTTATATAATCCATAAGTCGCAGTTCCAACAGCAGCGGCGAATAAGACATACGGATTTGCCAATGCCTTACCCGCACCCTTAAATGTTGAGATGATATTCTTTTGAACTGTTGCAAATATCTTACCTCTTGCGGCAGCAATAGCCATAGAATTAGACAATACAATATTTGTAGCAGCAGCTAATTTCTTTTCAACTACTGCTTGTCGTAAAATCATTATATTAGCCCGTTCCAGCATATTAACCACAACAATAGCCGCCTTGTATGTCCCATAGGTAGCTACTAAAGATGCAATTATTGCTCCAACCTCTTTATAGTTTTCAATAATAGACGTTAAAGCCGATATTGTCACAGATGCAATTCCCTGCGTATCTTCTCCAATAGAATTTAACATAGAATCCCAAGCATCACCCAAATTAGAAATTTGACCGGACAATGTCGTAGATTGCATTTCCATCAAGTTATAGAATTTACCACCCTCATTAGTCATATTCTCTATAACCTTTTGCAATTCAGGGAAACCTACTTTACCTTCAGTAACCATCTTTCTGATTTCTGATTCTGTTTTCCCCAGTTCTTTTGATAATTCGACAACCAAAGGGATACCACGCCCCATAAACTGATTTACATCTTGTGTAAACAATCTACCCTGTGACATGGATGTACCATACAGGTAAACAAGATCGCCAAGCGGAATAGAAAGACCGGATGCAATATTCCCCAAACGAACCAAAGTTTCATTCACTTTGTCCGCTGAAGTTCCATAAGCAAGAAGCTGTTTTGCCCCGCTTGTTACTCCTTGTAAATCAAAAGGTGTTTTTGCTGCCGTTTCCACCATTTGAGCCATTAAAGCATCGGCTTTTTCTTTACTACCCAGCATAGTTTCAAAGGCGATAGATGTTTTCTGGAACTCTCCACGGACATTTATCATATCGGTAACTAATCCTTTTAGTGCGGCAGTACCACCAATAACACCTAACATCTTCGACAGAGATAGATTGAATTTTCCTGTACCATCCAAAGCCCTACGTATATTTTCCTCATAGTTACCAATCTCCATCTTTTGGCGGGTATAAGCATCCGAATTCAACTTCAAATACCGGGTATTTTCTTGAATCTTGATATTTAGCTTCGTTCTAGCACCAGTTTCCCTCTCTTGCTGGTCTGTTACATTAGCTTGAGCGAAACGGAGTACCTTTAGTTGTTCACGAGCTTCTTTTATTGACTGTACCTGAGTATTCAAAGCAGCAGAGATCTGATCATCAGTATAAGTTTTAGGAGAACGAGGAGGTCTTACTGTACCTTCCTCTATTTTTTTTTGTAATGCTTCATATTTCTTTATGAGAGAATCAATTTCTTTTTGTTGCTTCTTTATTTGCTCTGAAGCAGCTTTTTCTTGATCCAATCTCGCTTGCTGAGTTTGGACATATTTATCTTTGTATTCCTCTAATTTCTTTAATGCTGTCGATAGTTGCTTTTCAAGCGCCTTTACAGCAGCATCACTATTAGGAACACTAGCTATCTCAATAAGAGACTTTTTCAACTTATCTATTTCTTGACGCAGTTTTATGATATTTTTTATATCAATGTCTGCGGTAAATTTCATTCCTGCCATGTGACTTTTACGTTTTCGTTACCAAATGATTCCTTTAACTCTTTCTCCACGGTTAGGCTTGCCGAATCCAGAACGTCAAAACCCTTGCTAGAAACAAAGCTCGCATACTCCATTCCATCGGCCACAACAACACCGTCTTTAGGCTTACTTCCAAAGATCAGCATTGCCTCTGTCCTGTTCTTCGCCAGTAAATGTTCTCCATCGGCAGGGATATATAGGTCTACAATATTTCCATCCCTGACAATAGCAGCACCGGGAGCATTGCGAAGATTCCAAGTATGGTTTTGATAGGTTTTCTTATTACTAACATTGCGTTCCTTCTGCATATAAACGGCTCTTTGAGCTGCTTCTTTCATCAATTCGGTAGCATTCTCATCAACTTCTTCGACGAATTCATCGAGACCGGATAAATCCACTGTTACTTTCATTATTCATCAAACTTAACTTTTCCTTTAAAGAAATCCTCCTCCGATACTTCTGTTAGTACCTCCCCATCGTATACAGCGTGCAACTTATCTTTTTGCATGATGATCAAATTGCGATATGGGATTTTATAAACGACTTCATCATAAGACAAATGAAGGCTATCCATGAACGACGCAATTTGCCCCAACATACAATCATTGCCTATAACCTCTGTTTTGCTGTTAGATTTGCTACGTTCTTCGCTAAACCTAACAGCATCGTAAAATTTTTCACATCTATCAGAGAGTAAGCCGCTGTAAGACCGGATAATACTTCTTCTAAGGTTCCATGAGACAATTCTTCAGATAATGAATCATTTCCATTGATAAACCAAGAAAGTGCGCTTGAAGCGACAGAAATGTCCTTCAATGAAGATATAACACCCGCTATATCCTTGTTGTCATCAAGAACTGCGAGATAGGCCGAAGCGCCGGCTATTTTATGTATGGTAGGCGGATTTACACGGTACATTTTCCCATTTACAATGATCGGAATGAAATCCTTTCCTGTGATAGCTTCTGATATAAGTATGGCAGCTTTATTCATAATGATATTTATTAAAAAAGGGTGAGATACATAAACCCTCACCCCTCACCACTTTATAATATAGATAATGTCTCTGCTGATCGCGAAGTATCTTCCTTCCCAGGCCTCTCATAGTTAACAGCAGTTCCAGCGTTCACCCGCTTTGACTTAGTCGTAGAACTATTCAAATTGAGAGAAGTATCAGAAGACATGGATGCGATATTGTCAACAGTTCATGCAGCATCTACTTTTTCTCCGTCGAACATATAGTCACTCTTCACGCCGGCGCTAGGATTTTCCATAGCAACAGCTGTTACTCCCAAGCCGATATTCTTTTCCACAGCATTTCCCTTAGCAATGACCGCAGCATTGGTGAATACAATATAGTTTCCAGTCTTCGTCTGTCCAACAACGGCTTTATTGATAATCCCCGGAGTATCAGAAGCGGCCCATCCTGCGTCTGTATCAACTTTTTCACCACCTTGCAGATCTACCTTGTCATCAAAGGAGAAAACGCCCATAGTGAAAGCAATTGTTTTAGCCCCTTTTTGCGTCACATCACGATAATAGATGCTACCATTCAACTCGTTAATGTAGTCGGTATAGGTAGGATCATCCTCCGTATACGCCCAAGTATCTTGATGAGAGTTCTCAACTTCTGTAGCAGTACCTAACCAGGTTTTAAGGCTAGTTTTAGTTACAGCAGAAGTAATAACATCACCGTACCAAATCTTTTTAATTCCTATAAACGGTTTCATATCTTTTTAATTTACGTTTAATACTTCAAATAATAATTTCACATTCACATAGTAACAACATAACTCTTTATCTTCCTCTATTCCGATAGTTTCAGAAGAATACCGATACCATGAACCGTCATATTGCCCTACAACTCCATCTTTGAACATCTTCTTGCCCTTTCTTTCCAGCTCATTCAAGCGAATAAGATCAGCCTTCCCCGACCTTGATAAAGGAACGCAAAGATTAACTTCAACGTACCCCTTTTCCCAATAAGTATCGGGCTGTTGAGTCTTAGGATAAACCACAATCCTTTCAGTATTAACCTTACCTTCAGGTATATTACCTCTCTGGTATACTTCGGATATCCCAAAAGCCTTGCAATCCTTAAATATTATGTTCGCGATGTCTGTTGTTGCAATCATATCCAAATGTCACATCTACCTTTAAACTCTTCCGAATAACACTCGGCATTTTTCTTCACCTCACCTCCGCCAACAGTATTTTCGTCGGAATCCAAGCATCTCACGTGACTTCCTAAGGGAATCTTTTCCCCTTCGTAAACCACATGATAATTGTACATCCAACGTTCACCATTTACCGACACTTCCTTTTGTTGTGAATTATCATGGCAGAAGCATTCAGCTACATCCTGCCAAGATTCTCCACCGGTTCCTGTAATTAAACGCCCATACTCGTCATTCTCTTCCGGAGTAATAACTTGTATTTGCAATTTATGTGGAGTTTCTTCTAGCATATTACCAAAAAGTTACTTTAGCCTTATCTGTATTCAGTTCGTCTTCCAATCCATATCTATTACATAAATATGAATAATAGGATTTTATTCCACTTATATCCCAAGATAAAGACTTTGAGTGACCGTTTTCACTAACTGACTTAGATGTAGCTCGAAGAAGCAAAGACGGGATAAAGCGCGCAATAGCAACAGATAATATATCAACTCCGTCTTTATCGACCTCGTTCACCCCTCCAGATGAAAGAAGAATTTCAAGCAAGTCAGCCTCCGACAATTGAATGCCGAAAGACTGAAACTTTTGCTTTATGTAGTCACTAGCTGTCATACTTATGCATTCATAGTGTCCAGGTCAAGAATAACGATCTTGTTTGGAGCCGTATATTCTGGAATCCATTCAGCACCATATTCCATAAAACGACCTTCGTCTGCACGTACATTAGAAATATACATACCACCCTCCGAACGAGTATAGTTTTTTCCCGGAACCGGATCGGTAATTTCATACGGAGTATGCCAACGCATCTTACCTTGTTTTGGTGTAGTAAACAAAGAAATACGGTTATCTTTGAATACTTGCTTGAAAGTACCGTCTGATAGTTCTACTAAATCCTCATTGATAACAATAGGAGGTAACCCCAATCCTCTGAAAATAGTTGTAGCCATCTCACTAGACATTAGTCCGGCAGATAGTTGTACTTCTCTAGAATCGAAGCTTTGTTTATAGAATTCCCCAAAGTCTTTTGCGCCAACGATGCTGTTGATGAAAGTCTTACGAGACATCTCCATAGATACAAACATGCCAAATTTTGTACGCAATTCCACAACCTTTTCCATGAGATAACGTACAAAATTTAACTTGTCTGATACTTGTGGAGTAATGCGATGAACCGGAAGCACCATATCAAGCAATTCAATTCCTTGCGGATTATCGTCTACCTTGACAGATGCTTTTCCGTCAGAGCGAAGATCACCGTCCACAATATCCATACGCTTGTGTGGAGCAAGCAGCACCTGACGCATATCATCTACAATATAGTTGACAATATCGTTCATAGCTCTCAGCTGATCAGCAGTCTTTGCCTGATTAAACTTATTAATTAGTTCTTGCAACATATCTAGTCTATCGTTATCCATTTGATAACGGTCCCCCAGATAAGCAACTTCGCCATAACCAGATCCTAGAGATTTGCGTTCTCTCAAAGGTTTATTGGAATTGCGATCTATTACAGAACCGGCAGTAACACCTGTTACTGTGCCCAAATATGTTTTGAACACACGGGATTTCGTTTCCTCAAAATCAAGGTGCTTTTTCCAAAAGATCTGATCTAATTTTAGAGCCTGAACACGGTCAATAACCGCTTTTACAACTCCGGGATCATTTAGTAACGTTTGAATAGTCAAATACATAGTTCCTCCTTTCTTTAATAAGTGAACATAAATCTGTCACCCAGAGTCTCCTTATCCTTATCGGAGATAGGAACAATGAGTCTTGTCGGTCTAATCTCATATGCTCGACCAATAGCAGTTACGGTCGCACCTGCTTCTACTTTAGTCCATGCATAATTTAATGCTGTAGCCGTTGCTTTTGCCGTTTTCCCGGCCGCTGCAGTAGCCTCAAATAATACTGCATCCTTTTCTGCGGCAAGCGTTGGAGAAGCTGCGAGTGTGATGGTATCGTATTCTGCATTGCTTTTGTCAATAGCCTCAATAGTACCACCATTTGTTCCGTTACCAATATGCATACCATTGTACGCAAGAGAGTTTTTCTTGATTTTCAAAGAAGTAGAACCGGCAGTAATCTTTTCAGCTACTTCAACATTAATAACAGCCTTTGCCGTCCGTTTTACAAAATCAAGAACCAAAGGGGTAAGAGGCGGAATTTGCGCAACCCCTGTTAAATTCGAAATATCCAAATTGAATCCACCAGAATAGCGATATACCGTTTCAAAACGGCACATTTCTGGCATTGATACTTCAATTGGCTTTAAATCATACTTAAAACCTGCTGGCATAATTAATCCTGTTTAGAGTTTTTAATTTCTTCTGTACCCTTATTAATCAAGCTTGCAATATAGTTGGCATCATTCTGCCCACTATTACCTGATTCGGGAGTTCTCACATCTTGAAATCCTGCGTTGGCAAACGTTTGTTTTGCGTCCTTAAAATAATTGTCCAAGTTCGCATCTTCTGGAATGTTCAACATAGGAACAAGATTTTCGGGAATTCCATAATCCTTAGCCTTTGCAATAACCTGTTCCTGACGTGTAGCTTGTGCCTTCTCGGTTTCAAATTGGGCAATCTTATCAGAAAGAGGCTTAACAGCTATACTTACCGCATTTGCAATCAGAGTTGCCATATCATCTTTCTTTTCGTCTGGAGAAGGATTGGGATTAGGAGATGGATTCTCGATTTTCTTTCTCAATTCGTCCAATTGTTTTTGTAGACCCGATTTTTCGTTTCTAACAGTATCAATGTCCCCTTGAAAAGCCTTCAAAAGCCCTTCGACCCCGCTCGTAGCAGTTTCTATTTGACTTTCTTCAGTTACGGTTTTAGACAAGTAGTCAGCCACCCCGTCAAACGCTTTATCACCAAACCCAAAGGTTTTATACTTCGTTTTTAGTGCTACTAAGATTTTCTCTTTCATACTGTATGAATTTAATTTTAATTTCAACAGCATAAAATTAAGCCCTATAATGCAGATTTATAAGCATCTCCAAGAAAGAGAAATAACACTTTGCTAATAGTTACAAATTTGCTATTTCTTTCCCAGTAAATACGAAAGAATAAGGAAGTTTGAGGTAATTATGGATGGAAATAAGAGAAACGGGCAAAAAGAAAGGCGGATGTTAGTCCGCCTTATCTTTAGTTACTCTATTCTCTTTTATTCTCCTCAATATATCCTGTTCTCCACCAAAAGGTAAATAGAAATCAGATAATACGGTATTCATAAGCTTCGGAGCCAATAAAGCTCTTCCTGTAGCAAAGACATCAGGAACAAACTTTTCAATAAATTTATTTTGAACTTCAAATGTCGTTTTATCTTTTTCGTTTGGATATTTAATAATGTCATAAATATCACTTATACGCAATGTATAAGAATACTTTAATGACACTATATCAACATCTTGTGAATTCTCAGTTAATATATATTTTACTTGTGCATGAGCCGTTAAATATGATTTTTCTTCATTTACACTCATACTGATCCCAAAATAAGGAGACACGTTTTTCTCGCAATCTTCTTTAGTTTCAGGAAGCCTATCATAATCAACACTAAAACTATCTTCTTTTATTGAGACAATGCGCACCTGCAATTTCTTTTCCATATCAAAGCGATTCTGATTTAAATTTAAAATCATTATAATTACTTGAAGAATGCTTCCCTTTCGAAGGAATATTCATAGAGTCAACAGAAATAGGAAACATTACTATAATCGGCTCCTTCTTTGAAATTACTTCTATTATAGGCTCTTTTAATACATTCTCAATAGACTTTATTGTATTAATTGTAAAATTATGAGTACCTCTCATCCATTTACTAATTTCAGCATCAGATTTACCCAATAAAGTCGCTAAATCTTTTTGCTTTAACCCTTTGGATTCTAGAATTTCATGAATCCTATCAACTATTTCAAATGAAAAAGATATAAATTCTCTAGTTTCATTTGAAATACGTTTTCTTCTTGCTTCAAACAAACTATTCTTTTTCATGCGTTTTAAATCTTAAGTTTCCTTCTAATATTTTATTTTTATAACGAATCTGATCGTTTTGTTTTCGAGAATTAATAAACCGACTTGTTTCAATTAATAATTGAACATACCTTGATAATATTGGACTATCTTGCCAAGAATTAGCATCCTTTACATCGCCATTTCCTATAATCAACATATTATCGGATAATCTCAAACAATATAGCCTTATATTATTTCCAATCTCTATCGGGATAGCACATACTCCATCTCCATATCTACCTTCTGGCTTAAAATATCTTTCTAACGCTCCTTTCTCTGATATTTTTTCTAACCACGACAATATAACATCTATATCTTTATCAAATTCACATCCTTCTGGGAATTTAAGCAGAAACTTTTCAGCCTCTGTATACACATCACCTTTAAATCTGATTGTATAGAAGTTAATGTTGTCATATTCTTCAAATAATTCAATAGTATATTCTATTTCTTTCATAATTAACTTATAAGTTAACTGCACAAATATACAACAACAACACCAAACAACAGCACTTGTTTGATCACTAGCACCATTATTTTAAGTAATATTTAGATTATTAACAGTTACAGCACCTACATCTTCACTATCAAGAGCACCAGTTTTATCACTTAGATCAATATGATTACGAGCAATTATAATAACACAAATAAAAACCGCCCATCTTTAGACGGGCGGGAAACTGGTTAGGAGTGGATTACAAAACTGATTCCGAGAAATCTAGGTCGCAGACGATCTTTCCATTGTCATTCCTTTTAAATATCCCGGTGCAGATTAATTCGGGGAAGCCTGGGCCTAATGTCCAAAAAGGGACGGACACTTCCTCACCTTCGGCTAGTTTCAATGTTTCCGCTAGCTTATCAGCTTCTTCTTTGCATATATCTGCTAGCCTTTCCATGCTGTCCGTGTTGCTACCACAATGAACAGCTAATTCTGAGTATTGGTTTGATGTTTCCATGATTATATTGTGTTATTTGGTTTCAAATTATAGTTTTTCCTAAAGACCATTCTTTTAGACCATCCACAAGAGTATAAACTACATCTCTATAACTTTTGGCTAAGATATCATTCTGATTATAATCATAGTCATTCCATTCTGCTATAGTTTGTTCCAAGATATTATACAAAGCAGGATCTAGTGACTTTAACAAAATATACCCCTTAGAATAATCAAATACTTTATTGGGACAAGCTTTCATTGCGAAGTATTTACCAATATAACAATCAACTCCTCCCGCTTGATATACCCCTTTGGATATTTTTAAATTATCTCTTAAGATATTCATCTCTCTTTTCGAGAATTTACTAACATTATAATCTGTAATTTTTCGCTTAACTCTAAATCTATTACCGCATTTGAGCTACAAAAGTCCCAAAGTTCTTTATTTTTGCTATCAATTAAAGAAGACAATAAATTCTCGTATTCCATATTGTTATAAATAAAACTTAATACTCTCCTTTTAATGCATTCGCTAGACTATCAGCTGTACTTATTGCAGATGTATCTTTATTTGTATTTTTCCTTGTTTTAGCCGAATCTATATTTTTTTTATTAGATTGAATAGCCTCTTTTATTATTCCAACTAATTGCAAGTAATCTTTGCTGTCCATATCTTTACTATATAGTATTTGATTGACATCCTTATCAAAAACATACAAATAGTTGCCTAAATCAAAATTACCACCTTTAGTTTTACATCTAAATTTATGTTTTGCTTCCCATCCAATAAAAGAACGCCCTATTTTCTGTTTTCTTTCTTTTATTTTCACATATACATCGTTTGCCTCCTTTAATACATCATCCATCTTTTCAATATACTCATCAACCTTTCGTTTAGCCTCATTAAATTTATAAATTCCAAGCGAAGAATAGCTATCAGCCCATATTTCCATAGCACTTCTAGCGCTTTCATATTCTACTCTTTTATCTTCGAGTTCTTCAAACATTTCATTTATTCCATTTGCATATAATAAGGCTAACGTATCAGTGTATATGGAAGTAAATGCACTATCTATTTTTGTCTCAATAGGTTCATAACTTGCAAAATCATATAGAGTTTTGAACATGTCTTGTTTTATAAGCTCTTGTGCTTTCTCTTCACGTGATTGACAGCCAAATAGTAGCAAGGAAACAAGAAGAAAAGATAATATTTTTTTCATAACTGCGTGTTTTTAGTTAGTTATACAATACAACAAAATAACATATAAACACACAAAAAAGCAAATTTTACTCGATTAATTTAAACTTAGAACCGCATTTTGGGCATATTATAGTGTTTTCTTCCTCTTTTTTACGTTCAAATAAGTCTGGTATCTCTACTTCTAATGCATCGGCTATTCTATTCAACACATCCAATGTCAAGTTTCGATTTAATGCCATAGATAACCCTGATTGAGACATATTCATTCTTTTAGCTACGTCTGCCATAGTCAATCCTTTTTCTTTTGCTATTTCTTTTACTCTTAACATAAACGTTATATTTAAATTTTGAGGCAAATATATATAATTTAATGTATATGTGGAAAGAAATACGATAAAATTCACATATACATGAAAAATAATCTTTCTTTTTCTTGCTTTATATTCACATATGTGTTATATTTGCATCATAATTAATAACACATACGTGAAATAATAGAATTGTATATATGAAACGCTACAACTTATCAGAAATAATGCGCACCGCACATAGAACCTACAAGTATATAGGTAAGAAACAAGGTAAGACCTTCGGCGAGGTCCTAAAATCAACTTGGAGACTTGCCAAACTGGACGTAGCCAGACAGGAAGCGGACGCAAAACGCAAAGCTGAAGAGGAAAAGAGACTAGAATCTCTTAAAAACAGTAGGCCGGCAGAGGTGGTAAGGTATAACTTCTCAGGGGAGATATATAATCCTAGCAGCAGAGGTTACATGGGTGCTCATTACGTAGGAGATTAATTAACGATGTGAGCAGGCGTTCGTAGCACCTGCTCACCATAAACAACTTAATTATATGAATACATCAGTAGTTTACGACTACAAAGGTAGTCAAATTTCTTTTATGAGTGGCGAAAATGTGATGGTAAATGCTACACAGATGGCAAAGCCATTTGAAAAACGCCCTATTGATTGGTTGCAAAACCAATCATCAATAGAATATCTAAACGAATTATCCAAAGTGAGAAAAAGCACTTTGGCTGATTTAGTGCAAGTTACGAAAGGTGGCAATAATTCTGGCACATGGATGCATGAAGATGTCGCAATGGAATTTGCTCGTTGGCTATCTCCTGCTTTTGCTATATGGTGCAATGACCGTATCAAAGAACTCCTAAAGACCGGAGTAACGACCGTCTCTAATGACGATGAAGCAATAGCCTACGCCATGCAAGTACTAAACAGACGCCTAGAGCAAGCCAAAGCGGAGAAGCAACAACTGGAGCAGCAAAACGCCAAGCTCCAACCAAAGGCAGACTTCGCAGACGCGGCATTCGCCACTGACGACAAAGTAGACATAGGAATGTCCGCCAAGATACTGAAACTCGGATTTGGGCGCAATACGCTGTTCGACAAGCTAAGAAAGGCGGGAATATTCTTCGCCAACCGCAATGAGCCCAAGCAGAGGTTCATTGATGCCGGCTACTTCGAGATGAAAGAGAAGTTCATCGAGCGCACCAACCATCCGGGCTTTGTCGTCACTAAGGTCCTTGTCACCCAGAAGGGATTGGCTTATTTGAACCACCTGTTTGGCGGGAAACCTTCTGACGGAAAGCTGGCTAGGATAGTATAACCATCCCCTTTTCTCAATTCATATCGCGGTCCGTTTGAATGCCGGACAGCCAAAACTATATCCAAATACACGAAAAATAGAAAGTTATGAACGCACAACATTATACCCCAAACGAGATAAGAGACGCTTTATACGTAGCAATAAGGCAAAACGAAGAGATAAGCAGGATCGGCAGGGAAACTGCCATGAAAAGCCTAAGAGTAGCCCAAATGAGGGAGGAAGGTTCGAAGAGGCTGGCTTCTGCCCTAGACAGATTTGAAGCCATATGCTGCGAATTGGGCGATATTCCACAGCAGGCAATGATGAAAGTAGTGAGATGCTCCGGAAGGCTCAAACGTCAGAAATTTGACCTAAGAACGCTCAACGGGCATCTTGTAAGATAAGATAAGTCAGGGGGCTTCGGCCGACACTGAAGTTGACGCCAATCGACGGGAAAGGGTAGCTTAGGGCTGCCCTTTCTTTATGTACGGATTCAGAGAATATACTTTTTATGCTCAATCAGCGCATTTGCAACGGTACGGGAAGCCCTTCTACTGGTTATCTCACAATCCGCATTTCCCTGAATATCTTTTCTTTCTATTTCGTCAGAAGCAAGAGCTTCAATCAAACCAACTGCCGCAAGCTCAACTTTGCTCATGTTGTCACGTATGCTTTGATTTTTGGAAAGACCTTTCTTTGCTCGGATCACATTAGTAGTTCCTCCGTAGAGAGGCTCATATATGGCATTAGTGCAATTACGAAATCCATCACCCGATACACCATGAGCTGCCAATGTCCTTGTGAACATATTCCTAGTTCCGATAGATTTCAGACGTTCAGCGGTCCAATCTGCAGACTTTCCTCTTTTCTCGTATGCTTTTATGTAGCGTTGGCCAATTAGGTCCGGATTCTTTTCTTCTTCGATACGCTGGAAGAAAACTTCGTTCACTATTACCGCTAAATCCGCATCAAGATACTTTGCATATTCCAAAGCAACCTGCCTAATGCCATAAGTACCACCTCCTTTTCCACGTTTTGATTTTATAATGCCATTTTGGGCGGCATTTAGAAATCTGCATGCAGACACTATAAAGTCAGAACCTTGTTGAGTATTCTTCCAATCATTAGGTCTTTTAGCATCAGGACTTCCAGCCATAAATCGTTAAGAGAATAAAAATCACCATCTCTACCAATATTCTCTAAAATATTAGCGTCATACTTTTTAATTTCTGCTTTCTTTTTCATAGATTTGCATTATTAAATAGTTAATACTATCCCCATTAGCGGCTCGGACACTTCCGCTTCTGGGGATTTTAATTTGTCCGACTTTGTAGCAAGCGAGGATTCGAACCTCTAAACGCCCTATCGACTTGCTCAACCTTGTTTTGTTCTATTTTACCTCTTATTTTTGTATAACACCCGTAATTTTTCTGACTACTCGGTCACTTATTTGGTCTGTTTGTCTGATTTTACTTCATCATTTTCTTCCTCTTCTATCTCTTTTAAGACCTCATCTACTCTTTCAGCATTACCGGCAAACAAAATCCCCTCTCTCCGAGACCAAACCTTCCCATCTATCGCATTGACAGCTGTGGTCACTCTTTCATCAATATCGTCAATCATATATGGAACCAAGTCCACATCAATATCAATAGTCTGTGATGCTTTGTCAAACTCGGAAGGGTTAATATCCGCCAAAGCCGAAACAAGGAAGTTAATTCTTCGTTGGAAAAATTCTCCAATCACCTCCGCATGATTAGATACCGCCATATGCGCACCCATGAAAATATACCTAAAAGCTCTTCCAGACACAGCATTGCCAAGACCTTTAAGCTCTTGCGGTGATATACGTGGAGTATTTGTTAGATCGTATGCCTTGTTGGTTAATCCCTCCAGTTCTAGTTTTACCGTATCTGGAACCTGATTCCAAGTCAGATATTGAGCGTTTGCCTTATCACCAGTTAATTGTATGATTCTATTTCTCTTCTTCCCTGTAAAGTTAGATACGTCTCCAAAAAGCATTAAATATGGGAAGAAATGGTAGTCTATACAGTCAGCATAGCTTGATAAAATCTTCTCTATACGTACACGTATCGTTTTAATCTTATGGCAATAAGTCTCTGGGCGATAACCATACAAAACAGGAAGCTTCTTAAAACCATGCCTGAAGGATTTTCCTTCTACCGACTCCCAACCATTTGTATTCTCCCAATGATAAATATGAGTGGCAGTAACTGTTTGGAAACAAACAATCTCTACATCATCCAAATCCTTCTTCTTATATTCACGAGAAAAGGCAACTAAATCTCCCGCATCATCAAAGAACGGATAAAGCTTGTCTCCTCTAAAAGGAGACCAAATGACACTGCGCAGTTTATTCTGAGGTTTTACTTTCCCCCCAAAAGTTTTCTGTATCTTATTCCAAAATTTGAGCCAAAAAGAATCATCTTTTACTGCATACCAATATTCAGCACATTCCTGCTCAGACAGCCATGAACGGACTATACGTTTGTTTTGGTATTGAATTTTATTTTTTTTGAGGACTTGCTGAATTGCATAAAAAAGACCTTTTTCATTTTCATTAGATGGAGCGCAATCCATCTTAGGCTCTACCCCAACCGTAAATGCAGTCTGAATGTTAGTAATATCCTGCTCTAGCGGAATAGAAATGCGATTACACGGTTCCGTGCGTTTTTTAGGAGGAATGGAAATTCTTTTTCCGCTAGTATCATCCCATTCTTCTCCACCTTTCTCTTCTACAATTTCTATATCTGGATATTTTTCTTTATCTACGATAATTTCGTGTAAGTCAGCATTCCAGTCTTTCCAGTTTTCACAGGTATTAGGTTCCTCCGTTCTCCGTCCTTTTTTCAAATATCCAATCTTTTGATCTACATCTTCTAGTGCTAAAATGTCCTCTATTGTCATAACTATATATTTTTAATGATTAAACGCTTCTAAACCTTTTGAAACCAGCTTTCTTCCCATCAATTCCATCATACAGCAATAGCGTACTTCGTCAATAATATGATTATAATCATCTACAGGGACGTTAAGCCATTTGCCATTCTTATCCTGTTGATACGTGTAATTATCAAATTCTTTTTTGGCATTAATAGAATTCTCGGTTATATACAGTTTCTTTGATTTCATAAAATCAATTCCTGCTTCTACCGATCCTGGATATTTTTCGACTGGCCGTATATTAAATCCCGCATTATATATTTCAGCGATCAAACGAGGGTCAGCACTTTCTGACCATATTTTCAATCTAGGCATCCTCTTAAACTTCTTGATGATATCGGTAGAAAGAAGGTTTGTTTCATAAAATTTCTCATCTATATAAATAGCATTATCTAAAAAGCCATTTTCAGAACAAGCAGTAGGATCATTTGAATATCCAAAATCAAGCCCATACCATCTGCGTTTTACCCAAATAGGTACTTCTTTTATAATTGTATAGTTCTCAAAGATGAGACCTTCGATCTTAGACCTCTTCCCTAATCCATATATAAGCCATTTTCTCTTATCTGCAGTTCCTTGCGAGTAATTATACTCTGTAGGTTCATATGATTCAATCTTACGCTTCATATTAGCCGGAATAAATGGATTATCCAGCATCGTTGAATGATCAAAGTAGCAATCCTCACGTGTACATACATTGTCATATATCCAGTGTTCTTCTGCCGAAGGATTATAATCAAGTATTGAAAACCTCGCACACCTTTGCTCCAATTGGTCGAAATCATCTTTAGAAGCTTCCATCGCCTCATTTATCCAGAAAATATCAGAAGTTAGACCATGAAGTCTTTGAACATCATCAAGTCCAACAAACTCAAATGATGTAGAATACATATGAATAGTCTTTAAAGTGTTATTAATCTTACAATCATTGTATAATCCCATTTCAAGTAGTATATTCTTAAAATCAGTCCATACTGTTGAAGATAGCCATGTCCCTTTTTTGCGGGCAATTACAATTCGATTTGGGCGCTGCCAGTTATTTATTGCATATACAATAAAAAATTGTATAAGTGAATACGTTTTTGACGATCGCGATCCTCCTTCAAATACATATACATTAAATCTGTTACTTTTCAAAGCAGACATGGCCCTATGAAAGACAGGTGTACAATTTATATTTAACTCAGCAGCTCCCACTATTATTCAAGTTAGTTTGCTTATCCTGTAGTTCTAAATCCTCTTTCTTATTATAAACTACATTGACATTAACATTAGCTGGAGGAGCTATTGACGATCCATTAGAAGTAACATCCATCTTTTCTGGAGCATCCCAACCTAGCATTTTACAAATGCGCTCTATGGCCTTTAATTTATCGTGAAGCTCTATTTTCACATATTCCACATCCACAATTTCTGGATCATCACTTGTCCCAATGTTCTTTTTTAAAATTTTTGTTGATATACTCTTTATAGCAGACTTTTGTCTTGGAGTAAGCTTATCAAATTCTGCTCTTTCTATCCAGCTATTATGCATGTATGCAATAGAGGAAAAAGCGATACTTGACAATTCATCTAGTATCTTTTCCTTAGTGATATCAGATTTGTTTTTTTGTTCTTCCTGTAATTCCCGAACCCTTGCCGCAATCTTGCCGTTATTCAACAATTCAACAGCTTTACGATTTATTGATTCATCTTTCATATTAGAGCAAGAATACGCACGACGATAAGCCTCAGACGCATTGCCGCATTCGAGATAGTAATTACAAAAGTTTTCTTGCTTAACAGATAATTTCGCCATATTCCTAGCTTATTATTTTTTCAGCCTCCAAATGATACATAATCTCAGTGTAAAGGTAATCCAGTTCTTCCCTAAAATCCTTATAAGTCTTGTAGTAAGAAATAACACTATCACAATAGTGCGAAATTGATGGTAGACAATTCACACTAATAGCTTTTGCGATCCCTTTTCTAAGCCCCTTGGGAAGTTGTTCATCAAATAATATAGTAGCGGGAGAATACAAACGCAGAATAACAAAACAAAAACGTTTTTTTTGAATAACACTTCCCTTAATCGCTTTAGCATTTCTGTACGACTCTATATAATTAAACATTAAATATATATGCTCAATGTGGACAAGATTAGTTAATACAGGAGTGGATATTAAATCTTTTCTTTGAGACAATGACACTTGAAGCTCTCTAATAGATTTGGCTTCTGAAATTTGCTCGATCATAGTACTATAGTTTAGAAATTAATAGTATATTTGTACTATGAATTGAGGAAAGAGGACTTATCTGGTGGTTCGGGTGGTCCTCTTTTTATTTTGTCTTTCTTCCCCATACACATGCATTGTACAGTGCATAGGCATACATCTTAAGTTCCCTGCTGTTGCTTATATATTCCACATTCATTGCTGCTTTAAAGCAATCAGCTAGAAGGTTGTTGTCTATTTCTTGTTTCATAATCTTAGTCTATTAATTCAAATTCATAAGCCCACACGAACGGATTGCATTCCCAAGCGCCTTTGCCTGAGACTTTATCTATCAGGGCAGAAAAGGCTTCTCTAGGACTTCTTTTCATATCTTGCCAACTAAACATCTCAAATCTGTCTGATAAATCATATTTAAAAACTGTTCCGTCTTTAGTATATTTTATAATCCCTTCTTTCAAACAGTCCGCTTCCGATATGTCCTGTAGGCGTTCGCACTTGACTCCGGTGATTCTGATATGTTTCTTACAAGCAGCAGCCGAAACAAACATCTTGTTATTCCAGCCTGCGGAATGTTTCATAAAACCACGAATACCTAAGTCTTTGGGATCTCTATCTAATGAGTCTGGATCATACCCTAAATCCTTGTAGCTTTGTGCAATGGCAACTACTTCGCCAACTTTATATTTGGGGAGAATTTGTCCGCCATCAATCATACGTTCATCTTCGTCATACATACATATTTCAGTGACTTCACCAGAAGGTCTCTTACATACAAAATATCCTGCAACGTTTACACCTCTAAACTTTAAAGGATAAGTAACTATTCTTCTCGTCATAGTCTTCCGACCTTCTAATACAGCTTGTGTTAGAGAAAATTTATCGTTAAACATTATCTTCTTCATGATTCCTCCTTCCTATTATTGCTTTCGTTTTTACTTTGATTATTTCGATTATACTTCACATCTTCCCAAGCAGTCACTATTGACCAGAATAGATTTAATGCTGTCACAATTACAAGAATTCCTGTCAACCATTCTATTCCCAGATGGTAAGATATCAAACAAGATATAAATGACAGCCAAAATGTTATCTCTTCAAATTGATAGTCTTTCATTTTATCATCCTTCCTCTTCTAAATAATAACTCATTTTCATATACTCTTCATAAGTTATTTCCTTCCAAAAAGTAACTATACATCGTTTTTTATAGTTTTTCAGAAGTAACTTATGTATTTCTGCCAGGCTGAAACAGCCGTTATTTTCACAACGAATTCCAGATCCAAATCTACCCTTGCAACGAAAGGCATAATAGTAGTACTTTTCCATTTTATTTCTCCTTGATTAATTCCGGGTGATCGTAGATGTTGCCTTTAATTTCAAATTCACATTTTAGCTTATTTGAATATTCATCCATCCAATCGTCTGGCATGACAAATGGTGTGCGTGAATTAGGACCAAATTTATTATGCTCAACACAGAAAAGAGCAATGTTTTTATCAAATACGACATTGCCAATAAATCCGAAATTGGGATTTTTAGGGGTAATACGTTCTACAATGTCTCCTTCATAGATCTCCTTTCCGTTCTTGTCATACAAGCCGGTGAACTGTCCTATGGTTTCAATACAAACCTCATACATACCGATGCTTTTCCCTATGTCGATATCATTTAAGGGTGGAATGACGGCATATCTATCCTTTTCGATCTTAACAAGAGAGCCATACAGCCATTCTTCATCGTATATGCTTTTGCCTCTGAATTTTATTGTACGATTCATTTTATACCTCCGTTATTTTTAACGCTTTCTGTATTCCAGCTTCTAATGCTTCTTCGTAAGTATCCCACTGACCACCATCGTTAGGACCGTCGAATATACCGGCAGCTATAAAAGTTCCATTATCAGCCTTGCATATATCATAACCATAACCACAAACATTTCTAATGATGGCTATATGCATATTCTTGGTTTCGCGCAGCCACTTTTGAGCAAAAGACTGAGTAGGGAAATGATAATAACAAAATCCTTGCTCTGTCAGCGATTTAAGAGTATCCAATGATACAAATTTTTCTTCCATAATTATCACTCCTTACTTTCCAAATATTCTATTAAACTTTTCTTGTCTCTAAAAAGTATTTTATCCCAAAGTGGATAATTGTTTCTTGGTACACTTAAACCGTCAGAGAGCTTGTATACCATCAAAAAAATACGATCTGTATAGGATATTTCAATAGTTATTTTGCTTACAGTGGAATAACAGATATTGTCTCCACTTAGATAGCAAACATTATCGCCTACATTAAACTCTGTATCTATTTTCATAATTATTCTTCTTTTCCTAATATTTGCTGAAATGGATCAAAACTCTCATTTACTCGTTGTATGCCATCTATAGAATCTTTCATATTTGTACACTGTAAACAACTCAAAGCGTTTGCAATTCTAAATATAGGATTTGCCATACGAATATCAGTAAGAGTATCAATCAACTCTTCTTTACTTAGTTGTTTCAACTGCTCCTTGATTATATTCCGCATTTCTTCTTCAGTCATTGCTATTTTCCTTTCTTTAGTTCTTCACAATGTAACTTATAAGCATAGGCAAACATCTTCAAAGTAACAGGCTCAAAGTGAAAATCCGCCTGCTTGCCTTCTACTACAACAGAAACGCATAAATCCCCATCACAAAAATCAATATATGCCATAGCATCGTCATTCCCTCTGATAGAAAAGGTTTGTGTCTGTACGCTATCCATGACTCACCTCCTTTTCTTTAATCCGTTCCAGTATATCTCTGTTGGCTTCAAGTATTTCATCGAAGGAAGGGATTGGCATCCAATGGGTAACATCCCAGCCGCTAATCGTACCATAATTGTAATTCCAAAAATAGGTGGCTATATCGTTGTCTGTATCCAAATACGCAAGCCTCACTGTACCATCTTTAAGCCTGATTAATACAGGATCTCCTATTTCCGGCAACCTGTCCTTTACGCTGATCCACGGAGATTGCTTAGTTCCAGCCTCATAACCTTTTGCATACACTTTCCTTAGATAGCATTCAATCACATGAGGTTGATTTATCCGGTTAGCCAATAGGCTTATTATATCTTTTAATATCATATCATTTATTGTTTAATTTTTCTTCAAACTCTGCAATAATACAGTCTGCATCACCGTCATGTACCCAATTCTCTAAAACCGAGGAAAGGACTTCAATAGCTTGTTCTTTCTGCCATTCAGCGCCTTGAATAAAATTCGTTATCCCAAATTGCGCCAAGTTGCCACCTGACAAAGTACGATCAACCGTTCTATGGTTAAATAAGATATTTTCTTTTGCTGCTTCTTCTAATGTCTGTTTCATATCTTATTTGGTTTTACGATTTTCTCTTAGTTCTTCTTCGCTGACATTCTTGTTAGAAAGGTCGCTAAGATTGGAAATAGTAGTTATATTATCAGGTTTGCAATACAAACACATTTGAGTATATGGTGAATATACCCTCCCACACTTCGGACAAATCCAACCTTGCTGCCCGAATATTCCGTTATACGGATTGATTGCGCTTGATTCTGGTTCCATATTTTGATATTTTAGTTATTTCTTATGATTAAGCCGCTTAATAGCGTCCTTTTTAGAGTATGCCATAATCCTAGTTCCTTTTATAGTGAATTCTCTCAACTCTTTAGTTGTTGACTTAACTTTATAGTCAGGATTAAAAGACATTCCTTCTTTACGGTTTACAGAGTACGGATCGTATTTTTGTGCTACTGCGCACATTGCTGCTGCCGCTAGTAGCATTTGTTTCATTTTACTCATATCTGATTTGTTTTACGCTAATTGTTCTTTTATTTTTGACATTATGTAATCAAAATGTTCTCTAAACTCTTTTGTATGAGTAAATACAGGGGAATCAATGTCAGATAGCTTTAGCTCCACGATATTGGTGATGCGCTTTACATGCTCTGAATGAGCCTTATTATATCCACTTCTATAAGCACTCATAACCAATCCTCTTACATCCATTATTTAATCCTTTGTAATCTGTCAATTTCCGCAGCAATGAGTGCACCCGCTTTTGCTAACTCTCTTATCCGATCATCAGGTGTAGGCTTCCACCATTCGGGAGAAAATGGGAACATGATAGGTACATCGGTAGAATAAACATAACCACCATAATCATCTCTACAAAATGTAGGGATAGCATAAGTTGCACCCGCTAAAGCTAGTTGTCCGGCTGTGTATAAATCATCTTCTTCCGGTGTCCACCCTTCAACTTCAATTTGTCTCTTGCGTTCTTCTGCGATAATTTCGATTCCACTTTTCATAATTTATTCCTTTCTTTCTTGTTATGAGCCTTTTCGGGCTACGTTAATATTCAATTTTTCTTTCATAAAAGACAGGATGTGGACGATTACATCTACTGTCCATCCATTGCCGAGCATTCGGTACTGCTGCGTGTCGGAACATTCCCATTTATACCAATCGGGGATCGTTTGCAATCGGGCGCATTCGGTGGGAGTCAGACGACGAATCCTAGTAACAGCTTCCTCTATTAAATTGTCTTTCTGAACACTTGTCAAACAATTTGTCTTTCCTGCTAATTGTGGCTCTAAATGCTGTTTCCCGTCTTCACGTCCACGCATGGCAACACATATCAAATTTTCCTTTCCATCCTTATAGCATCTCGCCAGTAAAGTATTACTCTTTACAGTTGGGAATTGCGCTCCAAACCCGTTCCTTTTTTCCGTATGTCTTTGTTTGTGATTCATTATGCCCGAAATGGCTTTATTACTCATATAATATTTCTCGTCCACTTCATCTTCAAGGATATCTTTCAACAAAATCCCCTTATCCGCAGGCTGCGGTATGTTAGAATACAAATCATTAAACAAACCATCTCTTTTTGTCCTAATGTTAGTCCAATAGATGCGCTTCCGATTCTGTGCTGATACCAAGGCGGAATTGATATGCACACCATATACACCGATAGCCTCGCTTAATACCCTTTCCCATTTCTTACCCATTTCTACGTTTTCCAACAAGAACAGCACATTCGGATTGTATTTACGAATATCGGTTAGGATACGCATATACTCCCAAAACAGATAAGACTCTCCTTCGAATTGAAAGCCTTCCTCTTTTAATTCCAGGTAGCGATTTAGGGTGTATATCTCCTCTTTGCCGGCAGTGGACATCCCGACACGTTTTCCGGCAAAAGAGAATGACTGACAAGGGCTGCCACCTATCAACAAGTCAATAGGCTCCAACTGAGATACATCTACCCGGTTGACATCTCCGAGCTGAATTGTGTTCGGGAAGTTCAGTTGTGTCTGCTTGATGGCATGCTTGTCTACCTCGGATGCGTAGTACACTTCCGGGATAATGCCAAGCTGCTTCAAAGCAATCTGACCGCAGGACATGCCATCGAATAAACTTAGTACATTCATCTCTACTCTAGTATTGATCGTCTTCCCGATATCAGGAAAACGTTTTGGTTATTAAATAAAAAAAATAGCGATCTGATAGACCACTATGCGAGTATCATCGCCGGGATGATCCTTTCAGTTCGATGACGTTAAAAAGCTGGACCATCTTCCTCGTTGCTTATGTTGTAACTTAAAACAGGTACGCTTTCCAATTCATAAAAGCATGTAGTACAAGCATTAAAACCACAAATAAACTTAAGTAAGCCTATATTGCGCCCTTTAGCTATGTCTATCATTGCCGTTCCTCTTGTATCTACACTAGAAAAATCTCCCGGATATGATTTACCTTTTACTTCAGGGCGGTAGACTAACATAACAACATCTGCGGCTTCTGCTATCTGCCCGCTATCACGTAACCTTGCAAGAGATGGGACCGGATTCATATTATCCCTGTTCAATTGAGATAAAGCAATAATCCAAATATCAAGCTCTTTAGCAAGATTCTTCAGTCGTCGTGCTACATCTCCCATCTGCTGCTCTTTATTAGCTCCCTTCATGTTTACATTAAGAATCTGCAAGTAATCAACAATAGCACCGTCTATCCCGAATTTTAACTTCATATACCGAATAGATGAAAGGATTGTATCTATGTTAGAGGTACTACGGTCATCGAAATATATTCCCTTACCAGAAACTTTACCAATTCCTTTGTCTACAGATTGCAATTGTGACTCGGACAATCGGGAATACATGATCTCATTCGCTGGAACTCCACTTTCCATTGAAAGAATACGAGCCGTTATTTGCTCTTTTTTCATCTCCATCGAATACATGGCTATCTTTGTGCCTAAACATGCCGCATTCCGCATTATAGACACCGCTAGCGAAGTCTTTCCTTGTGACGTCTCTCCTGCAATGATGATCAAGTCTGATTTTTGCAATCCTCCCGACTTATTATCTATTTTATCAAATCCGGTAGGAGTGCCAGTTAGCGGCTTACTTCCAGATAAATTCTCATTTATCATGTGATATACATTTTCAAGACCTTCATTAATCGTAGATATTACACTACTACTTGATTTGAACAACGATGACAACTGATCAGATACAGTATTGGTCACATCCAATATATCCTCAGATTCAGTATATGAGTTTGAGACAAGATATTGCCCAATTTCATAAAACTTTCGCCTGATAGCTAGATCATGAAGTCGTGCTGCATATTGCTGTAAATCAAATGTCATATTGGACGCCAAAGTCATAAATGCAACCAATTCAAACTCTACGCCATTGGCTACAAGTTTATTCTTGACAGTAATCATATCCGGTCTGTCTCCGGTAGATGCTATTTGAATAATAGCCTTGTATATGTCTTGATGAAATGAATTATAAAAGCATTCATTACTTAGCAATTCTCTAACTTCCTCCAATGCGTCTCTTCTTGATATTATCGTACCGAGAACTAACTTTTCGGCATCTTCATCACGTAATTGTATGTTAACTTCCATATTCTTTCTTTGCCCATTTTAGAAATGTCAGATATACACTGGTATACTTTTTAGGAGCATCCTTGTAATTTTCCATACTTTGAAGTATATCTACTATCTGATCATATGAATACTTCTTTTTTAATTTGAGAAATTCCTCTTCGGTTATTTGTCTTTGAAGTTTAAGAACATTAGGTGTATGTTCTTTGAGCCATTCATTGAATCGTTCATAATCGGATTTAGGAGGTCTTTCTTTCTTATCTACGTTAGTAGATTCTTTATTATCATTATTATTATCATTTACATTATAATTCTTATTAGGTTTTTCTTTGGTTTCTTTTTGGTTATTGCTTGGTTTTTCTTTGGTTTCTTTCTTTAAAGGTCGACCACCTTTACAACCATTATCAAATCGTTTGTTATTCACATCAATTTGAGGTTTTATCAATGTGAAGATACTACGAGCAACCGGCTTTAGATTATCAGTTTCCTTACCATATAGGCTATACTCCATTATAGCCGTGTAAATCTCACCCTGAATATCTCTCGGCAAATCTTTGATTGCCTCGTAAAAACTTCTGTAGAAAATAAAACTATCTCTCATGCTGCCTTACCTCCCTTTTTGATATGTAATTTTATTAGGTAGTAAAGGTTAATTTCTCCACTTCTAGGGCATTTCGGAATGTGCTCTATCTCCTTAATTACTTCTTTAATTGATTTCATATTGTCATGATTAAATGTTAGACAATAGCGATATAGGCGGAAGTATTTCATTCCGCCATTTTTAGATTATTCTTCTATTTTCGTTAACTCGTTGTATAACACGTATATCGTCCCTACATCTGCTTTAAAAACTTCTAGATTGTCTTCGTCAACGCAAGAAGCGTAATTAAATAGAAGATTTACTAGCTCAGAAGCGATTTGTTTAGGAGTTCCTACTTCATTGAAGAACTTATTCAGCTCTGAAAGATCGTATTGCTTGTTGGGTATCATAGCAAACCTCCTTTCTTTGCTGAAAGAAAACACACGATAAACGGTACGACAAATAAGAAGGGATTAATGAAAGTGAGGACTAACATTAATAGTACGGATGTTGCTTTTACGTTAGCAACTAACGCAGACTTATGGTTACTATTATTCGCCTTAACTCTGATTTCATTGTTCGTTGGCATTTTCACGCTGAAATTTGAGTTATGTATATAAAGAAAGCCGTTAGACTTCCCATTCGCGCCAACGAACAAAACAGCAACCATTACGATTAGCAGTTCCGTGAGGGAAACTAACGGCTTATATCTTTCGGATATAACTTACATTAGGGTATAAAAAACACCGCTAATAGTAATGAGTATATGTCTGTTCGTTGGCATGAACACCGCAAAGATACACTCAAATTTCAAAATACCAAATGAAAATCTTATTTTTCTGCTAAGTAACCATTCACAACTTCTATAAATTCCTCCAAAGACCGGCAGACAACATACTTCGCTCCTATACTATCAAATTCCTTTTGATAGGCTTTTTGGTGGTCGCTTTGTCTTCCTGTCTTAGTCTTTAATTCAATTCCCATAAAAGGATAATACTTGTTAGAGATCAACAGAAGTAAGTCAGGGAAACCGGCACGTACTCCCATCTGTTTAAACTTTGCAGCTTCGATAGCATTCCGTTTACCGCCATTAGGAGAATGATGCAACCTTAGCCTATATTGAGGATATTGCAAATCGAACCAGCAAACACAAGCTCTTTGCAAATCATCCTCTTCATGTTTTGGCTTCTTGCGGATATTTTTGCCGCAATACTGGGCTTTCATTTCTTCGAATGTCATATCAACCTTTCTCCTTACTCCTTTGGAGTTTCTTTCTAGTTTTACGAATCATATCTTCATCTCTCAAATTATATCCTCTAATGAGGATTTCTGACGTTTTCAAGCATCGGACTATCGTCTGATATTCTTGTTTGGTAATTGTTATTTTCATGTGGTGGTAGCAGGATTCGAACCTGCATCACATAGGACTTCCGCATTCGACTTATCTATGTGTATCTGTGCGCACAGAAGCGTTACCAATCACGCCATACCACCTTGTTCGCCCGCCAATCTTCACAGACAGGCAGGCTGGGGTAAAAAGGTTAACAAAGCTATCTCAATAACTCACCTTTCCGAATAATAGCCTTTCCTGTCAAAATGGTATCATCTGTATTGTGAGATAATGTACTTTGCTTTATTCCTATCTGATCCTCGGATAAATGGCGAAATATACCCGTTACCGAGCTGAAGTAATAGTTCCGCTTTTCGAAGATCAGGTAGACATGGATTACTTTAGTTCTACGCATTTCGCATAACTTTTATTTCAAAACTTCTAAATAACAGCTATTTGGAATTATACAAACTCTTTGTTTCTTTCAATCTCTTGCTGAGCATAAATCAGCATTTGATGTTCATTTGCGGCAGGCAGATAAATACCCGCTTGTGCCGCACTCCAGTTACGAAAACGGTCAATCGAAAGCGTCATTTCACCCGTTGATAATTCAGCAGAGCTACGTAGATAGGTTACTTCTTTACCCACCTTATTGATCGTCTTTCGTTCAAACAAATCACGGTTGCATGTTCTTTTATAAAAGTCTATTTTGGCTTCATCAAGGCTGCAACCGTATTCACTACCAAAATACCCTAAAAGAAGATGCAAATAAGAATTTTGGGCAAGTGTGCGGTTGGGAAGTTTCTTCTTCACTTCCACCACCGCACGCTCCTTGAACAGCTTGTTTACATACTCCTTGAACTTAGGCACTTGATATTCATTCTTCAAGTCGAATAGCATAAATTTAGATATTCAATAATACTAATTCCTCATTTAATCCATTATTCCTTAATATAGAAGAAAAGATAGACACGGCCTTTTCTTCTGTATCTATCTTTACCCCATCCAATGTATAGCAATATTTATCAGAATAGTTGACTTCAATATACCGATGAATGCACCTATGGGCTTTTCGCGTTAAAAGGAATATTGAATAAGGAAAATTATAGTTCCAATGATGGGCTTCTTTCCCTTTTGTATCATATCCCCTAACTCTTAATCGTCGGGAAATATTTGCCTCTAATGGACATACAGACCTTATCTGGCGAAAAGCTCCATTATATCCCAATCGTTTGAATTTTTCTCGGCTCCTTTCCCTTTCTTTTTGCATCCATCTTTCATCTAAAGAAAGAGTATTATACCTGTCTTTAGCCTCCATTTTGGTACACTCTTTGCATTTGTTTAAATGACCATCAGCCATTTGGGAATGACGATAAAAATCTGACAAAGGTTTAATGATACCGCATTTAAAGCACTTCTTCGTTTCCATACATTTAGAAATTAAAAAGGAAGTTGGTCTTCCTTTGTATTACCATTCGCATCAACCGGAGGCGGAAAATCCTGCGGCTGATGATAAGTCGGCTGTGGTGGTTGTATTGATGCAGTTTGTGGGGACTGGGATACACCGCCACGCCCTTCTATTTTATAGCACCGAATGGACGCCATACGTTTAAGCTCTCCAACCTGATTAGTCCAAGAACGTCCTTGTAGTACGAATGACACGGTAACAACATCACCTTGACTAAAACGATCAAGATCAGCACATTTATCTCCAGAAAACTCTAAAGGAAGAATATTCTCATACTCGCTACGCTCACCCGTATAAGGGTCATAAGTGGTAGCATCTAAAATAAACTCCCGTTTGGTAAACGAAGAACCACCATTTTTAGATGGGATTTGAACAGTTTGTCCAATTTCTATAATTTTCCCGGTTATTTGATTTGCCATAATTAATCTACTGTTTCTTTTATTAAATATTTAACTAAATCCCTGTATTCCGCCCATTCGAGAAATGAACGAAGCAAATTCCTATTATCCTGTTCCATCCCATCATACCGGTAGCAGGTTATCGCAGGAGAATATCTTTCAAGCGGTAATCCCCTAACATCATAACCATGTTTATCTTTATTGTAATTATCAAATACAAACAAATCGAAATGGAAGACATCTACATTAAAAAGTTCAAGGTAAAACTTCCATTGACAGGAGTTGATATAATCAGAATCTGATGGATAAGAGTATTTAGTTTTTATATCTCGTATTTCTATACCGTTTATAATATCAGCACATCCTGTTACAACAGCACATCCAAAGTCTTTATAAAGACGTATCTCATGATAAGCGTTTGGAAACTCATTTCGATAATCTAGTGCAACCTTGCACTGGTTTACATCTAAAATAACATCAAATCCATCAATATCAAACTTTCGACCACATGGAACAGGTTCTTTTTGCTCTTTCCCATAATAAAGGAAAGAGCGCTCTCCGGAAGGTACTTTTTCAGACTTAGGCTTTCCTGTTTCCACAATAGAATGGAAAGCAGTGCCTATCCGAGTTTGTTCATTACCTGTAAATACGCCTGTTATACTTTCTATTACTGACTGTTCGGTGATTTCATAATTGGCATATTCACTCTGTTCTATATACCTTCTAAATTTTTCAAGCTGCGTTACTCTTATCAGAGGAATCATTTCTCACAAATTTCTTATTTTCATTTTCATATTTAAATCCTTTTGATGCAAGATTTGTCTTCATTTCCTTGAAAAAAGGATATTGTAATACCTGTGGCAATTCCTTCATCGCTTCAATGATACCGGAAATATCTTCATCCGTCATGGCAGCTGCAAGTTGTTCTCTCAAAGATGAAAGCATCTCATTTGCTTTTTTCTGTTCTTCTGATTTATTCTGTATTGCTTGCTTTACTGTAGAAATAACGTTTGACATAAATGTAGAAAAATCAGCACTAGATGATTCAGGTATTTCCATCATCTTTAATTGTGCTACGTTTTTCCCAATAAAAGTATCAGTTGGTTCGAATGAAATAGTGCGCTTACCGTTTACCTTAGATATATATCCTACCTGATCAGCAATACGGAGAAGTAAATCCTTACTCTGTCCAGTACAATCCGGTGAATGCTTTATAATGTCACCTTCCGCCACTTCCTTATCATGGCAAATAAAAATAATATCAGAACCATTAGAACGAAGCTGATTAACAAATGATTTGAAGTCTTCCGCTATTTGCCCAAATCTCTTTAAAGTATTGGTTGCTAATTTGTAGTTGTTTTTTATAGCAAAATTCATCAGATAATCATCCAAGCACGCTTTAGCTGTATCGCAAATGATAGTACTATAGGACTTCATTGTTTCATATTCCGCTGTTATGTCTTCCCAATTGTTGGCAGTAAGAGTGTCACAGCGTTGTACTGCTCTATCATACCCTCTATCTGTGTCTATTAAAAGAGGATTAAATGCAGTTGTAGCAACAGAAGTTTTTCCTGTTCCTGGAGTGCCATATAGCACGATAATCACTGGACGTTCAGGAGTTACGTCATTTTTTTTAATAATTGGCATATCATATATCATTTAAAGTGGTTAAAATAGTTCCCGGATACCGAACCAACGGACACCGGGATTAAATCAAGATAATTTGCGGATAACCTCACCGCCATATGAATTTCTAGTTAGTTCAATAAACTCATAGACGGTAAACTTATCATTGTCTACATCTATACCTTTGTCTCTACAAAAAGATTCTCTTCCAGCCTTACAACTTCCGGTAAGTATATGATGCCATACAAATAATTCCTTAGCGGAATACTTTTTAGAAAAGTCAGAAAAATTCTCTTTGAACTTATCAATTCTTTCCTCTTCTGTACTATCATCATAAAGCTTTTCTTGCAAAGATTCAAATGCCTCGTGCAGAGTACTACCATGAGAAAACTGATTATTTCCTTTTACTATAAAACAAGGAGTAAGAGATAAGTCGGACTGGAAGATAAATCCTTTTGCGATGTTACCTTTTACATTTGTAATTATAGTAGGTATATTATCTACTATATAAATAGTATTCCCATTTACATATTTTACGCCATAGCCATCGCCATAGCCAGAGCCAGTATTTAGAAACTGTTTTATTTTATCTTCCATCACCTTGCCCATACCGCTACACTTTCTATTGATTTAATAGCTTCCTTCGAGCACGGAATAATCTCAATTGTATCCAGAATCTCTATCTCTGGAACCGTTACTGTGAATTTACACTCACATGGATTAGTCGTACCATTAATTGCTAATTGAGATATACTAGCTGCACCATCCCAATACCATAGTCTACGACAATTTTCGAGCTTAACTTCTCTACCATTTCTTTCTACTAACTCTCCGAAAAATACACCGGAACGATCTCCTCTTACAATTACTTTCTTTTTCATGATTATATATTATTAAAGTGGTTAATCAAAAAGCCCCGGACAGCAAAGCCATACGGGGATAATTCAAAACTTAAATAGCGGACTGGATACCGCACGGAGTCCTTTACTCCGGGATTAGAGTTAAACAATGATTATCTACCAAAGAGTTCCAATGCCTTTTTAGCATCCGTAATAATCTTACGACCATCTTGCTTTATCGCTTTATCTATTTTTCCACTTCGTTTTATGCGATAGGCTTCACTGTAAGAGCACCGAAACAATTCAGCAATACCTTTTAGTCCATAGACATATTCTTTTGCTTCTGGAGGATTATTTACAGGGATAGCGTTTTGAAGCAATGCCCTTAATTCCCCAACTGTCAAATCTATCAAGCGAGTATCGTTTGATATTCTTTCTGATCCAATCATAATTCCTCCTATTATTTTTATACTAAACAACAATCATATCTCCTAGCCCTAGATCGGAAGACTACTTCCACCCTTGCTATACTTCGCGTACTTCTTAATCTTATTCTTTCGCAATGCGAATCAAGGATTAAAACAAACAATAAACAGCACGTTACTACCGTTCTAACCATCGGAGAAAAATCAAAAGTAAATTCTATCCCCGATAATCGCTCGTAGAACTTACGACATAATTCACGTCCGTTTTTCACATTCAGCTTTTTAAAAGCTTCTTGCAACTGATTGTTTATCGTGCTAACTGCCTTATATTTTAATGATGCAATCTCTTTCTTTTCTAACCCAGATATATACATTTGAGCTGTCAACTCACACTCCTGGGTCAGTTCCGTTAATACTCTTTTCATGATTGTGTGTTTCTAAAGTTACTTTAACCGGATAACTGAAGTATATCCTGTATATTCAGTTTTTGAGACTCTAAACATTAAGTCTATTTTAGCTTTTAGCTTATTAGTCAATCGTGCTTCACGATTTCTTCTAGCAGCTTCAGACTTAATACCAATGTGACGTGATTCATCGTAGGGGATATTATAGATGTCTCCTACTTTCATAGCATCAAACACTTTAGTTGTTTGATAGCTTTCATCAATAACGATTTCTTTTACCATAAAATATTAATTTATAAATTTAGTGGACAGTGCTGGAGTCGAACCAGCCTCACGGATTATTGGTGCACCTCACCGTAGTTTCAGCCACGAAACACAACTGCCCGTTTGCCTGTACCACGTCAGATACAGGACTTTCACATCAAAATACAACGAAATATCACTATTCTCCCGAACGGTGGTATCACCTCAAAGTATATTTTTATTATTTTCATTTTCCTATTTTAAAAAGGGGTGACTATCTTCACAGACAATACACCCCGAACACACAAACACAAAATAAAAACACGACAAAACAAAAAATTTTTAAGTAGCTAATTACTCTTCTCTCTCTAATCTTTTACTATTCTTCTCTATATATATTGAACACAATGCAAATGCGACAAAAGAAAGCCAAAAAACAACATTGAATTTATTTGCGAACAATATCGTCATGGCAAGAGATATTGCCCAGATTGTTAATAATGGGGTACGTTTCATATTATATAAGTATTAGTTAGTTCCCGCACCTTGATCCGATCAAGACATCACGCAAACAGTGCAACTGTCCGTGCGGGATATATGTTAACTTACTCACGTTGCTTCCTTCCGCTCATATCATCGCTGGTTGGCTATTACGCTATACTTCGCATCGGCTATACTGCTTATCTGCGCAGGCTACTTTAACGTGCCCTGAACACGACTTCATTTTTGAGGGTTAAGCCTCCCATCCCGAATTAGGATTCATCGGTTTACCGTTGTGCCCGTAGCAAATATTCTCTACGTTGATACGGGCTTTTATCCCCCGCCCGACTGGTTTCCCTTACTCACAGCGCTGATTGTCGTAGGTGCTTTATGTCGGATTATCAGACTACCTTTTTACGGGTTATATCTTATCTCCAAGAGCTATCGTAGTTAGTATACTTATCAGCAAAGAATGCTTTCAACACATTTCCCTGTTTTGGTTCAATCGTTCTTGGATTCAATGATGCTACATATTCATCCATTTTGATGCGAGCGTCTACCCAAGAAGTACGCAAGGCAGACTTCAGAGAGTATCCGTAATTGCGGACATAAACCCAAGCTCTTTGCATGATGGCTTTCATATTGTATTTGCCGTCCTTTACCAAAGAATAATCTCTATCTTTCATAACCTTTTTATTTTTAATGCGTTTATACTATTGTGAATCTTTGCCAAGTTGCGTATCTTTGCAACGGTTCGATGATGCAAATATACTATGTTTTATCTGTATTACAAATATAATACTGATAATAATCTGTATTTAAACATTGTTTAACTATTAGAGTGGTTCATACATTATTATATATAGCTATGGATTTGAAAGACTTTGTCAGCGAAACACTGAAAGAGATAATTGCAGGCGTTAAGGAGGCGCAAGAATACGCAAAAGAACATGGAGCGATAATTAACCCTACTAAATTTGGGATTGTCGCACCAAAAGCCATAATGAATAAAGATAATGATGAGGTGACATCCATACAGTGCATTGACTTCTCATTATCATTGCAGCAATCTTATGCAGCTGACGGGAAGGTAAGCATAGGAGTCCTTGATATAGGAAAGATAGAAGGAAAATACGAAAATATTAAAGAAAACAGGGTAAATTTCAGCGTTTTAATTACACTCCCATGTGGCGATACCCATTAGGAAGTGCATTGGCATTGAACTTCCCGTTTTTGATATAATCAGAAAGTTCTTCTGAAATTCGTATGGCTGTTTCAGCTTCTGTATTGTTCCCGACAAGATTGCTATTCAAAACCATTAGAAGTACTCTTTTCCTTCTTATTTGAGCGATGCGATTCTTGAAAATAGAAAACAGTTTCATAACAATAAAAATAAAGCGACCAACTCCAAAGTTGCGGTTGGAAAGGTCTAATAAAACGAAATACCGCAATATATAGTTATCAAAATAAAAATATCCGCAATAGGTTGCAGCTACTACGGATACCATATATTAAACCTCTTGTGAGGAAAGTTTAACCACTTTGTCTCTGTAACATCTGCAACTTGTTACCGGCACAAATATACTATTTAATATCTGTATCAAGACTATTACTTAGTATTTTAATGTATTTTAATCTGTATGAATAAGAAAGATAGGTTTATACATGCTTATGAATACCTTAGGGCACAAGGAAAAGTGCATACTCAAAAAGATGTCGCTGAAATTATGCAGGCAAATTATGCAAATGTAAACTTTGCATTCGGAGGAAATGAGAGGTATTTAACAAACAAGTTTTTATCACGTTTTAATAAAGCTTTTAATAATCTATTTAATGAGGAATGGCTTATTAATGGAAGCGAACCAATGCTTTCTATTCCAGAAGAAAGTATAAATTCGACTATAAGCAATACCGATAAAAATGAAATTCCTCAATACGAAATGCCAACTATCAACGAGATGATAAAAGTAATATCTTTATTGTCCGAACAAGGAAAAGAAAATGCTCAGGCTAACAAAATTAACGCAGAGGCTAATAAAATAAATGCGGAAGCAAATGATCGAAACAGTAAGAACATGGAACGAATGATGGAAATGCTTGAAAGAATGCTCAATAAAGAAAAAGCTTTTCAGGAAAAAGAAAGAGCATAAATAATGTATATTTATAATATGTTCAAAAACATCTGATAAAATAATAATTTTTATAGAACAAATGAACAATCCATATTGTTGAACAAAAACACTAAATTTTAAAACAATATGGAAAACTCTTTTCAAAAAAGATTCGAAGAAATCATCAGAATTGCAAACATTCTGTATCCAACACTTCAAAAAAGTACAATGGAAGTAATTAAATGCAACGGGAGAAACAGTAAAATTGAATTTGACTTGCGTACACTAAACACAAAGTTATTGTACAAACAGAAGAAAAATGATATTTGAAAAAACAGTTTAATAAAATAAATTATGATTATCAAAAGAAACTGTATATTTCTTCTAGACAAAGAGAAGAGTAAATCAGACGCTAAGCTTCGTTATAGAATTAAATGGAACGGAAACACAGTATCCTTTAATGTAGGATATCGTGTAGACATAGATAAATGGAGCCCGGATGGTCAAAGATGTAAGAATAATACAACGCATTCGACTAAGAAGGTGCATTCTTCTGTCATAAACAAAGCTATACAAAGCTATGAAGATATATGTGATAACATATTCTTTATATTCGAACAGAAAGAGATTATACCTACTCCGGACGAATTTAAAGACGAATTTAATCAAAGATTAGGAAAGAAAGTTAAGAGACAACGAACGCTCTTTGAATACCACACAGAGTTTATGATAGAGCAGGGAAAGGAAAGTCAATGGGAAGAGTCTACGTATAAAGAACACAGGACAATACAGAGAAGACTCAAGGATTTCGCTCCTGATCTTGAATTTGAAGACTTGACAAAGCAGGGACTCTCAATGTTTGTTGATTACATGCATACTGTACCTATCAACTCCAAAAAGAAAGGACTTAAAAACTCAAGCATAAGAAAAAATTTAGATAATCTTAAATGGTTTCTCCGATGGGCCACAGATAAAGGGTACAATAAAGAACTTGCTTTTACTACATTTCAGCCGAAACTGAAAGAAGTAAAAAATACTGTTGTATATTTGACATGGGATGAACTGATGTTAATATACAACTTTACCCCATCATCTACCAGATCGAATTTGGAAAAAGTTAAAGACGTATTTTGTTTTTGCTGTTTTACATCGCTACGATATTCTGATGTAGCAAATTTAAAAAGAAGCAATGTATTTGAAGACTACATATTAGTAACGACTATTAAAACCTATGATACATTGAGAATAGAGCTAAACAAATACTCAAAAGCGATCCTTGAAAAATACAAGGACGAAGAGTACGAAAACAACCTTGCTCTCCCTGTTATATCTAACCAAAAGATGAATGACGGTCTTAAAGAGTTAGGAGAATTATGCGGCATAAATGAGCCTGTATCTATCACTTACTACAAAGGAAGTGAAAGAATAGATGAAGTATACAAGAAATATGAATTACTCACTACTCACTGCGGAAGAAGAACTTTCATAAGTAATGCGATAATGCTAGGTATTCCTCCAGAGGTAGTTATGAAATGGACAGGACACGAAGATTACAGAACAATGAAACCATATATAGCAATAGCAGATAAAGAGAAGAAAAATGCAATGGATTTATTTAATAAGAAATAGTCCCTGATTAAAAAATCGGGGACCAAAACAAGGACTATTTACGACTATGTTCGAATATTACAGAGCATAAAATAGATTATAAGAGTCGCTAATATAATATATGAGAACGATAGAATATGTGAGAATATTTCTCAGTATTCTCGTACCCACTACTCTATTTTAGTTAGCCTCTTACATTGAAGTAAGAGGCTTTTTTTATTATGTTCATATCTCAAGAAATGGAATATAACGTAAAAGAATTGAAAATACGCATTGATAGCAATCAACAAACAGACGAAAGAGATCGTTTTGCCACAAAGCCTTGATAACGCTTTAAATAATCCGGATTACTGCGTCTTTAAATGCAGGAAAGTGAAGGATGAATATAAAGTAGAAGAGGTAAAATAAGCATAATTTAAAAAAGAAGGATATGCTTATTGATATTGTATTAAGATGTTAAAAGATTTAATAATTATTTGAGCATTCAAAGTTTTTTCTGTAAAAGAATGTTATATCCATGTAAAACGATTGTGTTTCACATGGATACCCGCCAACAAATGAAGAAAAACGCTGCTTACTTACATTTCTTCACTCTGCTCGTACAATTCAAAGTAAGACTCTTTATCAATCCGCAGTCGGACTCTGTTTTCCCGCTTCTGACCGGCCAGGTTGATAAATAAATTGAAGTATAATTGACTAAAAGAGAGGTCGGAACGATCATAAGTGATATCGAATGTACATGTTCTTCGGAATGAATCGAAAGTTCCCAGCTTCATACCTCCCTTACACATAAAGACTTCGGGGAAATTCGCAGGCGGATAAGGCTGAAACAAGCTGGCCAGCTGCGCATACACATAATCGATCATCCATTCATCACCGGATACAAGCAATTCTCCTTTCAGACGAAGTTTGACTGCATATTTAGCCGTGACGTCCTGAGAAGTATAAATGGGGACCTGACTCTCTGATGGATAATTACCATCCTTATAGCCAAGGCTCATGGTCAGTTTTGATTTACCCACGCCGTTGAAATCCGCCACATTCAGATCTTTCTGTTGATTTTTCAAGTCAATCATAAATGTCAGTTTACCCAAAGTCGGGTCATTCGGATATTGAGCTATCGTATCCAGCACATAATCTTCTTCATTAAAACTCCGCGCTACCAATACATCCCCCTCTCCGACTTCCAACGCCGGACCTCCTCTTTCAATATCCACATCGCCTACAGGGTAATATATTGCATCATTATCTCTGACACAACCTGTCAGACAAAGCAGTAAAGCTGCTATTCCTATTATCTTATTCATTATCATATTACATCCTTATTTTGGAGACAAAGATACATCTTTTTTGAATCAACTTGATTTATATCAACCGTTTTTAGTACTTTTGCACATAACAAGACTATAATGACATGGATACACTACTAAGAGAAACTGTAAATGCCGTCGTAAATTCCCGCTTTCCCGAAATGAGTATAGAGGGACGCCGACAGATAGAAAGCATCCTGATACGTGAGGAATATCCTAAAGGAGTGATCGCACTTAATGAAGGAGAAGTAGCCCATGAATTAGTTTTTGTCGGGAAAGGGATGCTCCGGCAATATTATTATAAAAACGGGAAAGACGTTACCGAACACTTCTCATACGAAGGCTGTATCCTGATGTGTATCGAAAGCCTGCTGAAACAAGTCCCTACCCGATTGATCATAGAGACACTGGAGCCTGCTGTCATCTATCTGTTCCCTTATGACAAAATGATGCAGCTGACAAAGCAAAACTGGGAAATCAATATGTTCTATCGGAAGATACTGGAATATTCTCTGATTGTATCGCAAACCAAAGCCGATTCCTGGCGTTTCGAATCCGCCCGCGAGCGTTATAATCTATTGCTCGAAACTCATCCGGAAATCATCAAACGGGCACCTTTGGCACACATCGCTTCATACCTGCTGATGACACCGGAAACATTGAGCCGAGTACGTTCAGGTGTTCTGTAGTTTTGTAATTTTGGGGAGCTATCTGCTTTTCCGGTATTCTTTGGGAGACATACCGGTATAATGCTTAAAGTACTTACCGAAGAACGACTGGTTGGCAAAGTTTAAACGGTCGGCTATCTCCTGTATGTTCATGCTCGAAGAATTCAAGAGTGCCTTCGCTTCCAAGATCACTAATTCGTCAATCCACTCCCCTACCGTCTTCCCGCTGACTTCCTTGACAACTCCGGACAGATGTTTCGGCGTCAGACACAACTGATCCGCATAAAACTTCACGCTGCGTTCCGACTGATAAGACTGAACCAAAGATTCATAGAAGCGCTCAAATATATATTCTTTACGACTTTTACTTTTGACAACGGCAGAAGCATCCGGAGCATAACTGTTGAAAATATTGCAAAGCTCAAAGAAGAAGCCCTGCATCAATCCCATTACTACCTCCCTACGGTACCTATCGTCTTTATTTTTCAATCTCTTTCTGATGAAAGCATGATACTCCTTAATCATCTCCTGCTCGTGCAGATTGAGATCAAAACAAGGGTAATCTTTCAGAAAGAAAAAGAATGAAAGCACATTACCAACTTTGGGCAATGATTCCAACAGACTTTTTGATACAGCAAAGAAAATCCCTCTGAAATTGGAACTGAACTGACGATGTTCGATTATCTGATTGGGCAACGCAATAACCATTCTGCCCGGAATCAGTTCAAACTCACGCAGACTGATATTAAAACGAGTAGAGCCTTCCAGACAAAGTCCGATGCTCACCACTTCCAGTTTACTGGGGCCATTATAAAGGGAAATAACGCTCTCCGTGTCGAAGAGCGCTATATCATTGCCGACCACATCAATACTATCCGGATCTATATGTTTAGAATGAACTACCGAAGAAATACCTATCTTAGGAACAACTTGAATATCCATACACTCTCTCTTTTGGTTGCGACAAAGATACCAGTAATAATGAGATATTCAACCTAAGGCGAGAGATTATCTGTCAAAAAGAACACTTTTGCCTACTTATTGACTATCTCCGAATAAAAACTTATAATCACGTTCGGCAGCCGGAACAGTCCACTTTTCAGGAACGAATTTCCATTGGTTCAATGCCTTCGGGGCCATAGTACCTTTCTTTTCTATATAATTCATCAGATAGAAACGAAGGTCCTTATCCGTAGAGAAGATGATACGCTCTTTCAATTTCTCCTGCGGGATGCCTGATCCTTTCGTCAGCAGTTCTCCACCGCCATTCCCCCGATAAGAGTTCAAAGCCACCTTATAAATCTTATCCATGAAGAAAGGACTGCCGTCTGCCATGCTGACAATCGTTATCTTCTCCCCTTGCGGCTTGGTGACGTCTACGGTATAAATAATTCCCGATGCCGAATCAAAATTGAAGCTGAAATTTTGGAAAGAAGCTCTGTCTTCCGCACCTTCGCGACGTTTCTCCTTAAACCAGAGCAGATGATCGTCCGGAGACTTCATCCGGTTGGTCCACATGAAATAAGACATTTCCAAATAATCCTTGATTTCTTTTCCGGATAAAGTCATCATATACAGCATATTCTCATACTTATACAGATTGAACATATCGCTGACAAACACATCTCCTTTATTAATTTTCGCATCAAATGAAAGCGGTGCCGCAAAGGATATCTCCGCACCGGTGATGTCAAGCTGCAAGGTATGGATCAAGTCGATAAAAGCAGACGGTCCGAAGAAAGAAGGACGCGTTGAGATACTCTCGGTGAATGTACCGATCTTTTTAGAGACAAAGTTACGGACAGTGTCATATTGAGGAGCAAAATGCTTCATAAAGTCCTCGCTGATTCCATAATCTTTCGTTTCGGTCAATACTCCTTTTATATCTTTGCTGCGCACCTTCCCATCTTTCAGTTTCAAGGTCACATCGATGTTGGACAGAACAATTCCGTTGCTTGCCGGATCAATGACCAGTACTGAATCACCTGCCACATTCATCACTTTCTTACATTCGCGCGCATGATCGTGTCCCATCAGTACAATGTCAAATCCGGGGACATTCTTCGCCACACTCAGAGAAGCGTTTTCATTATACTTGCCGGACATTTTGAAAGCCTCCTGCCCCGCATGGAACAAGCCGATCATCAAGTCCGGATTCTCTTTTTCACGGATGATCTTCATCCATTTGCGTGCAGTCTCCTCCATGTCGTCGAAACGCAGTCCCTTCCACAGGTTCTCCGAGAGCCATGCAGGGATAGCAGGGGTGATCATTCCAAGGATTACGATTTTCACTCCGTCACGTTCCATGACCTTATAAGGAGGAAGATGAGGTTCTCCGGTCGATATATCGATGATATTAGCTCCTAATACGGGAAAGTCACAGGTATTTATCCAGCGGTCGAACACGGCTCGGCCTGTCTCCACATCATGATTACCCATATTTCCGGCATCATATTTCATGTAGTTCATCATTTCCGCGCATAGGTGGGGTGATACTGTATCTATATAATTATAGTAATAGGCAGTCGGTTGCCCCTGCAATATGTCGCCGTTGTCGAGTAAAATAAGATTCTCCTTATATTGTTCGCGTTCTTTCTCCACAAAAGCGTATATTCGTGCCAGACTGCCCTGCCAATCCTTACGGGTAATAAAATTATAAGGATAATAATTACCATGTACATCACTTGTCTGTACAATTTTCAGCTTCACTACTTTTTCCTGTGCCGCAATTGAGAGCACGAGGCAAAGAAGCCATACGTAAACACATGCAAATCGTTTCATTCTTTTTCTATTTTAAGCGGATGTGAGAACATGAACCGTGCACCTCCCGTATATTCGGAGTCGATCCATATATCCCCTTTCCATTTATGCACAATCAATTTACAGATAGATAATCCCAAACCTGTTCCCTGGGCATATTCGTTCAGCTTCTCGAAGCGCTCGAATACCAGTTTCTGTTTCTCTTTCGGGATGCCGCACCCTGTATCCGTCACAGAGAATACAGCCATCTCCGTCTCTTCATTCACCGAAAATTCCAGTGTTATCTGCCCTTTCCTGGTGAACTTATCCGCATTAGACATCAGATTGATAATCACCTGCTGCATACGCTGTATGTCTGTCGTCATCCGAAACGACTCATAATCGCTGACAAACAGGAACTGATTGCCGGACTGCCGTGAAACGCTGACAGATGCCACCACCTGCCTGCATAGCTGCACCACGTCACACTCTTCCCAAGTCAACGTGACCCTGTTCGCTTCCAGGCGTGAGAGATCAAGAATATCATTGATCAGGCGAAGCAACAAATCCGAATTTGTCTTGATAATCTGATAATAGGTCTGCTGTTCTTCTTCCGTATTGCCACCCACAGCGAGCACATCCGAGAAACCTACAATGGAGTTTAAAGGCGTACGTATCTCATGGCTCATATTGGCGAGGAAAGCACTTTTCAGACGGTTCGATTCTTCTGCACGGTCCTTAGCCACCCGCAGGTCTTTTTCCGACTTCAGCAGATCGTCCTTCAGACGTTTGGTGCGGAAATAGTAGAAGAGCGAGATGCACAAACCCAGCACAAGGATGAGAAACAGTGCACACGCCGACCAAATCTGATAAGTATATTGCTGATAGAATGATACAGTCTGATTAATAATCTCCACATCAAAAGGAAGGATATCCGGGTCCAGTCCCCACTCCTTCACCTTCCGGCTGTCCAGTACGGCCTTGCTGCCAATCACGGAAAGGTGCTGCTGTTCATCCGCCGGATATTGATCAATCTGTACAGATGCCAATGCCATGTCCTTTCCCAGTTTCCGGTAATCGGGCAGCACTCCGCCGATCGTCCAATACCCCAGACTCACCGATGAGGGAGTAAAAGTCGGAATGGTCGGAGTAACCTCCATCATGGCATAAGTAGCATTCCGCATGAAATAACCTTCGTTCATATCCACACGCCACGTGCCTACCATGATCACCGTATTCTCCGGTAAATGACGCAATTCTTCTACAATCGTATAGATAGTATGCCGCCGGCCGTCCATCAAGATCAGGTCGATTTCGGGAAACTTCTTCATTTCCTTCCGCACCAGTGCCTGCATGGTGACGCCGCCGTAAGTATTGTCCGAAATAAAAGCGATGTGTTCCGTCTTCGGATAAAACACCTTGATCATCCGGACGTTATCTTCTATATTGTACTGATTGATAAATCCCGACTTCAATTCCGGTATATTCATGTGGTCGGTAAAGAGATCGACCGATTCCGGCATCCATGTGTCCAGTCCGGCAACCGTATCCTCGGGCAGTATGACGATGTTACTGCTGACGAGACTACACATCACCGGCACCTTCACCTGTATCGAATCCCGTTGCGACAGATACGCCGCCCATGCTTCCTGTCCCAACAGAATAATCTGCGCCGGATGCTTCTCCCCTTGATATTTAGAAAGAATCTGCGTCATCATACCGCTCCAAAGCGGGGCTTCGGAGAAACTTTTGCAGTTCATGTTTTCAATGATAATATCGCGTTTCCCTCCCAATTTGCTATATTCTTCCATATAGTCGGAGATAGTGACCGAAGTTTGATGAGCGGCGGGATTGTAGGAGCAGATAATCAGGATGGGTTTCTGATCGTTAGAGACAGCAAATAACGCTGTGGCCCGGAAAAGCCATAGTAAACAGATAAACAGGCATCCTATATATCTCATCATACTTGTAAGTTTTGAAGTGTTACTATCTCATTTTAGCTTGCAAATATACTAAAACTTGTCGGCTATAACAGATTTATGTGTATTTTTGTCGCTCATTCATTCACAAAAAAATTGTTTATGGAACTATTTCATCAAATGATTTCCGGATTACTGGGAATTCCGGAAAGACAAATCAGCAGTACCCTCCACTTGTTGGGCGAAGGTGCCACCATCCCTTTCATCAGCCGTTACCGTAAGGAAGCTACCGGCGGACTGAACGAAGTACAGATAGAGAACATCAAGGAGCAACATGACAAGTTGTGCGACATAGCCAGACGGAAGGAAACCATCCTCAGTACCATCAACGAGCAAGGCAAACTCACTCCGGAGCTCGAAAAGCGCATCAACGCCACCTGGAATCCTACGGAACTGGAGGACATCTACCTCCCCTACAAACCCAAACGGAAGACCCGTGCCGAAGCGGCCCGTCAGAAGGGACTGGAACCACTGGCCATGATCATGATGCTGCAAAGGGAGCCTAACCTCACCGCCAAAGCCGCCACCTTCGTCAAAGGCGACGTAAAGGATACGGAAGACGCACTGAAAGGTGCCCGTGACATCATCGCGGAGCAAGTGAACGAGGACGAGTGTGCCCGCAACGCCATACGTAACCAGTTCACCCGTCAGGCGGAAATCACCGCCAAGGTAGTGAAAGGAAAAGAGGAAGAGGCCGCCAAGTACCGGGATTATTTCGACTTCTCCGAATCGCTGAAACGCTGCACTTCCCATCGCCTGCTCGCCATCCGCCGGGCAGAATCCGAAGGGTTGCTGAAAGTATCCATCAGTCCGGATGACGAAGCCTGTCTGGAACGCCTCGACCGCCAGTTCGTACATGGCAATAATGAATGCAGCCATCAGGTAAAGGAAGCCACTGCCGACGCATATAAACGTCTGCTCAAACCTTCCATCGAAACAGAATTTGCCGCCCAGTCCAAAGAAAAAGCCGACGACGAAGCTATCCGCGTATTTACGGAGAATCTCCGCCAGTTGCTTCTCTCTCCTCCTCTCGGACAGAAACGGGTGCTCGCCATCGACCCCGGATTCCGTACCGGCTGCAAAGTCGTCTGCCTCGATGCGCAAGGCAACTTGCTGCACAATGAGAATATCTACCCGCATCCTCCGGTCAATAAAACCGGTGAAGCGGCCTCCAAACTCCGCAAGATGATAGAAGCCTATGAAATTGAAGCCATCTCCATCGGCAACGGAACAGCCAGCCGCGAAACGGAAGACTTTATTAATCATCAGACCTTCGACCGGCAGATTCCTGTATTCGTGGTCAGCGAGCAGGGCGCTTCCATTTATTCGGCATCCAAGATCGCCCGTGACGAGTTTCCCGATTATGACGTAACGGTACGTGGAGCAGTCTCCATCGGTCGCCGACTGATGGACCCTCTGGCGGAACTGGTAAAGATCGACCCCAAATCTATCGGTGTGGGACAATACCAGCACGATGTAGACCAGACGAAACTGAAGAAAGCCCTTGACCAGACAGTGGAAAACTGCGTGAACCTGGTAGGCGTGAATCTGAATACCGCCAGCAGTCATCTGCTGACATACATATCCGGTCTGGGGCCGCAACTGGCACAAAACATTGTCAACTTCCGTGCCGAGAACGGAGCTTTCTGTTCACGCAAGGAGCTGATGAAAGTCCCCCGCATGGGTGCCAAAGCCTTCGAACAGTGTGCCGGCTTCCTCCGCATTCCCGGAGCAAAGAACCCGTTGGACAACACAGCCGTGCATCCGGAAAGCTACCACATCGTAGAGCAAATGGCAAAGGACTTGAAATGTAGCGTAGACGAACTGATCGCGAATAAGGAACTCCGCCAAAAAATCAAGATATCGGACTACATCACACCGACTGTGGGCCTGCCTACCCTGCAAGACATCATGCAGGAACTCGACAAGCCGGGTCGCGACCCGCGTAAAGCGATCAAGGTATTTGAATTTGACAAGAACGTGCGCACCATCGCAGACTTGCGCGAAGGCATGATTCTGCCGGGCATCGTAGGCAATATTACCAATTTCGGAGCTTTCGTCGATATAGGCATCAAGGAGAACGGGCTTGTACACCTCTCCCAACTGGCCGAACGATACATCTCCGATCCTACGGAAATCGTGTCCATCCACCAGCATGTCATGGTCAGAGTGATGAACGTGGATACCGACCGGAAACGGATTCAGCTTAGCATGATCGGGGTACAGCAAGACTGATCGCCTCCCGTTTTTCTCCCCACCAAACAATTAAAATCGTAAAGATAATCATCAGTACTGTACAAATGAGCGAGCCTTCAAACCCGAAGGCCCCGCCATTCAGTACGTTCTCTTCGGGCAGATGCAGCGTCAGCAGGGATGTCCCAAAGTCATTTCCACTTACCTGATAGCCCAGTATCGGGCCCTGAATCCAGTTCCAGAAAAGATGAAGGGAAATAGGGAAACAAAGATTGCGCGTATATAAATAGGAAGCGCCGATAAACATACCTGCAAGTAACAGATTCAGCATAGGCAGGAAGGCAAGGTTCGGATTGAAGAGGTGCAGCAATGCGAACAGCAGTGCGGAGACAAAAAGAGACAGGAATTTATTCATCCGGGTATGCAGCAGACGGCCGAGTATATAGCCACGCATCATGATTTCTTCGGCCAGAGCCACCAGCAGGCAGAACACAAAGGTAGCAAGCAGATTCAGAGGATCGAATTGAAAGCCAGTTACTTCCACCTCACCCAAAGCCAAAGACAGTCCGAAGCCGATCAAGTAGAGAAGGATGGCTGCCAGCAGTCCGTACCACAATCCCCGTGCATGACCTTTCAGTGTCAGTCCCAGGTCAGAGAAAGGGCGGCGCTCAAAATAGAGCAGGATCACTGCCGAAGTCAGCACAGCCAGCAGCATACCGGCTTCCGCCACCATATGCCCCAACAATCCGGGGTGCCTTGCCTCATCACCAAGAATCAGAGATAAAACTCCGAAGCCTATCGTACTATACAATCCAAAGGTGACGAAAAGCCCCAGTGCAAACAACAGGATGCACGCCCATACGGGAAGTCTCTTCGGTTCTTTCTTTTCTCTGATTTCTTCTGTCTCCATTTTTACTTTTTGTTAATCACGCTACAAAATTAGATATAAAACATAAAAAAACATCGTGTCTTACCTATTTTTCCTATATTTGTCTGAACAAATCTGCATAATTATGAAAATAAGACAACTACTGATAAGTTTTTTATTGGCTGCCAGTACTTTGGGAGCAACCGCACAAGTAAGCAAAACGTATTATGTCAGCAAGCCCGGCACATTGATCTCGATGATGACGGAAGAAGAAGCCAACAGCATCACCCACCTGACACTGACAGGAAAACTGAACGCAGAAGACTTCAGACATCTCCGCGACGAGTTTCCCAGCCTGAAAGTGCTTGATATCTCCAATGCCGAAATCAAGATGTACAGCGGAAAAGCCGGCACATATCCTAACGGAAAGTTCTACATCTATATGGCCAATTTCATCCCTGCCTACGCTTTCTCGAATGTGGTGAACGGAGTGACCAAAGGTAAACAGACGCTGGAGAAAGTGATCCTTTCCGAAAAGATAAAGAATATCGAAGATGCAGCCTTCAAAGGATGTGACAACTTGAAAATCTGTCAGATACGCAAGAAGACAGCTCCTAACCTGCTGCCGGAAGCTCTGGCGGACAGTGTGACCGCCATCTTCATCCCGCTGGGCAGCAGTGATGCCTACCGTTTTAAGAACAGATGGGAGCACTTTGCATTTATAGAAGGTGAACCGCTGGAAACCACCATACAGGTAGGCGCAATGGGCAAACTGGAAGACGAGATTATGAAAGCTGGTCTGCAACCCAGGGACATCAACTTCCTGACCATCGAAGGGAAACTGGATAACGCCGACTTCAAACTAATCCGCGACTATATGCCGAATCTCGTATCTCTGGATATTTCTAAAACAAATGCGACGACTATCCCCGACTTCACTTTCGCACAAAAGAAGTATCTCCTGAAGATCAAACTGCCACATAACCTCAAGACCATCGGTCAACGGGTATTCAGCAACTGCGGACGGCTTGCCGGAACACTTGAGCTGCCTGC